>Ga0247812_10000021_pt1 | contig 339326 bp, 286 predicted proteins | sample UWRJL149409B1_FD_178011 | JGI IMG/M metagenome (GOLD analysis project Ga0247812, IMG submission 178011) | Plant litter microbial communities from Arlington Agricultural Research Station in Wisconsin, United States - UWRJ-L149-409B-1 | ecosystem: Environmental > Terrestrial > Plant litter >... | reverse complement strand
TTTTCAGCAAACCTTTTGCAAAGTTTTTGTAAACTTTTTTTCCAGTGTGCTTTTCAATAAATCAGTAAGAACGTCTGCTTCAATGCGGGTGCAAAAGTAACACTTGTTTTGGCTTTTCCAAACTTTTGATAACCTTTTTTTGGCTTTATTTTTACCTGAATTCGTAACTCGCTGATGTTGCGTTTTTTGAAGGCGAAAGTTTTTTCGACCTTTCTGGGGTCGCTTTGTAAAGTTGCCCGTTTTGGATACAACTGCCCTAGCCCCGATTGCAATGAAAATCCTTTTTCCTGCGCTTTTCGCAGGAAAAAGATTGTAGTGGAAAGCGGGAAATGGCTAGTGATTCTAAAATTTACTCGAACCGAATGGCTTTGACCGGCGAAATTTTTGTGATTATGTACGAAGGAATCAGTAAAACGAGCAGGCAAATAAAGATCGTGCCGACGTTGAGCGCCAAAATATACATCCAGTTTAAATAAACCGGCGCTTCATTGACGTAATAATTTTCAGGATTGAGCTGGATGATACCGAAATATTTCTGAAGTAATATCAATCCGATGCCAATCACGTTGCCCCAGAACAGTCCGCGAAGGATCAGATAAAAGGCGTTGTAGAGGAAAATTTTGCGCACCGTCCAGTTGTTTGCCCCGAGCGCTTTTAAAATTCCGATCATTTGCGTGCGCTCTAAAATTAAAACCAGCAAGGCAACCACCATATTAATGGTAGCAACAACGATCATCACGATCAGGATCACCAGAATATTGAAATCGAACAATTCGAGCCACTCGAATATATAGTAGAATTTTTCGGTGATGGTTTGCGTGTCCATCGTAGAACCGGTTTCCTTGTATACTTCTTCACCTTTTTGTTTGATCTTTGAGAAATCTTTGACAAAAACTTCAAATGCGCCCACCTGGTCAGGCTTCCATTTATTAATGCGCTGCAAATGGCGAATGTCTCCTATTATATAGGTAGCGTCGAATTCCTGGAAACCCGAATTGTAAATCCCGGAAATTTCGAAGATGCGCAGGTTTGGAAGACCGTTTCCGTTTTCCTTCATAAAAAAGGTATTGAAGCGGTCGCCAACTTTTAACTTTAGACGATCGGCCAGGAATTTCGAAATCAGCACCTGTTGGTTTAAACCGTGCGAAACATCGGGCAGTTTTCCGGACACGAGATACTCCTTTATATTATCCCATTGATAGTCCTTTCCTACTCCTTTATATATAATACCTTCAAAAGCGTCCTGCGTCCTGATAATTCCAGCTTTACTCGCAACTGCCTGAATGTGGCTGATGCCGGAAACCGACGTGAATTTGGGATAAAAATTTTGCTTGGTAGAAATGGGCGTCACGCTGACCTGCGACTGGTTGTCGTCATAATTGGAAATAACGATATGGCCGTTAAAAGCTGCAACCTTCTCGCGGATTTTCTGCTGTAAGCCAATTCCCGTCGCTACCGATACGATCATCATTACCATTCCGATGGCAATGGCCGAAATCGCAATTTTTATAATTGGCGCAGAAATAGTACTTTTACGGCCTTTAGCAGTAATCAGCCTTTTGGCTATAAAATATTCTAAATTCAATGGATCGTAACTTTTGTGAATTCAAAAATACGGCTTTAGAGAAGAATTTTGCTGCATTTAGACAATTTAATATTCACAGCATTCCATTTATGATTTCCAATACCGTTTCCAATACGCGCCGATTTTCTTTTGCAGCATTCACAAAACTGCCTTTGTTCTGGCTCGCTTTCCTTTCTGTTTTACTAGCTTCGTGTAAGCCCGGACAGCAAACCGTAAATTCGATGCCCGCAAAGAACATGGTCAAAAGCAAAGTCAAATCGACCAAGTTTTTAACCGGAGCCGACAATATTGAAAGTTACCTTCCAATGCTGCGCAATAAAAAAGTCGGCATCCTGACAAATCAAACGGGAATGATCACATTTGATTATCCGTATTCCATTTACGACAGCGTCACCAAAATGCAGGTCAAAGGAATGAAATCGGCTACCAAACACATTGTCGATTACCTTGTTGAAAATACTAAAACCGACCTTATTAAGATTTATGCGCCCGAACACGGGTTTCGCGGCGAGGCTGCCGATGGCGAACTGATCGTTGACGGAAAAGACACCAAAACCGGATTGCCGATCATTTCGCTTTACGGAAACAGCAAAAAACCATCAAAGCAGCAACTCGAAGATGTTGATGTGTTGCTTTTTGACCTTCAGGATGTGGGCACGCGTTTTTACACCTATATATCATCGCTGCATTATGTGATGGAAGCCTGCGCCGAAAAAGACATCCAACTAATTATTCTCGACCGGCCAAACCCGAACGGGAACATGATCGACGGACCGACTTTAGAAAAGGAACACAGCAGTTTCGTAGGCATGCATCCGATTCCTGTTTTGCACGGAATGACCATTGGCGAATATGCGCTGATGATCAATGGCGAAAAATGGCTCAAAGACAGCATCCAATGCAATGTTAAAGTCGTGCCGTGTGAAAACTACCGACGTGAAATGTCCTACAGCTTGCCTGTAAAACCTTCGCCAAATTTACCAAACGACCAGGCCATAAACCTGTATCCAAGCTTGTGCTTTTTTGAAGGAACAAACGTGAGTATTGGTCGTGGCACCGACAAACAGTTCCAAATTTACGGCTCACCTTTTCTGACCAGTTTTCATTACAGCTTTACGCCAATGCCAAACGTAGGTTCGACAGCGCCGCCAAATAATGGAAAAGTCTGCTGTGGCGAAGATTTGTCGCGCATCGCAAAAATCAATAAAATTGAATTGAAGTGGCTGATCAACGCCTATAAAACGACCGAACAACCCGAGAAATTTTTCATTCCGTATTTTACCAAACTCGCAGGAACTAAAAAACTGCAGCAGCAAATTGAAGGCGGCATGAGTGAAGAAGAAATTCGCGCCACCTGGAAACCGGGCATTGATTCATTTAAGGAACTGCGTAAAAAATACCTGATTTATCCAGACAGTTTCCTTACGATTGGAAGTATGAACTAAAGCGGCAGGCGTTTTTTCATTTCTTCCACAATTCTATACGTCGCCGGGCAAACCGGAATATTCTTTAACGTGATCGCCGAAATCTGCTGGAACTTTTTGCGGTCGGTGTGTGGAAATTCTCTACACGCTTTGGGGCGCACCTCATAAATGCTACAGTAATTCTCGCTGTCCAAAAACGTACACGGAACACTTTGCAGCACATAATCGTTGTCTTCATCAATACGCAAATGCTGATCAATGAACTGTTGCGGCTTTTGCCTGAAATGTTTGGAAATCCTTTCGATATCTGCCGAAGTAAATAATGGACCGGTAGTTTTGCAACAATTGGCGCAGGTCAGACAATCGGTTTTTTTAAATTCGGCGTCGTGCAAATCCTGCATGACATAATCCAGATTTTTGGGCGCCTTCTTTTTAAGCTTATCGAAATACTTTTTGTTTTCGTTATGCTTATCTTTGGCAAGCTTGGGAAGATTTTTCAGAAACGGTTCCATCCGGATTTTTATTTGATTCAGATCAGGCGCAAAATTACAATTTTTGATTGACGAATACTGATTAACATCCTGAACTTTCGGGAGCATTTTGAATTACAACCATGAAAGACCTTTTCGGAAAAGCCATACTTGATTATCAAACCAACAATTCTCCCGAAGATTTAATTACGGAAACGTCGATTTCCGAAGCAGACGAAATGTCGGTTGCATACTTATTCCGCGCTTTCGCAGACATGCCAGCGATGGAACAAAAAGCATTGTCATTGGCGAAAGGCAAAATCCTCGATGTAGGTTGCGGCGCGGGAAGCCATAGTTTGTACTTGCAAAACGAAAAGCAACTCGACGTCATTTCCATTGATATTTCTGAAAATGCGATTGAAGCTTGCAAACTACGCGGACTCAAAAACGCAAGAGTTCAGGATGTGATGCTTTTGGAAAACGAAAAATTAGATACCATTTTATTGCTGATGAACGGCGCCGGAATGTGCGGCAAACTCAAAAATATCAATGCTTTTTTGCAAAAACTAAAATCATTGCTTACCGATAATGGCCAAATCCTGCTCGACAGTTCCGATATCATATATATGTTTGATGAAGATGAAGACGGCGGCAAATGGATTCCGTCGGAACACGAATATTATGGCGAAGTCGTTTTTAATATTTCGTACAAAGGCGAAAAAGAAGATGCGTTTGACTGGATGTACATCGATTACAACACACTTCAGAATGCTGCTTCGGCAAATGGCCTGAATTGCCAACTGGTTCTCGAAGGCGAACATTTTGATTATCTCGCGCGGCTTACCAAATAATATTTATCTAAAAAGCGACAATTCCCACAAATTAAACGGCTAAAAAAAGGCTGTCCGAAGAATTATCTTTAAATTTGCTTACCTAATTTTAGAAGCCTTTTCATGCAAACTCCTCAAAAAATTGCAGTTGTAGGTTCCGGCCTCGTCGGTTCTTTGCTCGCAATTTATCTCCGAAAAGCAGGACATACCGTTCATGTTTATGACAGAAGCCCGGATATTCGTAAAATACAATTCTCAGGCCGATCGATAAACCTGGCGATGTCACACCGCGGCTGGAAAGCCCTTGACGGTGTTGGTGTTGGAGACCAGGTTCGCAAAATTGCCATTCCGATGGAAAAACGTGCGATCCATTTAAAGGACAAACTCAATTTTCAGCATTACGGAAAAGAAGGCGAAAGCATTTACTCCATTTCGCGTGGAAAATTGAACCGTGAAATGATCGATTTGGCAGAACAGGCCGGCGCCGAATTTTTCTTCGAGCAGCGCATTTGGGATGTTTCTTTGGCAGAAGCGACTTTGCACATCGGGGAAACCGAACGCGGAGAATGGAAAGACATCAAATACGATAAGGTTTTTGGTGCCGATGGTGCTTTTTCAAGAATCCGCCACCGGATGCAACGCCAAAGCATGTTCAACTACTCACAGGAATTTTTGAATACCGGTTACAAAGAACTCAATATTCCGGCCAACGCCGATGGGACGCACAAATTGGATAAGAACTCTTTCCACATTTGGCCACGCCGCGAATACATGCTGATCGCGCTTCCAAACCTTGACGGAAGTTTTACGTGTACGCTATTTATGCCGTTTGAAGGCGAGAATTCGTTTGCATCACTAACCGATCGTAAACTTGTCGAGGATTTTTTTGAAACCAACTTCCCGGATTCCATTGATGTAATTCCGAACCTGGCTGAAGATTTCTTTAAAAACCCGACCAGTACTTTGGTAACGATGAAATGTTTTCCGTGGACATTCGAAGATAAGATTGCATTGATCGGCGATGCCTGCCATGCGATTGTTCCGTTTTACGGACAGGGAATGAATGCCGGCTTTGAAGACATTACGATCCTAAGTGAAATGATCGAAAAATATGGTGATGACTGGAAAAAGATTTTTTCAGAATACGAGAAGTCGCGCAAACCAAATGCAGATGCGATCGCCGAATTGTCTTACCGCAATTTCATGGAAATGAGTTCGAATACCGCCGACGAAAAATTCCTGCTTCAGAAAAAAATCGAAAAACAATTTTCAGAAAAACATCCCGATAAATGGCTTCCGCTGTACAGCCGCGTCACTTTTAGCCACCGACCTTATAGTGAAGCGCTCGCTATTGGCGACAAGCAAAATGCGATCATGAACCAAGTGATGTTGCTGCCAGACATCGAAAAAATCTGGGACAGCGAATTGGTTGAAAACCGCATTTTGGAATTGCTTCAGTAAATTTTACAACAATTTTGCCGGCGGAATGTTGTCTACCTTTTTATTAGTAGGTTTCAGCAACACGCGCAATGTACTGTCGTTGTTGAAATAACTGTACATCCAAGTGATGAAAATGGACAATTTATTTTTGACACTCAGGATTAACATCAGGTGGACAAACATCCAGGTGAACCAGGCAAGTCTTCCCTGAAAACTAAATTTTGGCAAATCGACCACCGCTTTTCTTTTCCCGATTGTAGCCATCGAGCCTTTGTCGTGGTATTCGAAATCAACGAGAGGCTGGTTTTTTTCCAGTTTTTTGAAATTTTTTCCCAATGATTTTGCGTGTGCAATGGCAACACTGGCAACCTGAGGATGTCCGTTTGGATATTTTGGCGTGGGCATCCAGGCGATATCACCAATAGCGTAAACATCTTTGAGCTTTTCGAGTTCGTTGTGCCTGTTTACGGTAAATCGGTTTCCGCGGGTGATGTTTTCTGTTGGAATTCCGTTGATGCTGTTGCCTGTAACTCCGGCTGCCCAGATGACGTTCAACGCTTCGATGGTTTCGCCATTTTGCAAGGTCACGGTACGCCCGTCATAATGGCTTACAATCGTGCTGGTTTTTACAATGACGCCCAGATCTTCGAGGTATTTACGCGACATTTTTCTGGAATCTTCGCTCATCGGACTCAAAACAAACGGCGAGCCTTCGAGCAAATAAATGGTCAGTTTTGAAAAATCCTTATCCGGATAATCGCGTGGCAGGATGTTTTTTTTCATTTCGGACAAAGCACCAGCGAGTTCTACACCTGTTGGTCCGCCACCAACCACAACAAAATTCATCAATGGCTGAATATTTTCGGGAGCAGCAATTAATGTATCTTCAAAAGTTTGCAGGATCCGGTTGCGCAACTGGATCGCTTCGGGAACCGATTTCATTGGAAAGGTAAATTTTTCTATGGCTTCATTTCCAAAATAATTGGTGGTGCAACCAACAGCAATTACGAGGTAATCGTATTCAAAATCATCAATGGATGTTCTAAGAATTTTATTTTGCGTGTCGACGCTTAAAACTTCAGCAATCCTGATGCGGACATTTTTAGAATGTTGGAACACTTTGCGCAGCGGAAACGAAATACTCGCCGGTTCCAGCCTTGCCGTCGCGACCTGATACATCAATGGTTGAAATTGGTGGTAATTGTTTTTATCAATCAGTAAAATATCGTAACCTGTATTTTCCAGATCCTGCGCGAGCTGAAGTCCGCCAAATCCGGCTCCAACTATAACGATGCGTTTTCGGGTTTTCATGTCTTTTTATTAGGTTCCTAAAGTTACCAATTAAAAAAAGATTGCCTCAGCGTATTAACATTTATTAACGAAAGTCGATTGCGCTGCGCTTCACCTACTTTTTGAAAATAAAATACACCGCCAGAACGAGAAAGCAAAATCCGATTGCGTGGTTCCAACGGAAGGTTTCATTTTTAAAAAACAGCAACGAGAAGATCACAAAAATGACCAGCGTGATCACTTCCTGGATGACCTTGAGCTGCATGAGTGAAAATGGACCGCCGTTTCCATCGTAACCCAATTTATTTGCGGGAACCTGGAAACAATATTCAAACAATGCCAGTCCCCAACTAATCAGGACAATTGTGATCAATCCGGCATTTTCGAACCATTTGAGTTCTTTGAATTTTAAATGTCCATACCATGCAAGTGTCATAAAAACGTTGGAAAGAATCAACAATCCGATCGTGGCAATTCCTTTCATTATTTTTTGAATAATTTGGTTAAAATCCCGAAAGCACCGCGAATGAATGTTGCGCTGGTCAGTACTTTAATCACCGATTTTGTAGTCTGGCTCATCGGTTCTGAAGCTGCTTTCTTTTCCTGTTTTTGTTGCTGGATCTCTTCTTGTTTCGCGGCAGTTTGCTGTTCGACCGCTTCGATTTTTTTGTTCAGCATTTCGTAGGCGCTTTCGCGGTCGATGACTTCGCTGTATTTTTTAACCAGTTTCGATTTGGCGTTAATTTCGTCAATTTCTCCAGTTGTCAAAACGTCCATGCGACTCATTGGCGCGCGCATCATTGTAGCGGCAAGTGGCGTCGGGATTCCTTTTTCGTTCAAAGCTGTGACCAATGCTTCCCCGATTCCGAGATTGGTCAGTGTTTCATCGGTTTTGTAGTATTCAGAAATTGGATAATTCTCGGCAGTCATTTTAATCGCCTTTCTGTCATTGGCCGTGAAGGCGCGCAACGCATGTTGTACTTTGAGTCCGAGTTGTGCCAATACGCCGCTGGGAACATCCATTGGGTTTTGGGTCACGAAGAAAATCCCGATCCCTTTGGAACGAATCAATTTGACTATGCTTTCAATTTGTTCGAGTAGTGCTTTGCTGGCTTCGTTAAAAATGAGATGTGCTTCGTCAATAAAAATCACCAATTCCGGTTGGCCCGAATCACCTTGTTCGGGCATTTGCTGGTAAATTTCGGCCAAAAGGCTCAGCATAAAAGTCGAGAACAATTTGGGTTTGTCCTGAATGTCGGTTAACCGTATAATATTAATGTAGCCTTTTCCATTTTCGTCGATGCGCATCAGGTCGTTGATATCGAATGACATTTCGCCGAAGAACAAATCGCCACCTTGTTGTTCGAGTTCGATGATTTTTCTAAGGATGGTTCCGGTCGTGGAAGTAGAAATTTTGCCGTAATCTTTTTCAATTTCTTCCTTGCCTTCTTCGGTAATGTAATTGATGACTTTTTTGATGTCTTTGAGATCGAGCAGCGGCATTTTGTTGTCGTCGCAGTATTTGAAGATCACTGCGACTACTCCGGCCTGAACGTCATTTAATCCCAGAATTCGTGAAAACAATACCGGGCCAAATTCAGAAACTGTTGCCCGAAGCCTGACGCCATTTTGCTCTGAAAGCGACATCAGTTCGACCGGAAAACCCGATGGTTCGAAAGGCAAATTGATTTTCGCATGGCGTTCGGTAATAAAAGGAAGTTCGGTTCCTGATTTGGCAATGCCGCTAAAATCCCCTTTGATGTCCATCATGAGAACGGGAATTCCGAAAGCCGACAATTGTTCGGATAGTACCTGAATGGTTTTAGTTTTTCCGGTTCCCGTTGCGCCGGCGATCAAACCGTGGCGGTTGATGGTTTTAAGCGGTACTTTTACATGTGCGTCTGCGACGGTTTCTCCCTCGTAAATAGCGCCTCCGAGTATAATGCTGTCGCCTTTGCTGGAATAACCATCGGTAATGTATTGTTTAAATTCTTCGGTTTTGCTCATGTGTGATTGAGGTTTGATTAAATGTAAATGGGTTTGGGATTCGGAAAAAGCGATTCCTGTTCGGTATCAATTGCAATATAATTGGCATAAAATTGTGAAAAGTATGCACTTCGTAAGAAATTTAATGCTGAAAACACGGTTCTAAAAATATTACCAAATTGGCATAATATGATTGCATTGGTTAACCAATTGGAGCCAAAAAAGCCGTTTTGATTAATATCTTTCAAATTATGAAAATATGCCGCTAAAACACGTGTTTCAAGCGATTAAATTAATCATAATAAAATTAAAAAAAGTTTTTTTATTTAAAGTAAAAATTTAAATTTGCTCCTATTCAAAATTTATTACAACTAAATTTATAATTTAAAACTATTAAAATTAAAAAAAATGGCAAACGTTAAAAAAGAAGGTGGTTCGAACTTGGGAGGAATTTTCTCTGGAATCGTAATTGTGGCATGTATACTTGTAGGATGGGTTATTTGGAACTTTATCATGGGTAATGGCGCAAATTTTGAAGGAGGCGTAAATACCGGAGCACCGCTGAAAGGAAATTATTTGGCAATGGTTTACAAAGGAGGGCCAATCGTTCCTGTATTGTTGGGATTATTATTAATGGTAGTTGTTTTTTCTATCGAAAGATATTTTGTGATCACTAAAGCTACTGGAAAAGGGAATCTTGACCAATTTATGAAAAAAGTTCAGGCTAGCATCAGAAGCGGAAATATCGATGAGGCTATTGCAGCTTGTGACAAACAACAAGGTTCTGTAGCAAACGCAATCAGATCAGCATTGGTTAAATACCAAGACGTTAAAAAAGAAGGATTTAACAGCGAAGAAGCTGCTGAAACAATTCACAAAGAAATTGAAGAAGCAACTTCATTGGAAATGCCAATGTTAGAACAACACATGACGATCTTGTCTACTCTAGTATCTTTAGGAACACTTGCCGGACTTTTAGGAACGGTTACAGGTATGATTAAAGCGTTTGCCGGATTAGCTGGTGGTGGTGGTGCAGATTCTGCTGAACTTGCAAATGGTATTTCTGAGGCCTTGATCAACACGGCTACAGGTATCTCGACTTCAGCTTTGGCTATTATCTGTTACAACTTCTTTACTTCAAAAATCGATAGCCTTACTTACGCAATTGACGAGGCTGGAACTACAATCGTAAATACTTACAGATATTTCAGAGGTAGCTTGAAACAATAGTTATTGGTGTTTTTTATCAATTTAATAAAATAAAATAATGGCAATAAAAATGAAAAAAAAGTCAACATCTACCGACATGACGGCGATGTGTGACGTTGCATTCCTTTTGCTTACGTTCTTTATTTTGACTGCTACTGCGAAGGTTCCTGAAGTATTGCCTGTTGATACTCCTGCATCTACTGTACAAACGAAGTTGCCAGAAAAAGATTTGGCCACTTTAACTATAGGTGGTGGAAAAGTATTTTTTGATGTCAAAGGTAAAGAGGTCCGTAAGAAAACACTTGAGTTAATGAGCGCTAAATATAGCGTTACATTTTCTGAAGAAGATCAGGATAAATTTGCTTCAATGGAAAGTTTTGGCGTGCCAATTCAGAGCCTGAAACAAGTTCTTGATGCAAAACCATCAGAAAGAAAGAATATTCTTCAGCCAGGAATTCCTAAAGATTCCCTTGACAACCAATTGGCAGATTGGATTCAAAACGCAAGGCTTGCTAATATCGAAGTTCAGGATAAAGAACTTGAAATCGCTATTAAAGGAGATGCAAAAGAAGAATATCCGGTGATCAGAAAGGTCATGGATATTTTGCAGGATCAAAAAATCAACAATTTCAGTTTGGTTACTGGTTTGAGAGGAAAAGAAAAATAATTAAAAAATATACTAAATGGCTGAATTAAATACTGGCGACAGCGGTGGTAAAAAAGGCAGTGGAAAGGTAAGAAGTAAAAAACAAAACTCTAAAGTAGATTTAACTGCGATGGTAGATTTGGCCTTCTTGCTGATTACTTTCTTTATGCTTACCACGACGTTGTCAAAACCACAATCTATGAATTTGGGTTTGCCAGATAAAGACCCGGACAAGGATAAAAATAAAGACGTCAAAGTTGATGAGAATCGTACAATGACGATATTGTTGGGAGATAACAATAAATTGGTTCGTTATGTTGGTTTATTGGCAACTCCTGTTTCAGGTGGTGCGCCAAAAGATTTTGCATACGGCAGCGATGGGATCCGAAAAGAGTTGGTAAGCAGAAAAGAAGCAGTTCTTCAATATACCGGCAACAAAGACAAAGGGATGATCGTGATTATCAAACCGAGTAAAAAGTCAAATTATCGCAATTTAGTAGACATATTAGATGAGATGGCAATTGTAAACGTACCAACGTATGCCATTGTAAATGACTTTACACCGGAAGAAACAAAATTGTTAGGAGAAAATGCTGCTCCGGCCGCGGTTCCTAATCCTTAAACCTAGTAAATAATCTAATTAATTTAGGACGATCCCAATTAGCAGTCTTATTTAACAGCTTACAAACGGTCTGAATAAATTAAAAAAATAAAAAAAATGAAATTAGATTTATTAAAAAAACAATGGCTGGACGTCGTTTTCGAAGGACGGAATAAGGTATACGGTGCTTACGAACTAAGAACAACAAATGGTAAAACTACCACTAAGGCTCTTATCATCGGAGGTATTATTTTTACTTTTCTGGTAAGTATTCCTGTGTTGGCGAATTTGCTTCCTGAGGATACCGAAGATGTTACTTTGGATCAGAAAATTACAACCGTAAAATTACCGCCAAAAGAAAAGCCGAAAGAAAATTTACCACCGCCACCGCCACCGCCACCAAAAGTGGATCAGGTGAAATTCGTAAAACCAGTTGTTGCTAAAGCGGAAGAGGTAGTTGAAGAACCACCTAAAATTAAAGAAATTGTAGATAAAAAGATCGGTGCTGAAACCATTAAAGGTGATCCTGATGCTGAATTAACTGTTGAACCCGTAGGTAATGGTCCTAAAGACGTAATTGCTGAAGACAACAACATCTACAACACCGCAGGTATCGAGGTTAAACCCGATTTTCCCGGTGGGATTGACAAGTTCTACAAATTTGTAGGTAAAAATTATCAGGTTCCTGAAGAAGAAGGCTTGAAAGGAAAAGTTTTCGTTTCCTTCGTAGTTGAAAAAGATGGATCGCTTACAGACATCAAAGTAATCCGAGATATCGGTTATGGTACAGGTAAAGAAGCCATCAGGGTTTTAAAATCGTGTCCAAAATGGAATCCTGGTGAGCAGAATGGTAAAAAGGTAAGGGTATTGTATTCATTGCCAATTAACATTCAATCTGCAGAATAAGTGATTGATAAAATAATAAATAATATCAGGAAGAAATCGCTTAAAGAGCGATTTCTTCTCGTTATAGGGATTTTGTTTTTTTTGATTTATCTCGTTTTGGGATTGGCTGTCATTTTTTGGAAGCGCTTTCCAATTCAGATGCCACAAAATTACAGGATTGCTTTTGGAGTACTTTTGATCGTTTATTCCTTCTTCCGGTTTCTTCGCTTTTTCAATTCAAACAAAGACTAATATGACCACAAAATTCAAGATCATCGCGTTCGTTTTATTGGCCATTTTAGTAGCCACCTGTAAAAAGAAGGAAGTTGTCCATTCAAATGAATCGATCAATTCAGGAAACGCGACCATTTTAGTGGATGAAACTTTAACTCCGATTATTGAAGATCAGGTTCAGATTTTCGAAAATACATACGATGCCAAAATCACTTTAGAAAGCAAATCCGAAACGGAGGTTATCCAAAAACTTGCTAACGACACTTCACAAATCGCTGTATTGTCAAGAAAGTTAAACTCACATGAGGAACAAATCTTCAAAAACAAAAAAATCATTCCGAGGATTACGAAAATTGCTACAGATGCCATTGCCTTGATTTCAAATAAAAACGACAAAGACACACTTGTTGCTTTACAGGAAATCATCGATTTTATGCAGCAAAAACCTTCAAGAATCAAAGGGTTGGTATTTGACAATCCAAATTCGAGCACCGCGCGTTACATCAACGAGTTGGCCGGAATAAAAGCCTTTCCTGAAAAAGGTGTTTTTTCCTTTAAGACAAATGATGAAGTCATCAAATACGTTTCTGAAAATGTTGGAATTATTGGCATCGTCGGCATGAACTGGATCAACAATCCAAAATCTGAAACCCAACAATATCTTGAAAAGATAAATGTGTTAAGTGTAAAAGGCAAATCGTCAAATTCATATACCTTCCCAAGCCAAAACAATTTGGCTGAAGGCATTTATCCTTTGGCACGCGATTTGTACATCGTGAATTGTCAGGGCTATGCCGGACTGGGAATGGGATTTTCTTCATTCGTAAGCAGCGAAGTCGGTCAAAGAATTATACTCAAAGCGGGATTGGTGCCCGTCATTACACCAACACGTAAAATTCTTATCAGAAATGGTACAGAAACTAATAAAAAGTAAAAACCACACAAGATGAATAAATTAAAGATTTTTAGTTTTGCCTTATTAACTGCAGCTGGTGCCAGCCATGCGCAGGACGTTGATCAGGCAAAAAAAGCGATTGATGCAGAACAATTCGAAAAAGCAAAAGCAATGCTTAAATCTATTGTACAATCCAAACCAGCAAATGGCCGCGCCGCTTTTCTTCTGGGAAATGTTTATCTTAAACAAGATGTTGCCGATTCTGCACAAATTTATTTTCAAAAAGGCCTTACCGGATCTGAAGGTGGCAAATTAAATTACATCGGACTTGGACAAATTGAACTTGACAAAGGCAACGCCGCAGGTGCAAAAACCAATTTTGACCTTGCTACAAAAGATGTAAAAAAGAAAGATACTGAGGAATACGTTTATGTAGCAAATGCTTACATCAATGCTGACAAGCCCGATTACAAAAGCGCGATTGCCGTATTGAACAAAGCCAAAGCGGTAAATCCTACCGATGCAGCAGTACAATTGGCACTCGGAGACGCATATTACGGCGACAAAAATCAGAACGAAGCTTATGCTGCGTATAGAAATGCATTCCAGGCAGACAATACTTTAATCCGTGCTAAAATGCAATTGGGTGTTCTGCTTAAAGGTGCGAAAGCCTACACGGAAGCAGTTAAAGCTTACAACGACGTCATTGCAATCAGTCCAAATTACGGTCCTGTTTACAGAGAATTGGCTGAAACGTATTACTACTGGGGAAACAACGAACCTAAAAAATATACTGAATACATCCAGAAAGCTTTGGGTTATTATGAAAAATACATGAGCCTCACGGATTATTCTTTGGCTTCACGTATGCGTCACGCCGACTTCCTAATCTTGGCAAAAGATTACAAAGCGCTTGAAGTAGAAGCTAATAAGATGAAAGAGCTTGACAAAGTTAACCCAAGAATTTTACGTTATCTGGGTTATTCTGCATACGAAAACGACAACATTGATGTCGCCATTAAATCGTTGCAGGATTACATCTCAAGCCCTACAAACAAAATCATTGCAAGAGATTATTTGTATTTGGGATTATCCAAATTGAAAAAATCCAACAATGCCGAAACAAAAACGGTAGACCAGGCAACATTTGATGCTGGTGTTGCAGATATTAAAAAATCTGTGGAAATGGAAATCACCATGACGAATGATTTGAGTGAAGTTGGAAAGAAATTCTACGAGCAAAAACTGTTCAAACAAGCGGCTGCAATCTATGAAATTGCGGTTACGAATCCAGAATCTAAAAACTATTTACTGGATAACTTCTATTTGGGAAATTCAATCTATTATGACAACACGAGAAAAGATGTTGTGAAACCAGATCCGATAGCGCTTAAAAAAGCAGATGAAGCTTTCGGAAAGGTTGCTGAAGCTTCACCTACAACCCAAGATGCTTATATCTTCCGTGCGAGAACCAACAGGTTGCTTGAAAATGAAGAAAATATCATCAAATATTACGAGGATTACATTAGGGTTGTAACCGAAAAAGGTGCTGAAGAAGTAACTAAGAACAAAGTTAAATTTGTAGAAGCTTACAACAACATCGGTTCAAGTTATGCCAACACTGACAAAACGAAAGCGAAAGAGTATTTCAACAAAACCCTTTCAATTGATCCGGGGAATGAATTTGCTACAACTTCATTGAAAACCCTGAAATAACATACATCCAAATATAATTAAAACCGACAGTCAAAAGCTGTCGGTTTTTTTTTGACCAATTGTTTGAATGTATTAAGAAAAACATAAATCGGGAACTGTAAATTCCAAATCCTTATCTTTGCACTTTAAAATTCAAAAATGTTATCTAAAGAAATACAATCTGCTGTCGAAAAGGGCGCTATGTTGCCGTTAATGGAAGAATTCTATACCATACAAGGGGAAGGATTTCACACTGGTACAGCGGCATATTTTATTCGTATTGGCGGTTGCGATGTGGGTTGCCATTGGTGCGATGTCAAAGAAAGCTGGAACGCCTTGTTGCATCCGCCAACACACATTGACCAAATTGTAAACAACGCCAGCCAAAACGCAGATACTGTTGTCATTACTGGCGGCGAGCCATTAACATGGGACATGTCGTTGCTGACGAGCAGTCTTAAAGAAAGAAATCTAAAGGTCCACATTGAAACTTCCGGCGCTTACCCGCTGTCGGGAACATGGGACTGGATTTGCCTTTCGCCAAAGAAAAACAAATTGCCTACGCAAACCGTTTACGACAATGCAAATGAATTAAAGGTCATCATTTATAACAAACACGACTTCATATTTGCAGAAGAGCAAGCCGAAAAAGTAAACCCAAATGCCATATTATTCCTGCAACCTGAATGGAGCAAAAAGGAAGAAATGACGCCACTTATAGTTGATTATGTCATGAACAATCCGAAATGGCGCGTTTCCCTGCAAACGCACAAGTACCTGAACATTCCGTAAGAAATTTTCATTGGAAATCAAATCGGTTTTCAGCATAAAAAAACCGCGATGAAATCAAATCCATTGCGGTTTTTTATTGGCCTGATATTAGGATTAGTTTTTTACAAATTTCTGAGACACTTTGCTGTTTTTGAAATACACGGTGTACACTCCAGCTGGAAGTTTTGAAACATCCACTTTCGTTTCATTTGAATTGATCGTATGCTCCATCGCCGTTTGTCCTAAAATATTGTAGATCACAATACCTTTTTCGTCCTGAAGATTTCCTTTAATCGTAATTTCATTCGAAGCCGGATTTGGGAAAATAACAATGCTGTTTTGTTTGGCGTTATCTTTTATTCCTAAAGATTCGTTAACAACCAATGTAAATATACATGCTGAAGTTGCTGCAGGCGTTTCAGTCACCGCTGACATTTCAATTGTATATGTTCCCGGTGTCAATACTGCTCCAATTGCCGGAATTTGTGTAATAACAGCATTACAGTTCGCACTGATTGCATTTGAAAGGCTTGAGAAATCGGCAACATTATAATTTCCTGAAGCATCCGCGTCTACGGTTTGCGTCTCCGGACAGTTTACCCTTAACGGCAAAACCGGCATATTGTATCCGCTGGAAGCAAATTTTTCAGTGATCGTTTTAATGTCCGCACAGCTGTAATTCATGTCGATGGCAGCCTGTCTTACCGCTCTGGCTGCATTTTGCTGGTTTGTAGAACTTGTCGTTAAAGCCAGTCCTTCAAGAAAAATCTTATCTGTTTTTTCTTTTCCGATAACATCCCAGATTTTCATCATTGATGTTGCCCAAATTTGTCCGTCTGTGTGGATCTGACCTGTAAGTCCACCTGCATAACTGTTTGGATAATTGGTTACCCTTCCATCCCAAAACGGATTGTGTCCGTCCCAGCTGAAAACATAATTGTATGCTGCTGCAGTTGATGGCCATTGGTTCAAACTTCTGCTGTAAGACATCGCCCAATAATCGCCGCAACCTTCACTCAATCCATTTACCTGCGATAAAGATCCATTGGTCATCCAATCATGCAAACCATGTCCGAGTTCGTGTAAAATAACATCTGCGTCTTCCGCATCATCAACACCACCTTCACCAAAATGAAGTTCACCATTTGAATAATGTGAATTGTCAGCACCATTGTCGCCGCTCGGATCAAACCAAAGCACGCCGCTGTGATTCAATGGCACACATACGATCCCAAGTGTCTCGTTGATGTATCTCAAACTGTTGTCGATATGGTAAAAAGCATTTACCGCTTCGAAACCATCTTCGCTTCTGTTAAAGATAAAATCAGGTGAAGCCTGTGTAAACAAACCTTTATTTGGCGCACTTAGATTTTTGATTTCCGCATACGTACTTTTAAGTTTGTAAACACCGCTGGCCAATTCAATTTCCGGCAATGAAACTGTAGAACGTGCAGCATCAAACTGCGCATTGGTCGCATCGTTATTATCTGCATAAACGCCACCATAAGCAACTTGCGCTACCGAAAGCGGATCCGGATTAAAAATCGATCCTGTTCCTGTACCAAAAGGCGCAGCAGCTTTCTGTTTCGATTCGGTTTTTCCTTTCTTTTTGTCTTTCTTTTTGTCTTTTGAATGGTCATCGTGGTAAAAAGCAATATCTTTTTTGCTTAAGATCTGACCATTTTTTGCATCGACAATAACTTCCCAGCTACCAGTGATAAATTCAGACGCGGTAACAACCCTGTAAACGAGTTTGGTTTCACTTAATTTGTTGTAAACAAAAAGTTTGCATTCCTGAAACGAAATTTCCCCTGTTACATTTAACGCCGCATTTGAATCGGCAATGGCTTTTTCTTTTGAAATTGATGGCGTAGTAGCTATATTGGCCACAGTCGCGTCATAGGTATCTGAGGTGCTTGTAATTTCTTTTTTTGGTGAAAAGTGGATTACGATTTCCGAATCAAATACTGGTGTTTCGTTAACCATTTGTTGGAACCTCAATGTTTCTCCCGAAAGGCCTTTCTTAACAAAATTCAATTTGAAAGTATGCCCATCTTTGATTTTCAATTCTTTTGCATGCGACGTAATCCATGTTCTGGCTGCATCTTCATTTTCCGAAACCTGTGCATTGGCCGAAATCCCGTAGGCGGTAAGCAACGCACAAATCAATGGTTGTAGTTTTAATTTCATAGCTCTGGTTTAGTTTATTTTAGACTCAAAACAAAAATAAAGTATTTATTCATAGCATTTTATAAAAAAATATCTTTAGCCGTAATTTTATGATTTTACGAATGCAGATGCAATATTCCGGCTTTCAAAATCTGCCCAAAATCATACATGTCTTCAAATGAGCAATACAATGGAACCGGCGCCAGGCGAATGACATTTGGTTCCCGCCAATCGGTAATCACGCCGTTTTTCATCAGGTAATCAAACAAGCTTCTGCCTTCTCCATGAAGCAAAACCGACAATTGCGATGCTCTTTCATCAGGATTTGTTGGCGTGATCACTTCAAAAGTACTTTTCACTTCCTTGTCGATTTCATGCAAAATAAACTCCAGATAGGCTGTTATTTTATTTCTTTTTTCAATCAATGCATCCATGCCAATTTCATCAAACATTTCAACTGAAGCCAGATACGGCGCAAGTGTCAACACCGGAAGGTTGCTAATTTGCCAGCCTTCAGCGCCATTTGCCGGATCAAAATCAGGTTCCATTTTAAAACGGCGTTCTTTATTGTGTCCCCACCAGCCGGCAAATCTTGGCAGATCTTTATCGTTATGGTATTTTTCGTGTACGAATATCCCGGACGCATTTCCAGGTCCCGAATTCATATATTTATAACTGCACCATGCCGCAAAATCGACATCCCAATCGTGGAGCTCGAGTTTGATGTTTCCTGCCGCATGTGCCAAATCCCACCCTACCTTTGCTCCTGCTTCATGCCCGGCGCGCGTAATTGTTTTCATGTCGAAAACCTGTCCCGTATAATAATTGACCCCGCCAATCAATACAAGTGCGAGTTCATCTCCGGTTTCTTTGATTTTCTCCAAAACATCTTCCAGACGAATGTTGTGTTCGCCTTCCCTACGCTGGATTTCTACAATCGCTTCATTGGGATCATAGCCATGAAATTTTACCTGCGACTGAATCATATACTGGTCACTTGGGAAAGCTTTGGCTTCACAAATGATTTTGAATCTTTTTCCTTTTGGCTGATAAAACGAAACCATCAGCAAATGAAGGTTTACGGTCAGCGTATTCATCACGGTAACTTCAGAAGTTTTCGCGCCAACAATACGGCTCAAAGGCGCTGCAAAACGTTCCTGATAGTCCCACCACGGTTTGTTTGCGTAAAAATGTCCTTCTACAGCTAGATTGGCCCAATCGTCCATGATTTCGTCGATATAGGCCTTTGTTCTTTTTGGCTGAAGGCCGAGAGAATTTCCCGTAAAATAAATGACGTTCTTATCATTGACTTTTGGAAAGATGAATTCGTCCCTGTATTTTGCGAGTGCGTCGTTTTTATCGAGTTCCTGTGCGAATGCTTTGTTGTTCTGGAATGTCATTTTGTTGTAGTTTGTGTCGTAAAAGTAGAGAAAAAAGCATCATCTGACAAGGACGTTGAAAAGGGGATTTTAGAATTAAGATTTAAGATTTGAAGATTTTGGGAAATTTCGCTTTTCATTCCGTGCTCTTTAAATCTTAAATTTTAATTTCCCGGTTCGCGTGAAGGATGGAAGTGAAAAGCCCACAGCAAGGAGGCACGACGCAGCGCGGACTTGCAACGGACAGCCTGACAGCGGCGCAGTAAAACGGAGCCGCTGGCACGCCCAAAAAAAATCCCATCATTGCTGACAGGATTTTATATACTTTTTTGAAAAGTTTATGTTGCGCTTTAGATGATTAACATCGCGTCGCCGTAAGAGTAAAATTTGTACTCTTCTTTAATTGCTTCTTCGTATGCTTTTTTCATAAGATCATGGCCACAGAATGCAGACACCATCATCAGCAAAGTTGATTTTGGCGTATGGAAATTGGTGATCATACAGTTGGCCACGCTAAAATCGTGAGGTGGAAAAATGAACTTATTCGTCCAGCCTTCAAACGGATTAAGTGTTTTTGCAGACGAAACCGAACTTTCAATGGCGCGCATGGAGGTTGTTCCTACGGCACATATTTTTTTCTTTTTCGCTTTGGCATTGTTTACGATATCGCAAGCTTCCTGCGTAATAATGAGTTCTTCGGAATCCATTTTGTGTTTCGACAAATCTTCTACCTCAACCGGATTGAAGGTTCCCAGACCTACATGCAAAGTCACCTCGGCAAAATTTACGCCTTTGATCTCAAGCCTTTTCAGCAAATGTTTCGAAAAGTGAAGTCCGGCCGTTGGCGCAGCGACAGCACCTTCTTCTTTTGCGTAAATGGTTTGGTAACGCTCGGCATCTTCGGGAGTTACTTCGCGGTTGATGTATTTTGGAATTGGCGTTTCACCAAGTTCAGTCAGTTTGTTTCTGAATTCTTCGTAAGAACCGTCATATAAAAAACGCAATGTTCTTCCACGTGAAGTCGTGTTGTCGATTACCTCAGCAACCAACGAATCGTCGTCACCGAAATACAATTTGTTCCCGATACGGATTTTTCTCGCCGGATCAACAAGAACGTCCCAAAGCCTTTGCTCCGAATTGAGCTCTCTTAAAAGGAATACTTCGATTCTTGCGCCTGTTTTTTCTTTATTTCCGTACAAACGCGCCGGAAAAACTTTTGTATTGTTTAGCACCAGTACATCGCCGTCTCCGAAATAATCGATGACGTCTTTGAACATTTTATGCTCGATTGTTTTTTTCTCACGGTTGATGACCATTAAACGGGATTCGTCCCTGTTTTCTGCCGGAAATTCAGCCAGTAATTCTTTTGGTAAATTAAAATTGAAGTGTGATAATTTCATATATCGTTTTTGTTTCTATGTTCAGTTCGGCCTTTCGGCTTTGAATGGCTGCAAATATACGATTGTGAAACAGGCGTTGTCAAGTGTTTTGGGTTTTATTTGCGTGAAAGCCTGTGCGTTTCAAAAACGCCAACTGTTAAAGCCTGTCAATGCTGGAATGTTAAAAAATTTCCTGCGACTGAAATTCCAAGGTTTCCAGATCTTTATAAAAATCCGGGTATGATTTCGAAACGACTCCGGCGTCTTTGATGACAATTGGAACTTTTAATGCCAATGGTGCGAATGCCATAGCCATGCGGTGGTCGTTATAAGTTTCAATCTCAATTTCCGGATGAATGGTTTTTGAAACTTCAAGTGTCAGGCTGTCATTGTCAACCGAAATGACTGCGCCAAGTTTTGTCAGTTCTGCTTTTAACGCTTCCAGACGGTCGGTTTCTTTGATTTTGAGCGTGTGCAAACCTGTAAGATGGCAGGAAATCCCAAGTCCGAAACAGGTCACGGCAATGGTCTGCGCAATGTCTGGTGTTTCGTTTAATTGGAAACTCACCTGCTGCAAAGCTTTTCCTTCTTTTTTTAGTGTAATGGAATTATTGCCGAAAGTCGTTTGTACGCCAAAACTATGGTATATTTCCGATAGCGCGCTGTCGCCCTGAAGGCTGTGTTCCTTGTAACTTGAAAGCGTAATTGTTGTTCCGGTTTCAGCCAATGCGACGATCGAATAAAAATAAGATGCTGACGACCAATCCGATTCTACCGTTAAAGTTATTAGCTCAGAAATCTTCGGTTTTGGCAAAACGGTGATTTTATTTTCTTCGAAAGTCGTTTCGATGCCAATTTCGTTCAGCAAAGCTAGAGTCATTTTAATGTAGGGAATTGATGTGATTTTGCCTTCAAGATGGATTTCGATACCATTTTCAAGTTGGCCGGCAATCAGCAAAAGCGCAGAAATGTATTGGCTGCTGACGTTAGCGTCAAGACTCACTTTATTGCATTGCAGTTTCTTTCCTGTGATTTTTATTGGCGGATAACCAACATTTTCTTCATATGAAATTTCAGCGCCAAGTTGTGATAAAGCGCCAACAAGGATTTGGATCGGACGTTCCTTCATTCTTTTGGAACCGGTAAGTACCACAGTTTTTTCCGGCTGAGACGCAAAGTAAGCGGTAAGGAAACGCATGGCAGTTCCCGCGTGGTGAATGTCGATGGTATTTTTATCTGAAAGCAGTGCTTTGGTCATGACTTCACTGTCATCGGAATTGGAGGTGTTTGAAAGTTGCAGTTCCGGGTAAAGTGCCTGAAGCAACAACAACCTGTTGGTTTCGCTTTTGGAACCGGATATATTTAACGATGAATTGATTAAATGTTGGGAATAAGTAAGCCTTAAATTCATTGCAAAAAGATTATGCGCATGGAAGTATGCCAGCCAAAATTATAAAAAAAAAGCTGCCCGGATGGACAGCTTTAATTGAAGTTTCAAAAAATTATTGTTTCACTACTTTTATTGTTTGCACTGCGTTGTCTGCAGTTACTTTTACAATATAGGTACCTGTCGAAAGGTTTGACATGTCAACTTGTCCCTGAGTAGCATTGATCGATCTCACGATAACTTCCTGTCCAAGCAAGTTTAATACTTTTACATCAGAGATGTTTTTGTTGTAAGACAAGTTCAAAGTATTTTTAACAGGGTTTGGATAGTAAGCAAATTGCGAAGCATTGAAAGAGTTTGTAGCCAATGCAGTTACAGAAACTGTATAATCTTCTGCTTGTCCGTAAATAGATGTTGGCACACAAGGGCCAGTTGCATAAGAATTGTATTTTTTTACAACTCTCATTCTGGTATCTCCGGCAAGTGCAGTTGCAGGAACAACAATGTCACCAGCTACCACGATATCATCTTCACCTGTGCTGCCTGTAGCAGATCCAATTTCGTAAGATTCTCCTTCATCAGTCAATAAATTGTTGTGGTTCCAATCAAAATACACGGTGTAAAAATTTTCAAAGTCACCATCAGCATTTCCTTTTAATGTGATTGGATAAATTCCGGCAGCATCAACCAATCCAACTACTTGGGTAAAGTCTTCCAAATTTGGAGTACCGTTTACCTCTGCAGAAGTCGTATTGCTGATTCCTGCAAATTCAACTGAAGTGATTGGCTCCACTGTAGCGAAACCGGTAATTGCACAGTAAGGAAAAGGAAACGTTGGTTCCGGAACTTCTGGCTCTTCAGTTGTAATTACAACTTTATCAATAATAAGTTGCGCACCGTCTGCTCCTGCGTAGTTAAACGCGACTTTTACATCCGCAGCATTTCCAGCAATTGTAGAGATATCTACAGTTACGTCATAAGGCGTGTATGGCACCTGGTTTGTAGCAAAATCCGTATCTGCGATAAGATCGGCTTCAGACCAAACATCAGTCCATGTAGTACCTCCGTCAGTCGACACTTTTACAGTCACATCATAATTGTCATTTGGGTCAACTCCCCAGTAATAACTCATTCCAATTTTGAATGTCAGGTAAGCCGAAGCCTGTCCTGTCAAGCTTACACTAGGGCTCGTTAATGTTTCATCCTGATTTGCCACATCATATGCGACAGCAGCAGCTTTGGTTCCAGAAAAACCTGCAACCGCGAACGATCCCCAAGTTTCATTAGCATTTGTTTGTGTAACCGTCCAACCTGTAGGAGGAAAAGTCGTTCCTTCGAAGTCTTCATTCAGAATCTGACCGAAGCTGAGGAATGGCAAAAACGCAAATAAGCAGAGTAATTTTCTTTTCATGTTAAAAATCATTAAGTTTATAATTAAGCCAATTTAGTGAGTTTTTTTCAAAGACAAACAAACAAACCAGATTTTAACACTACAAAATTGAAAATTATTTAAGTTTCTCGTTACTTTTATGCCGGTCTTTATCCCGTTCAGATTTCATATCCATCTTTTTATCGAATGCTGATTGAAGGTCAATTCCGGTTTGATTGGCTAGACATAAAACTACAAAAACCACATCTGCAAGTTCTTCGCCAAGGTCTTTACTTTTATCCGATTCTTTCTCAGATTGTTCTCCGTAACGACGCGCGATAATGCGGGCAACTTCTCCAACTTCTTCAGTTAATTGCGCCATATTTGTCAATTCATTGAAATAACGAACGCCATGGGTTTTTATCCAATTGTCTACTTCTGCCTGGGCATTTTTAAGATCCATATTATATTTTTTTTAGTACAATTTTTTCATTTTCTTTATCAGACATCCGTCGGAAAAAATCCTTCCACTCCCTATAAACCGAAGATGAAACGAGTGCCACATTGATTTCTTTGACTACAATTATCTGGACTTTGTTTTCCAAACCCAATATTCTAAATGAAAAACTTCCGCTTTTATCACCCAGAGACAAGGATAAAGATTCCGGGATCGATTCGACAGCATAACCTTTCGGAATATCGATGTTGATCGTATATTTTTCCATCTCCGGGTATCCGAAAAACAAAGGCAGTTTTCTGTCTTCAGATACCAATGGATTTTGTTTCACAAGAAACAACATCGGATTGAGGTAGATTTTTCCCGCTACAATCTCAGCATGATTTTCATTGCTAAAATTAAATGTTTCTGTAACAGGTTTGCCAAGATCGGACAAATTTTCAACCTGGTAGTCTGAAATCAATGAACTTCCAAAATTCGATTCCAGTCGCTCCATATACTGTTCCGCGCTTTGATCTCCACGATAATTCCTGAATTCATATCCTGAATAATCTGTTCGCTGTATGCGCGCTTTACCTTTTAAAGTTCCGTCCGCATCAAGCGAAGTCAGGATCACCGTATTTTTTTTCGATGTATAATCTGGCATCAGTTCGATCTCCTCACTCGAATAGTTTTGACGGATGAGTCGCCCGGTCCAATTTAGGGCTTCAGTGGGCAAGATACCGGGAGCAGTATATTTCCGGGTTGCATCGAGCAGCACATATTTTCCATCGATAAAGGCAGCAGCTATAATATAATTGAAAACGGTCCTATTGGGAAAAACAGCAATACCGTTATCCGTCGTACTCACTAAAACGGGATCCGCAGTTACGCCGCACTCGTTGAGCATCGAAACTAAAATAAAATTGATTTCGGCCGCGTTTCCTGTTCTTTCCACATAAGCTTTCCTGACGCCCTTTTTTGTCAAATATCCCAATTGCCTATCCCAGTTCATATGGCGTTTGACATATTTAAGGACCGCTGCGGTCTTTTCCGTGGGTGTTTCCGCATTTCCAACGGCGGCTTTTAAATCCTGTTCAAAATAGGAACGTTCGCTTAACTGTTTTCCGAAACGTTCCTCTTTATATATGCTTTTTGCCACGCCTTCCCAGGTCATCGCGTAATTCTTTTCCGGCGAATCCGGATAGCGTGTTCGCTCCAATTCGTGTTGGACAGAAGAAATGTAATTTTTCTTGTTGTCAACGTAAATCTCATCCCGCAATGCCGCAATATTTTGTCCGGTGTAAAGGCTGTTTATTTGCTCAAAACTCAGATTTACAGAATTGTTATTCTTATTGGTAAAATTCTGATAGCCTGTCACTATTTTGGACTCTGAAGCAATTTTTTCGAACCCGGTAAGAATGGGCTTGTAAATTAAAAATGCAGGGATTTCTGTTTTGTATTCCGCAAATTTCACCGGAATCTCATATTGAAAATCAAAACGCGGGAATTCTATAATGTTCTCGCTTTTGAAAACATATTTAAACTCCATCACCGATCCCGGCCTCACATTTGGCATTGTAATCGAAGCCTCGTTCCAATACTCGTTAATTTCTTTTTTGAAAGTCCCTTCGCTGTTGAGTTTGGTTTTTACAATTTTTCCCTGATCCAAATTGTAAGTGACCGCATTCGAAAACTTCACCCGATCATTTGAGAGTTCTTCATAACCGACATAATAAGGCACTTTAAAATCGGCCCATTTCAAACCCTCTTTTTTGTAAATCTTGATTCGAAAATGGATTTCATGAATTGCGGAGAAACCCGATTTTTCACTGTATTCAAAATATGTTCGTCCTTTTTTACATAAGATGGCGGCCGCTGCTCCAGAATCTGCAGGAAAAGATTTTTCAAGAAGTTCCGTTTCCGAAACTTTTCCAAATTCATAATTCTGGGCACATACGCTACTGAAGATCGGTAGCAACAACAGCATTAAATATTTTTGCATCAGGCTTTGACCAATACGATTTTCTCATTTTCCTTATCGACCATTTTCTGGAAATATTCTTTCAGAACTTCATAATATTCTGCTGAAACGATCGATGCGTTGATATCTGACGTCACAGTGACCTGGATTTTATTTCCAGAAACACCTACCAGAAATTTAAAAGCACCCATATCGTCGTTGAACAAAAGATTGGCGGCTGACGGAAGCGATTCTACCACATAACCTTCCGGAATTTCGATATTGATCGTATATTTATTTTGTGTCGGAAATTTAAAATCCACAGGATATTCTCTTTTTTCCTGCTTGAACGGATTGTCTTTCATTCTTAAGAAAACCAACGGAGACAAGTAAATTTTTCCGTTGATCATTTCAGTGTCACGCGTGCTCAGAAAAGAATAGGTTTCCATAACAGGTTTACTTAAATCGAGATCGTTTTCGCGGACATAATCGCTTACTTCAATCGAATTGTTTTTGCTTTCCAATCCTTCCAGATAAGAATCCTGACTAAGTCCCAGGTTTTGTTGACGAAATTCAAATGCTTCATAATCGGTAAATTGCTTTCGGATTTTTCCGCTTAGCGAACCATCATTTTTTACGACCATACTTACAAATACATTTTCTTTAGAAACCATTTTTGGAAGCAGATCGATATCTACCGAAGTTCCGTCTTTTCTGATCAATCTCCCAAACCAGTTTAAATCCCTGACCGGAAGCACGTTTGGAAGCGCATATTTATCTGTTGCATCGAGCAAAACTGTACCTTCGGGTAACTCAATCGCACAGATCACATAGTTGAACGCTGTCCGGCTGGCAAAAAATGAGATGCCATTTGTACGCGTGCTTAATAAAACAGGATTCGCCTTTAATCCCGCATAACGCAACATTGCAGTAAGCATCAGGTTTATTTCCCCCACATTTCCAGTCTTATCCTTATATGCTTTTTTAACGCCGTCATTACACCAAAAACCATAATAACCATCCCATTTTACATTTGATTTTACATGATTGAAAATTGCTGCGACCAGTTCGCCCTGCGTTTTTGAGGAAGCCAACAATGCCTTAATGTCATTCTCGAAATACCCGCTTTTATTAAGTTCCGCCCCAAAATCTTCATTATCATAAATGGTTTTTGTAACCGATTCCCAGTTGGTCGAATAATTTTTATAAGGGTTGTTAGGAAACTTTGTCATGGCCAGTTCATGCGAAAGTGACGAGGTATAATTGCTGATGTTGTTTACATAAGATTCATCTCTTAAAGCAGGAATATTTTCGAGCACATAGGTCGTTGCTGTTTCTTCATAATCCACTTTACTGCTTGAAAAAGATGTTGTCGTCACATTTCCGTTGGAACGCTCCTTATCCATAAATACAATGGATTTGTGGTTTTTAACAACCGTTGCTTTTGGCCATATCGACCCTTTCTGATTGACATTGTACACGAAATATTCCGGTACATACGTTTTAAATTCGCTGTAATTTATCGGAATACTTGTTTGAAACTCCCACTGTTTGAATTTGCCATAGTTTGGCGATTTCAACACATATTCGTATTCGATTACCGAACCTTCTTTAATTGCCGGCAAAGCTATTTTTTTACGTCCCCAATAACGGTTTATTTTTTCGTCAAATTCTCCATCGCTTTTGATTTTTGTTTTAACAATCTTTCCATCGACAAGATTGTAGGTCGCCACATTCGAAAACGACAGGTTTTCCAGCGCAGAATTATTCTCCAAATAATATTGCACATCATGGTTGGCCCAGTCGTATCCTTCTTTTTTATAAATTTTGATACGTGCTTTAACCTTTGTGACCATTTCAAATCCTTTTCCCTCCGAATATTCAAATCGGGTTTCCCCTTTTTTAAACAAAAAAGCTGCTTCGGCAGACGCATCCTTCGGATGTGCTTTCTCTTCAAGTTCGGCAATGGAAACTTTTCCCATTTCAAATTTCTGAGCCTGAATTTTGGAAAATGACAACAAAGCCATGACCATTAAAAGATAAACCTTTTCCATACTATTTATTTTTTACTAAAATTATTTTTGCGTTGTCATTTCTGGCAATTTTCTCCATGAAAAGCCTGTATTCCTCATATTCATTGCCTGCGTACATTCCTTTTTTAATGTAAGCGATACGATTGTAAGTCAGTTTGTTGTCTTCTTTCCTGATCAATTCTGTTTTGTAATCGCCGAATTTTCCGGAAATTTCAAAGTTTTCCGGCATGGATTCGATTTGATATCCAATTGGAAGTGTGATCGAAATTTCATCTTCATCAAAATAGCCACGCGAAATTTCGAATGGTGTTTTCCGGTTCCTGATCCTTTTAATGTTTCCAGAAATTTGGTTTAACGGATTCACGGCAAACATCATTTTTCCGCCTGAAAGATTGCCATAATTCACCGCATCCAGTTCTATATTTTCTGTAAATTTGATCTGGTCTTTATCGTTAAAAAACTGCGTTTTTTTGATTTTCAGATTGTTGATCCCAGCCCAGTATTTCTTATAATGTTCGTCACGATCTACTGGCGAATCGTACTCAAGCCGGTACTTGTTGCCATATTGCGAACCCTGGGAAACAATTGCTGTAATACAACTCAGGTTCCCGGTTTCAGACAACACATAACTGCTTTTGCTAAACTGTGCGTTTTCTTTATTGATGTAAGATTTCGTATGTAAAATCTCGCAGCCTTCTGGTTTCATAACCAAAACGTCACGGTCATCTGTAAAATTCGCCTGATATCCAAAAGGATTGTCCTGACTTGTACATTCCAGCCAGACATAATTATCACCGTCGGGAATCGACAAAATCATATGGTTTCCCTGTAATGAAACGAAATCGCCATCAATGTCGCGTTTTCGGCTGTCGCCAAATAAAACCGTATTGTAAGACGAAACATCAACCGCCGACAACAGCGCTCTCGTATAGTTGGACAACGCTTTGCAATCGCCATAACCCAGTCGATCGACATCGGAGGCAAGCATGGGTTTCCATCCGCCAATTCCCACCTGAATGCTCACATATCTGGATTTTTTCTGTACATAATCGTATATGATCCGGGCCTTTTTAATTGGGTCTTTCTCATTTCCAACGAGGTTTTTCATTTTCAATTTAGTGGCCTCGGAAATCTCGATTGTGCCAGAAAGCACTTTATCGGAATACCATTGCCCGAATTCTTTCCAGTTTTTCGCCGATCCGTCAATACCTTCCAGATGAAAAACTTCAAGCCCCAACTGGAGTTTCGGGAAGATATCGGAAAAAGTCAGCGATTGGTCTTCGTACCTGCGCGCGGTGATATTGCTTGCAGTATAAGATAAGCTGGTGGCCGAATCGGTAGTTTTTGCAATCTGAAAGCCTTTAAAATGATTTTCTTTCTTTTTAAATCCGAGCGCCGCAGGGTAACTTACATTGATTACACTTTTTTCCACACTTACAAAATAAGAATCCAACGGCATCCACGTTGGGATAAAAGCCGTATTTGAAGTCAAAGTTTCCAACTCAAAAACGATCGTGAACGGATATTGCACCGGCGTATAATCTAAATATAAAAACCTGCTGTCTGAAAAAATCGTGACGCCATCGATCACACTTTGATCCCTGAAATCTTTTCTCCTAATCTTTTTGATCTCGTTTCCCGAAGCATCATAAACGGTCGCCTGGATTTCCCTGACCGAAGTAGATTTGTCGTAATGCGCTACCGCATCAATCTCGGAAACCCCTTGTTCATTCAAAACTGTTACGATCCTAAGTGTTTTAATGGTCATACTTCGTTGGGACGAAATAGTAATATCCGATTGGTCGAGACGCACAACAGCGTTCGCATTTTGTTTCAGACTGTCGGGAATTTGGGAAAATGGATAAAGTGTTTTCTGGGAAAAAAGCACACTCGTAAGAAGAAGTATTGCAACACAGTAAAAAAATCTCATGGCGTGAATAATATTTCGTCAAAAATATCTTTTTTTTAGAAATATTTAACTTTTTTACGCTTTATTTTTACTGTCGACAACAATCGTTACCGGACCGTCATTTGTTAAAGAAACTTGCATGTCGGCACCAAATTTTCCGGTCTGTATCGTTTTACCGAATTCCTGTTGCAATGTCGCGACAAACTTTTCATACAAAGGCACAGCGACTTCGGGTTTGGCCGCTTCGATGTAGGAAGGACGATTGCCTTTTTTCGTGAGCGCGTGCAGCGTAAATTGGCTCACAACGATGATCTCTCCGGAAATATCTTTGACCGATAAATTCATTACGCCGTCCGAATCGGCAAAAATTCGCAAATTGATTGTTTTTGAAACCAGCCAATTGATGTCTTCGTCGGAATCCGCATTCACAATTCCGACCAAAACCAAAAGTCCACGCCGAATTTTCGCAACTGTTTCTCCGGAAATGACAACTGCTGCCTCAGAAACCCTTTGAATCACGATTTTCATATTATTTCCTGCTTTCGTCGCTGGCGATTCTATCGTCGTTGTAGATGTCGGTTCTGTAATGTTCGTCGTCACCTTCCAGGATCTGAAGGTAACTTCTGTAACGCGACCATGCGATTTTATCTTCTTCTAGCGCTTTTTTGATCGCGCAATTCGGTTCTTCTTTATGCAGGCAATTGTTGAATTTGCATTGGTCCTGAAGTTTGAAAAATTCAGGGAAATATCCGCTGATCTCTTCTTTTTCCATATCAACAATCCCGAAACCTTTGATTCCAGGCGTGTCGATAATTTTCGCATCAAAAGACAAATCATACATTTCCGCAAAAGTCGTCGTATGTTGTCCTTGCCTGCTTTGTTCCGATATATTTTTGGTTTTCAGATGCAAAGCCGGTTCCATCGCGTTCACCAATGTCGATTTCCCAACACCAGAATGTCCTGAAAACATGCTCACTTTTCCAACCATCATTTCCTTCAGCTGGTCCACGCCTTTGCCTTCAGTCGAGGAAACGCGCAAACATTTGTACCCAATTTCCTGATACACATGTTGCAAATACAACTGTTCGTCCAAAGTCGCTTCATCGAGCGTGTCGATTTTATTAAAAACAAGCACGGTTTCAATTTTATACGCTTCGGCAGTTACTAGAAAACGGTCGATAAAACTGGTGGTTGTCGGCGGATTGTTGATCGTAATCAGCAAAAAAACCTGGTCGATATTTGCTGCGATAATGTGCATCTGCTTCGACAAGTTAACCGATTTCCGAACGATATAATTCTTACGTTCATGGATTTTATAAATCGTTCCGGTTCGCGCGTCCGAGGTTTCGTCAATTTCATAATCTACAATATCACCTACAGAAATCGGGTTCGTACTCTTAATTCCTTTCATGCGGAACTTCCCTTTCATGCGGCATTCCATAAAATCACCTGCTTCAGATTTTACGGTGTACCAACTCCCTGTAGATTTATAAACGGTTCCAGTCATGTATTTGATATTGAATTGCAAAATTACGTTTTTAGAATTGAACATCCGAAACTTGCTTCAAATTATTACGGCGTGTCCCTTTGGGTCAGGCTATGCGTTGCAAGTCCGCGCTTCGTCGTTCCTCCTTGCTGTGGGCTTTCCACTGCTATCCTTCACGCGAACAAAATAATCATTCAAACATATGATTTTCATTAAATTATAATTAAATTTAAGAGCCTTCCCGATTTTTTATAATTAATTCCCGAAAGCTCTTTTTTACGAATTGATAATCTTTTCCTGATGCGAAATACTTTCCTGGTGGATTGCTTTAAAAATCCGCAGGATAAATTCTTCACTCAAACCTTTTTGCTCCCCGTCGAGGATCATTTTTCCCAAGATTTCATTCCATCTTTTATTCTGTAAAACCGCCACGTTTTTGGCTTTTTTCAATGCTCCGATTTGTTCGGCGACACGCATTCTGTTGCCTAAAATCTCCAATAATTTGCTGTCGGCGATGTCGATATTTGCGCGCAGTTTGATCATTTCATTGTTGTAATCCGATTCCTCAGTAGTTTCTTTACGGATTTTCAGATCTTCAAAAATCTGCTTCAAAGCATCCGGAGTTACTTGCTGTGCCGCATCGCTCCAGGCATTGTCGGGATCGGTATGGGTTTCAATGATCAGTCCGTCGTAATTCAGATCCAATGCTTGTTGCGACACTTCCAAAATCATGTCACGCTTTCCGGTAATGTGTGAAGGATCACAAATCAGTGGCAAATCAGGGAAACGGTTCTGCAGTTCGATCGCGATCTGCCACTCGGGAATGTTCCTGTATTTCGTTTTTTCATAAGTCGAAAATCCCCTGTGAATCACACCTAATTTTTTAATTCCGGCATTGTACAAACGCTCCACACCGCCAATCCACAACGCCAAATCAGGATTCACCGGATTTTTAACCAACACGATTTTTTCAGTTCCCTGCAAAGCATCGGCGATTTCCTGCACCGCAAACGGATTGACCGTTGTTCTTGCGCCAATCCACAACACATCAATGTCGTGTTCCAAAGCAAGTTTCACATGCGCCGCATTGGCGACTTCAGTAGACATCAATAATCCGGTTTCCGCTTTTGCTTTTTGCAGCCATTTGAGCCCGATTGCGCCCACGCCTTCAAATCCGCCCGGACGCGTTCTCGGTTTCCAAATTCCCGCGCGGTAAATGCTGACATCAGAATTTTTCAGTTCGTGTGCGATTTTTAAAACCTGTTCTTCGGTTTCAGCGCTGCAAGGCCCGGCAATGACCAGCGGATGTGTCAAATTGAAATCATCGAGCCAGGTTCTCATTTGTTTGTTGTTTTCCATAGTTTTGTTTTTTAGAGAAAATACTTCCCTTATGCTTTTAATTATTAATTATTCATTTTTAATTATTCATTATCTCGTCATTCCGTTCAAAATCTCCTTAATCCTGTTCACGCTTTCCATCTCATTAAATATCGCGTCGTAATCTTCGTTTTCCAACAGCGTTTTAAACTGCGTCAGGTTTTCTATGTATTCTTCCAGGCTTTTTACGACCTGTTTTCTGTTTTGCCTGAAAATTGGGGACCACATTGCAGGCGAACTTTTGGCCAGTCGAACCGTGCTTTCAAATCCTGATCCAGCCATATCAAAAATATCACGCTCATGTTTTTCTTTTTCGATGACCGTTTTTCCGAGCATAAACGAACTGATGTGCGACAAATGCGATACATAAGCGATGTGTTTGTCGTGCGATTTTGGCTCCATGTAACGGATCCGCATGCCCAAATCTTTAAACAATTGCAGCGCTTTTTCCTGGAGTTTGAATGTCGTTTTTTCGATCTCGCAAATGATGTTCGTTTTTCCGTCAAATAATCCGGTGATTGCAGCCGCTGGCCCCGAAAATTCTGTTCCGGCAATGGGATGTGTTGCCATGAAATTTCGCCTTTTCGGATGGTTTTCCAATGCTTCGCAAATCGGATTTTTTGTGGAACCCACTTCAAAAACCAAAGTCGAATCGGAAACCGAATCCAGGATTTTAGGCAGGATTCCCAAAGCGACATCCACCGGAACGGAAACAATCACAAAATCGGCATCAGCAATCGCATCCAAATCAGATTTGAAATGAATGATACCCGAATCGAGCGCTGTTTGCAAATGGCTGTCATTGCTGTCAATTCCGTAAACCGACGCGTCTTTATAAATCGATTGAATGTCCAAAGCCATCGAACCGCCAATTAAACCTGTTCCTACAATATAAATTTTCATGTTGCTGCGTTTTAATTAAAAACGATCGATTGCTTCCTGTACTTTTTCTGCGGGAACACACAGCGAAAAACGAATGTATCCTTCGCCGTTGCTGCCGAAAATCGTTCCCGGAGTAATAAAAATGCTCTTGTAGTATAAAATACCGTCAATGAATTGCTCAGCCGAATCAATTCCGGCCGGTAATTTCGCCCAGACGAACAATCCAACCGAATTTCGGTCGAACGTACAACCGAGTTTTTCAGCCAGTTTAAAAGTCAGTTCCCGACGTTTGTGGTAAATGATATTTTGCTGATCAAACCAGGATTTATCGCTCTTCAATGCTTCGATAGCGCCTTTCTGAATGCCGTAAAACATACCGCTGTCCATATTGCTTTTGACTTTTAAAACCGCGTCGATCAATTCGGGATTTCCCAAAACCATTCCCACGCGCCAACCGGCCATATTGAAGGTTTTTGAAAGCGAATTCAGTTCCAATGCGACTTCGTTTGCACCGTCAATCTTTAAAATCGAAATCGGACTGTCATTCAAAACAAAGCTGTACGGATTGTCATTGACCAATAAAATCTGATGCTTTTTGGCGAAAGAGACTGCTTTTTCAAACAATTCCAAACTTCCGGTTGCGCCTGTCGGCATGTGCGGATAGGAAAGCCACATGATTTTGACTTTGGACAAATCCATTTTTTCCAAAACTTCAAAATCCGGTTCCCAGTTTGTATCTGCAATCAAATCGTAATAAACCGGTTCCGCGCCAACGAGTTTTGTCACCGAAGTGTACGTCGGATAACCCGGATTCGGAATCAAAACCTGGTCGCCTTCATTTAAAAACGCCATTGAAATGTGTAAAATTCCTTCTTTCGAACCCATTAATGGCAAAATTTCATTCGCCGGATTGGCGGCAACTTTAAAGTTATTTTTGTAAAAATCGGCCATCGCTTTTCGCAATTCCGGCAAACCCTGATAACTTTGATACTGGTGCGCGTTTTCGTCATGCATCGCATTCTGAATCGCCTCAATAACAGCTTTTGACGGCGCGAGATCCGGACTCCCAATTCCCATATTGATGATCGGTTTCCCGTCAGCCATGAGTTGGCGCACTTCCCGCAATTTCGACGAAAAGTAGTATTCTTCAACGGTATTCAACCGGTTTGCTGTTGTGATCATGGTTGTTTGTTTTCGTATTCGCCCAGCACTTTGAAATGCGAGGCCATTATCTCTAAAAGCGATTTTGCTTTGGCATAATCTTCATATTTTTCGAAAGTCACATCGACGAAAAAGGCATATTTCCACGGTGTTTCGATTTTTGGTAACGACTGGATTTTGGTCAGGTTCAGTTTGCAGTCGCTCATCACATTTAAAATGGCTGCAAGGCTTCCGCGCTGGTGTTCGAGTTCAAATTTCAGCGACGCTTTGTTGACTTTTTCCTGAGGAAAGACCGTTTTGTCTTTTTTAACAATCACAAAACGCGTCATGTTGTTGTTGATCGTCTGTATTTCGGGAAACATAATTTCCAGGTTGTACAATTTGGCTGCCGCTTTACTGGCAATTGCGGCGATTCCTGTGAGTTGATTTTCATGGATTCTTCTGGCGGTTTCGGCTGTATCCTTGTCTTCCACTAATTTGATGTGCGGATAGTTTTTTAAAAATTCCATACACTGCAAAAGTGCCATCGGATGCGAATGCACTTCTTTAATATCCTGGATTTGCTGGCCTTTCAGCGCCATCAGGTTTTGGTGGATGTTTAAAAAATGTTCGCCAATGATATGCAGTTCGTTCCGGTCGATGAGCGCGTAATTTGGGATGATTGAGCCCGCAATGGAATTTTCAATCGCCATAACGGCCTCCGATGATTTGTTTTTCAGGATGCTTTGAACGAGTTCTTCAAATGACAAACATTCGTCGACTGCCGGATTTTGCGCATAATATTCGAGAACCACCTGATGGTGGAACGATCCGATAATTCCTTGTATGGCTATTTTTGTATTCATATAGGGACAAAAAAAAATCCCGATTCTCATCGGGATTTATATATTTTCTTTGAATTAATAATTTTTCAAATAACATTACATAACAATCCCGTTTCTCTCTTCCAAAAGAAATAAAATGAATTGTTGTAATAAAAACTGTTATTTAACATGCCTTGTTTTGTTTCGGCTAAAATAGAAAATTGTTTTGGATTAAATGCAATTTGTGAAAAAATTATGTTTGAAAACCTTTACTTTTGTTTCAAATATATCGGTTATGTCTATTGAAGTTTCAAATATTTCCAAAAGTTACGGCGCCCAGAAAGCGCTGGATTCGATTTCTTTTTCGGTGAAGAAAGGGGAAATTGTAGGTTTTCTTGGCCCGAATGGCGCCGGAAAATCAACGTTGATGAAAATATTGACCACTTATATCAATGCCGATTCTGGCCAGGCTTCGGTCAACGGGAATGATGTCGCCAACCAGCAAAAAGCCGTGCAGCAATCTGTGGGTTATTTGCCTGAGCACAATCCGTTGTATTTGGATTTGTATGTACGCGAATATTTGTCTTTTAACGCTGACGTTTATAAGGTCGCAAAATCGCGTATCGAAGAAGTGATCGTACTTACAGGACTGACGTCGGAAAGCCATAAAAAAATCGGGCAATTGTCTAAAGGATACCGCCAGCGCGTTGGCTTGGCAAATGCGTTGCTGCACAATCCCGATGTTTTGATTTTGGACGAACCAACGACAGGGCTCGATCCGAACCAGCTCGTCGAAATCCGGAATGTGATTAAAAATGTCGGAAAAGACAAAACGGTTTTCCTGTCGACGCACATCATGCAGGAAGTTGAAGCCATTTGTGACCGCGTGATCATCATTGACCATGGAAAAATTGTTGCCGATAAAAAACTCGATACTTTAATCGCCGGAAAAGAACAGGTCATTGAAGTCGAATTTGATTTCCGTGTCGAAGAAGAAGCCGTTGCGCGGATTCCGCATTTAAAATCCTATGTCAATACGCATGACATGGTCTGGGAACTGACTTTTGAATCGGATACCGACATGCGCCCGGCCGTTTTTGATTTTGCACACGACAACGGACTCAAAACGTTGCAGCTGAACCAAAAAAATAAAAATCTCGAAGCTGTTTTCAGGGAAATTACCAAACAGTAGACGCATACTTTAGCCCGTCGCGAAGCTTCGGAAGAAGCGGCATCCTCGCCGAAAAAGATATAGTGCACAGCCGGACTCGAGCTGCAAATGAAAAAATTAAGAGTGAACAGGCGAAGCAAACAGCTCCTAATCAAAAAATAATTTTCCACGGTAATGTTCGTTCACGTTCACAATCGCCGGCCTGAAGGCCGCGTAAACATTGCCCAAATTATAAATATCTCCCGAAATTTCGTTTAGCGGATGCACGAACATGTCATTGGAGCCGCGGTGGAAAATATGGATCTTGTTGGCCAACAGATTTCCGGCTTCTAATATGCCATTTCCGCTGTAAAAACTGGCGTTCAATTGCAACGTATTCCCCGAAAGATGAAACTGAGAAATCGTATTTCCCTCTACTATTAAAGTTTCATTGCTGACTTGCAACACAAAATCGCCGGTTGCCGCGCCATCAAATTGGTCTTCGCCATCCATTGCAACGAGCCGCAGGTTTTTATATTTCAAGATACCATCTGAGGTGATGTTTTGCTCGGTTTTGCTGTAAATATCGGTAATGTCAGGCGCAGTAATGTAGACCGTCGTTTGCCCGTAATCGCGCGTCCAGTTGCAGGAAGTATTGTCTTTAAAAGTGAGCATTCCATTGTCTAAAGTGACTTCGATATCATTGACGAGGTTTTCACCTGAAACGACCTCAACAGTTGTAATTTCGCCTTGTTTCAGTACGAGTGCGATATTTTTGCCAATCAGGATTTTTCGGAATTCTAGTCCGGGAAAATTTTTCGAAACCATCGGCCCGGTCGATTTCACGCAATCTGCAGCGTTGTCGCATCGCACAAACAAAAAAATCAACACTAAAAGCAAAAGTCCTTTTTTCATAATTTAGATCCTGAATCCAATTCCGCCTTCGAGCGCTTCGGCCAGAAAACCGTGTGTTTTAAGCGACAAAGCCATAAATATTTTCGGCGTAAGGTAATATTTGATTCCGACGCGTTCGTACACCGCATCATCAAATTTGAATTTTCTGTACGCATAATAACCAATTTGAGTTTCGACCGAAATCCGGTTGATAAACAATTCGTGGCCAACAAAAATGCCGATCCGTTTAAAGTCGGTATTTGCAGTAACGCCGCTGTCGGGATACGCAATTGACTGAAATTTGATGTATTCTTTAAATGAGGTTGTCAGGAACAATTCGGAGCCCAACTGGATCGCGCTTTTACGGTTCAGGCGTTTGTCTGCGTAAGCGCCAATATGGTAAAACGGTTGCGGGCTGTCGCCAATATTCGGACTTTCATTGATCCCGCCCCGGAACACGAAATTGAATTTAACGGGTTGGGTCATTTTCATTTTTGAAACCGCTGTTGTATCGATAATTTTATATTTGGTTTCACCGAAATTGTAGTTTACACCAACGTTCAATCCGTATGTATTGATGCCACTATTAGGCGATTTGATCCGGCCCATCGAAAAATGCGTAAAGATAAATCCGGCCTGAATGCCAAAATGATCAATGATATTTTCTTTTTTGTAATTCAGCACAAAATCGATATTGGCCATGATTTTCGATCCGAATGCGCTGTTTTTCGGATTGCTGACTTTATCGTAAGGATTGGTCGTCACCGCGATTCCCTGCGCGACTTTCAGCATCAGATGTCGTTTGAGAAAGTAAAAATTGTAGTGTACGCCAAGCGCGTAATTTTTACCCAACACTGGATTTTTGAAATCCTGATATAAAAAATAACCACCGTAATCCGGATAGTTGTAAAGCGATTCCCAGTCTTCACTACCGTTGGTTTTAACAGAAAAACTTACCAGCGCGCCATCTGGATGTCCGGTAATCAATTGTGTTAAATCGGGCGAATGCAGTAAAATGTTGCTCCGGAAAAAATTGGCGTCAATTTGGCCGCACTGAAACACATCCTGAGCAGCGATCGTTCCGAAAAACATTAAAAATACAACGCAAATTATGGGTCTCATCTGACACGAATTGTGGCAAATATAGATTCTTTTTTAAAATATCGTCTCGGCGATCGCCTTAATATTTTCGGCTTTTCCCATCGAGTAATAATGTAAAACCGGAATTCCAGATCTGACAAGATCCTTACTCTGATTGATACACCACTCGATCCCGATTTGTTTTACCGCGTCGTTGTCTTTCGCTTTAACGACTTCCATGATCAGATCATCCGGCAAATCGACTTTAAAACGATGCGGAATCAGGTTCAGTTGTTTTTTAGTTGCGATCGGTTTTAATCCCGGAATGATCGGAACGGTAATGCCTTCTTTTCGGCATTTGGCCACAAAATCAAAATATTTCTGGTTGTCAAAAAACATTTGCGTAATGATGTAATCCGCGCCATTCTTGATTTTTTGTTTCAGGAAATGAATGTCGCTGTCCATGCTTGGCGCTTCCATGTGCTTTTCGGGATAACCTGCAATTCCGATGCAAAAATCGGTTTTGCTGGAGTTTTGCAAATCTTCATCGAGGTAAATTCCTTTGTTTAAGTTTGAAATCTGCGAAACCAGTTCGGTCGCATAATGGTGCCCTTCTTTCTCAGGACGGAAATAAATCTCGCTTTTAATCGCATCGCCACGCAACGCCACAACATTTTGAATGCCCAGAAAATCAATATCAATCAAGAAGTTTTCGGTATCTTCTTTTGTAAATCCGCCACACAAAATATGCGGAATCGCATCAACTTCGTATTTATTCTGGATCGCCGCACAAATTCCAACCGTTCCAGGCCGTTTTTTGACAATCTTTTTTTCCAACAATCCGCTCGGCAATTCCTTGAATTCATATTCTTCTCGATGGTAGGTCACGTCAATAAACGGCGGATTGAATTCCATGAGCGGGTCAATGCTGTCAAAAATAGACTGGATATTTTGCCCTTTCAATGGCGGCAGGATTTCGAATGAAAATAACGGGTTGCCTTTGGCGTTTTCAATATGTTGGGTGACTTTCAAAATTTAAGATTTAAGATTTGTTGATTTAAGATTTGGGCGTGCCACCGGCGCACTTCAATCTGTTTTTAAATTCATGTTTGTTCTGGCGCCGCTGTCAGGCTATCGGCTGCACGCGGTGCTTGCCTCTATCCTTCACGCAGCGATTCCGATTTAAGATTTAAGATTTAAGATTTAAGATTTTACGAATCTCGTGTTACTCTTAAATCATAATTCTTAAATCTTAAATACTCAATCCGCAATATTCGGATTCAGCCATTTCATCGCTTTTTCCGTGGAAATGCTGCGGCGTTTTGCATAATCGACCACCTGGTCTTCCTTGATTTTTCCAAGCCCGAAATACTTGCTTTCCGGATTTCCAAAATAATAGCCCGAAACCGATGAAGCCGGCCACATCGCCATACTTTCGGTCAAAGTCACGCCAATGGCTTCTTCCACGTTCAGCAACTTCCAGATCGTTGGTTTTTCCAAATGGTCGGGACAAGCCGGATAACCCGGAGCTGGACGGATGCCCTTGTATTCTTCTTCGATCAGATCCTGTTTGGACAAATGTTCCTCAGACGCATAACCCCAGATTTCTTTGCGGACTTTCTCATGCAAATATTCGGCGAAAGCTTCAGCCAAACGATCGGCAAGCGCTTTAACCATAATCGAATTGTAATCGTCTAAATCTCTTTCAAATTCGGCGGCCCATTCGTCTACACCAAAACCGGTTGTCACACAAAATGCGCCCATATAATCGGTTTTCCCGGAATCTTTCGGAGCAACAAAATCAGATAGCGCCATATTGGATGCGCCTTTTGTTTTTTGGGATTGCTGACGTAAAGTCAGAAACGTTTGCAGTTTTTTTCCGTTTTCGTCAGACAATTCGATGTCATCGTCATTGATTGTATTGGCTGGAAAAATTCCGTAAATCCCTTTGGCTGTAAGTTTATTTTCTTTCAAAATCACATCTAGCATCGCTTTGGCGTCTTTAAAAACATCCTGCGCTTGTTCGCCCACAATTTCATCGGTTAAGATCGCCGGATATTTCCCAAACAATTCCCAGGTTCTGAAAAACGGCGTCCAGTCGATGTACGGAACCAAAGTTTCGATGTCGACTTCAATCGTTTTTGCACCGATGAATGTTGGTTTTTTCGGAGTGAAATTGCCCCAGTCGAGTTTTAATTTATTGGCCCGTGCCTGCTCGATCGTCAGGAAATTTTTATCGCGGGAACGGTTTAAATAGCCTTCACGCAATTCGTCATATTCGGATCGTAACGCTTTTGAATATTCGAGTTTTGTATTGGCATTAACCAAGTTTCCGGCAACCGTTACCGCGCGTGAAGCATCATTTACATGAACAACAGTTTCCCGATATTCCGGCGCAATCTTCACTGCGGTATGCGCGCGCGAAGTCGTTGCACCTCCAATCATGATTGGGATTTTAGTATTGAGTTTGTCGAGTTCTTTGGCCAGATACACCATTTCATCCAGCGACGGCGTAATCAATCCGCTTAAGCCGATGATATCGACATTTTCCTTGATCGCCATTTCGATGATTTTCTCGGGAGAAACCATGACGCCAAGGTCGACGATTTCATAATTGTTGCAGCCTAAAACGACTGAAACGATATTTTTCCCAATGTCGTGCACATCGCCTTTTACGGTTGCCATTAGGATTTTTCCGGCGCTTTGTGAGGTTCCGTCTTTTTCGGCTTCGATATAAGGCAACAAATAAGCGACTGCTTTTTTCATCACGCGTGCCGATTTGACGACTTGCGGCAGGAACATTTTTCCGCTTCCAAACAAATCGCCCACGACATTCATTCCGGCCATTAAATTGATTTCGATGACCTGGATGGGTTTTGCGGCGAGTTGGCGCGCTTCTTCCACATCAATTTCTATAAATTCATCAACACCTTTGACCAAAGCATGCGTCAGCCGTTCCTGAACCGGAAGAGAACGCCATTCCTGAACCGCTTTTTCATTGGCTTTGTAATCGCCTTTAAACGTTTCGGCGAGATCTAAAAGTCTTTCGGTCGCATCTTCTCTCCTGTTTAGTAACACATCTTCTACATGTTCCAGCAGCACTTTGTCGATCGAATCATAAACTTCGAGCATTTCGGGATTTACAATTCCCATCGTCATGCCGTGTTGGATCGCGTGGTATAAAAATGCCGAGTGCATCGCCTCACGGACTTTGTCGTTGCCACGGAAAGAAAATGACACGTTACTCACGCCGCCCGAAACGTGTGCGTATGGAAGGTTTTCACGAATCCATTTGGTCGCGCGGAAAAAATCGAGCGCGTTGAGTTTGTGTTCGTCCATTCCGGTCGCAACTGGGAAAATATTCGGGTCGAAAATAATGTCTTCAGCAGGAAAACCGACCTGATCCACCAAAACATCATAAGATCTTTTGCAGATTTCGATACGGCGTTCATAAGAATCGGCTTGCCCATTTTCATCAAAAGCCATGACGATGACCGCGGCTCCGTAACGTTTTACGAGTTTTGCATGATGAATGAAATTTTCTTCCCCTTCTTTTAGTGAAATAGAATTGACTACGCTTTTTCCCTGCGCGACTTTTAATCCGGCTTCGATGATTTCCCATTTGGAACTGTCGATCATCAATGGAACACGGGAAATATCCGGTTCGGAAGCGATTAAATTTAGGAAAGTTGTCATCGCGTGTACGCCGTCAAGCATACCTTCATCCATATTGATATCAATGATTTGGGCGCCGCCTTCAACTTGTGCGCGGGCCACATCGAGCGCTTCTTCGTAGCGTTCTTCTTTGATGAGGCGAAGGAATTTTCGAGAGCCTGTAACATTCGTTCGTTCACCGACATTGACGAAATTTGTTTCGGGTGTGACAATTAGCGGCTCCAGGCCGGAGAGCTTGAGGTATTTGGTTTCCGGTTGTCGGTTATCGGTTGTCGGTAAAGCAGCGTTGCTCATGATAATTTTCGGTAGTAATTGATGAATCCGTTGAGCAGTCGCTTGCAACTTTGGGTTAAGCTATAAATCGAGTCAAATTTTTCTTTTGAAATGTAGTTTTGATCCAATGCTATAAAACATTGTGTTTCCAGTTCATATAGTGATCCACGAGAAATGTGGAGGAAATTTATAGTATCTTTTGCCGTCTGCCTTCCACAACCTTCAGCGATATTGGAAGAAACAGAAACTGCCGCGCGTCTGATTTGATTGGTTAGGCCAAATTGCTCTTCCTTTGGAAAAGACTTCGTAAACTCGTAAATATGATTTGTAAGCTTCCTGCATTCCTGCCAAACTTCCAGATCTGTATACTCTTTATTCATAACTTTAATGTTCAATTTTAACAACCGATAACTGACAACCATCAACCAAAAACCACTATTTTTCGTGGTTCATATTCGGCGGCAACTTCAGCAATGAGGCGAATGTGATCGGGATTTGTTCCGCAACAGCCACCGATGATGTTGATCAAGTTGTCATCCAGATATTCGCGGATCAAAGTCTGCATTTCTTCCGGCGTTTGGTCGTATTGACCGAAAGCATTTGGCAATCCGGCGTTTGGATGTGCGGAAATATTTAAAGTTGTATTTCTTGAAAGTCGTTTCAGATAAGGCTTTAACTGATCGGCCCCGAGTGCGCAATTGAATCCGACGCTTAAAAGCGGGATGTGCGAAATCGAAATTAAAAAAGCTTCAACGGTTTGCCCGGATAAAGTTCGTCCTGAAGCATCGGTAATCGTTCCCGAAACCATGACCGGAATGTCGAGGTTTCTTTCTTCCTTCACTTCCTCAATCGCAAACAATGCGGCTTTGGCGTTGAGCGTATCGAATATGGTTTCGACCAATAAAATATCGCTTCCGCCGTCGATCAGTGCTTCAACTTGTTGCCTGTATGCAATTCGCAAATCGTCAAATGTTACGGCGCGATAACCCGGATCATTGACATCTGGCGACATGCTGGCCGTTCGGTTTGTTGGACCGATGGAACCGGCGACAAATCTCGGTTTGTCCGGATTTTTGGCTGTAAATTCGTCGGCTACTTCGCGGGCAAGTTTGGCTGATTCATAGTTGAGTTCGTAGACCAGATCTTCCAGATGATAATCGGCCATGCCGATCGTCGTTCCTGAGAAGGTGTTGGTTTCTACGATATCGGCACCGGCTTCGAAATATTGTGCATGCACGTCGCGGATGGCCTGCGGTTGCGTAAGCGATAATAAATCGTTGTTTCCTTTGAGCGAATGTGGAAAATCTTTGAAGCGCTCGCCACGAAAATCTTCTTCTGAGAAATTGTAGCGTTGCAGCATGGTTCCCATCGCGCCGTCGAGGACGAGGATTCTTTTTTGTATTTCTTGAGTTACTTTTGACATTTTTTTGGTTTTGGTTCAGTATTCATAATTTGGAACGCTGAGGCAAAATGTTGTTTTGAAAACGAAACTTTGTTATCTAGCCCCGATAGAGCCAAGTATCCTTTTTGCAAAAAAGATACAGGCGAAAGCGGGACAAAACGCAAACTGGAAACCAGTCGCTGTGCTACAAAAAAATAAAAAATGTTATCGAAAAGCTGAGGAAATTTCTCGTGGTTATCTGTCTCAAAAAAATGAGTAGAATGTAGCACCTTCTTTAAGTTAAAGGGTTGCTAAGGCTTCACCGGGTCTAATCCCTCGGCCTTTCGTGATAACAGTCAGTATGATTATGAACGCTGCAAAGTAAGGCAATCGTTTTGGATTTTACAACAGCATTGTTAAAAAAAACGTGTCATGTTGCAAAATTTGCATATTTTGGGCAGATCAGGCAAAAAGGGATTCTTTGATATTGATGTTGTTGGCGATTTTCAGGATGTCGGTGAGTACGCCGCGCGCAGTGACTTCTTTTCCCGCTCCGGCGCCCTGGATGACAATTGGATTTTCGCCATACGATTTGGTGTAGATTTCGATGAGGCTGTCGGCGCCTTTGAGTTGGCCCAATGCCGACGATTCCGGTTCGGAAACGAGTTTGACTTCGAGTGTTTTTTCCACCAAATCGAGTTCGCCAATGTAACGCAGCACATGATTTTCTTTCTGCGTCAGTTTTGCGGTTTTATAAGGTTTGTCGAAAAAAAGCTTGTTGACCGAATATTCGGCTTTCGAATGTTTCTCGTTTAAATTCGGAAGCAATAGTGACGTTATTTTGATATCGGAAAAAGAGGCGACAGTTTCGAGTTCGCGTGCTAAAATGAGTAATTTCCTTCCCACATCATTTCCGGAAAGATCTTCGCGCGAATCGGGTTCGGTATAACCCAGTTTTTCGGCATCGTGTAAAATTTGTGAAAACGCAACATCTTCTTTTCCGAACCTGTTGAAAATATAACTCAGAGAACCTGAGAAAACGCCACGGACCTTGGTGATCTCTTCACCCGAAAAATGCAGGTCTCGAATGGTGTTTATGACGGGAAGTCCGGCTCCGACATTGGTTTCATACAAAAATTCTCTGTCAAATTTTTTGAGATTTCTCCTGATTTCATTGTAAAAATCCTGATGTAACGTGTTCGCAATTTTGTTTGCCGCGACGATATGGAATCCGTTTTGGATGAGCGGAATGTAGGATTTGACCAATTCGGCGCTGGCCGTGGCATCGACTGCGATCAGGTTTTCGAGCTGGTGTAATTTGGCGTAGTCGATAATATCTTCAATTTTAAACGGAACTGCTGCCGGGGCAAAATTGGCTTCCCAGTTGTTTTTGATACCGTCTTTTTCAAAAAAGGCAAGTGTGGAATTGGTGATGACAGGAAAACGAAGTTCGATATTTTTCTTATCAAGGAAGAATTTCTGGCTTTGAATGACTTGGTTGATCAGCGTACTTCCGACATTTCCGATTCCGAAAAGCACGACATTGATTGTTTTAGATGGCATAATTAATTTGTTTGTGTTTGTTAAAAATTGGGCTTATGATGTTTGACAGTTGTTCGTATTCGATCAAAAAAGCGTCGTGTCCGTGGATGGATTTGATTTCATGGTAGAAAATATTTGATTTCTGGTTTCTGATCTGGTCAAAGGTTTCTTTGTTTTCGTCGGGGATAAAAAACAGGTCGGTGTTGACTGCAATGAGGTAAATGTTGGATGTGATGGTTTTTGCCACCGTTTCAAAATCGTCCCGGTTCCGAGTGATATCAATGGTCTTCAGCAAATGGTTCATTAATTTGTATGACGCCAGCCGAAAACGGTTCTGGAGTTTGATGCCGTGGTGCACCAGCCAGTCTTCAATATGAAAAGTGGTTTGGGTTTCATTTTTTTTGCGTTTGAATTTTTGTTTTAAAGATTGCGGCGTTCTGTACAACAACATGGCGTGGACGCGCGCATCGGGAATGGGATCGTCTGAATTGTTGAGAATCTGGTCCTGAACCAACACATTGGCAACCACCCAATCGGTCGCCTTCCAGTCGGTTGCAATGGGAATCAGGTTTTCAATTTTATCCGGTTTTAGCGCTGCCATTTCCCAGGCGATTCCGCCGCCAAGGCTTCCGCCAATGAGTCCGAATAAACTTTCCACCTGCAGTTCCTGCAATCCTTTCCAAAATATTGCGGCGATGTCGCGTGCGGTAAAATCTTTATAATTCAGGATCAAATTATCGTATTCGCCGTCGAAACCATTGCCGGGAATGTTGAATGCGATTACCGTGAAATGATTGGTGTCGATGGTTTTTTCTTTTCCGATGAGTTCGTTCCACCAGCCTTTTTCTCCTGAAACCGCTGAATTTCCTGTCAGCGCATGATTGACCAATACGATTGGAGCCGTATTGATTTCGGGTCCGAATGTTTGGTAGAACAATGAGATATCATTTCCTGTTTTACCGTTTTCGGTTTGCCATTCGCCAATCGTTATCTTTTTTAATTTTCCCATAATTTCTTTTTTAAAAACTGCCCGGCCGAAAACGTGTCGGCCGTCGCAGTTTTACAAACAAACAAAAAACAAACAATTTATTTTTAATCGGATTTTTATCCAACGAGCCTTATTTTATACCAGTTGCGGATTTTTTATATTTTCGAAAACCGCTTTCAAATCCGCTTTCAGGTCTTCAATATCTTCAATTCCGACAGACAAACGGATCAGGTCTTTTGAAACGCCCGTTGCAATTTGCTGTACGTCGGTGAGCTGCTGGTGTGTCGTGCTCGCCGGATGGATAATCAGTGATTTGGTGTCGCCAATGTTGGCTAAGAGTGAGAACAGTTTGGTTTGGTCGGCGACTTTTTTGGCCGCTTGCGCTGCAGTTTCTGGATCGCCTTTGAGTCCGAAAGTGATGATGCCGCTTTGTCCTTTTGGCAGGTATTTTTGCGCGAGTTCAAAATATTTACTCGATTTCAGTCCCGGATAGTTTACCCATGCCACGTCTTCGTGCGCTTCGAGCCACTGGGCTAAAGCCAATGCATTTTCGCTGTGTTTTTGAATTCTGATGGGCAAAGTTTCCAATCCCTGGATGATCTGAAACGCATTGAACGGACTCAAAGCGCCGCCGAAATCACGCAATCCTTCGATACGGACTTTGGCAATAAACGCCGCATTTCCCAAAGCTTCATGATAAACCAGTCCGTGATAACCTGCGGAAGGCTCAGTAAATTCAGGGAACTTTCCGTTACTCCAGTCGAAGTTTCCGGCATCGATGATTACGCCTCCGAGCGAAGTTCCGTTTCCTGAAATGTATTTGGTTAATGAATGAATGACGATATCTGCGCCGTGTGCGATCGGGTTCAAAAGAAAAGGCGACGGAACGGTATTGTCGACGATGAATGGCACTTTGAAAGCTTTGGCTTCAGCCGAAATGGCTTTTAAATCGAGTACGTCAAGTTTTGGATTTCCGAGGCTTTCGGCAAAAAACACGCGGGTGTTTTCTTTGGCAGCTTTGGAGAAATTTTCCGGATCTGACGGATCGACAAAAGTCGTTGTGATTCCGAGTCTTGGAAGTGTCACGTTCAGTAAATTATAAGTTCCGCCATACAAACTGTTGGACGCGACAATGTGGTCCCCGGCTTTTAGCAAAACGAGTAGTGTTGTTGCTAATGCAGCAGTTCCGGAAGCGGTTACTACGGCTCCAATTCCGCCTTCGAGCGCTGCCAGGCGTTGTTCGAGAATGTCGTTGGTTGGATTGTTCAATCTGGTGTAGATAAAGCCTGGTTCGGCAAGTCCGAAAAGATTCGCTGCGTGATCGGCATTGTTAAAAACGTATGAAGTCGTTTGGTAAATTGGCACGGCTCTAGTTCCGCCGTTTTTAGTAACATCGTGTCCTGCGTGAAGTGCGTTGGTTGCAAATTTTGGTGTGCTCATGATAATTAGATTTAAGATTTTAATATTTAGATTTTCGATATTTAATTTTTGGAAATAAAAAAGCCCTTTTGGCTGGCTGACCAAAAGGGCTTATAGTTTGAACTATAATAAAGAAGATTAACTCTTTCGCTTTTGGCAATAGCAGGCGTGGATGCACATACACATCATACAACACATCATCGTCATTTGGCTTGCTATTAAAATTGTCATTTTAGAATTATTTTGAATTGGGTTTAAATAAAAAAAGCCTCCCGGGTTGCGGAAGGCTTTTTGCTTATATTTTAAAAATTTAAAATCAGGCAATAGTGTTCTCCGCGGAATGGTCCGGCATCATACAACACATATTGCAAATAATAAATTTCATTTTGTTCTTTTTTCGTTTCACAAACTTCTGAATTGTTTTTGGATTCACCAAACACATTTTCGAAATTTAACATTTCCGGGTATAATTATATATATTTAAATACTACGTATTTAGATTTTTTGAAAATCATTTGAAAAACATTAAAACCTTAAAAAAAGTGAAAGTTTCATTTGCAATCCAAAATGGTTTTATACATTTGCAGTCGAAAATCGAGAGGAAAAATTTGACTGATTGCAACCTCATTAAAAAATGCTAAAGCAGAAATTCTTCTTTAGCCGTTTGCGATCCCATTTTTTCTTCACAAATTAATTTTAAAAATAATTTCAATTATGGCTTATTTATTTACGTCAGAATCAGTTAGTGAAGGGCATCCCGACAAAATTGCTGATCAGATCTCAGATGCATTAATCGATAATTTTCTGGCATTCGACTCAGAATCAAAAGTAGCCTGCGAAACTTTAGTTACTACCGGACAGGTAATTCTTGCCGGGGAAGTAAAATCAAAAACATACCTTGACGTACAACAAATCGCCAGAGATGTAATCAAAAAAATTGGTTATACGAAAAGCGAATACATGTTTGAAGCCAATTCTTGTGGTATTTTATCTGCAATTCACGAGCAATCTCAGGACATCAACCAGGGTGTTGACCGCGCAAGTAAAGAAGAGCAAGGCGCCGGAGATCAGGGAATGATGTTTGGATATGCGACAAACGAAACCGAAGACTACATGCCTTTGGCGCTCGACCTTTCGCACAAATTGCTTCAGGAACTTGCCGCTTTGAGACGCGAAGACAGCGAAATCAAATATTTGCGCCCGGATGCAAAATCACAGGTGACTTTAGAGTACGACAACAACAACAAACCGGTTCGTATCGATGCGATCGTAATCTCTACGCAGCATGACGATTTCGACGAAGAAGCAACAATGCTTGCGAAAATCAAAAGCGACCTGGTTTCTATCCTGATTCCGAGAATCATCGCGAAATATCCGCAATACGCGCATTTGTTTAACGACAAAATTCAATACCATATCAATCCAACCGGAAAATTCGTTATCGGCGGACCACACGGAGATACGGGATTGACCGGACGTAAAATCATCGTTGACACTTATGGCGGAAAAGGCGCCCACGGTGGTGGAGCTTTTTCAGGAAAAGATCCAAGTAAAGTAGACCGAAGTGCTGCTTATGCTACACGTCACATCGCTAAAAACCTAGTCGCGGCCGGAGTTGCAGAGGAAATTCTCGTTCAGGTTTCTTATGCGATTGGTGTTGCGAAACCAATGGGAATTTATGTCAATACTTACGGGACTTCAAAATTGAGTTTGACAGATGGCGAAATCGCTAAAAAAGTAGAGGAAATTTTCGACATGCGCCCTTATTTTATCGAGCAGCGTTTGAAACTCAGAAACCCAATATACAGCGAAACCGCCGCTTACGGACACATGGGAAGAAAACCAGAAACGGTAACAAAAACCTTCAGAACGCCAAACGGTGAAGAGAAAACTGTAACTGTAGAATTGTTTACCTGGGAAAAATTAGATTTCGTTGATAATGTAAAATCAGCTTTCGGATTGTAATTGATCCGTTCAGATAGTTAAAAAACCTTCATCTTCCGGTGAAGGTTTTTTTATTTCACGCCATTGGTTTACCCAAAACCGCAGTTGGATAATTGTAGTTGGACACATCAAATAATTGGGTGCAATTTTGGATCAGAAATCATGCTTCGCGTGGTTGCAACCTAAACTTCCAATTATGAAAAAATTACTTTTATTATCCGTTTTCTTTTTATCACAGACTTTTATTTCGTGTTCCGATGATGACAACAATCCGCCTGCAGACGAATTTTCAGATGTTCCTGTGTCTGCCAAAACTTCTGAAGGAAACGGATTCAAATACAAAACCTTTTACCAGGAAAATGCCAGCCCTGAAACCAGAAAAGGAATTATCATACTTGCCCACGGTGACGATACGGATGAAAACGACGGTACTTTGAATGACCAATGCAAATCATTGGCACAAAACGGTTACATCGCCGTGACCACTTCCTACGTAACACTCAACGACGCGACATTTGCACAAATCAACCAGAAATTCCAGAAAAACATCGAACAGGTAATTGTACATTCAATGGCAGATTATGAAATTCCGAGAAACAAAGTGATCATTGGCGGATTGTCGCGCGGCGGAAACAACACGTTTCCATTGGTTTTACCCGGACAAGACGGAATCAATCCCATCGCCGGAATCAAAGGCGTGATTTTAATGTGTTCGGGCGGCGACGTTTGGAAAGGCAGCGCGATTTTATTTCCTGTCGCTTACATGAGTACCGAAAATGATGACGTGATGGATGCAAACGCCAACAATTTCAAAAACGGATTGCTTGATAATATGCGTCCCGGCGTTTCTGAAAACAGCGAATGCCTGATCATTCCCGGAAACGGACATTGCACTGCAACAGAACAATACAAACCGTTCATCATCAAAAAGGTCAGACAATGGCTGCCGTAATTACAAATTGTATTTCAATGTAAAAATGACGTAACGCGGTTGCACCGTATATTGTGCCGTTCGCGTTGAAAACTGCGAGAAACTGTCGTCGTTCAGCGAAGTCGTGTTGAGCAAATTCGTCGCCGAAACCTTGTATTCCCATTTGCTGTTTTTCTTTTGATAGATCAGACTCGCGCTCAGGAAATCGTATTCGTTGCTCACCATATTGTCACCGCTCGTATAATGGTAATATTCATATTCCGATACAAATGAAAAGCTGTCCAAAAAGTAATAATCGACTTTAATCGACGGTTTTTCGGTATAAAAAGTATTCTGCTGGTAATGATTGATCGCAATGTTATATCCAACCTCAATGTTCGGGAGTTCCTTATAATTGGTAGACAATTTGGCGGTGTAACTTTGCGTAAAAGACTCCGACGTTTCCGGAATTTCAATATTTGTAACCGGCGCCACGCGAATGTTGTTGAACTTCGACCAATTCACATTGGCATTGACCGACGCTTTGTATCTTCCAAACGACCTTCCATAATTGGCAACTCCGGTCAGCATTTCATCCGCAAAATTCGAGTTGTAAGGTTCCGAAGATTGATTGATCCCGATAAACTGCGCTTTATTTTTCACCGCATCGACTTTCCGACTGTAATTCAGGAAACCGAAAATATTCGTGAAGTTGAACATATTGTACTTAAAATACCGCAGCGAATGCGTTTGAACCAAAGCGTTTTCGAGATACCGGTTTCCGCGAAATAATGCATTGTAATTGTTGAGGACATAACCTTCCGAAAGTTTGGCAATATCTGTAAAATCGGTTGTCATCGCGTAGTTGTAGGTCAATGATTCTGCCTTTTTTAATTGGTAAATCGCATAGACATCGGGCAAAATCCTGTAAAAATCATCGCTGGTGTTCAAATTTCGCTGCTCATTGAACGTGTTGTATTTGTGGACGCTGAAACCCGGATTGAACGTAAATTTTCCGGTAATGAATTTGAAATGCAATCCTAAAAACACATCGTTGAATTGGTAGGAAACCTTATTTCCAGTACTCGGATTTAATTCGCTGGTATTTCCGTTGTCTAGAATCTGAAAAATATCAGAGTTGAAATTTTGATAGGAATACGTATTTCCAACCGTGACATTGATGTTGCTTTTCGGCGTCAGCATGTAATAATAATCAAACTTTGAATCGATTTTATTGGTCTTTACAAAACGGTTCTGGTTTAAATTGTAGCGGTTTTGAGGATCAATAATCCCAAGGCTGTCGGCCGAATTTCCCGGAAACGGATTGATGCCCAGATTCGCATTGTAAAACGGATCTTCATCCTGGTACAAATGCTGCATTTCAAACGCGAAAACATTTTTATCGTTTTGGGTATAATACAAATTCAGGTTTTGGTTTAACGAAACCGGATCCTGCTTTTTTACCGTATTGATGGTTTGGAAATCGTTTTGCGGTGCCGAAAAATCTGAAGTCGAAATGGCTTCGGTAAGCAAATTGGTGTATTCGTTTTGCTGCGATTTCTTCAACAAAGCATCGTAATCAAATTGTAATTTGGTGTTGGGTTTGTAACTCGAACTCAGTTTAAACAATCCGAGGTTGCTTTTCTGATGTGTCGCTTCTTCAGTATTTTGCCGCGTTTGCGAATTGAAATCCGTTCCGCTGGCGTTTGCAAAATCAGTTCTCGTGGTTTGTGATTTGGTTTCGATATCGGTCAACGTGGAAGATACGATCGCAAATCCGCTTAAACTCCACGCTTTACTGACATTGTACGAAAAATTGGTCGCACCAAACTGTGTTTCGATTTCCTTCGCGCGGTTGTTCCGAAGTAAAGTCAGTCCGAGATCATTTGACGGAACATTAAATCCGGTGCCGCCTTTTTTCATCATGTTTTTGAAACCGCCTGTGAACTTGAAATAATCCTGCGGCGTAAACGGCAATTCGCCAATATTGTTGAAATTCCCGATCAGGTTGATACTGTATTCCGGGCTGTAATAAAACAATTTCGGATTGATCACATAACGGCTGTCGTCATGACCCACGCCAATTCCGGCATTGATATCACCAAACCAGAAATTCTTTTTCCCTTTTTTGAGTTTGATGTTCATCGCGACATTTTCCTCGTTGTTTTCGAGACCTTTCAGAGCCGAAACTTCGTTGTAATTTCGCAACACCTGGATTTTATCAATTGCGTCTGCCGGAATGTTTTTCACGCCGAGTTTGGTATCACCGTCAAAAAAATCCTTGCCTTCGACCATTAGTTTCTGGACTTTTTTGCCTTCGACTTCGATCTCGCCGTCGGCATTGACTTCGACTCCGGGCAATTTTTTGAGTACATCTTCAAGTTTGCGTTCGGTTCCGGTTTTGAAAGAATCGGCGTTGTAGACAATCGTATCGCCTTTGATGGAAACGGGCATTTCCCGAACCACTTCTACGCCTTCGAGTTCAATTCCGCCCGATTCCAATATGATATTTTGTGTGAAATTCTGATTGGAAGTCGTGATCGTTACATCTTTGGATTTCATTCCGAGGTAACTCACTTTTACAACGTAAGTCGCGTTTTGCTTCAGTGAAAGCTGGTATTTTCCTTTGTCGTTCGTGATCGCATAACCGTCCATTTCGTTTGTTCCCGAATGGATCGCCATGACATTTGCCATTTCGAGCGGCTTGTTGGATGCATCCAAAATCAATCCGTCAAGGCGAATATTTTGGGAAAATCCCAAGGCTGAAAATAATACAAAAAACAGGAACAGCAGTTTTCTCATAGAACAAAAAAAGGTTTGAATTATGGCATGCGCATTTGCATCATTCCGTTATTTCCGCGGGTTTGGTTCATCTGGCGCAATTCTTCCATTTTTTTCACAACGATCTCATCGTATTCCTTTTGCGAAACCACTTTTCCTTTTGTAGGCGCTTTGATGACAGATTTTTCTTTCGGATTCAGAACAATTTTCGAACACAAGGTTGTGGTTTTTCCGTCGTTGACCTCAAGAATCAGTCCCGGCAAACCCCAATAATCTTCCGGACCCTGATTCACCGGGATTTCGGGCGTATACCAGGCCGTGATCGTCACATCAGATGGCATTTCGAATTCGTCCATAAAATTGGTTTTCTTGTCGGTTTCGGATTTTGTATCCTTTGCAGCTTCTTTTTTATCCGATTTCATCCTCATGTTCCGCAGATCCGATTTATTGGCCGGGCGAACCGCAGTCGCTTTAAAACAATTGTATCCGCCAATCATTCGGGTTTCGCCTTCCATTTTCCAGTTTAATTTTGGAAGCGAATCTTTGACTAAAAATTCTTTTCCCATAAATTCTTTGTCGCTGCTGTAGGTTTTTTCTCTTACATCTTTGTAAAGCGTTCCGCCGGTTCCCATCATCGCGGCCATTCGCCTGAAACCGTCCTGTTGCGCGCCCGGAGCGTCCAGTTTTTCCTGTTCTTTGTAAATGGAAGTCGTTTTGTCGAATGTCAGTACCAGTGTTTTTTCAAGTACCGATTTCATCCGGTCTTCGATCATTTTCTGCATTTCGGGTGTGATGTCTTTGTTGCCCTGAAACCTGGATTTAATATCGGAAGTGCTGGTTTTGGTTTCATAAACCGCCATTCCCTGAAATTGCTGCGCTTGGACATTGGTTAAACCAATAAGAAACAGCGCAAAAGTGAGTGTGAGATTTTTCATATTGAAGCAAATTTTTATGCAAAAACAAAGATGACGAAAGCCCGTTATTTTTGCTACAAATGTTTTGTTAAAAGATTTACACCGAACTGTTTGATTCAAAAACGTTTAATTGTACTTTAGCCTGGTATGAAGAAAACACTTTTTCTTATTGCTTTTTTCTGGTGTTTGCTGGCATCGGCGCAAAATGGAACGCTGAATATTTCCAAAATCAATTCGGTTGCATTTCAGGCGGATGCTTTTTTGGGTTACGACAAATTCGGATTTTGGTATTATGTGACCAACAACGTATTGATCAAACAAAACGAGCGTGTTTCGGTGGAATATAAAAACCTGTCACTCGGAAAAATCTCGAAAGTTGATTTGCAAAATCCGTTGAAAATTGTCGTTTTTTACGAAACATTCAACACCGTTATTTTGCTTGACAACCAGTTAAATGAAACCCAGAAGATTTCTTTTTCAGAACATACAATCCCGATTGTAGCAGCAGCTGTGGGGATTTCGTCCCAAAATCGATTGTGGATTTACAACACTTTATCGCAGCAAATTGGGCTTTATGATTTTCAGACCAATGACTACAAACCGATTACAACACCGTTTACAGGAACGGTAAAAGCGTATGTTTCCGATTTCAATTACTTCCAATGGATTGATGAACAACTGAACCGACGTGCCACTGATGTGTATGGGAAAATATCTGATCTTGGAAAAACGGAGCCTTTCGACCAGTTCAGAATCGGGAATGAGTATTGGTATTTTTATTCGAAAGACAACACAATATTTGCGAAAGACCTGAAAAACAACCTCATTTATACCGTTGCTGTTGCTGAAAAAACGTTTAAAAGTTTTGTTTCCAAAGACCAAATTTTAACTATTTTTACAACTGACGGAATTACGAATTATAAAATCATATTACCATAATGCACATAGCAGTAGCAGGAAACATCGGCGCGGGAAAAACCACTTTGACGCGTTTGCTGGCGAAACAATTCAAATGGGAACCGCACTTTGAGGACGTGGTTGACAATCCTTATCTCGACGATTTTTACCATCAGATGGAACGTTGGTCTTTTAACTTGCAGATTTACTTTTTGAACAGCCGTTTCCGCCAGGTACTGCAAATCCGCGAAAGCGGGAAAAAGATCATCCAGGATCGTACGATTTATGAAGACGCACATATTTTTGCGCCTAATTTGCATGCGATGGGATTGATGACCAACAGGGATTTCCAGAATTATTCTTCATTGTTTGAATTGATGGAATCTTTGGTTGAAGCGCCAGACATGCTGATTTACCTCCGAAGTTCGATCCCGAATTTGGTGAATCAAATACACAAACGCGGCCGCGAATACGAGAATTCGATTTCGATTGATTACCTCAGCCGTTTGAACGAAAGATATGAAGCGTGGATTCAAACCTACAACAAAGGAAAATTGCTGATTATTGATGTAGACAATATTGATTTCGTGAACAATCCTGAAGACTTGGGAATGATTATGAATAAAATCAATGCCGAACTCAACGGATTGTTTTAGAATGATATAAACCATTAAGGAAGTAAGATCCATTAAGATTAATGAACCTTAGTTCCTAAATGGTTAAAAAAATAAAAGCCTTACATTTCTGTAAGGCTTTTTCATTATTATTAAGATATTTATTGCTTTTTAAGTTCTTCGAGTTTTTTGTTGACCTCGCCCTCCGTACCTTCAACCGTTTGGGTTTGAGTCACTGGCTCGCCATCGTTTTCAACCATCGTTGTTGTGATTGTTGCAGACACTTTTCCGTCAACATTTGTTTTGCTTACAACCACTTCTTTACTTGTATTTTTTGATGCCGGAGTATCTGTAGTGATCACTTCAACATGTACACCTTCTGTTTTTTCAGCGCCGGCAACATGTCCGCCTAAAATGGGCGCGATCACCAATCCGATCAAACAGGTCAGCTTGATTAAAATATTCATCGATGGACCTGAAGTATCTTTAAACGGATCACCAACCGTATCTCCGGTTACCGCCGCTTTGTGCGCATCCGAACCTTTATAAGTCATTTCGCCGTTGATCATCACACCTGCTTCAAACGATTTTTTGGCGTTGTCCCAGGCACCGCCGGCATTGTTTTGGAAAACAGCCCAAAGTACACCCGAAACCGTAACTCCGGCCATGTAACCGCCTAGCATTTCAGCGATCAGTTGGTTGTTGTCGGCATACACCAATTTGCCCAGGAGCACAATTGCAATTGGAAAACCGATCGTCAAAACGCCCGGCAACATCATTTCGCGCAAAGCGGCTTTTGTAGAGATTTCAACACATTTCCCGTATTCCGGTTTTCCGGTTCCTTCCATGATTCCGGGAATTTCCTTGAACTGTCGGCGCACTTCGTACACCATATCCATTGCGGCTTTTCCGACAGAATTCATCGCCAAAGCCGAGAAAACCACCGGAATCATTCCGCCTACGAACAACATCGCCAACACCGGCGCTTTGAAAATATTGATTCCGTCAATTCCTGTAAAGGTGACGTATGCTGCGAATAACGCTAATGAAGTCAATGCTGCGGAAGCGATCGCAAAACCTTTTCCGGTTGCCGCGGTTGTATTTCCGACAGAATCCAGAATATCAGTTCTGGTACGTACTTCTTTTGGGAGTTCGCTCATTTCAGCAATTCCGCCGGCATTGTCAGAAATGGGTCCGAATGCATCGATCGCCAATTGCATGGCTGTTGTTGCCATCATGGCTGAAGCCGCCAATGCTACACCGTAAAATCCGGCGAATGCGTAAGACGACCAGATTGCCGCTGCAAACAACAATACTGTTGGAAAAGTGGAAATCATTCCGGTTGCCAAACCTGCGATCACATTGGTTCCAGCTCCTGTTGAAGATTTTTGAACAATCGCCATTACTGGTTTTGTTCCCAATCCCGTATAATATTCGGTTACCGAAGAAATAACAGCGCCAACGATCAATCCGACGATGGTCGCATAAAAAACACGCATAGACGAAATGTCCTGCAAACCTTCACCGAAAAATTCCATTTTCATGGTTTCGGGCAACATGTATTTTACCAATATGTAACAAGAAATGGCGGTCAATACGATAGAAACCCAGTTCCCAACGTTTAACGCACCTTGTACCTGCTTTTCTTTTGCATTGTTGTCTTTAATTTTCACCAGTGTTGTTCCGATGATGGAGAATAAAATTCCGAAACCAGCAATCGCCATTGGCAACAAAATTGGGCCGATTCCGCCGAAAGCGTCTTCGATTTTTCCGCCCATATCTTTAATGACATAATTTCCAAGCACCATCGCTGCTAAAACCGTAGCGACATACGAACCGAACAAATCGGCGCCCATTCCGGCTACATCGCCTACGTTATCTCCAACGTTGTCTGCGATTGTAGCAGGGTTCCGTGGATCATCTTCGGGAATTCCGGCTTCCACTTTTCCGACAAGATCGGCACCCACATCGGCCGCCTTGGTGTAAATTCCGCCACCAACCCTGGCAAACAACGCAATCGATTCCGCTCCAAGCGAAAATCCGGCCAACGTTTCCAGAACAATGGTCATGTCTGCAGTTGAGGTCCATACGCCATTCATAAAATAGTGGAAGAAGAAAATGAAGAAAGTCGTCAACCCTAAAACTGCAAGTCCGGCAACGCCCAATCCCATTACGGTTCCGCCGCCAAAAGACACTTTTAGAGCCTGCGGCAAACTGGTACGCGCCGCCTGAGTAGTTCTGACATTGGTTTTTGTTGCGATTTTCATTCCCATATTTCCGGCGAGTGCTGAAAAGAATGCGCCGAAAATAAATGCAACCACGATTAAAATATTTGTTGTTGGAACCACATAAGAAATTCCGGCCAGTGCGATGCTGGCACCAATTACGAAAAAGGCCAATAAACGGTATTCGGCTTTAAGAAATGCCAAAGCGCCTTCGTAGATGTAATCTGAAATTTCTTTCATCTTTCCGTCGCCGGCATCCTGCTTTAAAACCCAGGACCTTTTTGCCCACATGAACACAAGCCCTATAATTGCCATTACGATTGGCACATAAATCATTAGTGATTCCATATTAAAAGTTTTTAGATATAATTTCAAATGTAACAAAACATTAACAAATAAAAAAACGTAATTATCATCTAAAAAAATTGTCATTTTTATACAAATAGATAATTATAAGTAAGGTTACCGCAGTGATTTTATGATTTTACGAAATTTGACGAAAAATACAGCTTTGAAACAAAAAGTTTATATTTGGATAATTTTAACAAGTATTGCATTCGCAAATCAGATGAAAACGCCTTTTACCACGCTCTCCATTGTCATTCCTGCCTTCAACGAAGGACCAACGATTCACCGCATTTTAGACAAAATCAGGGAAGTCACACTTATTCATGAAATCCAAAAAGAGATTATTATCGTGAATGATTTTAGCACCGACAATACTTTTGACGAACTTCAGAAATACATGGCCAGCCACGCAGATGAAAACATCAAATATTTTGCACATATGAAAAACATGGGCAAAGGCGCGGCGTTGCATACCGGAATTGAAAAAGCGACCGGCGACATTATCGTGATTCAGGATGCCGATCTCGAATATGATCCGCATGAATACAATTTGCTTTTAAAACCCATTACCGATGGTTTTGCCGATGTGGTTTACGGCAGCCGGTTCATGGGCGGAAAGCCGCACCGAATCTTGTTCTTCTGGCACAGCATCGGAAATAAAATTTTGACATTTTTGAGTAACATGCTGACGAATTTGAATCTTACAGATATGGAAACCTGTTATAAAATGTTTAAATCAGATGTGATCAAACCACTTAAATTGAAAGAGAAACGTTTTGGCTTTGAACCTGAAGTAACCATCAAAATATCGCGTGTTCCTAAAATCAGGATTTATGAAGTTGGCATCAGTTATTACGGCCGAACCTTTGAAGAAGGAAAAAAAATTGGGTGGAAAGACGGTTTCCGTGCCATCTATTGCATCTTAAAATACAAGTTTTTTAATTGATGTCGGGCCGATTTTTTACAAAGAAAAACCTGATCCTGATCGCTGTTTGCGCTGCGATTATTTGCATCCGTTTTTATTTTTTATCCGCTGCTTTTAACCAAAATGTAATGCTTGGCGGAGGCGACGCAGCAGACTATTTAAGAATCGGAAGAAACATCGCCAACTTTCAGGTTTACGGTGACCAAAACGCCAATCATCCTACAGAAAATGCGACCTGGCGCACACCAGTCTGGCCGTTTGTACTTTCGCTCCTGTTTCTTTTTTCTGACAATCTAATTTTGCTCGTTGCAGCCAAATGTTTGTTTGAATCGCTTTTGATTTTACTGATTTTGTATCTTTTTAAAAAGCGGTCAGAATTTGGGTCCATTCAGCTGTTTCCATTTTCATTGCTTTTTCTCGAGCCGCAATACATCAAGTATTCAGTGACTTTTTTATCAGAAAGCCTGACCGCTATTTTGATATTATTGCTTGTTTTGATGGTCGTTTTTTACAAAAAGTCACAGCAATATAAAATTTCAATTCCAATTGTGGCAGCGCTGATCATCCTTTGCCATCCGGTAGCTTCATTTTTCGTAATTGTTTTATTTGGCCTTTACCTGCTGTACAATTTAAAATTTGGCTTTAAGTTGCCGATTGTGCATGGATTGTTATTTTTGCTGATTGTGATTTCATGGCCTTGCAGAAATTACCTGACGTTTGACAAAGGTTTTTTTATGACTGCTTCTCAGGGCACGACTTTTTCAAAAGGCTGGAATGAAAAGGTTGCCACCGATTTTACTAATGTTGACGGCGATATGTCGGATGAAAACATGAACCTGAAATACATCGGAATGCAAACTTTACCACGACAGGATTCTGATATTTTGAACGGCAGCAAATTGTATAGCAAAGCAACCTGGAAATTTCTGGAAACCATTCCGCTTTCTGAAAAAATAAAAATCGCGCTGATTAAGATCAAATCGAATTTCAATCCGTTTCCGGAAAAAACCAAGGCAGGATATCTTGAAAATCTTGGAACCTTGTTCAGGATATTTTACGCTGTTGCATTTGTTGCTCTGATCGTTCGGATGTTCAGAAGAAAATTTAATTTTGAGGAGCCAACAGACCGCATTTACATGGTGATTTGCTCCATTGCTACCGGACAAATTTTCATGTCGGTTTACATTTACACCGGATTGCGGTTCAATTCCATTTACGGACTGGCGATGCTTTTTTGCGTGCTTTATTTGTGTCAGGATTTTTTCGGCAGAAAACTCAAAGTTCGTAACTAACCGTCCGATTGCGCTTTTTGAGGTAATGATGCCAAAGAATGTAAGTTGCGTAAGATCGGTATGGCGCCCAGTTTTCAGCGTGTTGTAACATTTCTTCCCGGGTTTCCAAATTCCAGAATTCTTTTATGGTATTTATGACGGCAATGTCGCCAATCGGAAGAATGTCGGCAGCTTCAAGTGCGAACATCAGGTAGATATCAATGGTCCAGTTTCCGATGCCTTTTAATTTGATCAGTTCTTCCCTTATTTTGTCTGCTGATTTCAGATGGAGGCTTTCCAGGTCGAGTTCCTGGCTGATTACCGCTGTTGCCAATCCTTTGATGTAAACGGTTTTTTGACGGCTTACTCCGGCCGAACGAAATTCGTCATCCGTTAAACGCACCAATTCCGCAGGCAAAAAGTTTTGAGTTTTGGATTTTAATTTGGCAAATGCCGCTTTTGCAGAATCAATCGAAACCTGTTGTTCGAGAATTAAAAGTGCCAATGTTGCAAATCCCTGTGGCCGACGCGGAATTGTTGGAGAACCATACATTCCTATGATTCCGTCAAAAACCGGATCTTTCTGAATTAAATAGTCAATGGCTTGTTGCATGGCTGATGCTTTTTAGCCCGGATGGAAGCGGCATCCTTTTTCCTGCTTCTTTGGCAGGAAAAAGATACAGCGAACAGCCGGAATGGCTTCTAAAAATAAAATCCGAACGAACCTTTTACAGCAAACTTCTGCGCGTCGGGTGCGTCGAGGTAATTGCCGCGCCAGGAAAAATCAATCCTGAAAACTTTAAAAATATTCCCGATTCCGGCGCTGTATTCCCAATAGGTGTCTTCCGGTGCGCGATACACGAAACCTGGATTGGCGTTAATTGCTATATTGGCGTCTGAAACGGTTCCGTAAACGCCGCGAACGCCAATAATTTCGCGCCAGTTCAGTTTTCTCAGCAAAGGAACGCGTGCAAAAATCTTTCCGTGAAAATTGTGTTCCCATTGAAAAGTCGCATATTGGTCGGCAACAAATTCGTAGAAATTTAAATTGCTGAACGTATTTTCAATCGTGAAATAAGTTTGGTTTCCGGGAACGATGCTCATCAATCCGAGCGGCACCGTGCCAAAAGTTTTTCCGAGTTCGACGATGAAATTGCTTCGCCCAATCGGACCGATCAAAACCGGCTGTTTGAAGTAAATCTGCAAGCGTTGGTAATCGAAATCACTGTCGGCAACTCCTTTATAACCAGCCGCGTAATTTACGAAAATTCTAGTGTAGGGATTGTCGACTACATCCCGTTCAACACCGTAACCAATGGTTTTTCTGCCTGGCGTATAGTCGAGCTGAACGCCGGCTTCGAATTGTTTCACATCGCCTTTTATTGTTCCAGTTGCATCGGTGTAATTAAGGCTGAATGTGGGCGATGCCGATTCGAGTGTGCGATACGAAAACTGCGTGCCAACGACCAGGTTTTTAACCGGTTCGATTTCAAATCCGAAAGTCGTCAAATTGATATTGGTGAGTTTGCCGTTGCTTCCGCTTGAAAACAGCGAGGAAGACGCGAAGCTTCGACCGAGCACGTCATTTGTTGTCGTTAAACTTGCCCCAATCTGCTCTACATCTCGGCGGTTTCCTGCGGAGAGAATAATGCGCGATTTGCTGTCAATCATCCATTTTCCCGAAAGTCCGTATTTGAATTTGTTGTCGTCAAAACCATACGCGGTATAACCCTGCAAACGCCAGGTATCATTTGGCCCAAAATAAGTCCGCCCGCCGGTTCTGATCCGGAAACCTTCCACTTCATTGTATCCGACTGTGGAAAAAATAGGTCCGTAATCAAAATTCCAATCCGGAAATTCGATATATCCGCTGCCCAAAATGGAAACCAGATTGTAAATGCGCTGGAATTTCTTGACGGTTTTTAAGGTGTCGAGCATTTTGTAAACGCCCTGTTCGTCTTTGCTTAATTTTTCAAAACGGTTCTGCGACCAATACTCATCAGATTTCTGGAAGGCCGCTTCGTCCATGCGGTTGACTTCTGCGGTGTAAAATTCGGCTGGCTTTTCTTTATTGAATTGATGGTTTCTGTAAAAAGTGGTTCGTTTTCCATATACGCCTTTGGATTTTTCCTTTTTGTTCAGCGCGAAATCGGACATCATATAATCTTTGGTCAACAGGAACACCGAATCGTTTACCACGTCAAATTCCTGTTCGATATAAATGTCTTTGACCCAATTAATATTGGCACTTTTAGTCACCGCCATATTGATGCTTTTGATCGCAAACGTAGAATCGTTGACCCAAAAATCACCTTTAAAAGTGAGTTCGTTTTTGCGCCTTGGATAAAACACAATGTTGTAACACCATTTGTTGTCGATAAAAGCGCTGTCGGTGAGCCTGTAATTGTAAACATCGATTCCGGTGCGCGACAACGGACTGGTGAAACCTTTGTCAAAAAACGTCAGGTAGTTGTTGTAAATGTCGTATTCGGCATACAAATCTTTGATGAAAGCCAGGATTTGCTGGTTGTTGCTGAAACCCGAATTTTTGTTGGCTTTAAGAATTTCCTTCACCTTTTTCATCACATTGTCGCCATATACATTGGAAAGCGCTTCGTTGATAAAAATCGGCAGGTAGGTTTTTCCGGTTACTTTTGAAGTATCGACCTGATCGAAAATAAATTCCATGCCTTTGAAAATCTTGCGTTTCATAAATGCACTATCGATCGAATTCATGTCAAATTCGACCTTTTCATATTTCTCCATTTGGTATTGGTTGAACATGTACAAACCATTTTTGCGTTTGCGTTCCCAGATTTTCCTCAGGATATCGAGCGCCGGATTGTTCTTTTTGGATGTTTTTCCGGAATACACGACGACTTCTTTCAACTTTTCCCCATCGCTCAACTGGATTTTAAAATCGTAATTGACTGCTTTGGTCAACGGAACTTCTTTGGTATCGAAACCCACAAATGACACCACAAGCGCCGTATAGGTTTTTGGGGATTCAATATAAAAGCGCCCGTCCTCGTTGGTCACAATTCCCTGATTGGAATCCTTAAACACTACGTTAGCGTAAGGAACAGGCTGGTTGTTGCTGTCGACGACCATTCCGCTGACTTTGGTTTGCGCCAAAACCGGAACCAGAAATCCCAACAAAAAGATAAGGCTGAAGAGTACTTTTTTCATAGCAAAAAAAAACTTCATCAATATGGACTGATGAAGTTCAAATATACTTATTAATTAATAATTAATAGTGAACAATTAACATTGAAAAACCATGTTTGTAATTAGCCCGGCATAATTATTAACTATTAAATTTTACATTATTAATTCTTTTTATACATTACTTTTTTAACGGCTTTTACAACATCTCCCGCATTTGGAAGCCATTCTTTAAGCAATGTTGGAGAATATGGTGCTGGCGTATCAGCAGTTGTAATTCTCTGGATTGGCGCGTCTAAGAAATCGAACGCTCTTTCCTGAACGATGTATGTAATTTCAGAAGCAACGCTCGCAAACGGCCAGGCTTCTTCCAAAACTACGAGTCTGTTTGTTTTTTTAACCGAGTTTAAAATCGCGTCATAATCCATTGGACGAACAGTTCTCAAATCGATGATCTCACAAGAGATGCCTTCTTTTTGCAATTCGTCTGCAGCGATAAACGCTTCTTTGATTATCTTTCCGAAAGAAACGATGGTTACATCAGTTCCTTCTCTTTTAATATCGGCAACACCAAGTGGAATCGTATATTCGCCTTCCGGCACTTCGCCTTTGTCACCATACATTTGCTCCGATTCCATGAAAATTACCGGATCGTTGTCACGGATGGCCGATTTCAACAACCCTTTCGCATCGTAAACTGTTGATGGAACAACCACTTTTAATCCAGGAGTGTTTGCAAACCAGTTTTCAAAAGCCTGTGAGTGCGTCGCTCCCAATTGTCCTGCAGAAGCAGTCGGACCGCGGAAAACCATCGGCATTGGGAATTGTCCCGCTGACATCTGGCGCATTTTCGCAGCGTTGTTGATGATCTGGTCGATACCAACCAATGAGAAGTTGAAAGTCATGTATTCCACAATCGGGCGACAGCCGTTCATGGCCGAACCTACTGCAATTCCGGCAAAACCAAGCTCTGCAATTGGGGTATCAATGACTCGTTTTGGGCCAAATTCGTCCAGCATTCCTTTCGAAGCTTTATACGCTCCGTTGTATTCTGCGACTTCTTCGCCCATTAAATAAACCGATTCGTCGCGGCGCATTTCTTCACTCATGGCCTCGGCAATCGCTTCTCTGAATTGTATCGTTCTCATATCTTTTAATTGTATGTCCAAAATTTGAACAGCAAAAATAAATATTTTAAACAACTAAAAGCATAAAATTGGTGTAAATTATCGGGAGCTGATTCCGGCTGTTCGCTAACCCGCGCGAAGCGAACGGACCGAACACCAAATAAAAATTAACTTTTGGTGAGGTAATCTTTTCCCTGCTAAAGAAGCGGGAAAAAGGATGCCGCTTCAATCCGGGCTAAAAACAACCTTACGAAATCGTTATAATACACAAAAATATTATGCATGCATAGCTTTTTTTCAAAAATACTTTCGTAATTTCGTCACCGAAAATAATTTTTTAAACATAAAAAAATGAAAATATTAGTCTGCATCAGCCACGTTCCTGATACTACTTCCAAAATTAATTTTTCCAACGGAGATTCTGAATTTGATACAAACGGCGTGCAGTTTGTGATCAATCCAAATGATGAATTCGGACTCACGCGTGCAATCTGGTTTCAGGAGCAGCAAGGCGCAAATGTTACTGTTGTCAATGTTGGCGGTCCTGACACCGAACCAACATTAAGAAAAGCGCTGGCCATCGGCGCAAACGAAGCCATTCGCGTAAACGCTGCGCCAACCGACGGATTTTTCGTTGCAAAACAACTCGCTGAAGTAATTAAAAATGGCAGCTATGACCTCGTTATCGCCGGAAGGGAATCTTTAGATTACAACGGAGGAATGGTTCCAGGAATGCTTGCTGGATTATTAGGTTACAATTTCGTAAATTCCTGCATCGAATTAAAAGTCGATGGCACAAATGCAACCGCAGCGCGTGAAATCGACGGCGGAAAAGAAACCGTTGCTACTTCGCTTCCATTGATTATTGGTGGACAAAAAGGTTTGGTTGAGGAAAAAGATTTGCGCATTCCGAACATGAGGGGAATCATGACCGCCAGAACAAAAGCGTTGACCATCCTCGAGCCAGTTTCGGCAGAAAGCAATACGAAGGCAGTAAAATATGAAAAACCAGCACCAAAATCAGCAGTGAAATTGTTTTCTGTGGATGATTTGGACGGGTTGGTGAACGCGTTGCACAACGAGGCTAAAGTTATTTAGTCGAAAGTTGGAAAGTCGAAAGTCACTTGGATTGCGTGAATTTCTTTGGACTTTTAGACTTTAGACTTTAGACTGCAATCCCGGCCCGCAGGAAATGCTCAAAAATTCTTAAATCAAAAATCTAACTCGAGGCGCAGCCGAACTGTATGGAGCGCAGCGAAATAAAATCGTAAATTATCATGTCTATATTAATATATGCAGAATCGGCAGAAGGAAAATTCAAGAAAGTGGCTTTCGAGCTCGCTTCTTATGCCAAAAAAGTAGCGGAATCATTAGGAACGACCGTGACCGCAGTAACGGTTAACGCTGGAAATGTTTCGGATTTGTCGAAATATGGCGTCGACAAAGTATTGAAAGTAAACAGCGACAAATTGTCCGGATTTACCGCAAAGGCTTATGCCGATGTGATCAAACAGGCTGCTGAAAAAGAAAATGTGAAATTGGTTTTGTTGTCTTCGACTACCGACAGCTTGTATTTGGCGCCACTGGTTGCAGTGGCTTTGAATGCCGGTTATGCATCCAATGTTGTTGGATTGCCGGTGAGCACTTCGCCTTTCCAGGTAAAAAGAAACGCGTTTTCGAACAAAGCATTTACCATTACTGAAATCGCAACCGAAGTGAAAGTTTTGGGCTTGGCAAAAAATTCTTACGGTGTTTTTGAAAACGGGTCGTCATTGACTGAGGAAGATTTTTCACCATCAATTGGCGATAACGATTTTGGTGTGAAAGTACAATCGGTTGAAAAATCATCGGGAAAAGTAACAATCGCCGATGCGGAAGTTGTGGTGTCTGGCGGACGCGGATTAAAAGGTCCGGAAAACTGGGGCATGCTTGAAGAATTAGCTTCCGTTTTAGGTGCGGCTACGGCTTGCTCGAAACCGGTATCTGATTTGGGTTGGAGGCCCCATAGCGAACACGTGGGCCAAACCGGAAAACCGGTTGCAACGAATTTGTATATCGCTGTTGGGATTTCGGGAGCGATCCAGCACATTGCGGGAATCAATTCGTCTAAAGTGAAATTGGTTATCAATGCCGATGCAGATGCACCATTCTTTAAAGTAGCCGATTACGGAATCGTAGGCGACGCTTTTGACATCGTTCCGAAACTGACGCAAAAATTAAAAGAATTTAAAGCACAGAATTCATAATATTTTATAAATTGTGCCTTGAAAAGGCTATCTGGATTTTCAATATTTCAGATAGCCTTTTTTGTATTTATTAATTAAATTTGTTTGTACGAAGTAAACTATACTTTGTACTTTTGCAGCTATGAGTTTAGTCAAATTAACTATAAAAGGGATTTCGTACAGCCAGACACAGAACGGCGCGTATGCCTTAATCCTGAATGAAGTCGACGGCGAGCGCAAACTGCCGATCGTCATTGGCGCATTCGAAGCACAATCGATCGCAATTGCTTTGGAAAAAGAGATCAAACCGCCGCGCCCGCTGACACATGATTTGTTTAAAAATTTCGCCGATCGTTTTGATATTGTGGTCAAACAAGTGATCATCCACAAACTTGTTGACGGTGTTTTTTACTCGAGCATCATCTGCGAACGCGATAAAATTGAAGAAATCATTGATGCAAGAACTTCCGATGCGATTGCGTTGGCATTGCGCTTTGCAGCTCCGATTTTTACGTATAAAAACATACTCGACAAAGCCGGGATTTTCTTAAAAGCAAATCCGACCGACAGTGAAAAAGAGTCGCACGACATGGACGATGTGCTTTCCAACCCGGAAACTTTCGGAATGGAAGAAAGCAACCAGGCCGGAGAAACTTACTCGAAACACAGTTTATCTGAATTACACGAGCTTTTAGAAGGCGCCGTGAATGATGAAGATTATGAAAAAGCGGCGAAAATTCGCGATGAGATTTCAAAGCGGGAAAGTTAGAATTTTTTACTTTTAGTTTTTAATTTGGGCGTGCCACCGGCGTAATAATCTTCGTTAAAAATCATTTCTTTCGTACGCCGCTGTCAGGCTGTACGCTATATCTTTTTTTTTGCAAAAAAAGGATGCCGCTTCCATCCTTCACGCGATCACACAATCTCAATTGTTGAAAAATTGAATGAAAACGTTGTTCTTCTGTTTGATCTTTTAACACTGGAATTATTTATTTTCGTGACAAATTATTACCAATCCATACGTAAGACCCTAAACCTATGAAACAATACCACGATCTTGTAAAACACGTCTTTGAACATGGAACCCAAAAAGGCGACCGCACGGGAACAGGAACAAAAAGTGTTTTCGGTTACCAAATGCGTTTTGACCTCAGCGAAGGTTTCCCGATGGTGACGACCAAAAAACTACACCTGAAATCAATCATTTACGAACTATTGTGGTTTTTGAAAGGCGAAACCAATATTGCTTATTTAAAAGAAAACGGCGTGAAAATCTGGGACGATTGGGCAGATGAAAATGGCGAACTCGGACCTGTTTACGGCCATCAGTGGCGCAACTGGAACAGTGAGGAAATCGACCAGATCACAGAGATCATTGAAACTTTAAAGACAAACCCAAATAGCCGACGCATGTTGGTTTCCGCATGGAATCCTTCGGTTTTGCCCGATACTTCAAAGTCATTTTCTGAAAATGTGGCCAATGGAAAAGTGGCACTTCCGCCCTGCCATGCGTTCTTTCAGTTTTATGTAGCCGACGGGAAATTATCTTGCCAATTGTACCAACGCAGCGCCGATATTTTCTTAGGCGTTCCGTTCAACATTGCTTCATACGCTTTGCTGACAATGATGATCGCACAAGTTTGTGATTTAAAAGTCGGCGATTTCATCCACACTTTTGGCGATGCCCACATTTATAACAACCATGTCGAACAGTTGGAATTGCAGTTGTCACGTGATCCAAAACCGCTGCCTGAGATGATCCTAAATCCGGAAGTTAAAAATATTTTAGACTTTACTTTTGAAGATTTTACGTTGGAAGGTTATGAGCCGCATGCGCATATTAAAGGTGCAGTGGCTGTTTGACGCTATATTTCAAAGACAAAAAAAATCCGCTCGAAGGCGGATTTTATATTTTATAAACTGCGTGTTACAACGCCAAGACGCTATTTTCAGCACCGGCAAAACTGTTCCAAACGAACGAATCAGATTCTGGTTCATTTACAAAAGCACCGTCAATAATATATTTAAATTCGTAAGAAGCATCTTTTGCGATGTCGAAAGTGCCCTTGAAAGTACCGTTTTTCAATTTGCTCAATTCGCCTGCTTTTGGATCCCAATTGTTGAAATCCCCAACAACTGCAACAACATTCGCATCTTTGGCTTCTGTGCTAAAAGTCACTTTGCAAACCGGTTTTGTTTTTATAAATTGTTTCTTAACTGGCATAACTATTTCATTTTTAGAATTATGAGGCAAAGGAAATAAATTCAGGTGAACAATCAGCATTTCCGACTCAGAATTCCGAAAATATCAAAAAGTCGTTACTTTTACACTTAATTTATTAATTTTAAAACGGTTACACTTTTAATTTGAAACAGGAAAACGTTTGCACAATAAATTATCCGCATTGACTGCCATCCAAATTCCGAAATAAAATTTTATCTTTAAAACTTAAACGCAAAATTATGGATCCCGATTTGCACGAACAGTATGAATACGCCCGAAAGCGCATCAGACAGAAAAAACACCTGTACTTTCATTTCGTCATTTTTTTGCTCGTCAGCCTTTTTGCATTTGCGGCAAATCATTTCCTGGAGATTGGCGCGCCGCTGGAATGGTACAAATGGCTCATTGCAGTCTGGCTTTTTTTCTTCATCCTGCATTTTATAAATGTTTACATTACAAAACGGTTCATGAATAAAAACTGGGAGCGCGACCAAATTGACAAACTGGTCGAAAAACAACAACGCAGAATCCAGAAACTCGAATCAAATCTCGAAAACAATCCACAAAACAGCCTCTGATAATGATCATAATGATTGCGGCCGCAGCCGAAAATAATGCTTTAGGAAAAGACAACCAACTCGTTTGGCATTTGCCCGATGATTTTAAAAGATTCAAACAACTGACTACCGGACATTATATTATTATGGGTCGGAAGACGTTCGAAAGTTTTCCGAAACCGTTGCCAAACCGCACACACATTGTAATTTCCCGACAAAAAGATTATCGCCCTGAAGGTTGTATCGTGGTTCACGACATTCAGAAAGCTTTGGACCTGGTTCCTAAAAATGAAGATGGATTCGTTATTGGCGGCGGCGAAATTTATAAACTGTCAATGCCATTGTCCGATAAAATCGAACTCACACGCGTCCATTCGGCTTTCGATGCCGATGCTTATTTTCCCGAAATTGACCCTTCTGAATGGACATTGGAATCGTCAGAATTCCATCCCAAAGACGAAAAACACCATTTCGATTTTACCTACGAAACATTCTTACGCAAATAAAAAAAAACACCCGCCGAAGCAGGTGTTCAAAACTAAAAAATGTTAAAAAAAAGACGTTAAAACAGTATCTGATAGGTTAACACAAATACTGCAATTGTAAGAGCGATGCCGGTAATAAAGATAATGAAATTTGCAGTTTTTTGAGAATACATTTCAAAAAAGCCTTTAATACCAAATACCACGAAGGTACTAAAGACAAAAAAAAACAAAACTTCCATACAGAAGTTCAACCCAGAGTAGGCTTGCTTCATATCAGTATTTACATCAGTTAGAAAAGAAGTGTTTGCACCGCTTACAAGAACAAGCGAAATGATGAATGCCAAAACAATCCATTTGATCTCACCTGCCATGACTCTTGTTAACATGATAAATATTTTACGTTTATTGTTTTGTAAAATTCAGCATTAATTAAAAGGCGCGCAATACCCACTTTTGGTGATTTTTCATCTATCCCTAAATTTAGGGATGTCATTTTTAAAATCTAAAACGCATTTTGTCCGATACATATAAACGGTTTGCCATTTCCCTTTTTATGCAGATTGTCTTATATTTGTCGAAAATCAAAAATGTCAAAAAATATCACTCCATATAAATCGTCATCGCTGAGCAAAAAGGAACAGGTTGCGCAAATGTTTGACACCATTTCAGGAAATTATGACGGACTGAACAGGGTCATTTCTTTCGGAATCGACATCAAATGGAGAAAAAAAGTACTCAAACTCGTTGCCGCAAAAAATCCGAAGAATATCCTTGATATTGCTACCGGAACAGGAGATCTCGCTATTTTATTGGCCCAGACCAATGCCGAAAAAATTACCGGACTTGACATTTCTGCCGGAATGCTCGATGTAGGCCGCAAAAAAATAGAAGCAAAAAAACTCTCCGGAAAAATCGATATGATTCTCGCCGACTCCGAACTGATTCCTTTTGACGACAATACTTTTGATGCGATTACTGTCGCTTTTGGCGTTCGGAATTTTGAACATTTAGAAGTTGGTTTGGCCGAAATTCTACGCGTTTTAAAACCAAACGGCATTTTTGTGATTTTAGAAACTTCCAATCCTACAAAAACACCTTACAAACAAGGTTACGTTTTTTACACCAAATACATTCTTCCGCTCATCGGAAAATTGTTCTCCAAAGACAACGCGGCTTACGGTTACCTGTCGGAATCGGCGTCGGTTTTTCCTTTTGGCGAAGCGTTAAACAATATTTTGAGAAAAATCGGGTTTATAAACGTTACAGCTTTGCCGCAGACCTTTGGTGTGGCCACAATTTATTCTGCTTCGAAAAAATAATATGAAAAAAATAATTGCTTTTCTCTTAATAATCCTTGCGATCACGGCAAATGCACAGGGCGCAAAAGGTTTGTTCAGCAAAGACCCGATCATCAACCACGAAAATTTCGACAAACAGCGCGTGTATTGGGGATACTTTTTGGGTTTCAATTCTTACGATTACAAATTCGATTATAAGACTGTTGCACCCGATATTTTGGTTGGGCGAACAACAGGTTTCAACGTTGGACTTGTTGGTGATTTGCGGATTGTAGACCACGTGAACCTGCGTTTCGAGCCCGGATTGTATTATACGCAGCGCAATTTGAAATACGCAAACATGACCAATACCAGCGATGCTTTGCGCGAAGTGGGCGCGACTTACATTCATTTGCCGCTGTTGCTGAAATTTTCGGCATTACGCACTGGAAACGTGCGTCCGTACCTTGTTGGCGGTGTTTCCACAACGATGAACCTTTCGAGCAATTCGAAATCACTGGACGACAACAAACAGGAACGTTTTCGCGTGAAACAATGGACACAAAATTATGAAGTGGGTTTTGGAATTGATCTTTATTTGGAATATTTCAAATTCTCGCCTTCAATCCGCGGTGTTTTCGGGCTTGGCAATGAATTGATTCCCGATAATGATCCAAACAGTCCGTGGACCGGAAACATCCAGTCGATGTCAACGCGTGCCATTTTAGTAAACTTTACTTTCCACTAATTCCGGCGAAATTCGCTCAGAATAATTGCAGTTGCTGTTGCGACATTCAGGCTTTCGGCTTGTTTCAGATTTCCGAAACGCGGAATCGACAACCTGTTTGATGCAATTTTTTCAATAGTTGCAGATATTCCATTGGCTTCATTGCCCATCACGATTATGCCTTCTTTTGGAAGTGTTTCTGAATAAATGTTTTTTCCATCCATGAAAGTCCCGAAAACAGACAAATTGGTCTCCGACAAATATTTTTCAAGGTTTATATAATGTACTGAAACGCGCGAAATCGAACCCATTGTCGCCTGTACCACTTTTGGATTGTAAACATCTACCGTTTCAGTCGAACAAATCAATTGCCCAATTCCGAACCAATCGCACAGTCGGATAATTGTCCCCATATTTCCGGGATCGCGGATGTCATCCAACGCAACGATCAGTCCGTTTGAAACCAGTGGTTTTGGCTGAGGCATCTTAAAAACCGCCAGACAATTGTTCGCCGCCGACAACGCACTGATTTTCTTAAGTTCGCTTTCGGTGACAATGTATTTTTTTGAATCCGGAACTTCGTCAAATAATGCTTCGGTCTGGCAAAGGAATTCGAGTTCAAAATCGGATTGCAGCAGTTCGCGGATCACTTTTACGCCTTCGGCCAAAAACAATTCCTGCTCGTGCCTGTATTTTTTTTGCTGTAAACCCGTTATTAGTTTTATTTGGTTTTTACTAACCATAGAAATAATGTACTTTTGAATTAAATATTCCGACCACTTGAGAAATACCGTTGCAAAAATATCACTATTTATTCTAACAGGAATAATTATATCGGCATGTGACGCTGTAAAAAGGGTTCCCGACGGAAAAAAACTTCTCACAGACAACACGATTTTTGTAAATGACAAGAAGGAAAAATCGGAAACCGTCGCGAGTTTATTGTACCAAAAACCAAACACTTCAATCCTTGGTTACCGGTTGCGACTCAACTTATACAATTTAGCAAAACTGAATCACGATTCGCTTTATAAAGCCAAATTCGTCAACAATCCCGACAAATACCGCCGCAAATCAAAATGGCTTTCTGCCAAACAAGTCAACCGCTTAGGCCAATCTTTCTATTATGCCGGAATTCACAATTTCCTGCGTGATACAGGCGAACCGCCGGTGATTATTGACGAGAAAAGCAGTACAAAATCGGCGAACCGTTTAAAATCCTACTATTTCAACAACGGTTATTTTAAAGCGGCAACACGTTACGAAATGGATTCGGTCGCGGCCAAAAAAGGAAAGATCAAATATTTCGTAATCACAGGAAATCCGTATTTTATTGATTCGGTGCGCACTTCGATCCAATCACCGGTTTTGGATTCGATGTACAATTCGCGCAAAGCGGCTTCAACGATCAAAACCGGAAAACAATACAAAACTGCCGATTTCGATGAAGAAAGAACGCGGATTACCACACATTTCAGAAACAACGGAATTTACAATTTCCAGCAAAACAACATCAATTTTGACATTGACACGCTCAATACCAATTTCAAAGCAAATGTCAATTTGAAGATCAACGATTTTTCGTACCGCGACGGCGATTCGACGAAGACAGAACCTTTTAAAATGTACCGCATCAGCGAAGTCAACATTTATACGGATTATGGTGTGGACAATTCAAAATCGACTGAAAATGACACCATTAAAACGGTTTACAACAATTTCAATTTGTACAGCACCAGCAAATTAAAATACCGTCCAAAAGCGATTACCGATGCGGTTTTCATAAATAAAGGCAACCTGTTCGCCGACTTCCGATCGACACTTACGACACGATATCTGAGCAATTTGCGCGTATTTAATTATCCGACGATCCAGTATGAAGTAGACAAAAAAGATACGATTTCAAATTCGCTGATCGCCAATATTTACCTGACGCCCAGAAAGAAATTCAGCTTTGGATATTCGCTCGATTTCACGCATTCGAACATTCAGGATTTCGGAATTTCGGGAACAACTTCGCTTTCGATAAGAAACATCTTCAATGGCGCCGAAACGCTCGAAATTGCCGCAAGGGGAAATATTGGTTCATCTCGCGATTTGGCCAATCCGAACGACAATTTCTTTAATGTATCGGAATACGGTTTGGATTTGAAATTAAATTTCCCACGGATCTTTATGTTTTTCAATACCGAAAGGATCATCCCAAAAAGCATGATTCCGTCTACAACTTTAAGTCTTGGTTTTGCCAAACAGCAGAACATCGGACTTGACAAAGAAAATTTTACCGGCGCGATGACCTACAACTGGAATCCGAAACGAAACAATAACGTGCGTTTCGATTTGTTCAATATTCAATATGTGAAGAACATCAACATCGGGAATTATTTCAGGGTTTACAATTCGTCGTATCGCAGGCTGAACAATCTTGCCAAAGCGTACAATGCCAATGCTTCTTATTTTGATGAAAACGGCAATCTTGCTATCGATTCGGGAACAAACGGATTTATTAGCGATGCATTGGCGCCTGATTCGTCGATTCCAACGACTGAGAACGATCGCAAAACCATCAGCAGCATCAGCGAGAGAAGAACGAGGCTCACCGAAAACAACCTGATATTTGCTTCGAGTTATTCGTTTTCAAAAACGACCAAGTTTGATATTAAAGATGAAGGATTTTACGCTGTTAAAACCAAACTGGAATCGGCCGGAAATATTTTGTCCCTGATCGCGTCTGCAACAGACCAGCCACGAAACCTTTCCGGAAACAAAACGATTTTTGATGTTGAATATTCACAATACATAAAAGGAGAAATCGAATACATCAAACACTGGGATCTGCAGCGTAAAAAAGTACTGGCTTTCCGTAGTTTTCTTGGCATCGCGATTCCGTATGGAAATTCGAACAGCATTCCGTTTTCCCGAAGTTATTTCGCTGGCGGATCCAACGACAACCGCGGCTGGCAGGCGTATTCGCTCGGACCCGGCGGCGTGGCATCGATCAATGATTTTAATGAAGCCAACTTAAAAATTGCCGTGAGTACCGAATTTCGTTTCAACTTCTTTGGCCAGTTTAACGGCGCTTTGTTTGCCGATGCAGGAAATATCTGGAACGTTTTAGACAATGTTACAGAAGAAAAAGCGGTGTTCAGCGGAATCAAATCGCTTGAAAACACCGCGCTGGGAACCGGATTTGGTTTCCGTTATGACTTCAATTTCTTCGTCGTAAGGCTGGATTTCGGATTCAAAACCTACAATCCGGCGGATGAAAGCGGCAAAAAATGGTTCCGCGATTACAATTTTGGAAACTCCGTTGCAAATATTGGAATAAATTATCCTTTCTAAATTTAGAAATTATTATTTTTGTGGTCTTTAATTTAAATCAAAACTACATGGCTCATAATATCAAACCAGGTGTTGCTACCGGAGATCAGGTTCAGGAAATTTTCAGATACGCGAAAGAAAAAGGATTTGCACTTCCGGCGGTTAACGTTATTGGTTCTGACACTATCAATGGTGTTCTTGAAACAGCGGCAAAACTAAAATCACCGGTAATTATCCAATTTTCTAACGGTGGAGCGGCTTTTAACGCTGGAAAAGGTTTGTCAAACGCCAATGAGAAAGCAGCCATCGCAGGCGGAATCGCAGGTGCAAAACACGTACACACTTTAGCGGAAGCTTACGGTGCGACTGTGATTTTGCATACTGATCACTGTGCAAAAAAATTATTGCCTTGGTTGGACGGACTTTTGGACGCCAGCGAAAAACACTTTGCAGAAACTGGAAAACCATTGTTCAGTTCGCATATGATCGATTTGTCTGAAGAGCCAATCGAAGAGAACATCGAAATCTGCAAAGAATATCTGAAAAGAATGAGCAAAATGGACATGACCCTTGAGATCGAGCTTGGAATCACAGGCGGCGAAGAAGATGGCGTGGACAATTCTGATGTAGACAGCTCAAAATTATATACCCAACCTGAAGAAGTAGCTTACGCTTACGAGGAACTTTCAAAAATCAGCCCACGTTTTACGGTTGCTGCTGCTTTTGGAAACGTTCACGGCGTTTACAAACCAGGAAATGTAAAACTAACTCCGAAAATCCTTCACAACTCACAGGAATTCGTTCAGAAAAAATTTAACACCGGACACAATCCGGTAGATTTTGTTTTCCACGGCGGATCAGGTTCTACTCCTGAAGAAATCAAAGAAGCGATTGGTTACGGTGTCATCAAAATGAATATCGATACCGACCTGCAATTTGCATTTACCGAGGGAATCCGTGATTACATGGTGAACAATGTTGAGTATTTGAAAACACAAATCGGAAACCCTGACGGACCGGAATCTCCAAACAAAAAACATTACGATCCAAGAAAATGGCTTCGTGAAGGTGAACTGACTTTTACAAAAAGACTGGAAGACGCTTTCGCCGACCTGAATAACGTAAACACTTTATAATTACGATTTAAGATATAGGATTTACGTTATTCGTAAATTGTAAATCAACATTCAAAAATAAACATATGGCTTGGTTTAAAAGGACTCAAAAAGGAATTACCACCGCAACTGAAGATAAAAAAGACGTTCCCAAAGGTTTGTGGTACAAATCGCCAACCGGGAAAATCATTGATGCAGACGAGCTCGCGAGAAACTTATATGTCAGCCCGGAAGACGGTTTTCACGTAAGGATTGGAAGCAAGGAATATTTCGAAATTCTGTTTGACAACAACGAATTTAAGGAACTCGACAAAAATATGACCTCGAAAGATCCGCTGCATTTTGTGGATACCAAAAAGTATTCGGACCGTTTGAAAGACGCGATGGAAAAAACCAAACTCAAAGATGCCGTCCGCACCGGAGTGGGTAAATCCAAAGGAAAAGATTTGGTGGTTTGCTGTATGGATTTTGCGTTTATCGGAGGATCCATGGGCGCTGTTGTTGGTGAAAAAATTGCCCGCGGAATCGACCATTCGATCAAAAACAACATTCCGTTTGTGATGATTTCAAAATCAGGAGGCGCGCGTATGATGGAAGCGGCTTATTCGTTAATGCAACTGGCCAAAACGTCTGCAAAATTAGCGCAGTTGGCTGATGCCAAAATCCCGTACATCTCTTTATGTACCGATCCGACAACTGGCGGAACAACGGCTTCTTATGCGATGTTGGGAGACGTTAATATTTCCGAACCTGGCGCTTTAATCGGCTTTGCCGGACCAAGGGTCGTAAAAGATACGACCGGAAAAGATTTACCTGAAGGTTTCCAGACCGCCGAATTTGTACTCGAACACGGATTCCTGGATTTCATTACACCGAGAAAAGAACTGAAAGACAAGATCAACTTGTACCTCGATTTGGTTTTAAACCAACCGTTACGATAAAAAACGAATCCCGGCATTGTCTGGGATTTTTCATGTGTTTGATTTTCAATTCAATTACATTCCGGTGCGAATCGCCTCGACAGGATCGAGCCTTGATGCAGAAATTGCCGGCAATATTCCCGAAAGCAAACCGATAAATGCCGCGAGCGACGTTCCCAAAATGACGTTTCCGACGCTGAGTACGAATTCAAAATCAAGCGCATAAGTCAGCACCAGCGAAATAATCCATACCAACAGCAACCCAATGATACCGCCTATTACAGATAAAATTACAGCCTCAAACAAAAATTGATACAGGATGAATTTATTTTTGGCACCAAGTGATTTCTGGATTCCGATCAGGTTCGTGCGCTCTTTTACCGAGACAAACATGATGTTGGCAATTCCGAAACCGCCCACGAGCAGTGAAAACAAACTGATTCCCCAGCCGGCCATATTCATTTGGCCCACGATATTATCGATCATATTGGTTAAACCAGAAAGCACATTGATGAAAAAATTGTCAATTTGTTCCGATTTCACGCCGCGTAAATTGCGCAGTTTCTGTGAAATTTGTCCTTTCAGCGCATCCATATCAGTTCCTTTTTCAGGTTTTATGAGAATGACCGGAAGCATCATATCGTTGTTGTCGCCGTACAATTTCCGCAGGTAATTCGCCGGGATAAATGCCGACGTATCGTTGCTGTCGCCCATATTAATAATGCCACTTCCTTTTTTCTCAAGTACGCCAATCACGGTAAAACGCTGGCCGTACAAACGAACGGTTTTCCCAATCGGGTCGAATTCGTTAAAAAGTCCTTTTGCAATTTCGTAACCCAAAACCACGACCGCGTTTCCGGAATTCGATTCAGATTCATTGAAAAACCGTCCTTGTTCAAACTCAAGCCGCTGGATATCTGCAAATTCGAAAGTCACCGGAACAATATTGACATCATTGACATTGTTCGATTCATACTTTATGTTTTCACGTTTGGTAAAAAACTGGAAACAAAAATAATCGACGTCACTAACCGATTCTTTCAACGTCTGGAATTCGTCATAAGTCACTTTTGGAAATTGTTCCCTTTTCCATTCAGGGATGTCGCTTGGACCAAATGATACGCTGGTCAGATAAATCGTGTTTTTATCGAGACTGCTCAGATCGTTTTTGATCTTTCTGTCGAGCGAATCAACAGCGGCAAGCACCGCGATAATCGAAAAAATCCCAATGGTAACGCCCAATAACGAAAGTAACGTTCGCAGTTTATTGTTCCGAAGTGCGTTGATCGCAAATGTAAAACTTTCGCTAAGCAGCCGCAGGTAAACAATCATAACTGTGATTTTAGTAAGCGTAAAATTCTGTTTTTTTTGGGCAAAATCCTAATGATTTTTTGCAGAATCAATACCCATTTTATTTTAAAATATTGTTGTGCTATTGCATTGAATTTTAGATTCAAAAAAACTACTTTTGCACCTTTAACAACAACTACTAAATGAGCACAACTAAAACCATTAAATCGGCACTGATTTCTGTCTTTTCGAAAGACGGGCTCGAGCCAATTGTTCGCAAACTACACGAACAAAACGTTACTTTTTACTCAACCGGCGGAACTGAGGATTTTATCAAAAATCTTGGCATTCCGGTTGTTCCTGTTGAAGATGTAACTTCGTATCCTTCCATCCTTGGCGGACGCGTAAAAACTTTACACCCGAAAATTTTCGGAGGGATTTTGAACAGACAAGACCACGAAGGCGATGTGCAACAGATGGAAGAATACAATATTCCGCAGATTGACCTCGTGATCGTTGACTTGTATCCATTTGAAAAAACAGTTGCTTCAGGCGCATCGGAATCTGATATTATCGAAAAAATCGATATTGGTGGCATTTCCCTGATCCGCGCTGCAGCGAAAAATTTCAAAGACACTGTAATTGTTGCCTCCGTGGATCAATATTCCGATTTATTGGATTTGGTTACCGAACAAAACGGCGCATTGACATTGGAAAACAGAAAAGCATTTGCTACGAAAGCATTCCACGTTTCTTCCCATTATGATACGGCAATTTTCAATTATTTCAATACCGACGATACTTTTTACAAAGAAAGTATCGCAAACGGACAGGTGTTGCGATATGGAGAAAACCCGCACCAGAAAGGATTTTTCTTTGGGGATTTTGATGCGATGTTTACCAAATTGCACGGGAAAGAATTGTCATACAACAATTTACTCGACGTCGACGCAGCAGTTAATCTGATTGCTGAATTCAAAGAAAACGATCCGACTTTTGCGATTTTAAAACACAACAATGCTTGCGGATTGGCAACAAGAAGCTCGATGAAACAAGCTTATCTGGATGCTTTGGCCGGAGATCCGACTTCTGCTTTTGGCGGTGTTTTGATTGCCAATGGAAATATCGACGCAGCCACTGCTGAAGAAATCAACAGCCTATTTTGTGAAGTTGTGATTGCGCCTTCATACGATGCAGAAGCGGTACAAATATTAGAGCAAAAGAAAAACAGAATTATTCTGATCCAGAAAGAAGTGGAATTGCCTCAGCGACAGGTAAGAACCGCTTTGAACGGATTTTTGATCCAGGATAAAAACAACATTACCGACAATAAAGAACATTTAAAGACCGTTACCATTACAGCCCCGACTGCAGAAGAAACTGAAGACTTACTTTTTGCGTCAAAAATTTGCAAGAATACCAAATCGAATACGATTGTTTTTGCAAAAAACCGACAATTGATTGCTTCCGGAACCGGACAAACTTCACGTGTTGATGCTTTGAACCAGGCAATTGAAAAAGCAAAAACCTTCCAATTTGATTTGCACGGCGCGGTCATGGCCAGCGATGCCTTTTTCCCTTTTCCGGATTGTGTGGAAATTGCGAAAAATGCAGGAATTACAGCTGTTATTCAGCCAGGTGGATCGATCAAAGATGCGTTGAGTATCGACTATTGTAACGAAAATAAAGTTGCGATGGTATTTACAGGAACACGTCATTTTAAACATTAATTTGTTTAACTTTGTGCGTTAAAAATTTATAACTATTTAAACCCTTAAAAGACTTATGGGATTTTTTGATTTCATGACCGAGGATATCGCGATAGACCTTGGTACCGCTAACACGCTGATCATTCATAACGACAAGGTTGTGATCGACAGTCCGTCCATCGTTGCCCGTGACCGCGTATCTGGCAAAATCATCGCTGTTGGTAAAGAAGCCAACATGATGCAGGGAAAAACACATGAAAACATTAAAACCATCAGGCCTTTAAAGGATGGCGTTATCGCCGATTTTGACGCTTCTGAAAAGATGATCAGCATGTTTATCAAAAGCATTCCGGCGTTGAAAAAAAGAATGTTTACTCCTGCCCTTCGCATGGTGGTTTGTATTCCGTCGGGAATTACCGAAGTGGAAATGCGTGCGGTAAAAGAATCTTGTGAGCGCGTAAACGGAAAAGAAGTTTACTTAATTCATGAGCCAATGGCAGCAGCGATTGGTATCGGAATTGACATCATGCAGCCAAAAGGAAACATGATCGTTGATATTGGCGGTGGAACAACTGAAATTGCAGTGATCGCTTTGGGCGGAATTGTTTGCGACAAATCGGTAAAAATTGCCGGTGACGTTTTCACAAACGACATCGTCTATTACATGAGAACGCAGCACAATTTATTCGTTGGGGAAAGCACCGCAGAAAAAATCAAAATCACTATAGGAGCTGCTTTGGAAGAATTGGAAACACCACCAGACGAAATGTCGGTACAAGGCCGTGACCTTTTAACAGGAAAACCAAAACAGGTCGACGTTTCGTACAGAGAAATCGCGAAAGCGTTAGACAAATCGATTCAGCGAATCGAAGATGCAGTTATGGAAACTTTGTCACAAACGCCACCGGAATTGGCAGCAGATATTTACAACACCGGAATTTACCTTGCAGGCGGTGGTTCGATGTTACGCGGACTTGACAAACGAATTTCGCAAAAAACAGATTTGCCGGTTTACATTGCCGAAGATCCTTTGAGAGCAGTCGTACGCGGAACCGGAATGGCCCTTAAAAACATCCCGAAATTCAGAAGCATTCTAATAAAATAGCAAATATTTAATTTTCAGTTTGACCGAAATTTTATTTGCAGAGCAATCAAACGCAAAAAAGCTTTCCAAAATCTGAACACTGAACACCAAGAGCGATGCAGCAAATATTTAATTTTATATTTAAAAACAGCTATAGATTGCTGTTTTTGCTGCTTTTAGGTATTTCGTTAATCCTAACCATACAGGCACATTCGTTTCACAGAAGCAAAGTGATTAGTTCTGCAAATTTCCTCAGTGGCGGTGTGTATGAACGAATCAATTCAATGAGTGAATATTTGCATTTGAAAGACCAGAACGAAGAACTTGCGCTTGAAAATGCCAGATTAAAAAGTTTGCTCTTCAATGCAAAAGACACCACTTCCATTCCAAAAATTGACAGCATCAAAGGCGTTGACAAAGTAAACATTATCGTTTCCAAAGTCATTCACAACTCCTACAATGTCCACGAAAATTACCTGACACTAAACAGTGGCTCTGCGGCAGGAATCAAACCCGATATGGGCGTGGTCAACAGTGCGGGAATTGTAGGTATTGTCGACAAAACTTCGAAAAACTACGCGACCGTACTGAGTATCCTGAACATCAAGTCGTCGATCAATGCGAAAATCAAAAAATCGAACCATTTCGGATCTTTGGTCTGGGACGGAAAAAGTACCGGTTTTGTTCAGCTGATCGACGTTCCGCGTCTGGCTTCTGTCCGAAAAGGAGACACGATCGTTACTGGTGGACAATCGGTGATTTTCCCGGCAAACATTGGAATCGGTACGATTGATAAAGTTTATACCGATAAGGAAACGAATTATTACACGCTGAAAATTAAATTGTTTAACGACATGACCAATCTTGGGCACGTTTACATCATCAAAAGCAAGGACCGCGAAGAATTGATCAATCTGGAAAAAAGGGAAAATGAATAGCGCTTTACTCGTAAATATCGCCCGTTTTGTCTTGCTGCTCGCGGCACAGATCCTCATTTTCAACAACGTCAACTTTTTGGGTTACATCAATCCGTATCCTTATATGCTGTTCATCATCCTTTTTCCAGTAAACGGAAACAAATTCGGGCTTTTGGCTGCGAGTTTTTTCTTGGGAATTATCATGGATATGTTTTGCAATTCGGGCGGTGTTCACGCTGCGGCTTGTGTGATGCTGGCTTTTTTCAGGCCATACATTTTTAAGTTTTCTTTCGGTCTCAGTTACGAATACCAAACCGTCAGACTGAACGACGTACTCACACCAGAACGTTTTTCGTTCATACTCATTGCGGTTGTCATTCACCATTTTACGTTATTTTTACTCGAAGTTTTCAAGCTGATTTTTATTTGGGAAATCTTACTGAAAACCGTCCTGAGTACGTTATTCACGATCATCATCTGTATTGTCATTATTTACATCATTAAGCCGAACAAACGATGAGAAAAGTATTGTTGCCAACCATCATTATTATCGCAAGCATTTTGCTGATAATGAGGCTTTTTTACCTGCAAATTATCGACGATTCTTTCAAATTAAAGTCGGATAACAATGCGATAAAAATCCAGTACGACTATCCGGAACGCGGTTACATCTACGACCGAAACGGAAAATTATTGGTGGCCAATCAGCCGTCGTATGACATCATGGTTATTCCGCGCGATCTGAAAAACATCGATACACTTGAATTTTGTAAGTTGCTCAACATTCAAAAAGAGGATTACATCCGAATCATCGCCAAAGCAAAAGTCTATAGTCCACGACTTCCTTCTGTATTTTTACCGCAATTGAACAAAGCAGAATTTGCAGCCTTTCAGGAAAAAATCAGAAAGTTTCCGGGATTTTACATCCAAAAACGATCACTTCGCGATTACCAGGTAAAATTTGGTGCCAATGTGTTTGGGTTTATCACTCAGGCCAGCGAAGGTTTGATTAAGCAAAATCCGTATTATAATAGCGGCGACTTGCTTGGAAAACAAGGTGTTGAACAAAGTTACGAAGAAGTTTTGCGTGGTGTCAAAGGCGTAAAATATATCCAAAAAGACAAATACAACCGCGAAATTGGCTCTTACAAAGAGGGAAAATTTGATACAATCGCCGTTCAAGGTGAAGATATTAATCTGACTATCGACGCCATTTTACAGCAATATGGCGAAGAATTGATGGTGAATAAACGTGGCGGAATTGTCGCTATCGAACCCGCAACCGGCGAAATTCTCGCGCTGATTACCGCGCCTTCTTACGATCCATCGATTCTTGTGGGCCGTCAGCGTTCCAAAAATTATACGATGTTGTACCGCGATTCGATTGCAAAACCATTGTACGACCGCGGATTGCTTGCAGAATATCCGCCGGGATCGCCATTTAAAATCCTGACCGGACTTATTGCTTTACAGGAAGGCGTGATCGATGAAAATACAGGATTTATGTGCCACCACGGTTTCAGTTATGCACGCGGCCGTTTTATGAAATGCCACGATTCCGGACTTTCTGTGCTTCACAATGGGATTTACAATTCCTGCAATACCTATTTCGCGAGTGCTTACATGAAAACCATCAACAAATTTGTGCGTCCTGCCGACGGTGTCGACGTGTGGAGCAGCCATTTGAAAAGTTTTGGCCTCGGCGAATTTATGGGTTACGATTTGCCAACGGGAAGAAGAGGGAAAGCGCCCACGTCAAAAACATACAAAAAGATTTACCCAAATGGTGGCTGGAGAAGCACGGCGATTGTATCGAATGCGATCGGACAGGGAGAAGTTCTAATGACACCGATCCAATTGGCCAACATGATGTCGGCTGTTGCGAACCGCGGTTATTATTATACGCCTCACATCATTAAGAAAATTGAAGGCGAAAAAATCGATAAGAAATTCACGACCAAACATGTCACCACGGTAAACCGAAAATATTTTGAACCGGTTGTTTCAGGATTATTTGACGTGTATAACCTTGGAACTGCCCGGGCATTGCGGGTCGAAGGCATTGACATCTGCGGAAAAACAGGAACGGCAGAAAACTTCGCGAAGATCAATGGCAAACGCGTGAAACTTCAGGATCACTCTATTTTCGTAGCATTCGCACCAAAAGACAATCCGAAAATCGCAATCGCAGTATTCGTTGAAAATGGTTATTGGGGCGCACGTTGGGCTGGACCGATCGCGAGTTTGATGATCGAAAAATACCTTCGTGGAAAAATTACACGTACCGATCTCGAAAAACGCATGCTCGAAGGAAGCCTTCAATCGGAATACGCGAAATACACAGGCAAAAAAGACACCGACAGTTTGTTGTTGGTAAAACCAATGGTGATCAAACCCGAAGACGGCGAAGCCGAAAACTAATTCCGATGAAAAACCAAAGCGTTAAAAATAATCTGGATTGGATCAGCGTCATTATTTACATTACGCTGGTCATTTTGGGCTGGCTGAATATTTATTCGTCCTCACTTTCTACGGGCGATGAAAGCAATACACTTTTCAACCTCAGTGAATTTTACGGCAAGCAGATGATGTACATTTTTCTGACTGTTCCGCTGATCATTATTGTGTTGTCGGTTGATGGAAAATTCTATGAAAAGTTCTCGAGTATCATTTTCGGAATTGCGTTGCTTTCCCTTGCGGGATTGTTCGTATTTGGAAAAACGGTTAAAGGCCAGGCCAACTGGTATTCGTTTGGTTCTTTCGGAATACAGCCGGCTGAATTTGCAAAAGCCGCGACCGCATTGGCATTGGCGAAATATCTGAGTGACGTTCAGGTCAACTTAAAAGATGTCAACCGACAGATTCAGGCACTCGGAATTATCTTCCTGCCAGTGATTCTAATCATTCCGCATGACCCTGGAAGTGCGTTAATTTATGCGATGTTTGTGCTGGTTTTGTACCGTGAAGGACTTCCTGCGTGGTATTTATGGACCGGATTTATTGCAATTGTCCTGTTTGTACTTTCACTTGTTTTTGAACCCTGGGCCGTTATTTTAATGGCGCTCGGTGTTTCCATATTGGTTTATTTTAGGAGCAGGTTTGTTGACCGAAATATTGTTGCGAGTGCGATTATGCTGGTATTGGCATCCGGATTCGTATTTTCTGTAGATTATATTTTTGACAATGTTTTTAAGCAGCACCACCGCGATCGTTTTAATATTTTGCTTGGGAAAGAAGTCGATATGAAAGGAATTGGATACAACACCAACCAGTCGGAAATTGCGATCGGATCAGGCGGTTGGTTTGGCAAAGGATTTCTTGAAGGTACGCAAACCAAGGGCGGATTTGTACCTGAACAACACACCGATTACATTTTTACGACTGTTGGCGAAGAATGGGGATTTTTAGGTTGCATTGTCGTAATCGTTTTATTTCTTGCACTGATCTTCCGGATTATTTATTTGGCAGAAAGGCAAAAAACAAAATTCAGTCGCGTATATGGCTATTGTGTTGCGGGAATATTGTTCATTCACTTTTTTATCAATATTGCGATGGTCGCCGGAATTTTCCCGACTATTGGAGTTCCGCTGCCGTTCTTTTCGTATGGTGGTTCCGGACTATGGGGATTCACGATTTTGCTGTTTATCTTCTTAAAAATGGATGCCAATAAGGTGAATGAGTGGTAAGATTGGTTTTAAATTCTGTTATTTGAACGATCAAAATTCCGAAACTGAACAAATTAAGTATACTTTTTTTACATACATTACTTCGATTCATACAAATAAAAAACACCGGAAACGCAATTGCATTTTCGGTGTTTTCTATTTAAATCAACTTGGTTTATGATTTTACCAATTTGTCCTTTTTCATTTTTGCAGTAACATTCTTTTTGACTTCTGCTTTGCTTTGAAGATCGTCGAGTATGTTGATCGCTTCTTCTACATAAATGTCTTTAGACAAAGTTTCATGCCATCTGTCGCGTTTTTCTTTCAGGATCGCATCGTTTTTCATGACTTCATTTTCGTATGGAAGCGAAGAAAATTTCAAAGTATTCTGGTAATCTGCGATCGACTTGTATTTTTTTGCTTTTTCTTCAATTGCATTTTGTTCTGCTTTGAATTTGTCGATATTCAGACTATACACATTTTCTTTGTTTCTTTCGTCAATCCATTTTGCATTCTCATCGATGAGTTTGAATTTCGGATTCTCGGCAATTCTCTTTTTACTTTGGTCAATCGCCTGATCAAAATTGTGTTGTTTGTTCCAGAAATTGAAAACAGCCGGGTCAATTTTGTCGTAAGGCATCGCGTTGTCCAAATCCCTTTCGCCCATTTTCAAATAAGCATAACGGTCCGGAATCGCCACATCGCTGCTCACGCCTTCCAATTGTGTCGAGCCACCATTGATCCTGTAAAACTTTTGAGTGGTTGTTTTCAGCGCGCCAAGATCGCCCATCGTGCTTCCGCGAACAAATTGGTTCAGGTCGATTACATTTTGAACCGTTCCTTTGCCGTATGTTTGTTTGCTTCCAATAATGATTCCGCGTCTGTAATCCTGAATCGCTGCAGCCAGAATTTCTGATGCCGAAGCCGAGAAACTATTCACCATTACGACCAACGGTCCGTCCCATTGTACTTTTTTATCACGGTCAGAAAGCACTTCTTTTTTCTTTCCGGCAGATTTTACCTGAACAATCGGACCATCTTCGATAAACAATCCGGCAATGTCAACAACGGTTTTCAATGAACCACCACCATTGTCGCGAACATCCATGATAATTCCCTGAACACCTTCTTTTTTGAGTCGGTCAACTTCTAGCGCCACATCCTTTCCGGCATCGCGGCCGTCATTATTTTCAAAATCGATGTAGAATTTAGGAAGATAGATTACACCGTATTTCAATCCGTTTTTTTCAACGATACTTGATTTGACATACGTTTCTTCAATCTCCACAATATCACGGATCAGCGAAATTACTTTAATCGTTCCGTCAACTTTTTTAACGGTTAAACGCACTTCGGTTCCTTTTGGTCCTTTGATTTTTTTGACAACATCATCAAGATGCATTCCGACTACGTCAACAGGTTCTGATTTTCCCTGAGCCACTTTCATGATGACGTCACCAGCTTCCAGTTGCTTGTCTCTCCAGGCTGGTCCGCCAGAAATCAATTCCGAAATTTCAGTATAGTCATTTTTCTTTTGAAGCCTTGCTCCGATCCCTTCAAGTTTTCCGCTGATGCTGACGTCGAACCTTTCTTTTTCATCCGGAGCAAAATAATTTGTGTGCGGATCGAATCTGGAAGAAATTGCATTTACATACACTGAAAACCAATCGTTCTGGTCCAGGTCGTTGATAAAATCGAAATATTCGTTTAACGATTTCAGCGAACTTTCACGTGTTTCTTTTTCCAGCTGTTCGTAACTTTTTGGAGGCGAATTGTCTTTCAACGCATCTTTTTCCACCGGATCCAGCGTGATTTGTTTTTTGATGTTTGTTTCGGTTGCAGGCTTTTTAGATTTTTCGGTCAACACGCCATTTTTCTTGTCTTCCTCAATTTTTAATTTATCCGTAAGCGAAGAAAGCGTTGACAATTTGATTTGTTTGCGCCACTTTTCTTTCAGTTCGACAGTCGTTTTTGCGAAAGGCAGTTTCTCGTAATCGGTGTTGAAATTTTCTTCGGTTTTGTAATCGAACGGTTTGTCGAGAATTTCCTTGTAAAAACTTTTGCTCTCATCGATTCTTTTCATCAGCCTGTCATACGTAAGGTTGAAAAAAGACAAATCTTTGTTTTTGATCTGGTCGTCGAGTTGTGTTTCAAATTTTGCAAATTCGTCGATATCCGACTGCAGGAAAAACCTCTTTGACGGATCGAGTGCTTCGATATAATCTTTGTAAACGCCTTTTGAGAATTTGTCGTCCATCGCAACCGGATCATAATGGCCGCGTTCAATGACGAAAGTTAATAATTCGAGTAATAATTTGTCTTTTTCCGGGTCGCTTTTGTTGCTTTTTGGGATAAAGCTGTATAACGCTACTGACAATGCGACAACAACGAGTAAAATTTTATAATTCCTTTTCATAAATTGAATAATAGCATTCATTAAAATTTTTAAACTAAATTACGTAAAAAACGTCGCCGCGTCCTATGGCACGAACTAATTTTTTGTTAAAGGTGCTAAAATAGGAACTTCGCGGTAAAATTGTTTATTTTTGCTAAAGAATATAACCGAAATGTTCCGGATTTATTGCAACAATCTGTTTTACACACACTACTTAAAACAACTTCTCAAAAATATTTCTTTTGGCAAAAAAACCTTTAATTTTAGTAACAAATGATGACGGCATCACCGCGCCAGGCATCCGAACGCTCATCGAAGTGATGTCTGAAATTGGCGATGTGATCGTTGTCGCTCCGGATAAACCGCAAAGTGCTACCGGACATGCGATTACGATCAACAATACTTTGTATTTGAACCGGATTTCTGCCGAAAACGCTGTGATCACCGAATACAGTTGTAGTGGAACACCGGTAGATTGCGTCAAATTTGCCGTCAACGAAATCATGAAACAAAAACCCGATTTGTGCGTTTCCGGAATCAACCACGGATCGAATTCGTCAATCAATGTGATTTATTCAGGAACGATGAGTGCGGCTGTTGAAGCCGGAATTGAAGGCATTCCCGCAATTGGCTTTTCGTTGTCGGATTACGACTGGAACGCCGATTTTGAACCGACCAAAAAATTCATCAAAAAAATCGCACTCGAAACTTTAGAAAAAGGGTTGCCACCAGCTACCATATTGAATGTCAATTTTCCGAAACTAAAAGAAGCAGCTATTAAAGGAATTAAAATCTGCCGTCAGGCGAAAGCGATGTGGGTTGAAAAATTTGACAAACGCGTGACACCGCAAGGCAAGGATTATTATTGGCTCACCGGCGAATTTGTGAACCACGATCAAGGCGAAGACACTGACGAATGGGCATTGGAAAACGGCTATGTTTCAATCGTTCCCGTGCAATTTGACATGACGGCACACCATGCGATACAACAATTAAACACTTGGGAACTCAATGAAAAAAAGTGATTTATTTATAGGAATGCTCATCGGCATCGCGGCTTCAGTCGTTGGAAGTTTTTTGTTCGTGATTGCCTTTACAGATTACGATTTTATACCCGGAATTCAGATCATTCGTTCGCAGGGAAACCTTGGAAAAGTAATTACGCTGGGCGCGGTTTTAAACCTGGTTATTTTCTTTTTATTGCTCAAAAACAACAAAGAGCTGATGGCGCGCGGTGTGGTTTTGGCCACGATCATTTTGACAATCGTAACATTATTTGTTTAAAAAACAATCCATGAAATACTACATTATTGCAGGAGAAGCTTCAGGGGATTTGCACGGTTCCAATTTGATGAAGGCGTTATACAAGGAAGATCCGGATGCCGATATCAGGTTTTGGGGTGGCGATTTGATGCAGCAAACGGGTGGCACATTGGTCAAACATTACCGCGAATTGGCATTTATGGGATTTATTGAAGTAATTTTCAACCTGAAAACAATCCTCAGCAATATCGACTTCTGTAAAAATGACATCCTGAAATTCAAACCAGATGTAATTGTTTTTATCGATTATCCGGGGTTCAACATGCGAATTGCCAAATGGGCGAAGAAACTGGGCATCAAAACCCATTATTATATTTCACCTCAAATCTGGGCCTGGAAAGAAAACCGCATCAAAGACATCAAAGGCGATTTTGACAAACTATACGTGATTTTGCCTTTCGAAAAAGATTTCTACGAAAAGAAACACCATTTTCCGGTCGAATTCGTCGGACATCCATTGATTGATGCGATCCACAACCGGCAAGAAACCGGACAGGAAGATTTTACCAAAGAAAACAACCTCGATAAAAAACCGATTGTTGCGATCCTTCCGGGAAGCCGCAAGCAGGAAATCACAAAAATGCTTTCGGTAATGCTGAGCGTGGTGGCTGATTTTCCGGATTACCAATTTGTCATCGCAGGCGCGCCCAGTCAGGAATATTCATTTTATGAACCTTTTCTGAAAGACAAAAACGTAAAGTTTATTTCGAATAAAACTTACGACTTGCTGAGCCATTCGACTGCGGCATTGGTCACTTCCGGAACCGCTACACTTGAAACGGCGCTGTTCAAAGTCCCGGAAGTGGTTTGTTACAAAGGAAGCTGGGCCAGTTACCAGATCGCAAAGCGGATCATTACCTTAAAGTACATTTCGCTTGTCAATCTGATTATGGATCAGGAAGTCGTAACTGAACTGATCCAGGAAAAATGCAATACGAAAAACATCAAAAATGAACTGCAAAAATTGCTGGAGCCAAATTATCGAAAACAGCTGTTGGCACAGTACGATACGCTCGAAAACAAGCTCGGCGGAATCGGTGCAAGCGAAAAAACTGCACGTTTAATTGTACGAAGTTTGAAATAATTGCGTTTAAACACAATAAAATTTTTAAATTTGTAAAAAACCAAATCGTTTGAAAAAAATTTCCTACCTGATTTTAGTACTGATGTTCTTTGCAAGCTGCAAATCGACATCTACCATCGTTACTTCCAAAAACGAAGCTGAAAAAAGAGGCATTTACAAAGCGCCTGAAAACCGAAGAATCGCTACCAGAACCATAGCGTCGCCGACTCCGGTAAAAAAATCCACCAAAATAGCGGAAAACAAAAAACCTTCCAGAGTTGCCGTCATCAATGAGAAAAACGATGACGATTACGAAATTTCCGCAGAAAATTCCAGTTACCTTGTCAGACAATTGATCAATACGGCTTCGCAAAATCTTGGCGTGAATTATCGCGCCGGCGGAACCACGCACGACGGTTTTGACTGTTCGGGATTGATGTACAGCACGTTCAGGCAATTTGACATCAGCCTTCCGAGATCTTCAAACGACATGGCTAAAATTGGCACAAAACTCGACGACAACGAAATCAAAAAAGGCGACCTCATTTTCTTCAAAACCAACGGCAGAAGCGTGATCAACCACGTAGGAATGGTCACTGAAGTATCAAGTGACGAAATCAAATTCATTCATTCGTCAACCCAGAAAGGTGTGATCATTTCGTCTACGAAAGAACCTTATTACGGGAGAACGTTTGCACAAGCCAACAGAATCCTCGTAAACTAAAAATATTTTTTATTTACCATAAATTCAGTACTTTAGTTCAATGAAAGTACTCGAATTTCCATTAGCACGGATCACGATCTGGTTTGTATGCGGCCTTTTAACGGCTTCTTATTTCCATGTCGGTTTGGTTACAGCCGCTGTTTTTCTGGTCATTTCCTTCTTGGTATTTTGCTTTTCCTTTTATTTTTCGAATAAAAATAGTGTGCCACGATCCTATTTCGGGATGGCTGCCGGACTGATGTCGTTTTGCATTGGCGCGACCGTATTGACCATTCATTCGGGTTACAACCAAAAAGACAATTACGTCCACAAGGCCGATGGAAATCCGCATCATATCACAATTGTACTGCGTGAAAAACTTAAAAGTTCTGCGTATAAAGACCGTTATGTGGCGCTTGTCAAAACTTTCGACGGCGAAAAAAGTTCCGGAAAAATATTGGTCAATTTTGAAAAAGGAAAACTAGCCAATCATTTGAAGGTTGGTGCCAATATAAAAGTCACAGCCGAAGTAATCCTACACAAAAAGCCCTACAATCCAGATCAATTTGATTACGGAAAATACCTCGACAACAAATCGATTCACGCCCAGATTTACGCAGATGCGCGAAATGTAAAAATCGGAAAACAGCTCACGAAAGACATTTTTTATTATTCAGATGCATTGCGAAACCGGATGCTGAAAAATCTCGAGAAAAGCATTTCTGCCAAAGAACTCGCTGTAATCGCTGCACTGATCTTAGGCCAGCAACAGGACATTTCTTCAGATATTATCCAGGATTACCAATTTGCCGGAGCTGTTCATATTTTATCGGTTTCGGGTTTGCATGTTGGTTTCATACTGATCTTTATCAATTTTTTACTGAATTTTCTTCCAAAAAACAAAAACACTTCATATCTTAAATTGACAATTACGCTGCTTTCCCTTTGGGGTTTCGCGGTGCTTGCCGGTTTGGCGCCGTCTGTCATCCGGTCGGTAACGATGTTTTCGTTTGTCGCGGTTGGTTTGCATTTGAGACGAAAGACCAATATTTTCCACACCTTACTGGTTTCGATTTTGCTGATTTTACTGGTTGAACCTTCATTTATATTTGATGTTGGTTTCCAATTGAGTTATGTTGCGTTGTTTTTCATTCTTTGGCTGCAGCCGATTTTATCCAACTTGTGGCAACCGCAAAACAGAATTGTAAAATATTTCTGGGACATTCTTACCGTTTCGTTTGCCGCTCAGATTGGCGCTTTTCCTTTGAGTGTGTATTATTTTCACCAATTTCCGGGATTGTTCTTCGCGACCAATCTTGTCATTATTCCATTTCTATCAGTAATTATGGCCGTTGGCGTTGTGGTCATGATTTTGGCCGCATTCAATTACGTCCCTGAAATGCTGGCGAAAATACTCGAGTGGAGCATTCTTATTTTAAATAAAATTATCCGGTTTATTGCGTCGTTCGACACTTTTATCATTCAGGACATTCCGTTCAACAAAGGGATGTTGTTGACATTATATCTGTTCATCATTGCGTTGGTTGTGCTTTCGGTCAAGCCAAATTTCAAAAGATGGGCATTTGCTTTAAGCAGCTTGTTTGTGTTCCAACTTGCCTTTTTTGGAACCAATTGGCGGCAGCAACACCAGAAAGAATGGATCGTATTTAATTCTAAAAAATCGACGTTAATTACCGAACGCCGTGGCGAAAAAATTACTGTTTTTACCAATGATAGCCTGAAAGACAATAAAACTTTGAAAGCCTATGCGGTGGCCAATTTTAGCAAAGTCACAAACCATAAAGCGCTGCAAAACCTGGCCTATTTCAACGACAAAAAAATATTGATCATCGACAGCCTTGGACAATATCCCGAAAAAATAGCTCCCGATCTGATCGTGTTGCGCCAATCTCCAAAGATCAACCTCGAACGTTTGCTGCAACATTGCAAACCGAAAATGATCGTTGCCGACGCGAGTAATTATAAAACGTATGCCGCATTGTGGAAATCAACTTGTCTAAAACAAAAAATCCCTTTCCATGCCGTAGCCGAAAAGGGATTTTATAAACTGGACTGAAATTTTATTTTTTGTTGGCCAATATTTGGTTGGCACCTTCAAGCCATTTCGCTGGGCCGCCGGCTACATAACCTGTACTTCCCAATTTTTCCATGTTGACTTTACCATCTTTTTTAGTTGGTTTTGCGAACCAAACTGTTGGATAACCTCTAACCTGAAAATCCTGCTGCAATTGTGCGTTCTGCTGTTGGATTTCCGGTTGTTGAGGCGTTCTTCTTGGGAAATCCAGTTCGACCAATACCACATTGTCTTTCGCCCAAGCTGCAAACTCGGGTGTTTTCAACACTTCCTTTTGTAATCTGATACACCAGCCGCACCAGTCACTTCCTGTGAAGAACAACAGCAATGGCTTTTTGGTTTTAAGCGATACTTTTGTCGCTGCTTCCAGATTGGTTTCCCAGGTCAATTCTTGTGCCTGCATGCTCGCCGAACCTAAGATCAGGAACAAGGCTATGATCATTTTTTTCATCTTTTTTTATTTTAATTTTAAACGTGCTTTCTTAAAAAATAGTACTTGTGGTTATCTGACTTCCTGCATCAGCTTTTTCACCAAGGGCGAAATAACAATCAGAACCACTCCGGCAATCAGCGCATAAATCGCGAGTTGTTTGTATCCTTCGGCATATACGATCAATTTGTCGTAGTTGGATGCGTTTTTTGAAGCTCCGGCGATATTCGCGCCGAGCAATCCGGCAAAATATTGTCCGTAAGCGCTGGCAAGGAACCACATTCCCATAATGACTGCCTGTATTTTTTGCGGCGACAATTTGGTCATCGCAGACATTCCGATCGGAGACAAACACAATTCTCCAAAAGTAATGACAAACCAACCCATTGTAAAAATGCCAAGTGATGTAATGCCTTCTGCGTTCGAGAAAAATTTAGTGTAATAAAAAACATAAAATCCTCCTGCCAAAAATAAGAATCCCAATCCAAATTTCACTACTGTATTGGGTTCAATTTTTCGCTTGGCCATCCACAACCAAATCAATCCGACGATCGCTGAAAAAGCAATGACAAAAAAGGAATTGGCAGAATTGTTTACGCCATTCGGACTCAGCGGAATGCCTAAAACTTCTTTATTCAGATTGTTTGCTGCAAACAGACTTAGCGATCCGCCGCTTTGCTCGAAAAATGCCCAAAAGAAAATGGAGAAGATAATGAATACCAATGCTGCAAGTAATTTTTTATTTTCCGCTACCGAAAAATTGCGCATTTCGAAAAACAAATACAAGATCGACGCCGGGCCGATCACCATCATGAAATAATCGGTATACTCTGTATTTGCCACCATGATGATAATGATGGGAACAATTAAAAGCGAACCCAAATAGGTAGCGATTTCCCATTTGTTGCGTTTTGACTTTTCAAAATGAGGCAACGGTGTGAGCCCGATTGGTCCCAAACTTTTTTGTGTTTGCGTAAAGGTCAGCAAACTTATGATCATTACTACTGCGGCGAATCCGAAACCGACATTCCAACGCAAATGTTCAGGCACCAAAGATTGCCACAACGAACCTTCCGCAACAGCGATACAGATGTAACCACCGATCAACGCGCCAAGATTCACACCCATGTAAAAGAACGAAAATCCGGCGTCCCTGCGTGGATCATTGCCTTTGTACAATTGGCCCACCATCGATGATATATTTGGCTTAAAAAAACCGGTTCCGACAATTGTAAAGCCCAATCCAATAAAGAAAAAATTCTTTGGATCGAGCGAAAGGATAACACTGCCTACAATCATCAGCATACCGCCCCAAAACAGTGATTTTCGAAGCCCTAAAATTTTATCGGCAAAGAGTCCGCCGATGAACGTAAAAGCATAAACCCAGGCCTGAGTTGCCCCATATTGCAAATTGGCCACCTCTTCATTCATGCCCAAATGCCCAACCATAAAAACGACAAGCATGCCGCGCATCCCGTAGAAACAAAAACGTTCCCACATCTCGCTAAAGAACAAATACCACAATTGCTTTGGATATTTTCCTTTAAAATTCTGAATTTGTTCTAAATCGGTTAACGGTATTTGTTCCATATTAATTGATTCCTTTTTCTGCCATAACTTTATTAAGCTGTTTCAATAGTGCGAACATCAGCAAAGTAGCAAATAGCAGCAGACCGAAATTGACCCAGAAAAAGTCGCTTTTGTCTTCATACGTATCCCACATGCTGGCCAGAACGCCGCTTAATTTATTTCCGATCGAAGTTGATAAAAACCAGCCGCCCATCATCAGCGAAGTGATATTGGCCGGAGAAAGTTTGGAAACCACCGACAATCCCATGGGACTTAGAAATAGTTCTCCAATGGTAATAATTCCATAATTGGCTACAAGCCACCAAACACTCACTTTCTCGGTTCCGTTTGCGCCGGCTTTGACAGCGGCCACCATGACCAAAACTGAAAGTGCCGAGATCAACAATCCGAAAGCAATTTTCGTTGGTGTTGACGGTTCTTTTTTTCGTCCGCGCAGAAACGTGAAAAATGCGACTACCAATGGTGTTAAAATGATCACCCAACCCGGATTGATCGACTGGCTCAAATTGGTTGCCCAAAGTGTAACGGCCGAACCTTCTTCTGGTAATTTTTCTGGTTTTACATTTCGGAAATACAATGGATAATTGATTTCTTTGGTGACCACGCCATTTGCTTTTTGCAGACGGAACTGCGCATCATAAACCGCCACAGAATCTTTTTGGTACTTGATTTGGTCGGCCAGGCTTAATCCGTGGAAAACATCTTCAGTTGTTCCGGTGATTTGCCTGTCGGTGTAACGATCGGCCCAGGTTGTCAGCGCAGAACCGTTGAGTTTAAAAACCGCCCAGAATAAAATCACCACTGCAAAAATAGAAAGCAATGCGCCAATCGGACGTTTGTCTCCGGGTTTTGCCTTGACATACAAACTCGAATAAAAAAACACCACCGGAATGCACGCGAAGATGAACGCATCGGTGCTGTCTGATCCAAAAATATAGTTGCCATCTGTGCCCACACCTTTGATAAACCAACCGATGACCCCGAAAATAATCGAAGGCAATAAAATGAAGAGTACGATTTTATAAAATGGCATGTCGCCGTCCTGTGTTCCTTTTTTCTGGTCGTAACCGACGTAATGTTTGGTTCCTATAATAAAAGTCGCCACGCCAATGAACATCCCGATTCCGGCTGCCATAAATGCATATTTCCAACCCAGTAAAATGTAAAGCGCCGCGCCGAAAAAGTTGCAGATAAAAGCGCCCACGTTAATTCCCATGTAGAAAATATTGTAGCCTTCGTCTTTTTTGTCTTTGTATTCTTCTTTGGAATAAAAATTTCCCAATAATGTAGAGATGTTTGGCTTGAAAAAACCATTGCCCAAAATCACAAAAGTCATGGCGATATAAAGAACGGTCAGCGAATGCACGCCCATCATAAAGTAGCCAATTCCCATTAAAACACCGCCAATGATAATCGATTTTCTGTAACCCCAATACCGATCTGCGATGAGTCCGCCAATGAAAGGCGTTAGAAAAACGAGTGCGATGAAAGTTCCGTACAAATCGGAGGCTTCTTTCTCGGTCATTGCAAATCCGGCTTCCACATCTTTAAGGTAAAGCGTGAAAATCCCGATCATTAAGTAATATCCGAAACGCTCCCACATTTCGGATAAAAACAAATACGGTAAAGCTTTTGGGTGTTTATTCCACATATAAAATTATCTTACGCCGTGCATCATTTTTTTCAAAACCGGTGTCAACAAGAATAAAATAATGGAAGCGACACCACACAACACTACGAATACCATAAAAAATTCATACAGGTTGTGGATTTCAAATCCGGCGAAAACCGGGTTCACGGCGCTAATCTGATTCGTATCAAGCAATGCCAATTGTTCTGCTGTTGGCGTCACGGTTTTGTCCAGAATTGGTTGCAGGTCGATTCCGAGTTCTTTTGCTTTTACAAATTTGTCTCCGGTAGCCGGCAAAATCGATCCTAAAGTTCCTGATAAGGCATAACCCGCAGCATTCGAAATAAAGAATACGCCGTATGCCAATGACGCGAAACGTTTTGGCGCAAGCTTTCCAACCAAAGAAAGTCCGATTGGTGACAAACACAATTCCCCGAAAGTCTGGATTAAGTACAACAGGATCAACCAGTAAATAGCAAGCAATCCGCTGTTCCCAAGATCTTTAACGTTGTGTGCGATAATGAAATAACTCAATGCGATCATTGCAAGACCAAATGATTGTTTCATGGTCGAAATCGGCTCCTGTCCTTTCGCACGCAATTTATCCCAAAGGATACTGAACGGAACTGCAAAAATGACAACGAAAAGTCCGTTGAAAATCTGAACCATCGAAGCCGGCATCTGCCATCCGAAGAAATTCCTGTCGGTTTGGTTGTCAGCGATAAATGTCAATGAAGAACCGGCCTGTTCGAAAGCAGCCCAGAAGAATATGATAAAAAAGGACATGATGTAAATCACCCAGATTCGTTGTGTCTCAATTTTTGAAAGCGTGCTGTCAGATAAGATCAATCCCGCAAGGGTAATTCCACTCGCGTAGATCATTGGGTAAATCATTGTTTTTACGATGTTGTCGCCTTCTGTAAAAAAGTTGAACAAGAAGAACAAACCAACAAATGCAACCACTGCTCCAACCAACGATTTTACTGAGAAATTGGCTTTCTGCGCTTCGCCTTCTTCGTAATCGCCAGCATCATTTTTAGATGGCAAACCACCAATTGGTCGGCCTTCCGGCGTAACCACATATTTATTTTTCAGTACATAAAAAACTACGGTTCCAATCAACATCGCAATCGCTGCGGCTAAAAATCCCCATTTGAAAGCGTGGATGTCACGAATTCCGCCTGAGTCTTTAACGTCACCTACAAACGGGCAAATGAATTGGCCTAAGAACGCACCAATGTTGATTCCCATGTAAAAGATCGTAAAAGCCGTATCCAGTTTGGTTTTTTCCTGTTTTGGGTACAAACTTCCCACCATACTTGAAATATTTGGTTTGAAAAATCCGTTACCAAAAATGATGATTCCCAGTGCCGACCACATCAAAGTCGTTGCAAGGCTCAGGTTGGTTCCAAAAACGCTCGCGCTGGTAAACAACAGCAATTGTCCAACAGCCATCATGAGTCCGCCCAGTAAAATACAGTTTCTGTTTCCAAAGAAACGATCGGCAACAAAACCGCCCAAAAGTGGCGTCAGATAGCAAAGTCCGAGGAAACCACCGTAGATTAACGAAGCATCTGCCTCTTTCATCAAAAGGGAATTTACAAGGAACAATGTCAGTAAGGCGCGCATTCCGTAGAAGTTGAACCTTTCCCACATTTCGGTCCCGAATAATACCCAAAGTCCTTTTGGATGTGCTGTTTTTGCTTGTACTTCTGTCGTCATTTTAAAAGGTTTTAGTTTAGTTTGTTATAGGTTGTCTTTAATGAAATTGGTCATTTTATTGTACAATTGGATTCGCGTTTTCCCGCCGTAAATCCCGTGATTCTTGTCCGGATAGATTTGTGAATCAAACTGTTTGTTGGCCTGGATCAGGGCTTCCATCATTTGCATCGAATTTTGCACATGTACGTTATCGTCTGCAGAACCATGGATCAAAAGGAATTTTCCCTTCAATTTGTCCACGTGGTTTATCGGTGAATTCTCATCATAACCGGTCGGATTTTCCTGTGGCGTCTGCAGGTATCTTTCAGTGTACACCGAATCGTAAAAACGCCAGTTCGTCACCGGAGCCACGGCAATCGCCATTTTAAATACGTCGGCTCCTTTTAAAATACAGTTGGCCGACATGAATCCGCCATAACTCCAGCCAAAAATCCCGATTCTTGTTTTATCGACATATGGATAATTTCCAAGGACTTTGGCCGCATCGATTTGGTCTTCTACTTCATATTTCCCCAATTGTTTTTGGGTTACTTTTTTGAATTCGGCGCCTTTATAACCGGTTCCGCGTCCGTCCACGCAAGCCACAATATATCCTTGTTGGGTAAGCATGGAGAACCAATAATCATCTGCCGAATTCCATTCGTTATTGACCTGCTGCGATCCCGGTCCAGAATACTGGTACATGAAAACCGGGTATTTTTTATTCGGATCGAAATCCTTCGGCTTTAAGATCCATGCGTTGAGTTCGTGTCCTTTCTCTGTTTTTAAAACGAAAAATTCTTTGGAAGTCAGGTTGTAGCTCTTTAATTTGGTTTCCAATGCATCATTGTTGACGATTTGCTGGATTTGTTTTCCGTCTTTCGCACTATTTAAAGTATACACATTTGCCTGTGTCGCGCTTGAAAAAGCGTTGATAAAAAATTCGAAATTTGGGCTTAATGTCGCTGCATTCGTTCCGGTTTGGGCTGAAAGCCTTTTTTTGTTTTTTCCGTCAAGGCCAATGCGGTACACATCGCGGTTGATCGAACCGTTCTCTGTAGATTGGTAAAAAACCGCATTCGTTTTTTCGTCAAAACCGTAATACGCGGTGATTTCCCATTTGCCTTTAGTGACCTGGTTTTTGAGTTTTCCGGTTTTATCGTACACATAAATGTGGTTGAAACCGTCTTTCTCGCTCGTCCAGATGAAACTGTTGTCTTTCAAAAAAGTCAGGTTGTCGGTCACATCCACATAAGCTTTGTCGGTATTGTTGAGCACCACTTTTGCAGTGGCGGCATTGGCATCGACAAAAATCAGGTCGAGATTGTCCTGGTGGCGGTTGATCACCTGAACGCTCAGCACATTCGCATCATTCGTCCATTTAATCCTCGGAATGTAAAAATCATTGTAATTCCCGAGATTCACTTCTTTATTCGATTTTGAACCCAGGTCATATAAATGCAAAGAGACCAAAGCATTTTTTTCACCGGCTTTCGGATATTTAAACGTTTCAATTTTTGGATAGAGTTCTTTATGGAAAACGCTCATCGAAAATTCCGGAACGGCACTTTCGTCAAAACGGATGTAACCTATTTTTTTGCTGTCGGTGCTCCAGTCGAATGCTCTTACGAAAGCAAATTCTTCTTCATAAACCCAGTCGGTAATTCCGTTGATGATCGCGTTTTTCTTCCCGTCGGTGGTGATTTGCGTCGTATTTTTTGAAGCGAGATCGTAAACGTATAAGTTGTTCTCCCGTGCAAAAGCGATTTTCTTTCCGTCAGGCGAAAAAGTCGGTTCCTGGATCTGGTAATCGAAAAGTTTGGTGAGTTGTTTGGTGCCAAGATCGTACAACAAATAATCTGCGGTAAACGAATGGCGGTAAATTTGGTTGGAATTGTTGGCGATCAGGATCATTTTTTCGTCTGAGCTAAACGCATAACTGTCGATTCCCTGAAGCAACGGCTGGTTTTTCGTATCAATGAGTGTGGATACTTTTTTCAAAGTCGCAAAATCGTACAAATCGATTTGCATGCTTCGGGTAGCCCGGTCAAAATTCAGAACCGTATACTGGTTTGTTTTTTTCAGGGATTGCAATTCGTCCATGCCTTTGGCACGAAAACCACCCGAATAAATTTCTTCAACGGTTATTTTTTGCTGTGCGGCAACCGAAAAACACACAAATAACAAGAGCGTAGAAAGCCTTAACGATTTCATCATTTTAGTAAGAATATAAAAACCGTCAATTTTAGTGAAAAATTTGCAAACAATGGCACTTTTCTCTGTTAAATCCGGTTTTGGTGAATAACCCGATGAGTCGACGTATTTTCAAATTGTTACCAAAACGCAAACGTTAGGCAAATAAATCCAATTGCCCGCCTTTATATTGTTCATACAGAGAAGTATTGAGCAGCGGCATTTTTTTATCCTTGAAATATTTACGACGCGCGAGCTGCACCTGGGCATGGATTTGCTGTGCGAAATGTCCTTCACCTTTCATGCGTTCGCCCCAGCGGCTGTCGTTTAAACTTCCGCCGTGGCAGTCTTTGATGTGATTTAGCACCTTGTCGGCGCGATCGGGCATCGCTTTTCTGATCCAGTCAGTAAAAATTTCACCAATCGCACCATTCAACCGTACGACCGAATGTCCGATCGACAACGCGCCGGCGTCGGAGGCAGCTTTCGCCAATGGCAGGATTTCATGGCTGTTGATTCCGGGAATGATTGGTGCCAGCAGTACATTAACGGGAATGCCGTTTTCAGAAAGCAATTTTACCGTTTCCAATCTTTTTTTAATCGTAGCCGTCCTGGGTTCGAGTAACAGCCGCGTTTGTTCAGATAACGAAGTGATCGAAAAATTTACCGCTGTCAGGTTGTCTTTTGCCAATTCAATATACAAATCGAGGTCGCGCGCGATCAATGCATTTTTGGTGATGATCGCCACCGGATGTTTGTATTTTAAAAACAATTCGAGGCATCTTCTGGTAATGCCAAATTGACGTTCGGCCGGTTGGTAACAATCGGTATTGCCCGACATGACAATCGTACTTGCTTTCCAGTTTTTACTTTTGAGTTTGTCTTCGAGCAGTTGGGGCGCGTTTTTCTTAACCATAATCTTGCGTTCAAAATCGAGTCCGGCGCTGTATCCCCAATATTCGTGTGAATTGCGTGCAAAACAATAAATACAGCCGTGTTCGCAACCTTGGTACGGATTCATCGAAAATCCCATGCCCACGTCCGGGCTTTCCACTTTGTTTACGATCGTCTTTGGAAACACTTCAAGAAAGTGCGTTTTGTTGCTTTCCACAGCATCGCCTTCCGCTTCGCAATAGTTCAAAAAATCATCCTGCATTTCATAAGCTTCTGAAAAAAAGCGGTTCTGCACATTGATTTGTGCGCCTCGTCCCTTGATATACTGGCCTTCTTCACTCATGACTTTATTTTGAAAATTACGCCTGAATGTTTTTTAAATGAAATTTTAAAAGTTAAAAATCCATCGATGTTGATAAGATTTTGAAGTAATTAATTTTCTTACAAATTGAAAATCCCCTTTTGTTTAAATCATTCAGACTTTCTGTCTAATAAACGCTATCTCATATATAGAACGCGATGTAATGTTGTGATTAAAAATTTAAAAAAAAATTTAATCACAGAAGTTGTGATTAAAAAATCAAATTCAAAATTTAATCACAGAAACTGTGATTAGATTTTTAAAATGAAAAATTAATCACAAAAAATTTAAACCCTTATTGGTTAAAGCATATTTTAATTTGCAGCATCACCATCTAATTTAAAAATCGTCTTTTATTTTAACCATTAAGGCATTGAGATTTATCAGCCTCATACATCTAATACCTTAATAGTCCAATTTCTAATGCTAGAAATTGCATGTAAAAGCTATCTTTGCAAAAACTTATACGCTTACGAAAATGAACCACGCTGTTGCCGGATTTTCCAAATTATCGAAAGAAGAAAAAATCGACTGGATCTCGAAAACCTATTTTTCAAATCCTGACGAAGCGGTTTCTTTATTGAAAAATTATTGGAACACCGACGAAAACCTGCAGAAACTGCACGATGAGTTCATCGAAAATACGATTACAAATTTTTATCTGCCACTCGGAATCGCGCCCAATTTCCTCATAAACGATAAATTTTATACCGTTCCTATGGCGATTGAGGAAAGTTCTGTTGTTGCAGCTGCTTCCAAATCGGCTAAATTCTGGTCGGAGCGCGGCGGTTTTAAAACCACGGTGGTCAGTACCGAAAAAATCGGGCAGGTTCATTTTATATTTAAAGGTGATGCTGAGAAACTGTTCCATTTCTTCAACGAGATAAAACCTAAATTTTTGTCTGAAACCGAGCCGCTGACCAAAAACATGCAGCAGCGCGGCGGTGGAATTCTCGATATCGAACTTCGCAATAAAACTGCAGCCCTGACCGATTATTACCAATTGCACGCGACTTTTGAAACCAAAGATTCGATGGGCGCCAATTTTATCAATTCGTGCCTGGAGCAATTTTCAAAAACTTTGAGAGAAGAAGCGCTCTCATACGCCAGCTTTTCGGAAGAGGAAAAAAACATCCAGGTGGTGATGTCCATTTTATCGAATTATGTTCCGAATTGCCTCGTGCGAGTGGAAGTTTCGTGTAAGGTGGAAGCATTGGCAGACAAGAATATACAAGACCCGAACGAATTTGCTGAAAAATTTGTGCGCGCGGTCCAAATCGCCGAAGCTGAACCCTATCGCGCGGTGACGCACAACAAGGGAATCATGAACGGCATTGACGCAGTCGTGCTGGCTACAGGAAATGATTTCCGGGCAATTGAAGCCGGTGTTCACGCCTATGCGGCAAGAAACGGCCAATATTCGAGTTTGTCACATGCGAAGATTGAAAACGGTATTTTTTCTTTTTGGATGGAAGTTCCGTTGGCTTTGGGTACTGTGGGCGGACTCACTTCTTTGCATCCGCTGGTAAAATTTGCGTTGCAGATGCTCGAAAAACCTTCTGCACCGGAATTGATGCAAATTGTAGCAGCAGCCGGACTCGCCCAAAACTTTGCGGCTTTGCGTTCGTTGACAACTACCGGGATCCAGGAAGGCCACATGAAAATGCACCTGAACAACATCCTGAACCAATTTGAAGCGACCAATGACGAGCGGAATATCATCAAAAAACATTTTAAAATCCATGCAGTTTCGCATTCGGCGGTCGTGAATTTAATTGAGGAACTGCGGAAGTAATTTTAAATTCTTAAATCTTTCCATTTGAAAAAGTTTTACAGCAACGGCAAACTGTTTATCACTGGGGAATATGTCGTTTTGGATGGCGCAAAAGCATTTGCTCTGCCAACAAAATTCGGACAGGACTTAACCGTCGAAAATAGCTCCGGACAGGAAATCCAGTGGAAAAGTTACGATGCAGACGGAAGCTGTTGGTTTGAAAGTACGATTTCATTCGAAGCAATCATCGGCAAATATGCTGGTGAAGATCCGGTCAAAAATACGCTGATTGAAATTTTGCATGCTGCTTCTCTTTTAAATCCGGATTTTTTAAAACACGAAGGCTATTTGGTTCGTACGCATTTAACTTTTCCGAGATTCTGGGGATTGGGCACTTCTTCAACTTTGATCAATAATATCGCGCAATGGCTTTCGATCGACGCTTTTGCCTTATTAAGGAATAGTTTTGGCGGCAGCGGTTATGACATTGCCTGTGCGCAAAATGATACGCCAATTTTATACCATTTGGAAGGCCAAAATCCCATGGTTGAAAAAGTCTTTTTCAATCCGGAATTTGCTGCCAACCTTTATTTCGTATACCTGAACAAAAAACAAAGCAGCAAGTCGGCGATCCGGTCTTATTACGAAAAACAAACCAATATTGCTCCAACAATAGAAGCGATCGATGCAATTACCGCTAAAGTTTTACATGCAAAAACCCTCAAAACATTTGCAGATTTAATCGACGAACACGAAAATATCCTGAGTAAAATCCTGGAACTTCCAACTGTCAAATCTGTTCTGTTTCCCGATTTCAGCGGAACAGTTAAAAGCCTGGGCGGATGGGGCGGCGATTTTATACTTGCGGTTTCAGAAGAAAATCCGGAACCTTACTTTTTGGAAAAAGGTTATCCAACCGTTATTCCTTACCACGAAATGATCTTATAAAAAAAAATCCCGGATGAACCGGGATTTTTTATTTTGAAACTATCAATTAATAATTGAAGTCTGCTCTGTTGTCTTTGATATCCGCTTCAGCTTTCAAAGCCGGAATGACGCGTCCTGAATAACCCGAAACCTGAGATTTCACCTTTAAGATGTAATCTTTGTGGTCTTTTAAAACCGGCGCTTTCGTGATTGCTGTAGGTTTTACAACATACACTCCCGATCTTCCTTCAATTGGAGCAGAAACTTTGTTCACTCCGATTGCGAAAGCAGTTCCAACTACTTTTTTCTCAGGACCTGCGCCTGGAAGATTTGCGTTGTCAAGAGTCAAATCAATCGCTTGCTGAATGGTAGCACCTGAAGCTTTAGCAACAGCATCTAATGACGTACCTTTCATTTTAGCAGCGATTAAAGCCGCTTTCTTTTTATTTTTTAATGTTGGTTCGACCGATGGTCTTGCATCTTCAACCGACATCAAACCTTCTTTGTTTACTTTTTTCAATCTTGCGATGACGTTTCCAAGGTTTGCAACCTCGAATCTTTTCACATCACCTTCGTTGGTTTTTTTCTCATAAGCCCATCTTACGATTTGTCTTTGGGCACCAAGTGCGCCAACCATTTCGTCCATAGCTTTCAATTTCACAGATGGATTTACAGTCAAACCAGCATCTTTAGCTGTTTTTGCGAAATCTTTGTCGTTGGCATCCATTTCGAATTTCGCCGCTTTGGTATACAATTTATCTGTAGTTGCTTCAGACGGTTCGATTTTTTGTCCGATGGTGGCCAAACGAATCGCGTCCTGCTTGTCGGTTACATTGATAATGTGGTATCCGAAATCTGTTTCAATTAAACCAATTTTACCAATCGGGTTGCTGAAAACGAAATCGTTAAAAGGTTTCACCATTTGGCCCTGGCTGAAATATCCTAAATCACCACCTTGCTGTGCAGAGGAATCGTCAGAATTTGTAAGCGCCAGCATCATGAAGCTTGAAGGATTTGCCTGAACTTGTGCCAACAATGACTCTGCTTTGGCTTTAGCTTCTTCTTTGGTTCTTTTTTCTTTTTTGTTTGGAACCTGAGTTCCTTCGTAGCTGATCAAAATGTGGCTCGCTTTTGCGTTGGCTCCGGCTTTTCTTCCCAATGATTTTGAGATCGCATAATATTGTCCGCGCATGTAAGGCCCGTAAATTTCACCTGTTGGCAAATTGAACAAAGCGTCTGCAACATCCGCAGGCAAGTCTTTTTTAGCAACATAAGAAGAATCGTAAGGCACATCAGAATTTGCATTTACAAATTCAGCAACGTTTGCAGCACCTTTAAATCCTGGCAATGTATCGTTTTTACCAGTTTTTTGGTTGTAAACCACACGCGAATTCAACAATCCGTTGATGGTTGTTTTAACTTCCGCTTCGTCTTCCGGAGACGCTTTGTCTTCCACCAAAACATATTCTACGTCACGGTTTTCGTCTGCTTTGTATTTTTTCTCGTTTTTCTTCATGTAATCTACGATCTCAGCATCGGTCACTTTTACGTCGCTGTCTTTGATTGTAGAATATAAAACGGCTACGTAATCGAAGTTCACTTTGTTTGTTTCTGCTTCGTATTTCAGTTTTCCTTCCGTTTCAGTCGTGTACATTCCTGCTTTTACCAACGTATTGTAAATTTGGTATTTTGCATTCAGTTCGGCATCTTTCTCGCGGTCTTTGATAAACTGCGCCTGTTCCGGATTTGACTTGAAGTATTCTTTGAATTTTGCAAGATCAAAAACACCAGCTTCGTTTAAGAACATTGGATTTTGTCCGATATTCTGGTCGGCTTTTAACGCTTCAAGAATGTGTTTTTCGCCTGCGCGGATTCCGAGTTTCTCAAACTGATCTGTCAGCAATGCAATAGATACTTCCTGGTCCCAAACACGGTTAACCGCCTGAGATGAAGTCATTCCCTGCTGCCCGCTTTTCTCAAGATTGCTTACTTTCACCCTGAAATCTTCAAAGGAAATATCGTCACCGTTTACACTTCCAACATATTTTGAAGTTTGGTTGAAACCGCCGCTATTGAATAAATCGCCAATGATAAATGCGAATAAACAAAAACCAATAACGAGTATCAGAAGTAGTGAACGTTGTCTAATTTTAGATAAAACTGCCATTTTTATTGTTGTTAATTTTTTAATTCAGTTTGCGAAAATACAATTATCTATTTAATAATTACAGTTGTAAACTTATATTTTGCAAGAAATTTGATTTTTTTCAAAAAATTTATTCAAGCACCTTCATTTTAACGAGCTCAATCTTTTTGTTGGTCGCTTCGGCTATGGTAAATCGGAAGTTGCCGATGTTGATTTCGGCGCCTTTCAGCGGAATTTCTTTAGTAGCGTTTACGATAAATCCGCCCAGCGTTCCATACGAATCGCTTTCTGGAATATCGAGTTTATAGGTTTCATTGAGGTATTCGACGTCAAAACGCGTGGAAAATAAATATTCGTTTTCAGAAATTTCTTTCTCAATGAGTTCTTCTTCCGAATCGTGTTCGTCTTCAATTTCGCCGAAAAGTTCTTCGACAATATCTTCGATGGTAATCATTCCCGAAGTTCCGCCGTATTCGTCAAGTACGATCGCGACGCTTTTCCGCTTTTTGGTCAACAGGTTCATCGCGTCTTTAATGAAAATGGTTTGCGGTACAAATTCAACCGGAATCAACACCGATTTGATTGTTTTCGGTTTTTTGAACAAGTCGAAAGAATGCACATAACCTATAATATCGTCGAGCGAATTTTGGTACACCAATATTTTAGAATAACCGGTTTCGATGAATTTGTCTTTGAGTTCATCAATCGGATCATAAATATCGACGGCTGAAATTTCCGTACGCGGCGTCATGATATCACGTGCTTTCACGCCTGAAAATTCGAGCGCGTTCTGAAAAATCTGGATTTCCGAATCGACATTTTCCTGATCTTCAACCGAGTTTAATTGTTCGGTAATGTAATTTCCAAGTTCGGCTTTGCTGAAAAATGACGGAATAATGTCACCTTCGGTCTTGAAGAATTTGCTCAGGATAAAATCGGAAATCCACAATACAAACGTCGATATGTAATAAAAGAAAAGGTAAAAAAGATAGGCCGGAACCGCGAAAATCTTGATCAGGCTGTTGGCATAAATCTGGAAAAATACTTTCGGAATAAATTCAGATGTAACCAAAATCACAAAGGAAGCGATGGTGGTCTGGATTAAAATGTCAACCAGCGGAGAAAATTGAAAACCCAGGTTTGAAATTCCGACGAGGATGAATTTGCTCGCGTAAAATGCATAAATAACCAGCGTGATCGTGTTTCCGATGAGCATCGAAACGATGAACTGCGAAGGTTTTTCGGTCAGTTTGGTCAGGATTTGCGAAATGAAATTATCCTGTTTTTTTTCAATTTCAAGATAAATTTTGTTGGATGAAATAAAAGCGATTTCCATCCCCGAAAAAAATGCGGCCAGTATTAAACAAATAATTATAATACTTGTTTCCATGGTCAGGGTTTGCGGTTCCGTTTTTCGTCTTCAATCTTTTTGGCAAAACGCCTTCTGAAGAAAAACATGAAAATACCAAGTGCCGCAATAAAAAAGCTGAACCACGGACTTTCTGTAGTGTTGATTTTGGTGATGCCATCGTAAATAAAAAAAATGGCGAAAATCAGGTAAAGGTATGGTGTGTATTTTAAGTAACTCATGTTTTTTATTCTGCTTCGTCTATGATTCCGTTGATGCGCTGCGAATTGACCACTTTGAAATCCTTGCTAAAATCAATGCCTTCGCCGTTGGAAATCCCTTTCGGATCTGTAAATTTAAACTTTTTTTCGGTATAAAACCATTCGTTTTTCTGGTCGAAGTAGAGCTGGTCGGTTTCTAAAAGCTGGCCGTCTTCAGTACTGATCCTGACATTTTTCTGCAAATCGATCAAATCGGTGCCTTTAAAAGAAATGGCGTAATCTGCTTTGACAAATGTGCGTTTGCCTTTTGTATCATACATTGTCACGTCGATCCCGACAGGAAATTCAGTAAACGGAAATTCGACATTGGAATAATCGAGCATTTTCGGACTGATCAGAATTGATTTGATCCGGCCTGAATCGGTATACTTCAGATTGAGATCGACCGCTTCACCGCTGGGCGTAAATTCAGAATAATTGATTTTTTGCACGTCTTTGAAATTGCTCTCGCAGGCCGAAAAAACCAGCACAACAAGAACGGAAAAGACCGGAAAAAACAATTTTGAAATCCTGAAACCCATAGATTTTTAGCTGTTAAACCACGTAATTAATCGTACCTTCTTTTGATGAACCATTTGTCGTTCAGAGAAAAACTCATGATCACGTTGGCATAATTTTCTTCCACAAGAAGTGCTTTTGCCGTTCCTCTGCGGCCCAGTTCCACACCGACGTTCAGGTTGGAGAAAGTTCCGCCAAGCGGCAAACCGAAACCGGCAGAAAACGCGTAATCTTTGATCGATTCGTTGTTGATCACCAAACCGGTATTTTCATATCTCACACCTGCGCGGTACGTAATTTTGCTGAAATAGTTTGAAAATGAATTGTAGTTTGGGACAAAATAACCTCCGAGGCTGTATTTTTTAGAGTTTTCAAAAGTTGCGTTTGTGATGTCTGAAAACCTGTTTTGGAAACTGCTGTTTTGCAACAACGTTACTTCAGCACCAACAAGCCATTTTTTGGTTTGCCCGAAGCCGACGCCAAATGAAAATTTGCTTGGCATTTTCAACGTTTCTTTGCTACTCTGAGTGTCTAGAAAATCCATTCCGCTTGAAGTCGTTTCTTCAATATAAGTAATGGAACCGATCACACGTGAATTGTTTGTTTTGAGGTTGCTTTCCGGAGAAAAGGTTATTCCGCTGTAAAAATCATATTTTTTCATGACCTTTCTTTGGTACATTGCTCCGATGTTGAAATTAAATCCTGACAACTCTGAACTGTCATATTCCTGCGTTCCCAATTCTGTAATTCCAGGCGCGAAAAAAATATTGGTGGTTTCGATTTTTCCGAAATTGTAATTGATATCAGCACCAACGCTGAAGGTTTTTGTAAAACTGTAAGACACACCTGCAAAAGCTTTATTCAGACCGCCTTCTCCTCTGTATTTTCTGATGATATTTACCGCATCGGTATTGCCGTCTATAAATCCCGGCCCTTCTGTCCTGACCCTGTATCCAACCGAAGAATACGGAATCAGTCCGAAAGCGGCGCCAAATTTTCCCATCGGAATTCCAACAGCGATATAATCCAGTGTGCTTCTCTGTGCTTTTTCAGTTCCCGAAAGAGAAGTAAATTTCGAGGAGTTGAAACTTCCTCCAACTGTAAATGATGTCAATTTCAAACTCGAATAAGATGCAGGATTTTGCAGATTGATGTGGATGCTGTCTGTAAATACCGAAACGCCACCCATAAGCCTGTTCTCTGCCGTGCCTTTAAATCTTATATCTCCGATGCCGTAGAATGAATATGGAGAAGATGTTCCCTGCTGCGCAAACGTTACTAAAGACAGTAATAAAAGAGCGGGCACTAAAATTTTTCTAATCATTTTTTGATTTTATATTGAAAAGTATGGTTCAAACTTTCGAGTAGAAAATTTGAATTGGCAAATATGGTATTTTTTAATCGTTTAGACAAAAAAACTGCATCGCCGCCAGTTAAAATTATTATAAAGTTTGGATATCGTTCCCGATACTGATTGATAAATCCGTCGATTTCATTACAGAGTCCGTTTACCACTCCGGAGTGGATAGATGCTGCTGTAGAATTTCCAATGAAATCGGCCGGTTCCGATTTGGTTAATAAAGGAAGTTTCGCCGTAAAATTGTGAAGCGACTCATACCTAAGCCTGATTCCGGGTGAAATCGCGCCGCCCAGATAGCGGTTTTCAGAATCGATGAAATCGTATGTGATACAGGTTCCGGCGTCGATAACCAACCGGTTTGTTTTTGGAAATGAAAATACAGCACCCGAAGCCAAAACCATGCGGTCGATTCCTAACGTGAGCGGTGTTGCATATTCATTTGTAAAAGGAAACGGCGTTTCATGCGTAATAAAGTGTAAATTGATGTTTGCCGGAAGTCCCGAAAAGGCTTCTTTTTCCAAACTTCCGACACTTGCGACCATCAAGTTGGTGATTTTAGAAAAGTTTTTTAAAATTTTTTTGATGTTTTCGTGGAAATCTTTTTTATCAAAAAAGCCTTGATCAATTGTTGTATCGTACTCAAATACAGCATACTTTATTCTGGTATTTCCGGCGTCAATGGCTAAAAGCATAAGTGTCGATTTGAAGTTGCGAAGTTACGAATTGATTTTTTTTAAAATTTGTTTTGGATAAATTAAAAATCGTTCTATATTTGCACCCGCATCAGCAACGGTACCTTAGCTCAGATGGTAGAGCAATGGACTGAAAATCCATGTGTCCCTGGTTCGATCCCTGGAGGTACCACAAAAAAACCCGAAACAATCGTTTCGGGTTTTTTGTTTTTATAAAAATCGAATATGCATTATTTATACATTTTGTTTTCAAAGTCTGCTGATAAATTTTACGTTGGAGAAACTTACGACGTAGAAGCCAGAATCAACGCACACAATCAACACCATTATTCAAACGCATTTACTAAAAATTGCTGAAAATTGGGAAAGCGTACTGGTTTTTGAATGCGGTTCGGAAGTCGAAGCGGTGTATCTCGAAACATTTATTAAGAAGATGAAAAGCAAAATCTTTATTCAAAAAATCATTAACCATCCGGATATACTCACAGATATTTTGTCAAAAAGATAACTTAGGTGTCACTGGTTCTCCCGAAGCGTCGGGACTGGAGGTACCACAAAAAAACCCGAAACAATCGTTTCGGGTTTTTTGTTTTTATAAAAATTGAATATGCATTATTTATACATTTTGTTTTCAAAGTCTAAAAATAAATTTTACGTTGGAGAAACTTACGACGTAGAAGCCAGAATCAACGCACACAATCAACACCATTATTCAAACGCATTTACTAAAATTGCTGAAGATTGGGAAAGCGTACTGGTTTTTGAATGCGGTTCGGAAGTCGAAGCGGTGTATCTCGAAACATTTATTAAGAAGATGAAAAGCAAAATCTTTATTCAAAAAATCATTAACCATCCGGATATACTTATAGATATTTTGTCAAAAAGATAACCCAGGTGTCACTGGTTCTCCCGAAGTGTCGGGACTGGAGGTACCACAAAAAAACCCGAAACAATCGTTTCGGGTTTTTTGTTTTTATAACAATCCAATATGCATTATTTATACATTTTGTTTTCAAAGTCTAAAAATAAATTTTACGTTGGAGAAACTTACGACGTAGAAGCCAGAATCAACGCACACAATCAACACCATTATTCAAACGCATTTACTAAAATTGCTGAAGATTGGGAAAGCGTACTGGTTTTTGAATGCGGTTCGGAAGTCGAAGCGGTGTATCTCGAAACATTTATTAAGAAGATGAAAAGCAAAATCTTTATTCAAAAAATCATTAACCATCCGGATATACTCAAAGATATTTTGTCAAAAAGATAAATCAGGTGTCACTGGTTCTCCCGAAGCGTCGGGACTGGAGGTACCACAAAAAAACCCGAAACAATCGTTTCGGGTTTTTTGTTTTTATAAAAATCGAATATGCATTATTTATACATTTTGTTTTCAAAGTCTGCTGATAAATTTTACGTTGGAGAAACTTACGACGTAAAAGCCAGAATCAGCATCACTTAAACCTGCCGATCAAATCTTTATTTCAGGTTCCGAATTCAGCTTTTAAATTATTTTTTTTTTCTAAAACTGAATCATTCATGCTCCTCAAGTATCTCAATAATTTTATTCGGAATGTCATCAAAACCCTCCAAACTATAAGGTTTGATTAAAAAACCTTTCGTCCCGAGTTCCATACATTTGGCTTCGTAAATCGGATTGATCGCCGTTGAATACACAAAAGCAGGAATTTTATTCAATTGGTCGTCGTCACAAATCTGACGCAACGCATCGATGCCATTTAAGATCGGCATATTGATATCGGTAAGAATAATATCGGGAGTCTTTTGCCGTGAATTCAGGAAATCAAGAAGTTCCTGTCCGTTTTTTACGAGGTCAACGTCTGCGAAAGCGGTATGTTTTTCAAAGGAAGCCTTGATAATTTCGGCGTCGTCTATGTCATCTTCAGCAATAAGAATGCGCAATTCCTTAAGTCCGGTCATCTAAATTCTCTAATCTTTTATCGGGAAATAAAGATTAAATGTCGTGCCTTCTCCCGGCGTACTCTCTACTTCTATTTTTCCCTGATGGTTTTCCATGATTTTTTTGCAGATGGCCAAACCTATTCCGTTTCCCGAATATTCGTTGCGCATGTGCAAGCGCTGAAAGATAGTGAAAATTTTCGTCAGATACATTTTCTCCATTCCAATTCCATTGTCCTGCAAACTAATTTTATAGTATTTTCTGTTCAGATTGTTGGGCTCACCCCTACTTTCAATCGACGATCTTATCGTGATTAAAGGAAAAACATCACGCCTGCTGTACTTGATCGCATTCGAAATCAAATTGGAAAACAATTGGCGCATTTGCACTTTTGACGCATCAATGACAGGCAATTCGCCAACATTAATCGCTGCCGAATAATCATCAATCACCATTTCCAGATCATCGGTTACTTCTCTAAGGACATTGTCGAGGCTCACTTCTGAAACTTCGGTATTCGTTGCGCTAAAAGCGTATTTTACCAAATCGTCGACCAGTGAATTCAAACGCATCGCAGAGGAATTGATAATTCTCAAATTGTTGAGTTCGGCTTTTTCAAACAATCCGGCTTTTGTGTCATTTAAATGTCCGGTATACGCTACGATTTTGCGGATTGGTTCTTTTAAATCGTGCGAAACTACGTGAATGAACTGCTCAAGGTTGGTATTGGTCTGGTTGAGTTCATTGACCTTAATTTCGAGTTTTCGCTGGTAATTCACCAGTGCTTCTTCGTGTTTCTTCTTTTCGCTCAAATCGGTTACCACGACGCCAATCGCGTCAACATTGGGTTTGAGATTGGAAAGCGAAATGGAAACCGGTATTTTTTTGCCATCAATATTCAGTGTGATTTCGCCTTTACTCGGACCTTTGTCGAGAGTCGATTTCAGGAACTCAAATTCTGTCTCAGAATCGACATACGAATGAAAGAAAGTTCCGGTGATCTGATTTGTTGGAATTCCGGTGAGTTTTGAAAAATAATCGTTGGAGTATAAAATCAACCCTTCGTCGGAAATGCTAAGCGCGCCTTCGCCAAATTTTTCAATCAAAATTCTGTAAGTATAATCTGCGCTTTCCAGCGAATAGACCTGCGGCTGGCCTTCTACATTTACCACAAGCGCATCGACCGCGCCTTCGCGAATGGCCTCAATAACGCTGTTGGCCTCAAAAAGCTGATTTCTGAGTTCTTCATTTTCCAAAGAAAGTGCCCTGATATGTTCTTCTTTATTTTCCAATTTCACACATTTATATCGAGGATTTTTAAAACTTTTTCCGTGTCAGCCAAATCGCCGAGGATTGTTCTCGGGTGATTTGGCGCGGTTTTGATCAATGTCGGAATCGCGATGATCTGGTATTTTACAGCCTGATCTTTTTCCTTACTGATGTCAATAATTTGGATTTCGAATTGTCCGGGAAGGTATTTGTCGCAAATGCGTCGCAGGTTTTCCAACGCATTCACCGATTTTACCGACATGCCCGAAACAAATAACATAAAATGGTATTTTTCGGTTCCACCTGGACTGTTGGGGCTGTTTTGCAAAATATTTATTTTAGAGGTTTGATGTTGAGCCCAACGAGCACTCGTTCTTCATTGGACAAATCCCCAATTATTTTGCGGATTGGTTCAGGAAACCGTCGCACCAATGTTGGCACAGCCAGAATCTGATCGCCTTCAGCCAGTTGAGGATTGACGAGCAAATCGATAATTTCTATCGAATACTTTCCCTCAAGATGTATTTCGGCATATTTTTTTATATTGCTTAAAGCCTTGACCGACTTGGGCGTTTGCCCGGCGATATACAATAACAATTGCCATTCTGCGGGTTGCTTTTTCATTTCTTGTTGGTTTTAGTCAGATTTCCCAAAGCGATTTTCACCTGCAAATCTTCTGTGGCTTTTAAAATTCCGAGTTCTTCTACAACCGACTCAAATTCGTTTTTCAACGCATCAATATTGGCTTCAAGCACTTTGCGCTTGCGTGCAATTTCGCGGTCTTTGCGGTCGAGTTCGTTTTGCAGTTTAAGTTTCGAAACTTTTTTATTCATCTCGTGCGATTTTCTCGCCGCGCCGGTCAGAATTCCGTTTGGACCCAATTCGATATCGAGCAATTCAATTCCGTTTGACGTAATCACAAATTCCCTGACTTGATTTGAATGGCCCATTCCGCGTGACTTCACGATAAAAATTCCGCGATTTCGTTCGCCTATTCCTTCCATATCGCGAACTGTAATCCAGGTATCGACCAGTGAAGAAACCGATTCTTCGGCAAGATCGGGCCTCAAATTGTCATTCTGTTTGTTCAAAGACGTAAAAAATGCCGTGATGTTGTTGACTTTCAGCATATCGATCAGCCTTACGAGCATCGAACGCACTTCGTTTTCATTGCCAACGGTAATCAGGTTGCTGATTGGATCCAGAATTACTGTTGTTGGCTTAAATTCCTTGATCAATTTCCGCAGCGTCAGCAAATGAAGCTCCAATCCGTTCAACGATGGACGTGAAGAATGAATTTGCAGCAATCCTTTTTTAATGTATTGCTCGAGATTCACGCCAATCGATTTCATGTTGCGCACCAATTGTTGCGGCGATTCTTCAAAAGCAAAAAACACCGTTCTTTCGCCTTTTTTACATTGTTCGTGTGCGAAATAAGCAGCAATGGTCGTTTTGGCGGTTCCGGCAGTTCCGGAAACAAGAATATTGCTTCCCCGGTAAAATCCGCCGCCGTTGAACATCCCGTCCAAACCTGGAACACCGGTTGAAACAACTTCCGAAGACACTTCATTGTCGAGTTTGAGCGACGTAATTGGCAACACCGAAATTCCGTGTTCATCGATCAAAAACGGATATTCATTGGTTCCGTGAGTAGAACCGCGGTATTTTATAATCCGCAAACGGCGTGTTGACACCTGCTCGATTACCCTGTGGTCTAATATAATGACGCAATCTGAAACATATTCTTCCAGGCCTTGTCGTGTTAATGTTGCTTCGCCACGTTCTCCGGTGATGATTGCGGTGACGCCTTTTTCTTTGAGCCAATGGAAAAGCCTGCGGAGTTCGGCGCGTAAAATTGCCTGATTGTCCAATCCGGAAAACAGGGATTCAATCGTATCGAGCACGACGCGTTTGGCATTTACCGTATCAATTGCGTGGTTGAGCCTGACGAACAATCCGTCTAGGTCATATTCTCCGGCTTCTTCAATTTCCGATCTTTCGACACGGACATAATCGACAACCAGTTTTTTATCAGCTTTAAGCTGTTCGAGATCGAAACCAAGCGATTTTACATTTAGTGACAAATCTTTCGATGGTTCTTCAAACGACATGAAAACACCGGCTTCATTGTAATCGGTTACGCCTTTGATAAGAAATTGCATCGAGAGCAACGTTTTTCCGCAACCGGCGCCGCCACAAATTAATGTTGGACGGCCTTTTGGAAAACCGCCTTCTGTAATCTCGTCAAGTCCTTCGACTCCGGTTGGCGTTTTGGGAAACACAAATTTTTCGTTTTGGGGTTTTGAGGTTTTTATCTTTCGCACGTTTGTTTGATTTTATGTGAAACTAATCAAACAAAATTAAATATTCTAATAAATTAACTGTAGTATGATTTTATTAAATCTTTACATTTTAACCCTTAGGTTTTACCCAATTATCAGATTTACCTTTCATTAAAAAATCAAATTTTGTTTATCGTTTGCATTGTATTCTTTAAATATATCTTAATTAATTTTCTCTGCCGTTAATTAGCGCTACATTTAATTGACTAACTTTTCCGTAAATGAAACGCTACAAAAAAATATTTATCGGTTTCGGAATTTTCCTGTTGCTGATTCTTCTGCTCAACATCGGACTCAATGTCTGGATCAAATTTCAATTGCCGCGTTTGATCAATCAAAAAAACAATTCTGCTTACAACATCAGTTATAAAAAACTGGATGTGTCGCTTTTTGATTCCAGCATTCATGCTGACGAAATTGTACTTGTTCCCAAAAAAGCATTGAAGGACGAAAAGATAAAAGCCGGAATTTATGCTACCGTAAAAGCCATTGACATTGCACATTTCAGCCTTTGGAGCGTGCTTTTCAGCGACCGGATCAAGGCGAAAAGCATTACCGTGACCCAACCTGAAGTCGCGTTATACAAAAAAAGCGAAAAAGCAATAGACAACTCCAAAAGCATCGGATCGGAAGTTGTAAAACCGTTTGAAAAAATCATTACCGTTTCAGACATTTATCTTAAAGACGGCGGTGTAAAAATCATCAATGTTGCCAACAACAAAGCCATTTTAAGTGTCAGCCATATTAATGTGCAGCTTGACGGAATTGTGATCAATGACGATATTTTGGCACAAAAAATTCCATTTTCATATAAAAGTTATGCGCTGAGTTGTGACAGTATTTATTACAGGGTGAATTCGTTTTATCACATTCTGACCAAAAAAGTTGCGACCACAAATAACGGACTTCACATTAAAGATTTTAAGTTAATCCCCGAAATGACGCGCCGGGAATTTGTCAGGAAAATTGAAAAAGAAAAAGACATTTACACGATCAACGCAAATGACGTGACGATTAAAAATATGGATTGGGGTTTTAAAAATGAAAAGCTTTTTTTTAATTGCAACAGTGTCAATTTGGATCAGGTTGCAGCCAATATTTATCGGAATAAAATTCCCGCCGATGATTTGAGCAAAAAGAAACTGTACAACGATTTGCTCCGGAATATGAAGTTCCATCTGAAAGTCGACACGCTTTCGGTACGCAATTCGATCGTAGAATATGAGGAAGAAAAAACTTTTGAAAAAGGCGCCGGCAAACTGACCTTCAGCAAATTTAACCTGACTGCGCGAAATGTTTGCAGTGGTTTTGAACAGAAAAAACTCCCCGACTTAAAAATAAAAGTGGATTGCATTTTTATGAAAGAATCGCCGTTGCACGTGGATTGGGTTTTGAATGTGATGGACAAAAGCGACGGATTCAACATCAAAGGCCGCATTTTGAACTTTGACGCGCAGAAAATTATTCCGTTTACGAAACCTTATATGAATGTCACCACTAAAGGCATTTTGAATGAAGTCTATTTCAATTTTACCGGAAACGATGTGAATGCGAAAGGTGATTTTGCGATCAAATACGACAATCTAAAAGTGCAGATTTATAGGAAAAACGACCGTGAGAAAGTCAACAAACTGCTTACTGCGCTTGGCAATTTATTTGTAAAGAACGACACCAAAGGCGAATTAAAATCGGCTGAAGTGGAACTGGAACGCATCCCTGAGAAATCATTCTACAATTTCCTTTGGCGAAGCATCGCTGAAGGGCTCAAAAAGATCCTGATATAAAAAAAAGGCCTTTCTTTTTACGGAAAGGCCTTCTAAATACAAAATTCAACTAACTCAAAAAATTATTGTTTCACCAATTTCATCGTTTGTTCACGATTGTTCTGGTCGGTTACTTTAACGAGGTAAATTCCGCTTTTCAGGTCAGAAATGCTGTATTGGAACCCGTGTAATTGTTTTCCGTAGGTTTTCACCAATTGTCCGGTGATCGAATAAATTTCAACTTTAGACATGCCTTCGTTGATTTCGAAATAACCTGAGGCTGGATTCGGTGAAAGGCTGATGGCATTTTTCGATGCAAATTCGTTCGCACCAAGAACTGTTGCTTTGTTTCCGAAAACCCTGAAACCACCCGCCGGAATAGTAATTGGCGCGTTTGTGCTGGTTACGGTAATCGGACTGTTGTCCATCAAATCGTACCAAATTCCGGTTGTCGGGAAATCGGGAACGATGTTTTGTTCGGTCACGTTAAAATTGGTCAACACCACAACATTGCTGATGCTTTGTGTTCCGATCAATGCCGTATCGTAAACATACAATCTCGGAGCCAGGTTTGTTGATCCCGAATTGATCGTGTAATCTCCGTTGAATACCGGTTCTGTTTCTTTCAGACTGATCATTCTCGCCCAGTCGTTGTAGATTTTATTTCTGCGAACATCAGCAAGCCAGTTTTGAGACCATTGCGGCTGCGGTTTGGTGTCGAGTTTACAGTCGCCCAAAATCGCATCTGAACTTGTGTTTACACTTCCGTTGTTGCAGGTGAAGATTGAAGATTCCCAACCCAAATCACCAAAATGCCAGATCATTTTTGGTCCGGGAACCAATAAACTTGCCGCTCCAATTGCAGACATTCTTGACAAAGCAACATCAAGCGTTTTCACGTTGTGGACTGGATTTGTGGAATTTCCGAACTGCAGGTTTTTGTACATCAATCGTTCTTCGTCATGGCTTTCTGCGTAACCGATCACGCGTTTTCCAACATAACCTCTGGCTTTGTGTCCCATTCTGGTAATGTCGGCGCTCGAATTGTAACCCATTGCCAATTGGCTGTACTGGTTGTTCAAAATTCCCCACATCATCACACCTTTGCTCGGTGTTTCGTTGATACGGAAGTTTGCCCACTGCTGCTCTTCATTGTCATTTCCTAAATGTTCGAAAATGGTATAGTGTGTTGGATCCAAATCCCATGAATAGGAAGCATAGGTTTTAAGAATATCAACACGGTCTTGTTGGTATGTATTCGTACAAGCATCGCCACCAGTCGCGCAATTTTGCGTAAACCCTTTGGTAAGATCCCAACGGAAACCATCGATATGGTATTCTTCGATCCAGTGTTTTACGACACGTTTCACGTAGTTTTGGGTTCTTGGCTGTTGGTGATTGAAATCACTTCCAACGCTGTAACTGTGCGTCGCTGTAACATTAAAATACGGATTTTCTGCACTTGGCGCGCCAAAACCATCTCCATCAGGATCGGTCATCCACATTCTGTTCATTGGGTTTCTTCCGAAAGCGTGGTTTAACGCTACGTCGAGAATTACTGCGATTCCGTTTTGGTGGTATACGTCAATAAGTTCTTTCAGTTTTGAAGACGGACCATAAAATTTGTCATTTGCAAGGTGAAATGCCGTGTTGTAACCCCAGCTTTCATTGCCTTCGTATTCCATTACCGGCATCAATTCGATGGCATTGACTTTTAGGTTTTTGAAATAATCGACTTTGTCGATCAAATCCTGGTAACTTCTGTGTGAATCGAAATCCCTTACCAACACTTCATATACAACCAAATTGTCTTTTTCCGGTTTAACAAAGTTAGTTACCTGCCAGTTGTATGGCGTTTGTGCGGTTTGTAGCACCGTAACTTCACGCTCCTGCCCAACAGGATATGCAGGAAGGTTTGGATAATTTGAAGCCGGGATTCCCGGATCGTCATAAGGCGACAATACCAATGTGGAATATGGATCGGCGGTTTTAACGATTTTAGGAGAATTGGCAGGAACATCTGTGTTGTCACAAACCCAATATTGGTAAGAATACACCTGGCCAGCGGTCAAACCTGTAAGCTCCAACCAGAATTTTCCGGTTGCCGCGTCTTTTTTCATGGCGTGACTGTTATCCGGATTCCAGTTGTTGAAACTTCCGGCCACGTAGATAAAATCCTTGAACGGCGCGTCGAGCACCAAAGTTGCTTTCGTTGCATCTGATGGATCGTAATTGATTCCGTCAACTAAAGATGACGATGGCAAACTTTGCGTAATCGTTCCGGGATTGATAATTACTGAAAACTTTCTGTTTTGTATCGCAGTTCCCTGAGTCGCTTCCAATTCGTAGTTCTGGTTGGAAGTAATATTGGCATGCGTAAAATTAAATGACGTTACAGCAGTCGCGGTACTTAAAACGACACCGTTTGCTCTTAACACATAATTTGCAGGTCCGTTTGTATTGTTGGCCTGAACGTTCAAACTTTCGCCTGAATTTAACATTGTTGTACTGTTTAATCCCGGTGCGGTCTGGCTCATCTGGAAATAACCTACATTGTAAACAAAGTCGGTGCAGGCCGTTGCTTTTTTAAGCGTTTGGGTTCCGTTTGCATTTCTGAAAACCATCCCTAATTTTGAAGCGCCTGCCTGTTGCGAAGCGTTGAGTCCGAAGTAGACGCTTGGCACCAATGTTTTGCTCCACGTTCCGTTGCCGTTGTTGGTCATGTATCCAACACTGTCGTCTACGCCCCAGTTTCCTACAACTGCAAATCCGAATGCATTGCTGTCGTTTCCGATACCTGCATGCATGTATACTTTTGCCGGCGTGGTTCCCATGGTATTACAAACCGCACTGGCGAAAGAAACGGTGATCGTGATTTCATCGGTTACGCTAAATGTAGCCGGTGTAATGGTCACCTGCTGCGCCGAGGAAATCAATGCGGAAAGGCACAGAAATAAACTTAATAAAATATTTTTTTTCATGGTATTTGGTATGATAAAAAAGGGCCTTTTACAGCCCTTTAATAGTTTTTTTGTATCCTGTTGGATTTAATTTGCTGTTACCGTGTATTTGTAATCTCTTGGACTGTTCAGATCCAATGTTATCGTGAACGACCTATTGACACGTGGAGCAGGCCTGTTTTCAGAAGTCTTAACTTCCTGAACAAAGTTTGGCGCAGTTTCAACAACTGGCACAGGAACATAAGTCAGGCTGCTGCCCGCAAAAAGAGATCCCGCAACTGTATTATTGAAAGCACCGAGCACCAGGATATTCGGACTTGTTCCGTTAGATCTGAATTTAAATCCGTAACCTTCACCCAAGTTGGCAGTTACTTTCCATAAACCTGTTGATTGCTCATATTCCATCACGGTATTGGCTCCAGGAAATGAACTTTTTGCAGTTCCGTAAATATTCCATGTTGTAGCCCGCACGGAAAATGAAAGCGCTTGTGTGTCGGCTTTTACGAGATAGTGTCCTGCTGTAGTGATCTGGATATCGCTTCCGTTTAATGCCAGCGCAGTACCATTTGTACCATAGACTTCAGGACTTCCATAATCTCCGCACGAATTTGGCTTGTAGAATTTATACGTTCCAGGCTGGAGGTAAATGTAGCCCTCATAATCGGTGTTTATTACTGAAGATGCTGCCAAGTTTCCTGCGCTTGTCGCGTTTGGCGCGCTAGAAGCAAAAATTAGAGTTGGCAATTTAACAGAATACGGCGTGACATTCAGCGTGACAGTATTTGAAGAATATTGCGTAAACGAATTGTAAAAACCTGATCCAAGAACCGATTTTACCCTGATATCCACAGCTATTTGTTGACCGCATACATAATCAGGAAATTGGTTTACGAGTTTATTAAGTTCCGCGACTTTCAAGACATAAGACCTGTCTGTGGTTACGGGATTTCCTGCATTGAGTGCGAGTGGATTGGCAAAATTATTTCCACTCTGCGCAATTTCAACGGTGTAAGACGAAACGGAAGCAGCACCTACGTTATCACTTTTATCCCACTGTAGGGTCACTACAGAATTTGCGTCATTTTGGGGAGTCAGTACCAATGGGGAAGCAGAATCAACACTACGGAGTTCAAATCCGTTTGCCGATACCACAGGATCTTTATCGTCTTCACACGATCCCAATGCCACTATACATAGCGCAAAAAATATTGATTTATATATATTTCTCATTGTTTATAATTTTAATAACCTGGGTTTTGAGAGAGATTTGGATTGGAGTTTAGCTCTTTGTTCGGAATAGCGTACAGTTTTTTATAATCGGCAAGATCAGTTCCAGCTTGAACACCACCTTTCCATTGCCAGGTATAACCGCTGGTAAATTTTCCAAAACGGATTAGATCCTGTCTTCTGTGTCCTTCCCAATATAGTTCTTTTGCTCTTTCACTGAGTACAAGATCTGGTGTTAGTTGCGCTGCAGAGATTTGAGGTGCAGAGATGTTTCCGCGAGCACGAAGCGTATTCACATATCCAACCGCCGTGTTAACATCTCCAACTCCATTAGCTGCTAGTTCAGCATACATGAGATACGCATCCGCTAGTCTAAACAATGGGAAATCGCAATCTCCAAATCCTTCGTTTTGGGCAGAAGTGCCATCAGAATTTTTATTCGAAAATTTATACAGCTTTCTTCCTTGTGCAAAAGTTGCTGGTTGTTCAATTGAGGCAGGATCACTATTTCCTTGAAATATAACCCGGAAATCTGAAGATACTGTATTGACAAATTCCAAACGTGTTCTAAATCCCTGCCATCCATCATTTACTCCGATAATTGCACCACTAGCAACAGTATTACTGGCTTTCATAAGAAAAGTTGTTCCTCCAAAACTTCGGGTTTTCATAGCATCGTAAGCGATAGGAAATATCACTTCAGATTCCGCTCCGTTTTTATTATTATCAGCCTTAAATAGATTTGCATATGGAATTGCAGCTATTTGATATCCAGAACCAATGACCTGATTTATTGCTGTGAGCGCTTCTGAATCTCTATTTACACCAGTAAAAACTTTTGAATTGATCAACATTTTAGATTTTAACATCCACGCGGCAACCTTATCAACTCTGGCATATTCATTACTTCTTGGCGCTAATAAATCGGCATCGATCGCTTCAAGTTCTGCCATAATGAAGTCATAAATAAATTCCCTGCTTTGCATAGGAGGCGGATTTCCCAATGCATCTGCATCTGTTGCAAACGGCAACTTTCCAAAGAGGTCAATTCCGTGATAATAAGAAAATGCTCTTAAAAATCTCACCTCTGCACGAAACACTCTAATTTGTGCCTGTAATTCCGCACTAACATTTCTACTACTCAATTTTGCATCAGTAGTCTCTCTCAAAAACTCATTACAGAGTCCAACTTGGAAAAATACTCGGGCAAAGAATGACTCCGTAAATCTGTTGTCTGCATTCCATGTACCAAAGTTCAAGTCGGGAAGCGATGGATCTGTCCATGCAATAATCGCTTCATCGGTAGGAAGTTCCTGCAATTGCCAATAACCGCGAACATATTGCGAAAACCCTTCATCTACAGCACCCTGATTTGGATCACCTAAGTCAGAATTCCCTGCTTCATTTGATTGTCCGGTTAAAGCCAACCCACCATAGATTTTAGCTAAAAACTGTTTGTAAGAATTTGGATTTTGAAAGAATATCTCACTTGTGAAATCATCATCATCTTTTGGTGTGATTTCAAGATCTTTTTCACACGATACAAAAAGCATCATTAAAGCAACAGCTGCGAAAGATCGGGTAATTATTAATTGTATTTTTTTCATTGTCATTGATTTTAAAAATTAGCATTCACCCCCAACATAAACATTCTGGCCCGTGGGAAAATAGTGTTGTCAATTCCATTATTGAAAACTTCAGGATCCAATCCTTTATATTTAGTGATTGTTAATACATTCTGCACCCCTGCGTATAATCTTAAATTGGTTTTATCTTTTGCACGTAATACGTCTCTAAAGTTATAACCTAGCGTAACATTATCTAATTTTACGAAAGATGCATTCTTAACATAGTAATCTGATTCCGGGACATTTATAGTAAACAAGGTGTTACTGAAATCAGTTGTTGTATTACTAACGGTGTTGGAAACTGTATTGTTGATTCCTGAAAGCTGTGCTCTGTCTGCTGAAACGCGATCAAATACATAATTTCCGATACTTGCACGCCATGCCATAGAGAAATCCCAGTTTTTATACAAAGTTGCGTTCGTAAGAAACCCCATTGTAACATCAGGCTGTGGTTTGTGCGGAGAATATTTATCATTACTGTCAATCACGCCATTACCATCTCTGTCAACGTAAGCACCTTGGATTGGTCTGCCGTTTGCATCATAGATCTGTTCATAAACAGAAAATGAGTACGGAGCTAAACCTATTCTTTGAGTTTGTACATTGACATTTAAACCTAAACTTCCTGTAAGAAGGTTATCTGAAAATAAATCAGTAATTTCTAAGTGGTTGTAAGTTACATTGTAATTGAAATTCAGATTGAAATTTTCATTACGAATCGCATCATAATTAATCGCAAAGTCTATACCTTTTGATTCTAACGATCCAATGTTACGTGGCCCTAAAATACCAAGTCCCTGTAGCGCTCCCTGAACTGTCGTAGAAAAAAGATCGGTCGTTTTACTCACATAAGCATCAACAGATCCTCTCAACCTATTGTCGAAAAATCCGTAGTCAATACCTAGATTATATTTAGCACTACGTTCCCATTTTAAATTTTGATTATAATTTTCCGGTCTCGCCACAAGGAAAAATTCATCTCCAAACTGATAATACGCATTGTTGGAAAGATTGTAACGTTTGATCCAGGCATATGGGTTAGGGAGATTTTGTTGCCCAACCTCTCCATAACTCAATCTCAGCTTTAAGTCAGAAAGATCTTTATAATTTTTTAAGAATGACTCTTCACTAAGTCTCCATGCAAATGCTGCCCCGTAAAAGTTAGCCCATTCATTGATAGGTGAAATTTTGCTAGATCCATCACGTCTGAAGTTGAAAGTCAAGAGATATTTATCATTGTAACCTAAGTTCAGCCTTCCAATGTAAGCCTGAAGATTATTTCCCGGATCAGTGTAAATATCACGGTTTACAAGCTCATTACTTCCTTCAATATTGTATAGCAATTGGTTGGCAGAATTGAAATTCTGATAGTCGAATTGTTGGTAGTCATATCCAGCAATCAAATCAACATTTAGTTTGCCAAATGTTTTTGTATAATTTAATTGTGCATTAAGGTTTTCATTGCGATTGTCATACCAAGTTTCACCAAAGTATCCAATTTGTCTGCTCTCTAAAGTAGTCAATGCTGCAAATCCTGAATTGTATCCACCTCTTGCCAAACGATTCGTTCTGTTAGTTGCGGAACCTTCTTCTTTATCTATACCCAAATTTACAACTGCGCGCAAAGCCGGGAAGAAATGGAATTTATAGTCAATACTCAAATTCCCAAAAAAACGTTTTGCATCACTTGTGTTTCTTCTCTCCAACAACTGCGACACAGGATTGGCAGGACCATTTGGATCGCCATTTGTATTTACAGATTCAGTATATCCTGCGAATGGAGATTCCGGGTCGTAAACCGATTGGGTAGGATCCATTGCGATAGCATTTCCAATTGCTCCTTCGTCAGCACTTCTTTTATAAGTATAAGAATAAGTACCCGTAAGATTTAGCTTCAGGTGATCATCTAACAAGCTTGGATTTAAGGCAAACGATCCAGTAGTTCTTTTAAATTGTGACGTTAGAAGGATTCCATTATTATCGGTATTTCCAACAGTCAACCTGGCAGGAACTTTATCAAAGATATTTCCTAAAACAGAAGCACTTACATCTGATGTATACGACTCTTTAAAAATTTCATCCTGCCAATCAGTATTTGATGTACCTAAAATTTCATTACGAACAGGAGCGTAAGTATTAATAATACCTCTGAATTCATTTGCTGAATAGACATCCGCCTTTCTGGCAAGCGTGTTCATAGTCGTAAAAGAATTAAAGGCAACTTCTACACCTTTCTTAGAACCTCTTTTTGTCGTTATCAAAATAACTCCATTCGACCCTCTATTACCATAAATTGCGGTAGAAGATGCATCTTTCAAAATAGAAAAAGATTCGATATCATTTGGATTTACTGAGGAAAGACCTCCATCAATTGGAAGTCCGTCAATTACAATGAGGGGATCGTTGCTTGCAAGCAGCGAAGAACCTCCACGAATCCTGATCACAGGATTGTCGCCAGGTGTTCCTGAACCGGTCACGACAACTCCCGAAGCCCTACCATTTAACAATCCGTCAACACTTGTAATCGCACCTTTATTGAAGTCTTTAGCTGTTATCAATTCGACAGATCCGGTCGCGTCTTTTTTCTTAACACTTCCGTAACCTACCTGAACCACAACTTCCTGCAATTGGTTTGAATCTTCTTCAAGACTCACATTTAAAGTCGTTGCCGCATTGTAAGTAGCTGAATAATTTTTGTAACCTAAATAAGAAAAAACAACAACGTCTCCTTTTTTAAGGTTTCCCAACTGGAATTTCCCGTCAAAATCGGTTTGCGTTCCTGCCGTGCTGCCCTGGACAACCACATTTACCCCCGGCAATGGCTGTTGCGATGTTTTGTCGACAACGGTCCCGCTCAAAGTGCTCTGTGCGAAGACACTAAAAGGCAGAATGAGTAATAAAAATAACAACTTTTTATAAATTGTTTTCATACATTTTGTTTGAGTTAGAATTAGTTTTTTGTATGCTTAAACTTTACTTCGAATGTTAAAATTAACCAAAATTTAATACGCCGCAATTTACTCCTTGTTAATTGTACTACGAAAACGTTTTCGTGTTGAAAACTTTCCTGAATATGCAGATTTTAAGGGCATTAATTTCGATTAATCGAAATTAAAATTATCTTTATTCAGAAATAAATATTATCCGCTTTCGTATGAAAAGAAAAGTCACTTTAAAACAAATTGCAAAAGAACTCGATGTTTCCATTTCAACCGTCTCCAAATCGCTGAGGGACAGTCCCGAAATCAGCGAAGATACCCGCCAAAAAGTGCAGGCTTTTGCAAAATTATACAACTACAAACCCAACCTGATCGCATTAAGCCTCAAAAACAAAAAAACCAAAACTATTGGGATCATTATTCCTGAAATTGTACACCACTTTTTTGCGACCGTGATCAGCGGAATTGAACATGTTGCAAACGAAAATGGCTACAACGTAATCGTCTGTCTTTCAGACGAATCTTTTGACAAAGAAGTCATCAATATGGAGATGCTCGCCAACGGAAGTATTGACGGATTCATCATGTCACTTTCGAAAGAAACCCAACTCAAAAAAGATTTTCACCACATCACAGAGGTCATCAACCAAGGCATGCCTGTGGTGATGTTTGACCGCGTGACCAACGATATTTTGTGTGATAAGGTCATCATCGACGACAACCTTGCAGCGTTTGAAGCCGTTCAAAACCTGATTAATAACGGCTTTAAAAAGATTGCTTTGATTACAACGGTTGATTACGTAAGCGTTGGAAAGTTGCGTACCGAGGGCTACATTAAAGCACTGAACAACAACGACATGAAAGTCGACGAAAACCTGATTCTGAAAATCGAAGACATCGACAATTGCGCCGACCAGATCGAAAATTTATTGGCCAACCATAAAGTCGATGCAATTTTTGCGGTCAACGAACTGTTTGCCGTCACGGCGATCAAAGCTGCCGATAAAATTGGGTTAAAAGTTCCAAATGATCTTTCCGTTATTGGTTTTACCGACGGAATTATCTCCAAATATTCTTCCCCGAGCATCACAACAGTGAGCCAAAACGGAATCAAAATGGGCGGAAAAGCAGCCAAAATGCTTATCGAAAGACTCGAGTCGGAAGAGGAAGAAGAAGAACATTACAAAACAGAAGTAATCGAAACGCATTTGGTCATCCGGGAATCTACGCCAACGTTGTAGTTTTTATAAACAACTGACAGTCAAAACATAAAAACGAAAATCACCTGTTTTTCAGGTATGTTAAATTATCGAAAATCATTTTTGGAACAAAAAATATTATATATTTACAGCCAATATCAAAGCTTATACTTTACTTCGAAAATTAAGTAAGTTTTGATAAGCATCGCGCTTATCGTAGCACAATTTTAAATTACGATAATGGAAAAGCGTAAATTAGGTTTCTGGGAAATCTGGAACATGAGTTTTGGGTTCCTGGGAATACAATTTGGTTTTGCATTGCAAAATGCAAACACTTCAAGAATCTTCGATACCCTCGGAGCAGATGTGGATAAAATTGGTTTGTACTGGCTGGCGGCTCCGCTAACCGGACTCATCATACAACCCATCGTAGGTTATTTTTCAGACAGGACATGGACAAAACTCGGACGCAGGCGGCCTTACTTTTTGGTAGGTGCAATCTTGTCATCGATCGCATTGATCATCATGCCGAACTCGCCTACTTTATGGGTGGCAATCGGAACCTTATGGATCATGGATTCATCGATCAATATTTCGATGGAACCGTTCCGCGCTTTTGTTGGTGACAACCTGCCTGAAACACAACGAACCCTTGGTTTTGCAATGCAGAGTTTCTTCATCGGGCTCGGTGCTGTAGTCGGTTCTGCGCTTCCTTATGTATTTACAAATTGGTTCGGAATTGAAAATACGGCCGCGGCCGGAATTATTCCACCATCGGTAAAATGGTCGTTTTATGTTGGAGGCCTCGCCTTCCTTCTGGCTGTTTTATGGACGGTTTTTCATTCGAAAGAATATTCTCCAGCAGAACTTGAAGCTTTCGAAGAAGCCAAACGCGAAACATCCACCAAAAACTACCATGAGAAAATGGCGACCCAAAGCGGCGTCACGATTCAAAGACAGTTTTTTATCGGAATTTTCCTCTTGGTTATTGGAACCATTGCCTCGCTTTACGTACACCACATCAATGAAAAAGTCAATGCCGAAGGACAAAACAACCAGCACAAGGAATTGTACATTCTTTCTGTCGGATTGCTTGTTGTAGGATTTTTATTTGCGTTGGTTTCCCAATTGCGCAAAAAAGAGATCCGCAACGGATTTACCGTCATTGTAACCGACTTGCTGAACATGCCAAAAACGATGAAACAATTGGCCTGGGTTCAGTTTTTCTCCTGGTTTGCACTTTTCTCGATGTGGATTTACACAACGAAAGCGGTTACGGGACACGTTTTCGGAACTTCTGATTCGACTTCAAAGTTGTACAATGATGCCGCCGACTGGGTTTCGGTGATGTTTACTGTTTACAACGGTGTTGCTGCCGCAGTAGCTTTTCTGCTTCCGGTGTTGGCCAGAAAAACCAGCAACAAATTTACACACATGCTTGCACTAGTTGCCGGCGGAATCGGACTCATTTCCATCTATTTCCTTTCGGATAAAACCGGATTGTTATTGGCGATGGTGGGCGTTGGGATTGCGTGGTCGAGCATTTTATCCATTCCGTTTGCCATGCTTTCGGGATCTTTGCCATCGGCAAAAATGGGTTATTACATGGGCGTTTTCAACTTCTTTGTAGTGATTCCTCAAATTGTGGCCGGAACCGTTTTAGGATTTCTGGTCAAAGAATTTTTCAACAGCGAACCTGTTTATGCCCTGATCGTCGGCGGTTGTTCGATGATTCTCGCCGGCTTACTGACGCTTGGCGTTTCTACCAATAAAAAGATTGACATTAATGAATAAGAAAGCTTTTATATTCGACCTCGACGGCGTGATCGTCGACACCGCGAAGTATCATTTTTTAGCGTGGCAGAAAATTGCCGCAGAACTTGGTATTGAATTTACACCAGAACACAACGAGGAACTCAAGGGCGTAAGCCGCGTACGTTCGCTCGACATTATATTGGAACTCGGAAAAATTACGGCTTCCCAAAGTGACAAAGACAAATGGCTCGCCCAGAAAAACGAGGATTACCTGTCGTATCTCGTCCACATGGACCAAAGCGAAATTCTGCCTGGCGTGATGCAAATATTGCGGTTTCTGAAAGAACAAAACCAGCCGATCGCGTTAGGTTCTGCAAGTAAAAATGCACGTCCGATCCTCGAAAAAACCGGCATCATGAATTATTTTGATGCGATTATCGACGGAAATGACGTGACGCATGCCAAACCAGATCCGGAAGTTTTTATTCAGGCAGCCAAAGCACTCGGAATTTCAAATGAAAATTCTATCGTTTTTGAAGATTCAGTTGCGGGAATTCAGGCGGCCAACATCGCAAAAATGACAAGCGTCGGAATTGGAGAACATTCCGTTTTGCATGAAGCAAACTTCATTTTCCCAGATTTTACGCACATCGAAACCCCTTTCATCGAATCATTAATCAAAAAATAAATCACGAATTGATAAAGCCCAATTGGCTTTTAAATGCAAAACACAATAAATCATGAACCAGGATTATATCAAACCAGACAATTGGTCGATCATAGAAGAAGGATTTGACGCAGAAAGAGTAAAATCGTCCGAAAGTTTGTTCAGCATCGGAAACGGCGCCATGGGACAACGGGCAAATTTTGAAGAAACGTACACTGGCGAAACTTTCCAGGGCAGTTACATCGCCGGAATTTATTACCCGGACAAAACCAAAGTCGGCTGGTGGAAAAACGGTTATCCGGAATATTTTGCCAAAGTACTGAACGCGCCAAACTGGATCGGGATCGACATCGAAGTCAACGGTGAAAATTTCGACTTGGAAAAATGTACAACCGTGAACAATTTCCGTCGTGAACTCAACATGAAAGAAGGTTGGTACAACCGTTCATTCGAAGCTATTTTGCAAAACGGGACCGAAATTTCAGTAAGCGTGCGCCGTTTTCTGTCTTTAAATTTAGACGAAGCGGGATTCATCGATTACAAAATTACGCCTTTAAATAAAGACGCGAAAATCGTTTACAAACCTTATATCGACGCCGGTGTTTCGAATCTTGATGCCAACTGGGAAGAGAAATTCTGGGAACCGCTCGAGATTAAACACAGTGAAAACGAGGCTTTTGTTACGGCGAGAACGTTCAAAACGCATTTCAATGTGACGACTTTTATGCAGAACAGTATTTTCTCAAACGGGAAAAACCTGAATCTGACATCAGAAAAAACGGAAAAGTCTAACGATAAAACTCAGTTTGAATATGCCGTAAATGTATCGAAAGATGAAGTGTCATCGATCCAAAAAATCGGAGGTTACACGGTTTCGTTAAACCACGACAACACTTTGGCTGCAGCCGAAAACGTGATCAAAGAAGCGCTTTCAAAAGGCTACGATGTTTTGTTTAGCGAACAGGTGGAAGCCTGGGCGAAGATCTGGGAAATGTCAGACATTACAATCGATGGCGACGTGGAAGCGCAACAAGGCATCCGTTTCAATATTTTCCAGTTGAACCAAACCTATTTGGGTAAGGATTCGAGGCTGAATATCGGACCGAAAGGATTCACCGGAGAAAAATACGGCGGTTCGACGTATTGGGACACCGAAGCCTATTGCATTCCGTTTTACATGGCGACAAAAGACCAGCAGGTGGCGAGAAATTTACTGACATACCGTTACAACCAACTCGACAAAGCGATCGAAAACGCCGGAAAATTAGGGTTTATCAATGGTGCGGCTTTGTATCCTATGGTAACCATGAACGGTGAAGAATGCCACAACGAATGGGAAATCACGTTTGAGGAAATCCACAGAAATGGAGCGATTGCCTTTGCGATTTTCAACTATTACCGATTTACCGGCGATTACAGTTACATTCCTGAAAAAGGTTTGGAAGTATTGATCGCCATTGCAAGATTCTGGCACCAGAGAGCGACTTATTCGACGCATAAAAACCAATTTATGATCCTTGGCGTTACGGGTCCGAACGAATATGAAAACAACGTCAACAACAATTTCTATACGAATTACTTAGCGAAATGGTGTATCGATTATGCCGCAGAGCAAATTGAAAAAGTAAAATCGGAATACGCTTCAGATTACGACCGGATCATGTCTAAAGTAAATCTCGACGACAACGAAATTTCCAAATGGAAAAAAGTTGCCGATTCGATGTACTTGCCATTTTCTGAGGAACACGATGTGTATTTACAGCAGGACGGTTTCTTAGACAAAGACCTCGTCAAAGTTTCAGATCTTGACAAATCACAACGCCCAATCAACCAAAAATGGTCTTGGGACAGAATCCTGCGTTCGCCTTACATCAAACAAGCTGACGTATTACAGGGATTTTATTTCTTCGAAGACCATTTTTCAACCGAACAATTGGAAAAACATTTCGATTTCTACGAACCGTTTACTGTTCACGAATCGTCGCTTTCGCCTTGCGTGCATTCGATCCAGGCTGCGGTTTTAGGCAAAATGGACATGGCGTACACGTTCTATTTGCGCACTTCCCGACTCGATCTTGACGATTACAACAAAGAAGTTGAAGAAGGTTGCCACATTACCTCAATGGCTGGAACCTGGATGAGCATTGTGGAAGGTTTTGGCGGCATGCGTGTCAAAGATGACGCATTGCATTTCACACCAAGAATCCCGGAGCAATGGGAAGCATATTCCTTTAAAATCAACTTTAGGAACCAGATTTTAAAAGTCTGCGTGGAAGCAAATGAAACCAAATTCTCACTCGAAGGCGGAACTGAACTTCAGGTTTTTGTAAATGGCGTTGCCATTACCGTAGAGCCGAATAGTTTGGTTACTGTTTAAAAAAATTAATTAAACCATTAAGGGATTAAGAGAAATTAAGACAAACTTAATGATCCTTAATCCCTTAATTTTAAGAAAAATATACGCCAAAATACCATGTTTAAAAAATATACGCCAAATGACAAAACGAGAAATTACCCAACTGTCATACGATATTACAGGTTTTGCGATTAAAGTTCATAAAGAATTAGGCCCCGGATTGTTAGAAAGCATTTATGAACAATGCCTGAAATACGAACTGGAATCTAATGGCTACGATGTAAAACAACAACTCCTTGTCAATATTATTTATGATGATTTGGAATTTGAAAGCAATTTAAGGGTTGATTTACTTGTAGAAGATTCTATTGTTGTCGAATTAAAAGCAGTTGAAAATATTTTACCCATTCACGAAGCCCAATTATTGACATACATGAAATTACTTCATAAACCGCAAGGCTTATTGATCAATTTCAATTCGATAAACCTTGTCAAATCGATGAAGCCATTTGTAAACAATTACTTTTCAAGATTAGAATGATCTCTTAATAATCTTAATTCCTTAATGGTTCAAAAAATGAAAAAACTTCTTCTTTTCCTTATCATCACAAACTTCACAGTTTCAGCACAGATCCAAAGAACCGAACCGCCGTTCTGGTACGCCGGAATGAAAAACCCGGAACTCCAGATTTTATTCTACGGAAAAAACATTGCGTTATACCAGCCAACGGTTTCCAATAATGTCGTGATCACAAACATCGCCAAAACCGAAAATCCAAACTACATTTTTGTTACAATCGATACTAAAAATGTTCCTGCTTCCGATCTAATCTTTTCTTTCAAAGACAAAAATAAAGTTGCTTTCACTCAGAAATATTCGCTCAAAGAACGCCGCAAAAATTCGGCTTCACGCCAAAGTTACGATGCATCGGACATGCTATATTTGCTCATGCCCGACCGTTTTGCTAATGGAAATCCGGCCAATGACAATACAAAGGAAACCACCGAACAAGCCGATCGTTCCAAACCAAACGGACGCCACGGCGGCGACATCGAAGGCATCATCAAAAACCTCGATTACCTCAAAGAACTTGGCGCAACAACCGTTTGGAGTACGCCGCTTTGCGAGGCCAACGATCCGCGCGGTTCTTACCATGGTTACGGCCAATCCGATGTTTACAAAATCGATCCGCGTTACGGAACCAATGAAGATTACCTGAAGTTGTCTTCTGAACTTCATAAAAAAGGAATGAAACTCGTCCTTGATTATGTCACCAATCATTGGGGCGCGCAACACTGGATGTACAAAGATTTGCCTGGCTACGATTTCATTCACCAATTTCCGGGCTATGCACAGTCGAATTACCGCATGAGCACGCAATTTGACCAAAATGCTTCCGATGTCGACCAGAAATACTGCGTCGACGGCTGGTTTGTCAAATCGATGCCCGATTTAAACCAGGCGAATCCGTTGATGCTGACTTATCTAACCCAAAACGCCATCTGGTGGATCGAATATGCCGATCTGGACGGTTTCCGTGTCGACACCTATTCGTACAACGACAAAGCCGGAATTTCCAAATGGACGAAAGCGATCACCGACGAATATCCGAATTTCAACATTGCCGGCGAAGTCTGGATGCAGGATCAGGCACAAATGGCTTATTGGCAAAAAGACAGTAAAATCGGCGCGATCCAAAGTTTTAATTCGCATTTGCCAACCGTAATGGATTTTACATTGTTCAACGCCATCGAAAAAGTGTTCGACGAAGACAAAGCCGAATGGGACAAAGGCATGGTCAAAGTCTACGAAAATTTCACCAACGATTTCCTATATCCAAACATTGACAACATTCTCGTTTTTGCCGAAAACCACGACACCCAGCGCATCAACCAGCATTATCCGGATTTTAAAAAATATGCCCTTGCGATGACTTTAGTTGCCACAGTTCGCGGGATTCCGCAGCTTTATTACGGCTCAGAAATCGGTATGGCTGGCAACAAAGACAAGGGCGACGGCGATATTCGTCATGATTTCCCGGGCGGCTGGAACGGCGACACCAACAACGCATTCACAAAATCAGGAAGAACCGCAGAGCAACAACAATATTTCGATTTCACGTCCAAATTGTTCAATTGGAGAAAAACCAACAGCGCCGTACATTTCGGAAAAATGACGCATTATTTGCCTGAAAACAATGTTTATGTTTATTTCCGCTACGACGAAAACAAAACTGTAATGGTTGTTATCAACAACAATCCCGAAAAACAAGTGGTCAAAACAGCACGTTTTTCACAAAACATCAAAAATTTCAAAATCGGAAAAGAAATTATTTCAAACCAAAATATCGATATTTCCAATGAAATTTTAATCGAGCCCAAATCGGCTTTGATTTTAGAATTAAACTAAACCATTAAGAAATTAAGGTTCATTAAGCGCAATGCCTTTACTTTTCTTAATTCCTTAATGGTTAAAAAAATAAGCTTCATTTTTAGAAGCTATTCCCGCTATCCGTTACAATCTTTTTAAAAAATCTCCGCTGCACTGCAATTTTATAAAAAGGATTTCCACTGCTATCGGGGCTAAAAAACACCAGTCCATGAAACAACATTTGATCATTACCGCATTCCTGGTCGCATCCATTTCCGCGACAGCGCAAAACGCCAACCGGAAATTCGTCAGCACCAAACAAAACGGAAACCAGCTCGAAATCGCCACTTCCGACGGAAATTACCAAATCCAGTTCTACAATTCCGACATCATAGAAACGTCTTTCATTCCAAAAGGCGAAACCTTCAACCCGGAATCGCATGCGGTCATCCTAAAACCGGAAAAAGCCATCACTGAAATCCTCGAAACCACAAAATCCATCGACTTCGGTTCACAGGGCATTTTAGTCCACATCGAAAAATCGCCTTTCCAAATCAGCTATTCTTACAAAGGAAAAGCACTATTATCCGAAAAAAACGGCTATTCCAAAACCGACAAAGCCGAATTTATCGATTTCAATATTGACAATTCAGAAGCTTTGTACGGCGGCGGCGCACGTGCCATCGGCATGAACCGACGCGGAAACAGGCTCGAGTTGTACAACAAAGCACATTACGGTTACGGCGACAAAGCCGAGTTGCTGAATTTTTGCATCCCGATGGTGTTGTCGTCAAAAATCTACGCAATTCACTTTGACAATGCACCGATTGGCTGGCTCGACCTCGACAGCAAAAAAGACAACACTTTAACATACGAAACCATTTCCGGCAGGAAAACCTACCAAATCATCGCTGCCGATAATTGGACTAAACTCACCGAAGATTACACCGATTTAACCGGAAAGCAACCATTGCCGCCGCGTTGGGCATTCGGGAATTTTGCGAGCCGTTTTGGCTATCATTCTGAAAAGGAAACGCGCGATGTCGTATCGAAATTCCGTGCAGAAAACATTCCGCTTGACGCTGTAATTCTTGATTTATACTGGTTCGGAAAAACGATCCAGGGCACTTTAGGAAACTTCGAATTCGACACCGATAATTTCCCAACACCGGAGAAAATGATTTCCGATTTCAACAAGCAAAATGTCAAAACGGTTTTAATCACAGAACCATTTGTCTTAACAACATCCAAAAAATGGCAGGAAGCGGTCGATAAAAAAATCCTTGCAACTGATAAAAATGGAAAACCATTCGTTTATGATTTTTATTTCGGAAACACCGCGTTGATCGATATTTTCAAACCCGAAGGCAAAGACTGGTTTTGGGACATTTATAAAAATTTCACCAAAAAAGGCGTTGCTGGCTGGTGGGGCGATCTCGGCGAACCTGAAGTACATCCAACCGATTTGCAACATGTGAACGGTTCGGCAGATCAGGTTCATAATATTTACGGGCACAACTGGGCCAAACTCGTTTCCGACGGTTACCAAAAAGATTTTCCGGACGTGCGTCCTTTTATTTTAATGCGTTCCGGATCTTCGGGATCGCAAAGATTTGGCATGATTCCATGGTCCGGCGACGTAGGCCGAAGCTGGGGCGGATTGAAATCGCAAATGGAAATTTCGCTTCAAATGGGCATGCAAGGTTTGGGTTACATGCACTCTGACCTTGGCGGATTTGCTGGCGACAATGTGGATAATGAATTGTATGTGCGTTGGCTGCAATATGGCGTGTTTCAACCGGTTTTCCGTCCGCATGCGGCTGAATCTGTGCCACCGGAAGTCGTCTTCCGCGAACCGAAAACAAAAACTTTGGCGATCGAAGCGGTAAAATTGCGCTACAAAATGCTTCCGTACAATTACACTTTGGCGTTTGACAACAACCAATCGGGAACGCCATTGATGCGTCCGTTGTTCTTTGAAGAGCCGGAGAACCGTTCGCTTGACGGAAATTCCGAAGAATATTTTTGGGGAAATGATTTCCTGGTTTCGCCAATTACGACTGCAGGACAAACTGAAAAAGATATTTATTTTCCGAAAAGCAACAATTGGTTCGACTTTTATTCGGATAAAAAATATGCTGCGGGAAGTTCGCAGAAAGTCGTTTTGGAAGAAAACCACATTCCGGTTTTCGTTCGCGGCGGCGCATTTATTCCGATGATCGATGTGGTTCAATCCACTGAGAATTATTCGACCAAAAACCTCAAACTGCATTTTTATTATGACAATTCAGTTGCGGAAAGTACCGGAAAATTATACGACGACAACGGCAAAACGCCTGATGCTTTTGGCAAAAGCCAATATGACTTGCTGCACTTCAAAAACCAGTCGAAATCTAAACAAATTGTTATTTCTTTTGCTTCTGAAAAAGGGAACGCGTACATTTCAGAAACCAGAAATGTTTCGCTGCTCGTTCACAACATTCCAGCCAAGCCAAAGAAAATTACGATCAATGGAAAAGCGGCAAAATATATCTGGAACAAAAATTCAAATGTGCTTGAAATTTCCGTGATTTGGGAAAAACAAGCGGCAAAAAACATCAATATCCAACTTGGCAATTAAATGAAAAAAAATCTCTCTTACGCACTGCTTTCTTTGGCGCTAACCGTATCCGGAAGTTTATCAGCCCAAAAAAAACAAAACATGACCAGACCAAAAACACCTTTCGTATGGGAAGGCGCGAGTGTATATTTCCTGTTGACCGACAGATTTAACAATGGCGACAAAAGCAACGATGTAAACTTCGGACGCGACAAACAAACCGGGAAATTACGCGGATTTGAAGGCGGCGATATCATCGGAATTTCAAAAAAAATAGATGAAGGGTATTTCGACAAACTCGGGATCAACGCGATCTGGTTTACACCGATTGTGGAGCAAATCCATGGCGGCGTAGATGAAGGCACTGGATTATCTTATGGATTTCACGGTTACTGGACGCGCGACTGGACCAAACTCGACCCAAACTTTGGAACAGAAAAAGACCTTGCAGAATTGGTAGAAAAAGCACACGCACACGGCATCAGGATTATTCTCGACGGCGTCATCAACCACACCGGGCCAGTTACCGAAGTCGATTCCGTTTGGCCGGACGAATGGGTGCGCACCGGGCCGCAATGCGATTACAAAACTTTTGACGGAACGACCGCGTGTACACTGGTGGCAAACCTTCCTGACGTAAAAACTGAAAGCACTGAAAATGTGCAACTTCCGCCATTTTTAGTGGAAAAATGGAAAACCGAAGGCAGATACGAAAAAGAGGTAAAGGAACTCGACGAATTTTTCGCCAGAACCGGCTATCCGCGCGCGCCAAAATATTATATTATCAAATGGCTGACCGATTATATTACGCAATTCGGAATTGACGGGTATCGTGCCGATACGGTGAAACACACCGATGTTGCCGTTTGGGCCGATTTCAAAGTTCAATGTGAATATGCTTTTGAGAACTGGAAGAAAAATAATCCGTCGAAAGTGCTCGACGACAACAAATTTTATACGATTGCAGAAGTCTACAATTACAACATCAGCGCTGGCCAGGATTTTGATTTCGGCGACACCAAGGTCAACTATTTCAAAAATGGTTTTGACAACATGATCAATTTTGAATTCAAATACGACGCGCAAAAAGACTATGAATTCATCTTTTCAAAATATTCTTCAAAACTCAACAGCGAACTCGAAGGCTACAGCGTTTTAAACTATTTATCTTCGCATGACGACGGTTCGCCATTTGATGCCAAACGCGAAAAAAGCATCGAAAGCGGAACCAAATTGTTATTGTCGCCGGGCGTTGCACAGGTTTATTATGGCGATGAAACGGCGCGATCTTTAGTCGTTGAAGGCACTCAGGGCGACGCGACGTTGCGTTCGTTTATGAACTGGGATGATATTCAAAAAGACAAAAAAACGCAGGAAATTTTATTGCACTGGCAAAAACTCGGGCAGTTCAGGAAAAACCATCCAGCAGTTGGCGCAGGAATCCACAAAGAAATTTCAGCAAAACCATATACGTTCAGCAGAGGTTATACCGTTGGCAATTATCTGGACAAAGTGATTGTTGGGTTGGATCTGCCGAAAGGCAAAAAAACCTTAACCGTTTCTTCTGTTTTTCAGGACGGAACCAAATTGCGCGATGCATATAGCGGCGTTGAAGCGGTTGTAACCAAAGGAAAAGCCGCACTTGACACACCGTTTGATATTGTTTTATTCGAATTGAAACAATAAGCAATTCTCTCCAATAACAAAAAGCACAAGTTCCGGTTTGTGCTTTTTTATTTTAGCCTATTTTTGCAGACAAGCTGTTGAATAATGATCAAAATTGCACACCGTGGAGCAAAAGCTTACGAACCTGAAAACACTTTGGCTGCTTTCGCAAAGGCGATCGAATTGCGATCCGACGCAATTGAATTTGATGTGCATTTGAGTGCCGATGGTGAAATTATCGTGATTCATGATGAAACGGTTGACCGAGCTACCAACGGCAGCGGATTTGTAAAAGACCTTTCGTTATCGGCATTGAAAAAAATGAAAATTGGCAACGAACATGAAATTCCGACTTTATCGGAAACATTCGATTTTGTTAACCAAAGATGTTTGATCAATATTGAACTGAAAGCCTTTGAAACCGCTGAGCCAGTCGTCAAACTGATCGAATATTATGTCACGCAGAAAAATTGGAAATACAGCCAGTTTCTCGTGTCGTCATTCGACTGGCCGGCGTTGCAGAAAGTGCGCGATCTGCATGTCGAAATTCCGCTTGGTGTTTTAACCGAAACTGATCTTGAGCTTGCCATTGGCTTTGCCGAATTTGTAAAGGCAGAAACAATCCATCCGTATTTTCATTTGCTGACAGCAGAAAACACAAGCCACATGCAGCAAAAAGGTTTCAAGGTTTTCGCGTGGACAGTCAACGAATGGGAAGACATCCAAAACATAAAATCCTTTAAAGTAAACGGAATCATCAGTGATTTTCCCGACAGATTATGACACAGCATTTCGACATTATCATTGTAGGCGGCGGCGCAGCGGGATTTTTCACGGCGATTAACATTGCAGAGAAAAATCCGAAACTTAAGATTGCCATTCTCGAACGCGGAAAAGATGTTCTTGAAAAAGTGCGTATTTCCGGTGGCGGACGCTGCAATGTGACGCATGCTTGTTTCGAACCAAATGAACTGGTAAAATTTTATCCGCGAGGCGAAAAAGAACTGCGCGGCCCGTTTCACCAGTTTGCTTCTGGCGATACAATCGAATGGTTTGAAAAACACGGCGTCGAATTGAAAATTGAAGATGACGGCAGAATGTTCCCAGTTTCAAATTCGTCACAAACGATCATTGATTGCTTTTTGGATGCGACGAAAAAACTCGGAGTTTCTGTCTTAACCGGACAAAGCGTACAATCCATCTTCAAATCGGAAGAAAATTACTGGAAAATTGATACACAAAATCAGAATTACCGTTGCGATAAATTGGTTCTTGCGACTGGAAGCAATCCGAAAATGTGGGACATGCTGCAAAATTTCGGGCATTCGGTTGTAAATCCGGTTCCGTCGTTGTTCACCTTCAACATCAAGGATCCAAGAATTAAAGAACTTCCGGGCCTTTCGGCTCAGGTTTCTGTAAAGGTCAAAGATTCAAAATTGGAATCAACCGGTCCATTATTGATTACGCATTGGGGAATGAGCGGTCCGGCAATTTTAAAATTGTCGGCTTGGGGCGCACGGATATTAAATGAGAAAAATTACCAGTTTACCATTTTTGTGAATTGGCTGAACGACGTTGATGCCGAAGATTGCGAGAAAATCCTCAAAGATTTAAAACAGGAACATTCGAAAAAAGCGGTTTCCAAAAAATCACCGTTTGAGTTTCCGAACCGTTTGTGGGAAAGTCTGGTGTTGGCATCCGGAATTGAAATCGAAACCAAATGGGCTGATCTGAACAAAATCCAACTGCAAAATCTAGTTGGCCAATTGACTAATGGCACTTTTCAGGTCAATGGAAAAAGTACGTTTAAGGAAGAATTTGTGACCGCTGGTGGTGTCGATCTGAAAGAAATCAACTTTAAAACGATGCAAAGCAAACAGCAAGAAAACCTATATTTTGCTGGAGAAATCGTCAACATAGACGCCATTACGGGCGGATTCAATTTTCAAAATGCGTGGACGAGCGGATTTATATTGGCAAACGCCATCACTGCTTAAATTTCACGATTGAGATACCAGATTGAAATGTTTAAAATCATCGCAAATCCGACCCAAATTAAGTACGGAATAAACAAGTAGCCCGCAATTTTACTGATATCCCTGAATTTGAGATAGGTTTCGTAAATGATCAAAAGCAATACAATGATTTCGAACATGGCGAGCATCGGGTTTTGAAGCGCAAAAAACAAAATCGACCACAACATGTTGAGTAAAAGTTGGGCCGCAAACATCGTCAACGCATTTTTAACTTCGTATTTATCCAACTCATATTTGTCCCAGACCAATCCGGCCGCGACGCCCATAATGATGTAAAGGGCAGTCCACACCGGCATAAAAAGCCAATTTGGCGGATTGAAAAAAGGTTTTTCCAAAGTTAGAAACCAAGTATGTACGCTGGTTTGGGTCGCTTCTCCCGAATAATATCCGACGGCGAGACAAGTCGCGACGCAGATGAGGATTTTCATGTATTTGTTCACTGTGGTATTTTTTATAAAAATAATCAAATAATTTGTTGCCAAATAACGAAAAAACCGAAAATTTCAATCGATCAAAAAAAGTATCTTTGCCAAAATTTTTGAACATGGCCAAAGCAGCAGATTTTATTCCGAAGAAATATTCCAAAACCCTCGAAAGCGGCAGTTTTACATGGAGCGCGCCGAGCAACATTGCACTTGTGAAATATTGGGGAAAAAAGGAAAACCAAATTCCGGCGAATCCATCGGTGAGTTTTACGCTGAACAACTGTAAAACGGTTACGACAGTTTCATTTTCAAAGAAAGAAGACGGTGCAGAATTTTCATTCGATTTGTTGTTTGAAGGCCAGCCTAAAGAAGATTTCAAACCAAAAATCCTCAAATTTTTTGAACGTACCGTTGACTATTTGCCTTTTTTAAAAGACTTTCATTTTACGATTGACACCAAAAATACGTTTCCGCACAGTTCGGGAATTGCATCTTCAGCTTCAGGAATGGCCGCTTTGGCAATGAATTTTATGAGCATTGAAAAATTATTGAATCCGGAAATGACTGCGGAATATTTCAATCAGAAAGCGTCTTTTTTAGCACGATTGGGTTCCGGAAGTGCCTGCAGAAGTGTGAAAGGAAAAGTCGTTGTTTGGGGAAAACATGCGGAAATTGACGGAAGTTCAGATTTGTTCGGCGTTGAATTTCCGGAAAATATCCATACCCATTTCAACAATTACCAGGATACGATTTTGCTCGTTGACAAAGGCGAAAAGCAGGTCTCGAGTACAATTGGACATGATTTGATGAACGGACATCCATTCGCCGAAAGGCGTTTTGAACAGGCGCATGAAAACTTATCGAAACTCAAAACTGTTCTTCAAAATGGCAATATTGAGGAATTTATTAAAATCGTGGAAAGTGAAGCCCTGACTTTGCACGCGATGATGATGACTTCCCTGCCCTATTTTATCTTAATGAAACCGAACACGCTTGAAATTATTAATAAAATCTGGAAATTCAGGAATGAGACAAAAATCCCGGTTTGTTTTACATTGGATGCGGGCGCAAATGTGCATGTTTTATATCCCGAAAACGTGAGCGTGGAAGTTTTACAATTTATTCAGGATGAATTGGTTGGGTATTGTCAGAATGGGCAGTATATTTGCGATCGGGTTGGAGACGGTGCTGTTTTAATGGACAATTGTTAATGGATAATTGATAATGATTTCCTACCTTTGAGCATTACACGCCATACAGGATAAATAATGAAAAGGAACGTTATTAAGGAAAAATCCTTTGATTTTGCACTTGAAGTTGTCAATGTTTACAAAACATTGTGTTATCAGCAGAAAGAATTTGTAATGTCAAAACAATTGTTGCGATCCGGAACGTCGATTGGAGCAAATATCAGAGAAGCGGAACATGCAAAAAGCAAAGCAGATTTTATCCATAAAATAGCAATTGCACTAAAAGAAGCAAACGAGACGGAATATTGGATTGAATTGCTCTACCGGTCAAATTATCTGGACGCAATTCAATTTCAAAATATTCATCCAAAAATAACCGAACAATTACGACTGCTAACAAGCATACTTAATACGGCCAAACAAAAATAATTATCAATTGTCAATTATCCATTAAATGAAAGGACCTCTATTTTACTCCAAAATACTACTCTTCGGGGAATACGGAATCATTAAAGATTCTAAAGGTTTGTCGATTCCTTACAATTTTTACAACGGTGCTTTGAAGGTTTCAGAAAATCCTTCAGAAGAAGCTGTAAAATCGAATGCGAGCCTGAGCCGTTTTGTGTTTTATCTTGAAAACCTGCAAAACGAACATTCAGAATTGGTCACTTTTGATTTGGAGAACCTGCACAAAGACATTGCAAACGGCATGTATTTCGATTCGAGCATTCCGCAAGGTTATGGCGTGGGAAGCAGCGGCGCACTGGTTGCTGCGATTTACGACAAATATGCCAAAAATAAAATTACAGTTCTTGAGAATTTGACGCGTGAGAAATTGCTGACGCTGAAAAATATTTTTGCGCAAATGGAATCATTTTTTCACGGAAAAAGTTCCGGACTCGATCCTTTGAACAGTTATTTGAGCATCCCGATTCTGATCAATTCGAAAGACAATATTGAAGCAACCGGAATTCCGACACAAAGTTTTGACGGAAAAGGGGCGGTTTTTTTATTGGATTCCGGAATTGTAGGCGAAACCGCACCGATGGTCAATATTTTTATGGAAAATTTAAAGGACAGCGGATTCCGAACCATGCTTAAAAATCAGTTTGTCAAATATACCGATGCCTGCGTTGAGAATTTCCTCGGCGGCGACATGAAATCTTTGTTTTCAAACACCAAAAAATTATCGAAAGTGGTTTTGAACAATTTCAAACCGATGATCCCGGAACAATTCCACGGAATTTGGCAACACGGAATCGACAGCAATGATTATTATTTAAAACTTTGCGGCTCCGGCGGCGGCGGCTACATTTTGGGATTTACTGAAGATCTCGAAAAAGCAAAAGCCTCACTGAAAGATTACAAATTGGAAGTCGTTTACCAATTTTAAAAGGTGCATGGTTTAAGTTATAAGTTACAAGGTTTTGCAATTTGCCTTGTAAATATTTGTTGCGTCTCGAACCTTGAACCCAAAACCTTAAACCCAAAATCCTGAACCAAAACCTTGGACCCGAAAAATGTTAAGCAGAAAAAACAAACTCTTATTACTCAAAATTGCGAGTTTGTTCTCTGTTGTGCGCGGTTACAACATTCCGATTATCGTATTGGCACAATACCTTTCGGCGATATTTATTCTCGCTCCCGAAAAAGGCGCGCTTGACGTCATCCTCGACCTGAACTTATTTTTAATTGTTTTTGCGTCTTCGCTGACGATCGCTTCGGGTTACATCATCAACAATTTTTACGACAGCAAAAAAGATTTAATTAACCGTCCGAACAAGTCGATGCTGGATCGTTTGGTGAGCCAAAAAACCAAACTTTACGTTTATTTCTCATTGAATTTTCTCGTGGTCTTTATTGCGATTTTCGTTTCCTGGCGCGCAGTCATTTTCTTTTCCGCGTATATTTTCCTGATTTGGTTTTACTCACATAAGGTCAAAAAGTATCCGATTATTGGGAATTTGATGTCGGCTTTTATGGCGGTTTTGCCTTTTTTTGCGATTTTAATGTATTTCAAAAACTTCTATTCGGTGATTTTTGCGCATGCGACTTTCCTGTATTTGCTGCTTCTGGTTCGAGAAATGGTCAAGGATCTTGAAAACTTGGCCGGCGATTTAGTAAACGATTACCGAACGATTCCGGTAATTTTTGGGGAGAAAGTGTCCAAACGATTCATCACTTTAATGTGCATCGCGACGGTGTTTCCGGTGTATGTGCTGATCGACATTTACGACGTGGGTTACATGGACATCTACTTCTACTTCTGCATGATCTCACTTATTTTTTTCCTGTTATACCTATGGAAAGCCGATCATAAATCCCAGTTTACAAAACTGCACAACATCCTGAAATTCCTGATCGTTTCTGGTGTTTTTTGTATCGTACTGATCAATCCTTCGGTGTTGATTCACGGGCGGAATTATTTAATGATGTTTCATTTTTAGAAGCTGTTCCTGCTTTCGCCTTTATCTTTTTTACCTTCGTTCCTCCGGCAAAAAAGGATACCGGCTCCATCAGGGCTAGGGTTTTGTTTCCGGTTAAGATCCATCATTCTTTTGCAGCAAAATCCCCTAGCCGCGATTGCTTCGCCAGTTCGCTTCGCTCGGGTGCAGTGGAAATCCTTTTAAACAATCCTGTCGCACAGCAAAAGGATGTTTAAAAGATTGAAACGGAAAGCGGGGAAACAGCTCCTGAAAAATCCGATTCAAATGACTATCTTTGCCGCAAATTATTGAAGATCATGAACAACAAGGAAGGCAACAACAAACGTGGCGGCGCACAAGGAAACCGCACGAGGCCAAATTCCAACAAGCCGAAACCGGCAATGGCAAAACGCGCTCAAGGCCCGAAAAAAGCCAAACCAGCAGCAGCGAAAGCAGCTGAGCCAGTGAGCGATAAACCGGCGAAACAGCCAAACCAGGCTCCGAAAAGAGCCAAAGCGAAAGACGAAATCCGTTTGAACAAATACATCTCAAACTCGGGCGCCTGCTCGCGTCGTGATGCAGATATTTACATCCAGTCGGGCAATGTAAAAGTCAACGGCATTCCGGTAACCGAAATGGGTTATCTGGTAAAACCGGGCGACGTTGTGAATTTTGACGGTGCGGTTTTGACGCCGGAGAAAAAAGAATACATTCTTTTAAATAAGCCGAAAAACTTTACAACTGCAGAAGACGAGATCAACGAACGCAATGTATTTGAACTGGTGAAAGGCTCGACCAATTCGAAAATTGCACCTGTAGGCCGCATGGATAAAAATACAACCGGACTATTGTTGTTTACGAACGACACCGATATGATCCGGAAATTCAGCCTTCCGAGCCAGAAATCCTCAAAGATTTACCAGGTTACTCTGGACAAGAATTTAAAGTTTGAAGATCTTGAAAAAATCAGCAAAGGGCTAACTTTAGACGGACACCGCGTTTTTGTGGAAGAAGTGAGTTATATTGAAAATGAACCTAAAAGCGAAATCGGACTCAAACTGAGATCGGCGAATATTAAAGTCGTTAGGAATATTTTCGAGCACTTTCAATACGATGTGTTGCGAATTGACCGCGTGTCGTTTGCCGGACTGACCAAGAAAAACCTGCCGCGAGGCAACTGGCGATTCCTGACCGAACAGGAGATCATCAACCTAAAAAACGTTTAAATTTCAAGTCAAATATAAAATCCCGAAAAGCAATTTTCGGGATTTTTTTTGATTGCGATTGCTTACATTTATCCAAATTCAAATCCATGACTCCAGAAAAATTACAATCCATTGCCTTTAAATGGTTTGATGCTTTTAATGCCCACAATCTCGAACAGCTTTTGTCTTTGTATGACGACGACGCGGAACATTTTAGTCCGAAACTCAAAATCAGAAAACCGGAAACGAATGGTTTGGTTACTGGAAAAGACGCGATGCGCGACTGGTGGAAGGATGCTTTTGAAAGACTTCCAACTTTACTTTACAAAGTGAAATCGCTGACGGCAAATGGCGACCGCGTGTTTATGGAATACATTCGTACCGTTGAAGGCGAAGAAAATATGTTGGTTGCAGAAGTTTTGGAAGTGAAGGATGGGAAAATTATAGCTTCGCGCGTGTATCACGGATAAATTTAAAACGCATGACCAATTATAAAAATTTGCAGCACGAAAAAATTCTGTTACAAAATTTTAACTACAACTCAAGCAATCCATAAACGCCACCGACAAAGAAATTGACGCGATGGTGTATGCCTTGTATGGGTTGAGTGCAGACGAAATAAGAATTGTGGAAGGCTCGTGATGAAAATCCGTTTCTGATTTTCGGTTCAAAACTTCAAAAAACAAGGAATGAGAAATCAGGAGGAATCTGGATTTAAATTCGTTTCGAAATCGGTTAACCAAATCTGATTTTTTTGACACGTTTGTACAACGTGTTAAGGTTTTTTGATTTTTTTGACATGAAAAAACTGTTATGTCAAAAAAAAGCACTTTTTTTACCATATAAAATGTATGACCATGGAATATCCAATACCTTTATTGCCGCTTGACGTTGACTTGGAAACCAAAGCCATTTTGAAGCAATTGGCTGTTTCCCATCGTTATCTCGCATTATTAAACGGACGATGCGCTACTATTCCGAACGAAAACATTTTAATCAATACACTTGCGCTTCAGGAAGCTAAGGAAAGTTCTGCCATTGAAAATATTATTACCACGCATGACGAGCTCTACAAAGCACAGCTTTCTGAAAATTATTTCGATAATGCTGCAGCCAAAGAGGTCAGCCGTTATGCTGAAGCATTGAAAAACGGCTTTCAGGAAGTTCGTAAAAACAAAATCATTTCGCACACGCAAATCAAGCAAGCGCAACAGATCTTAGAGCAAAATGATGCCAGTTACAGAAAAAACTCTGGGACTTTTTTAAAGAATGACAAAACCGGCGAAGTGGTTTATACACCACCACAAGATTATCAAACCATTGTACAGCATATGGACAATTTAGTGGCTTTTATGAATGATGAAAGCATGAGCGATATTGATCCGCTGATTAAGATGGTGATTGTACATCATCGTTTTGAAACCATTCACCCTTTTTATGACGGAAATGGTAGAACCGGGCGCATCATTAATATTTTGTATTTGGTAAAAGAAGATCTTTTAACACTTCCAATTTTGTACCTCAGCCGATACATTATCCAATACAAAGCCGACTATTATAATTTACTGCAACAGGTCAGAATTAACAACAATTGGGAACCGTGGATTTTATTTATGTTGAAAGGCATTGAAGAAACATCCAAACAAACCTTAACGTTAATTGACGCCATCAGATTACTGATGCAACAGTATAAAAACCGCATCCGGACAGAAATGCACAAAATATACAGTCAGGATTTGCTGAATAATCTTTTCAAACATCCCTACACGAAAATTGAATTTTTGGAGCGCGATCTCAAAATTACGAGACAAACGGCAGCCTCCTATCTTAATAAACTTTCGGAAGTTGGTTTGCTAACGAAAACAAAAATAGGTAAAAGCAATTTTTATATTAACGATCCGCTTTACAAATTGTTTTTAGACGGCATTCAAGCCAATCAGACAGCCGATCCGATTACAACTATTAATTTGTAGCCTGTTTATAAAAGCAGTTAAATAATAAGTCAGAGCAACTTAATACACAATGATTATATGCGTACAAAAGTTTTCCATTCACAAAAAGCCTTTATTACGGATAATAGTCCCGACGCTTCGGGAGAACCTACACCTCAAACTCCCACAAACAAAAAAAGCTTCCCTGTTAGAGAAGCTTTTGGTGCATTTGAAATTAAAAGGAATTTGAGATTAAGAGGAAAATGTCCTGTAGACATTCGGGTTTTGCCAGTGGCTGTCAGGTATAAAAAAAACCTTTCTTTTTAGAAAGGCTTTTTTCGTGGGGATAATAGTCCCGACGCTTTGGGAGAACCTACACGCATTCGAAATATCATAAAAATAAAAAAAGCCTCTCTTTTCAGAAAGGCTTTTTTCGTGCGGATAATAGTCCCGACGCTTCGGGAGAACCTACACGAATTCGAAATATCATAAAAATAAAAAAGCCTCTCTATTCAGAAAGGCTTTTTTCGTGCGGACAATAGTCCCGACGCTTTGGGAGAACCTACACAAATTCGAAATATCATAAAAATAAAAAAGCTTCCCTGTTAGAGAAGCTTTTCGTGCGGATAATAGTCCCGACGCTTCGGGAGAACCTACACGAATTCGAAATATCATAAAAATAAAAAAGCCTCTCTTTTCAGAAAGGCTTTTTTCGTGCGGACAATAGTCCCGACGCTTCGGGAGAACCTACACAAATTCGAAATATCATAAAAATAAAAAAGCTTCCCTGTTAGAGAAGCTTTTCGTGCGGACAATAGTCCCGACGCTTCGGGAGAACCTACATGAATTCGAAATATTATAAAATAAAAAAGCCTCTCTTTGAGAAAGGCTTTTTTCGTGCGGATAATAGTCCCGACGCTTCGGGAGAACCTACACGTATTCGAAATATTATAAAAATAAAAAAGCTTCCCTGTTAGAGAAGCTTTTCGTGCGGATAATAGGACTCGAACCTACACGCCTTGCGGCACCAGATCCTAAGTCTGGCATGTCTACCAATTTCACCATATCCGCTCAATTAATTCACTAAACTCTTATCTTAAGAGGAGTTCATTGAACTGGTGTTTGTGGGTGCAAATATAATCATAACTTCGAATATTCAAAGGAAAATATTCAAAAAAAAATTATTCTCTTTTTTGTACTTTTGGGTATCTAAACCAAATTTTATAATGGACAACATCAAATCATACGTTCAGCAACACAAAGACCGTTTCATCAACGAATTGATTGAATTACTTAAAATACCTTCCGTAAGCGCCGATACCGCTTACTCTCAAGATGTTATCGATACTGCAACTGCCGTAAAAGAAAGCCTCGAAAAAGCGGGCTGCGACTTTGTTGAGATCTGCGACACGCCGGGTTATCCGATTGTCTATGGCGAAAAAACGATCGATCCAAATTTACCAACTGTTTTAGTTTACGGACATTACGATGTGCAACCGCCGGATCCGATGGATTTGTGGGATTCTCCACCATTCGAACCGGTCATCAAAAAAACCGAAATCCATCCCGAAGGCGCCATTTTCGCCCGCGGTTCCTGCGATGACAAAGGCCAAATGTACATGCATGTCAAGGCACTCGAATATATGGTGCAATCGAATACTTTGCCCTGCAACGTGAAATTTATGATCGAAGGCGAAGAAGAAGTCGGTTCCAAAAGTTTGAGCTGGTTTGTAGAACGCAACCAGGAAAAGCTCAAAAATGACGTCATTTTGATTTCAGATACGGGAATGATCTCAAACCAACAACCGTCGATTACAACGGGTTTGCGCGGATTGAGTTATGTGGAAGTTGAAGTTACCGGCCCGAACCGCGATTTGCATTCCGGATTGTATGGCGGCGCAGTTGCCAATCCGATCAATGTTTTAGCCAAAATGATCGCTTCGCTTCACGACGAAAACAACCACATTACGATCCCGGGATTTTATGACAAAGTCGAAGAATTATCATTAGAAGAAAGAGCCGAAATGGCCAAAGCGCCATTCAACCTCGAAAATTATAAAAAAGCGCTAAACCTGAACGACATTTATGGCGAAAAAGACTACGTAACCAACGAAAGAAACTCGATCCGTCCAACGTTAGATGTCAACGGAATTTGGGGCGGTTACACCGGTGAAGGCGCTAAAACCGTCATTGCAAGCAAAGCATTTGCGAAAATTTCGATGCGTCTGGTTCCAAACCAGGATTGGGAGGAAATCACCGAATTGTTTACCAAACATTTCGAAAACATCGCGCCAAACGGCGTAACGATCAAAGTAAAACCGCATCACGGCGGACAAGGTTATGTGACGCCTATTGACAGCATTGGTTATCAGGCAGCGAATAAAGCATATACTGAAACCTTTGGCGTTCCGGCAATTCCAGTTCGTTCTGGCGGCAGCATTCCGATCGTCGCACTGTTTGAAAAAGAACTCAAAAGCAAAACAATTTTAATGGGATTCGGACTCGACAGCGATGCGATCCATTCGCCAAACGAGCATTTCGGAATTTTTAATTACTTGAAAGGCATTGAAACGATTCCGTTGTTTTATAAATATTTTGTGGAATTGTTCAAAAAATAGTCTCACGAAATAATTTTAAAACCATTAAAGTTATTAAGAAAATTAAGCGCGCTTAACGAACCTTAATTTCTTAATGGTTTTTTATTTGGGCGTTGCCTTCGGGCCGCGCTTTTCGCTGCAATCTTTTGCTTCATTGCATTGCACAAAAGGATTTCCGCTGCAATCGCTAACGCGGGCAAACTGCAAAACAAGCAGCTTTTTCATCACATTTATGTAAATTCCTGTAAATGAAGACCCTTAAAAAAATAGCGCCCTATTTGATTTTGTTGCTGGCACTTTCTTCCGCCTGCAAAATCAATCAAACAAAAAACAAGGAAAAACACGGCCGCTGGATTTACACCGATACGGTAAACGGCATTCCGTACAAATCAACCGGAAAATACAAAAAAGGAATCGAAAAACGAATTTGGAAAAGCTTCACCAACAACAAACTCGACAAAAAAGAACACTACAAAAACGGCCTTTGCGAAGTGACCAATTATTACGAAAACGGCTCCATAAAATCGAAAGGGCAAACAAAAATGGTCATGACCGATTCTGTTACGCATTGGCATTATACAGGCGATTGGTTTTTTTATGATGAAAACGGAAAGCTCATTGGCATCAGGAATTATGTCAATGGCGAATTGTCTTCCGATAAAAAGACCAATGGCTTGTAATGAAATTTTATGCCGCTTGTTTTGTAGTGACCGCGTTAAGGATGGAAGCGGCATCCTTTTTTGATCCCATCCCGATCCCGAAGCGTCGGGACGGGATCGGGAGAAAAAAAGATAGAGCAAACAGCCTGGCCGAAGGAAACGCCCAAATAAAAAATCCGATCAACAGACCGGATTTCTATTTTTGGAATTTTGTTATTATTTGGTCAGTTCAGGAATCGATTTGTAAATATAGTCGGCGTGAACACGTGTAAAATACTTTCCGTAAGCGGTCGTGAATTCTTTCCTTTTTGCTTCGTCAGGCATCGCTGTCCGGAGCAATTCACGGTTTTTTTCATTCATTTTTTCAAGGTCACCCAAATTGTCAATTGCGAAAGTTTCGACGAGTTCTGTATTGTCTGAACCCCAGGCGTGAACAAGCGAGTAATATGATTTGGCCAGCTCATTTTTATATGTCGTTGCCTGAAGGTATTTCGTCGCGAGTTCACCAAATTCTTTTTCGTTGCCGTCTTTAGGAAAGGCCCAATGACTTTTCCGGACGTAATACACCATCGCTTTATCCGACTTCGGGGCGGTTTTCACGCCGGGTGTTGTTTTGTAAATTTCATCCGAGTGGTTTCCGGAAAAATAAGCTTCCCTTTTTTCAAAATAAGCATTCCTGGTTTTTTCATCAGGCCAGGCCGTCATTGACAATTCGTCGGTTTTTTTTCCGGCTTTTTCAATTGCTTCCCATGAAGGATAAGTTGTAATCAGAAGCAGTTCGGAGTTGTCGGCGGTGAAATGGTGCATCAGGACTTTTTGCTCAAGAATGAATTCATTTTTCCTGATGACCTTTTCGAGAAATTCCTTTTCGATCGCGATCCACTCTTTTTGATCGAAATTTTGCTTTTGCAAGTTCCAGTGCAAAGTTGTTACGGTAACAAAATTTTGTTTTTGTTCCTGCGCCGCGAGATTACCGGTTAAAACCATGGCGGCAAATGCTGCTAAAAATGTCTGCGTAAATCTTTTCATAATTTCAAATATATTTATTGGTTGCTAAATACGTGTTTGAAATTTGGGGGTGAAAATGCCGACAGGGGTTTTTAAAAGTACTGATTTAATTTTTATTCAACTGATTTACAAGGCTTTATTTTACAATACACCATTTAAATTTTACCATTTTTCGTCTCGATCCAACGCGAAAGGTATTTTGTGCTTGCCAGCAGATGGTGTTGCAATATCGATCCGATAAAATTTTGCTGTCGGTGTTTTATAAGATTTGTCTGAAGTTCTGAAAGTTTGTCCCGGAAATCTTTCTCGAAAATGGATTTCAAATACCGCATGTTTACGATCTCAATTCCGTTGCGTTGTGATTGTTTCCACAGATCTTCGTCCTGGTACAATGCTACTGCAGCTTTTGAAATGCCATCGGGATCATCCGCAATTATTCCGTTCCATGGCAAATTTCCGGGCATTGATTCGGCTCCGATTGTAGTGGTAATACTAGGCGTTCCGCATTGCATTGCCTCGATCAGTTTGCCTTTGGCTCCGGCCCCGAACCGAATAGGCGCCAAAACAACTTTCGCATTCTGAACAACTTCTTGCGCAACTGCTGCCCTGCCTTTAATGTGAAATCGTTCGGAAGGTTTGTGCAGCTGCAATACTTTTTGTGATGGATAAGCTCCGAAAATATTCAGGCTGGCTTCCGGCAGCAATTTTTGTATGCGTGGCCAAATGGTTTCTTTTAGGTATTGCACCGTATTCCAGTTGGGTTCGTGCAGGAAATTTCCAATGAAAACAAAGTCCTTACGATCGGAAAAAGAAGGCCAGGTTTTCATGGTTTCCGCATCAATTTCGGCCACCAAAAAAGGAAGATAGTGTAATAATGAAGCATCTATTTTGAAATGATTTTGCAACAAATCCATTTCGGTTTCAGAAATGATCAACGACAAATCGCAGCGCAAAATACTGGCAATTTCCCTTTTAGCAGTATCCGAAAATAAATCTGCTTTTGAGAATTCGCGGTTTTCTTTGAATGCCAATTGACGCGCGAGGCGCAGCGAGTGCAAATCTTCGGTGTCGAGGATGCGCAAAGCGTTGGGACAGTTTTCGGCCACGCGCCAGCCAAATTGCTCTTCGGTCATAAACCTGTCGAACAAAACAATTGTAGGATTTAAGTGGGCCACAAAAGTGTCAAACGAACTGTTGTTGAGTTCAATCGCTATTTTGCATACGCCGATTGAAGCCACGTCAAACGCAAATTCAATGTGCGATGCCGCAGAAGCAAAGGTAATTTTCCAGCCTTGCTCTTGGAACAATTCGATCAGTTGCAGCACACGCGTTCCGGCTGCAGAAGAATTGGGCTCTGGCCATACGAAACCAATAATTAAAAGATTTTGCAGCATTTAGTCCTTTATGATCTTTATGTTTTTTTGCAAGCCTTTTGCCGAGGTGATTTTCAGCAAATAAGTTCCCGGCGACACGTCCGCAAGCGAAATCCCACGGTTTATAAATCCGGATTGCAGTTCGTCTCGGCAGATTTGCCGGATCAGCCTGCCTTGCAAATCGATCAAATCTATCGAAATTTTCTCAGTTGAAACCAGTTCATACGAAAGCGTCAACCGGTCCTGAAAAGGGTTTGGATATGCAGTGGGCTGCCAAGTGGCATATTTTTCGATGCTTAACGGACTCAGAAGTTCAGGCAACAAACGGATGAGCCACGGTGCGGTGCGGTATGGCACGGCTGATTCAGGATATTGGTAACCGCCACAAACCAGCATTTTTCCGTCTGGTTGCAGCGCAATATCGAACACTTCCTTTGAGGTATTTGCGCCAAACATAATCTGATAATAGGCATCGGTACTTCCATCTGCATTGTAACGTTTTACAAAGGACTTATAAGATACATTAAAGCCTGGCGAACCCACGTTTTGTATGGTGGCCACTTTTCCGTCGGGTTGTACCACCGCGGCACCGAATGATCCTACTGCCGATCCGTCAATTCCAAAAGAGGCATCTATGGTCAAATCGCTATTGTAGCGTGTGATGTACCATTGTGGAGAAGGAACGAACACATTGATTGGGCCGCAACCCCAAAATTTATTGTCGCTAACAGGGATCAGTTTGTAGATGCATTTCTCTGTAGTTTTGATGCCACTGGTCCCAAAATCCATATCGATTTGACCTGCAGGCGTCATCCTGATCAGGTTTTTCCTATTGCTTCCTCCAGTATTAATTAGCAAATCTCCCTCTTCTCCTAGACGAACGATTTGCGGCTCCATTGGAAAGTTTAACATCCCAAGGTTTTCTGGCATAAAAACACCATTGTTTCCAAAGCTGGCATCGCGTTCATGCGAGGCAGACACCGCAATAACTATCGGGATAAAATAATAATTGGAGCCAATAAGATAGCGGTTTGCACCAATGATGTAGATTCGCCCATCGGGAAGCAACTGCAGATCATTAACCGACCATTCCAAATACGGAACATCCGAAATAACTTTAGAGCCATTAGTGCCAAAAGTGGCATCGATACTTCCGTTGGCGTTAAATTGGATCAGTTCGATGCTTGCTGTATGCGCATAATATATTTCAGTATAGTTGATCAACAAGATTTTTCCATTTGAAAGAAACACGCTTTTACACCATCTTGTATCTGAATAATTTATGTTAAATCCCAACTCTGATACGCCGTTGTCCCCAAAAGTAAAATCAACCGACCCGTCAGACAAATAGCGCCGCAACACCAGTTGCTTGTCGATTACGTCCGAACGTCCAAAAGTCAGGATTTTGCCATCAGGCAGCACCTTTATTTGAGCATTGGCACTGGTTGAATATCGGTCGGAAACTGGCAACGCATACGGCGGCAACACCACTCCGTCGCCATCAAACGAAGTATCAAGCTGGCCATAAGTGAGCGCCTGGCTGCACAACAATAGGAGGAGTAAAACTATTTTCATGATCTTACTTTTTTTGTAAATATAAGATAACTTTTTTTAAAACAAGGCTTTATGCGCAAGTTGCAACTTGGCGCTGCTACAAGCCAAATACGCAACGATGGTTTTTTTCCTACTCCGTCATTTCTCCAAATGGCATTACAACAGATTACAGATCAAATACTTCCGGTTGCTTATACCAATATTAAATTTTTGGCGTTACTTTTGTAAGGCCGCTGCCCGATAATTTTCAGGCAGCAACATCATCAATCACTAATCAACCCGCTGCGCCAAACTGCCTGAGGTACAACGGAAAAATCAATCAAATCATGTTAAAACAATTTTTCATTGGCTGCTCCGGCGCCGACAAAAACATCCTCGCTGGCTGTTCAGAAGGCGAACAAACCAAATTTGCCGGTATTGGCGCTACTGTTTTTTTTACTGCCGTCATGGCTTTTATCGCGAGTGCTTACGCGCTTTTTACGGTGTTTGACAGCATTTATCCCGCCATCGGTTTTGGACTGGTTTGGGGATTGTTGATTTTCAATCTCGACCGGTTTATCGTTTCGACGATTCACAAACGAGACCGTTTTGGAAGCGAATTCTTACAGGCAACGCCGCGAATCATTCTTGCCGTCATTATTGCGATCGTAATTTCTAAACCGTTGGAAATTAAAATTTTCGAAAAGGAAATCAATACGGTTTTACTGAAAGAAAAAAACGCGATGGCTTTGGCCAATAAAAATCAGGTTGCCAATTATTTCAAATCGGATCTTGATAAAAACAAAACACAAACCGACAGTTTAAAATCGGAAATTGCCAAAAAAGAAAAAGAAGTCAATACGCTTTATGAAACCTATATCACAGAAGCTGAAGGTACGAAAGGCACTTTAAAACTTGGTAAAGGCCCGGTTTTTAAAGAGAAAATCGCCAAACATGATTTGGCCAAAGCCGAACTCGAAGCCCTTCGCAAAACCAATCTGGCGAAAATTTCAGAAAACGATGCCAAAGCCAAAACACTACAGGCCGACCTCGATAAAAAAGTAACCCAAACCCAACCCATTATCGATGGTTTTGACGGATTAATGGCCCGAATCAACGCGCTGAACAAACTGCCCTGGCTGCCTTCATTTTTCATCATGCTGCTTTTTCTGGCGATAGAAACATCGCCAATTATTGCCAAATTATTATCCCCGAAAGGCGAATACGATTTCAAACTTGAAGATCTCGAAACCGCAGTAAAATCGGTACTTTCACAGGACAAATACCAGCGTGAATTATTGGTAAAAACCAGCGCTTCCATGCATGACAAAGTGTATGCAGACATCTCAGAAGACAAAAATCTTTATGAGCTGCAGCGAAAGAAAGCAACAGAACTTCTCGAACTTCAATCAGAGAATTTTATAGCCAAACAGAAAAAAGCGATGCAATAAATCTTTGGATTGGATTTGTTTTATCTTTGTGATCCAAATTACAAAATATGATCCGCCTGAAATCCCTGAAATTAGTACAAACATATTCGTGGAATTCAGGCGTTTTTAAATATTTATGGCTGTTTTTACTGTTGCTGAATGCAACGGCTTATGCCCAACAAGACACCATTGTTGCCGTCATTGACACACTCAAACCGGAAGGCGCACGTCCTTCAATCTGGAAAAACTTTAAATACGATGCGTGGAATATGGTTGGCGGCGTCAAATACGCTTACACGCAACCTTTCAAATGGCAAAAAGACGATTTGATCACCGCCGGAGCAGTCGTTGGCGGAACCGCATTATTGTTTTTGGTAGATGACGAAACCAGCGATTTTTTCATTCGGCAAGAGCCAAAAGTCCCGCAGGGAATCAAAGATTTTGGCTGGTATTTTGGAAGTCCGCAAAACAACTACGGCATTACAGGCGGTGTTTATATCTTTGGTTTATTGACCAATAATGAAAAGATCAGGAAAACGGGTGTCTTGCTAATTGCATCTGCAAGCGCATCGGGAATTTTACAAACATTTGCCAAAACCATTGCGGGAAGGGCGCGTCCGTTGCTTCGAAAAGGTCCGGACCGTTTCAAGCCATTCTCTGGCGAACCTGATTACAATTCCTTTCCATCGGGACACACGATCCTGAGTTTTACTACCGCTTACGCGATCGGAAAACAGTTTAAAAATCCGTGGGTCAAATCCGGAATTTACGCAGTCGGAATGATCGCGCCGGTGTCAAGATTACTTGCAGGAGCGCATTGGCTGACCGATGTCGGCCTCAGCATGGCGCTAAGCATTGCCGTTGTAGACGGAATTGACAATTATCTTAAAAAGGAAAATAAGTACAAAGTTGACGATCCTACAGCGAAAAAAATTTCCTGGAATTTGCAATTTGGCGGTAACAAAATTGGATTTGTTGGAACTTTCTAAACCCGGATTTACATATAACCCAGAATCTCCTTTTTAAACGCATCGTATTCGCCTTGCAGGATCAATCCATTATCGAGCAGTTTTTTGTAATTCTGCAATTTCTCAAAAAGTTCTTCGCTTGACAATTCGGCCAACGGTTTTTCCTTTTGATTTTCAGCCGGCGCTTGTTGGCTGTCATGAATGAAGTTGGATTGCAAAGCCGGAATAATTTCGGCGAAATGGGTCACTTCTTCCGTTTCCACTTCTTCAACAACATCTTCCCGAATTTCTGGTTCGGAAATAATTTCAGCTGCTTTTTCAGTTTCGAAAGCGGGCTGAGTTGCCGTTTGAACAGGACCTTCTTTTAAAATTTCCAATTGCTCTTTGGCATAAGTGTAAATTTTTCTGGCCTGCGTTTTCGGAATGTAATCAATGGAAACCTGAATATCGGTTTTGGTTGAAAATGAAAATTCAGAGCCTAAAATATTCTCTTTTACAACGGTCCCAACAATATCTTCCCAGGAATAATCGGTAAAATCCATCGAGAGTCCGAGATTTTTCGGTTTGCACATGATGATTCGTTTGTTGGTCAGTACAATGCTGTCCGGAAAAACCGTGATTGCAGGTTTTTTCTGTACGCCAATATATCCAATTTCCTCATTTCTCATCAGCAGATCATTGAGCTTCGTCGTGATTTTCTCAATCGCTTTCGGATCTTGCTCTTCGTTCAGGAATTTTTTGATTTGTTCTTTCATGTCGTTTTTAAATTGCATCCAAATTTAATAAAAAACGCAGCTAATGCCCGTTTATTTCACCCTGAATTTTCCTGGTCAGGCTTTTAAAAATTAAATCATACGAATGGTCGATGAGTTTTTTAAGCAATACATCGGAAACATCCTGATTGATTGCAATCGTATTCCAATGCACTTTGCTCATGTGATATCCGGGTTTGATGTCGTCATATTGCGCCCGGAGTTCTTCAGCATAATCCGGGTCACACTTTAAATTGACCGAAGGTTTGCCCGATTCCCATTGCCTTAGAGAAGACAACGCAAACATTTTTCCTCCGACTTTAAACACCAGAGTATCTTCATCAAACGGAAAATGCTCGGTCACGGCGTTTTTGGAAAGACAGTATTCGAAAAATTGTTGTATGTTCATTTTCTTGGCATTTGATCTATTTCACTACTTTCTCCATCATTTTTTCCGGATGCGCCAACAATTGAAAACCGAATTTCTTATATAAAAAATGCGCATCGGTTGTAGCCAAACGCCAAATTTTAAGCTGTTGCAATTTCGGGTCTTCGAGCATAAATTTAATTAATAAAGAGGAATATCCTTTGCCGCGCTGTTGTTCGGTGATAAAAACATCCATCATATATCCGAAAACAACGTAATCGGTAATCACGCGCGCAAATCCGATTTGTTTTCCGTCGAGATAAATTCCGAAACAATGCGAATGATTGATCGTCGTTTGCACTTCTTCCATCGTTCGTCCAGCAGCCCAATAAATATCCTTCAGGAAATTCTGGATAAACGGCACGTCGAGCCTGCTTTTATCGGTAGAAATTTCGATCATATTTTGTACAAAACAGGTTTGCTTGGCGAAGCGTCATTTTCAAAGGAAACAATCTGCAAATTCAGGAAATAACTACCGTCCAAGATTTCGTCAGACACAAAAATCATTTCCGTAATCGTGGCATTCAAACGCGCATCGGCATTCAGATTTTCTACATCAGTCACATTCCAAAACGCTTTGTGTGCCAATAGTTTTCCTTCATCGTGTTCTTTATCGACGCTTGGCAAATCAATTAACAAGTGTTTGATGCCGCTTTGGCGGATGTAAATCGCCGCCGCTTCATCGAGATAAGGCGGATTGGTATTTGAGTATTTTCTTGACAATTTTCCCAAATCGTTTGTCAACGTCCGGATGACAAGCGCTTCAGGCGTTTTTCCTTCAAGCGCGGCCATGATCTGGATTTTGGTGATCACACGGTCTTCGCCTTGTTCGTACGGACGCAATGTAATGAGTTCCGCAGTAAAAAAAAACGTTTTTAAACTGTCGTTGATGCTGTAAAAATCCTTGGTAATATGGCCCAAACATTCGGTATGCGTGCCGTGCCCGTGCGGATTGAATTGTATATTATTGAAATTGGTTGACGAACTTCCTTCAGAAACTTTCCCGATCCAGTCGCCCGATTTTACAGGTTCAATCACCGGTTTTTCAAGGTACCACGCAATCGGATTCTGGTCGGAATTGGTTAGCGGAATCGAAATGTCTAGCGGTTTTGAAAAATCAATTTCAAAATTTTTGTTGTTGTGGAGAATCGTTGCTTTCAAGAATCGGATTTTAATCCAAATTTACCAAAAACAAATCACTTGCAATTCCGTCGGCGAGAAACTTTCCTTTTTTTGTAGTGGTCAAAATGTTGTCTTCGATCGAAAGCAAATCGTCTGAAAGGAATTTCTGTACATGCTTTAATACATATTCCAGGTATTTTATGCCGAATTCGTTTTCAATCCGGTGTAAAGAAACGCCCCAGATCGTACGCAATCCGGTCATAATATATTCATTGTAACGATCGGTCGTCGAAAGGATTTCCGCTTCAGACGGCAATTTATTTTCCTCGATGTTTTTGAGGTAAATCGAATTATTTGCAACATTCCAGCTTCTCGAAATACCGTCGTAACTGTGCGCTGATGGGCCGATTCCAATGTATTTTTTTCCGAGCCAATAGGCTGAATTGTTTTTTGAAAAGTAATTCTCTTTCGCAAAATTCGACAGTTCGTAATGGATAAATCCGTTTTCCTGTAAAGTGTCGACTAATATCTGGAAATGCTCCTGGGCGACTTCATCTTTCGGTTCGGCGATTTTCCCGGTTTGGATGAGTTTCTTCAGCGCGGTTTTCGGCTCGACCGTTAACGCATAACTCGAAATGTGCGGAATACCGAAACTTAAAGCCGTTTCAATATTGTGTTTCCATTTTTCATTGCTCATTCCGGGAATACCATAGATGAGATCGATTGAAATGTTGTCGAAATATTTGGTCGCTTCAGCCAATGATTTTCTGGCTTCAACTGATGAATGTGCGCGGTTCATCATCACCAAATCGTCTTCAAAAAACGATTGGATTCCGATGCTTAAACGGTTTATCGGGGAATTTGCAAGTGCTTGAATTCTTTCATCAGACAAATCATCAGGATTGGCTTCAAGTGTGATTTCCGGATTTTCAGAAACTTCATAATGTTGGTAAACCGCATCAATTAAAAATTGCACTTCATCATTTGTCAATACACTTGGCGTTCCGCCGCCGAAATAAATCGTTTCCACAATTTCATCTTCCCCAAGCGTCGGGACAGTTTTGCGCAGCTTTAGTTCGTTGGCCAAAGCCTGAACCATCGCGTCTTTGTTTTTCATCGAAGTCGAAAAATGAAAGTCGCAATAATGACAGGCTTGTTTGCAAAAAGGAATGTGGATGTAAATTCCTGCCAATATTATGGGTGTGAAAAAGTCACATATTTAATCGTTCCGTCGGTAACTGCAATGACATCGCTGCTGTTGTTTGGATTGACCCCTGTTGCCGTATAAGTCGCTGAAATTATGTATGTATTTCCTTGAACAAATTCTTTTTGGGTAATTTTCAACTTTCCCGAAGTGGCATAATTCGTATAGGTTTTGGTTTGCGAATCGTATTTTGCCACTTGGATTTTGTTGCTGACGTCGGAATCTACAAAATCATATGTACCGACTTGAGTAGTTTGCAGATTGTAGTGAACCATGATTTGAAATTCATTGTCGCTTACATCGTGCATTACAACATTATTGTTGTCATTTGCGGCGCCATTTGTAAAATACCTGTTGGTTTGGTGCCAATCTACATTGTTTATTTTTGCATCATGCCTAACATATTTAATTGGCGCAACAACATCGATATAATTGACATCAAAACTTCCCGAAATAAATTTTGATTCCAAAGTTAATGTTACTGGATCAAAATATGCAAATCCTGCAAAACTGCCTTTCACCCTTTTATTGACTTCATCAAGTGCGTCCATATGGAACGTAAAATTATAAGCACTGTAATTTGTTGATGAATAAAAATTTTTCACCCGGGCTCCGTTGGGAAAGTGCTCTGTTACTGCAACCTGAACGAACGATAAAGCACCCCATTTGTTAAAAGCGATTTTTAGATTTTCTGCGCTAATGAGAATCATGTCTTCTGTTTTCGACCCATATGGCCCATCTTGACTGGGGTTATGCGCATCTTCATTTATAAAAAATGATATTGTTTGTGCTTGTGGAACAACCGGATCTTGCATGACTTCAGCATCGTCAGATGAACATGCTGTTAGAACAAGGAGAAAAAAACCTATAAAAAACGATATAATTTGCCTCATTGCATTATAAATTTAAACTTTACTTTATCCCACCTGATATGATATGAATTTCCCATTTGTAATCTGAATGGTATCTGCGGAATTTTCCGGATTGACCGCTGTACAATTAAAGGTTCCAAAATAGGTGTAGTCGTTTGCACCGTGATTTTCTTTATAGGTAAAGGCTATCTGACCGGTAACTTCGTATTCATCGTATATAAGTGTTGACGTGTTAAATTTATAAAGCTTAACATACGTTGCACTGCTGCTTGGAAACGAAAAATTAAAAGTTCCGGGCGACATTCCAGGTGCAAAGTGAATGAGTAATTTATATGGATCATCTGTCGAGAATACCCCATAATATTCCTTGGTTGCAACCCACGGCGTTCCGTTAAAATTGGCCGAACAATTGTCGTGGGAGTAATTAAATATAATGCCTGAATACGCGGTCTCATCACCCTCGTACTTGAGGTCAAACTCCCCTGACTCAATGTCAAAACTTTCCGAATTTAAATCATCTTCAAACCGATAAAGCTTCCCGAAAAAGGACACTTTGATTCGTTTGGCATTTTCATCAAGGGATAAAATACGAAGGTTAAAGTAATTCGAAGGAAAATTTTCATAGCTGTCATAACCAATAAAAACGTCATATACCGAAGGCACGTCCAGATTAGCGCCTAAAAATTTTCCGTTTTTATCGAAATTGATCAGAAGGTGGTTTGGCCCAAAATGAGCAGCTAAAGTAAATACATTTCCTTTTATCGAAAAACGATAGTTGTTAGGCGAGTAGATGTTGGTTGTATCAAATGACAAATCTGTCCCATTTACTTTAAGGTTAAAATATTGCCCATCGCCCGGAACGACCGTTTGCGCTTGTTCGTTTGTATCATCTCCTGAACAGCCCGCAAACAACACAGAAAGTAACAAAAACAAAAAACTTATGTATCTCATCTTATGCGCTTTTAATTACAAATATACTCATTTCTTCACGCGTTCCTCATTCTGTTTCACAAAAGCATCCCAACCCGAATAACTTTTAGCGCCAACCACTTTTCCCGAGTTGAAAAAATGGCAAACTGCCGCAGCCAAACCATCGGTGCTGTCGAGGTTTTTGGGCAATTCTTTCAAACCGAGCAATTGCTGCAGCATTTTGGCAACTTGTTCTTTGCTGGCGTTTCCGTTTCCGGTAATCGCCATTTTGATTTTTTTGGGTTCGTATTCGGTAATAGGGATCTGGCGCGACAAACCTGCTGCCATGGCGACGCCTTGCGCACGTCCGAGCTTTAACATCGATTGCACATTTTTTCCAAAAAACGGCGCTTCAATCGCTATTTCATCCGGATGGTGCGTTTCGATGAGTTCGATTGTGCGTTCAAAAATGACTTTGAGTTTGGTGTAATGGTCGTCGTATTTGGATAAGATCAATTCGTTCAACTGCAGAAAATGCATGTTTTTATTGACCACTTTGATCAGCCCGAAACCCATAATGGTCGTTCCGGGATCGATTCCCAATATGATGCGCTCGTTTGCCAATTTTAATTTGTTATTTTGCGTGATGTTTCGAATTCCCGACAAAGCTAAGCAATTCCTGATTGTGGCGGTCAAACTTTTGGTCGTTGGCGGCGCTTTTTATTTTATCTACAACCAACTCGCGAACAACGACAAACTGGATTGGGAAAAATTTGCAGAAAAATTTCAAAAGAACTGGTCGGTTTTGGGCATTCTTTTTCTTTTTTCGCTGAGTATTTTGAACCGTTTTTTTGAGATTTTAAAATGGCAAAATTTAGTTTCGTGTTTGCGCCCGATTTCAATTGGCGAAGCGACTAAACACGTATTGGCTGCTTTGACTGCTTCAATCTTTACACCGAACGGCATTGGTGAATATGCCGGAAAAGCGCTGTATTTCGACAAATCGGAAACCAAAAAGATCATCTTTTTAAACCTCATCAACAACGGCATCCAAATGCTTTTGAGTGCGGTGTTTGGAATTTTCGGATTGCTGTATTTTAATGCGAATCACGAAATTATCAAACCCAAAACAGTCGCGGTTATTTTTGGCGTTTTCGTCATTTTAGCTTTCGTTTCTTTCTTCTTCAAAGGTTTTGCGGTCAAAGGGTATTCGCTCGAAAAATTGATCCATAAAATCAATCAGGTTCCAAGGAAAATCCATCGGAAAAACATTTTTCTGGGCATTTGCCGCTATTTGTTTTTTTCACACCAATATTACTTTTTGTTCGTCGCTTTTGATGTGCATTTGCCGTATTTCATTTTGATGTCGGCGGTTGCTTCAGTATATTTTTTAGCGTCTTCATTGCCCACTTTCCAGTTTCTGGATTTTGCCGTAAAAGGAAGCGTCGCGGTTTTTTTCTTCGGATTGTTGGGCGTCAATGAATGGATTGTTATTTTTATCAGTACGCTGATGTGGTTTTTAAACGTGGTTTTGCCAGTTGCGATCGGCAGTTATTATGTGTTGAATTTTAAAACCGGGAAAGCCATATGATCTTTTTAGTATTTCTGATTTTAATGCTTATCTATGCCGTAACAATTGCCCAATTGATTTTCGGATTTGAGAAAGTGCGGCCGTTTTCTACTGAAAAATCAACACCGAAAACTTTCTTTTCAATCGTAATTCCGTTTCGAAATGAAGCGCAAAATTTGCCTGATTTGCTTGAAAGTTTTAGAAATCTTGATTACCCGTTGGATTTGTTTGAGCTTATTTTGATCGACGATTTTTCTGAAGATTCTTCTGTGCGGATCGTTTACGACTGGCGAATGGCCAATGGAAGTTATCAGGTGACTTTGCTTGAGAACATAAAAATTTCGGGTTCTCCCAAAAAAGACGCGATTTCCAGGGCAATTCCGATTGTCAAAAGCGAATGGATCGTAACGACTGATGCCGATTGCATCGTCCATAAAAATTGGCTTCTGAATTTAGATGCTTTTATCAAAAACGAAAAAGTTTCGATGGTTGCCGGATCGGTTTCGTATTTAAATCCAAAATCATTTCTGCATCATTTCCAGCAATTGGATTTAACGAGTTTGCAAGGCGCAACCATTGGAAGTTTCGGGATGAATTTGGGTTTTATGTGCAACGGCGCGAATTTCGCTTACACCAAATCCTTGTTTCAGGAACTTGGAGGTTTTGGTGGAAATAACAATGTAGCCAGTGGCGACGATGTTTTTTTGTTGCAGAAAGCAGTCGCAAAATTTCCCGATAAAGTCAAATATTTAAAGTCGGCTGAAAATATTGTCTTCACCAAACCTGAAAATTCCTGGAAAACGCTTTTTCACCAACGCGTACGCTGGGCTTCGAAAACCGGATCTTATCAAAGTGTTTTCGGGAAAGATCTCGCGGTGATTGTTTTTACCGCAAATCTACTCTGCCTTTTGGCTTTTGCCTTCAGCTTCGCTCCGTTCGGCTTCGCCTCGGGCTCCCTTTTTGACGATTTTTCATGGCTTGAATTCGGGATTTTGTTTGCGATCAAATTTATGGTTGATGCGGATTTGCTGTATAAAACCAATCAGTTTCTGACTGGAAAAAGGTTGCGGTTTCTTGTTTTGGGAAGTTTACTTTATCCTTTCTTCTGCGTGGCTGTAGCTTTGTATGCGGTGCTTGGTACGTACGAATGGAAAGGGAGGAAATTTAAGATTTAAGTCCCGACACTTCGGGATTGGATTTAAGATTTTGCTGGATTGCGGAAAATTGGAACGGAAATTTTCTTGTATAAACGAGTTCCCTGGCCCGTCCCGAAACTTCGGGTGAAGCGGACAGCCGGAGAAAGCTCCTAAAAATTATTTAATATCCAAAATTACCGGAAGCACAAATTGGGTTTTGACCGGAATGCCGCGTTTTAAAGCCGGATGTACATCTGGAAAATCGACCAGGCGTACTTTGATGATGCTGTCGATTTTGGCGCGGTCATACATTAAGGAATCGCTGAGTTGCGGCTCAAATTGCATCGTCGCATTGGGCAAAACCGTGACGCGAACGTCGATTGTATCAAGCTGCGGATATAAAACCGTTAACGTGTCAATGCTGAGTTTTTGCTGTATCAAAGCGGTTAAATATTCAAAAAAACAATTCTTTTTGAGTTCCTTGTCGCGGATCGAATCGCAGGAAACCAACGATGGATATTCGTCAACTTCATTCCAATTTATGGCTTTCAATTCCTTTTCCAACAATACTTTTTCAGAAGGAACCTGTTGGCCGAAGTATTGGCAGGAGCCAAAAATCAGCGGAAAAAGCAACAGTATCAGGAATTTTTTTCTCATATTCGTTAACGAAAGTCTCCGGTTTCGGATTTTTTTAAAAGTACGATTTAGTTTCCAAAAATAGTAAAAATTAATTTATGGATGTCTTGCTGCTCATTATTGGTTTTGCGTGTATGATTCTGGGAATCCTGGGCAGTTTTTTACCGGTTTTGCCGGGTCCGGGTTTGAGTTGGATCGGATTGTTGTTGCTGTATTTTACCCATGCCGTGCCGATGAATTACTGGATTCTTGGCATTAGTTTGTTGGTTACCATTGTCATTTCGATTCTCGATTATGTGATTCCGGCAAAGGGAACCAAACGTTTTGGCGGCAGTTCGTACGGCATTTGGGGCACGAATATCGGACTGATCGTTGGGATTTTTGCACCCATTCCGTTTGGGTTTATCATTGGCCCGTTTGTAGGCGCTTTCGTAGGCGAAATGATTTACAATTCAACCGACCACAAGCGTGCGCTCAAAGCTGCAACAGGTTCGTTTATCGGATTTTTGGCGTCGAGTTTTATGAAATTTGTGGTTTGCATCATTTTCTTAGGACTGTACATTTGGATCGCGGCGCAACATTCCTGGTTTTAAAAAAAGCCTTCCGTTTGGAAAGCTTTCTTATCACGATTTTTATTGGCTGATCAGCTTTTTCGTCACCGATGAACCGTCTGTCATTTTAATTTCTACAAGATAAATTCCGTTTGCAAATGGGAAATCGGTATTGAAATGGTTTGAATTTACTTCCGGATGGTACACTTTCAGGCGTTTTCCTGAAACATCAAAAACCGTAATATTTTTAATTTCGTCTGAACTTTGCACCTGCAACTGGTGTTTGAAAATCAAAGCTTCCACGGTATTGTCAAAGTCAAATTGGCGGTTCGCCAAAACGGTATTGTTGAAACGCAACACAAACCGGTCGTTGAAAGTTCCCGCCTGTGATTCAAATTCATACGGACTTTGCTTCAGGTTGTGAATAATTCCCAAATCTTTATCTTCGATGTAAATGTCCTGATTTTCAAAAAGCGCGTCAAAATGGTCAATTCGGAATGAAAACGTGTAAGCCGCACTGCATTTGAAACCGAGTGGCACCTGATCTTCATCGGTAAACGGCAACGGCCTGCCCTGGATTACGAGTTCGTTGCCCGGAATTACCGAATAAAACCCGACGCTGCTGTCTTCCGAAAAGAAAACGCCGTCATAACTTCGGTCCAAGCCTAAAGTCGCGCCTTCGGCATAACCCACCAAAATCTGGCTGAATGTTCCGCCGTTGCTGACCAAATTGAGCCAGATCCGGTGTTTTTCAAAATCCGAATTTGTAGTTTTGAAAAACTGGCTGTTGCTGTCGGCGACGCGCATCGCATTGTTGAAAGTTGCCAGACTTCCCGAAGCTGCTGTTGCTGAACTTCTGGTAAAAAATGCCTGCCCTGCTGCAATGAATCCAGCAGGAATGCCGCCTCCGGTCGCAGCAGCCGCAGTCGTTCCGGTTCCGCCGAGTTTGTTCCACGATGCATAATCGTTTGCATTGTAATTGTAAATGTAATCGCCATAAAACGGATCCGGATTCGCCGCCGAGATCGCGGAATTGTGTGTCCAGAAATAAATGGTCCCATCAAGCAAAGGAACGTTTGCCGGATCATTCAGGAATTTTTCAGCACTGATCGCGCTTGCGTACGGATTGGATAATAAATTGTAATCGTCGTTGTAATTTGGCGCTGGTAATGTTCCGTGGTAGATGGGCGTGGTAACAATTCCGTTGTTCGGCGTACCGGTGAAATACGCGGTATATGGGATTTTCGCCATTGGATCCACAGAATACGTTTGCGGCGCCCGGACGATGTATCCAATTCCCGGACGCATGACCGTAGCTACCGATTCCTGCGCCCAGGTTCCAAAATTGTTGGTAACCGTTGGCGTCCAGCTGTAAAATTTATCCCATTGGGTGCTGTTCGACAAATCGCCCAGCGTATAATTCGAAGCCAATGAAACCGGGGTTCCCCAAAAAGTATAGTCGTAACGGTAAATCGGTTTGGTGATGCGCTGCATGGTGATGATACCCGAATTGATTCCGGCATCATCAATTTGGACCAAACTCGAATTGTTGTTAAAGGTCAAAGTCGTTCCCGGATTGTTGTTTACCGTAAGTCCGCCGGTTAAGGTCAAAGAATAAGGTTCGTTAAAAACCACATTTCCGCTGGAAATTGTGCAGCTGCAACCCGAGATATTTTCTGACGCAGTATAATCTCCTGCAAAATTGACACTCGAATTTCCTGTCGGAATTGCTGGCGACCATGACAAGCCATTCCAGGTTGACATTGCCGTGGAAAAAGTTCCGGTAGCCGAAATGGTACAACCGCCAACCGGACTTGTTGCCGTTGCTGTATAAATCCTCGGCGCTGTCGCGTGCACATAAACTGTCGGATGGTTTGTTCCAATAACATACGGAACAGTCGCGGATGCATCGGTAAACAATTCCGTAACTGGTGACCAGCTAATGGTGTTTTCCAATCCAAAAATCATGACCGGACGCACGAGGTTGGTTGTTCCTGTTGCGATGTTGCATTGCCCGGTTGCAATTTCGGAAGTGGTCATTGGTGTTGTAAAATTGGTAGCCCGAACAGTGCTTGCTGTTCCGCCCGATCCATTGCTGCAGATGTTGATCACCAAATTTGAATTGCCGTCCCAATTAAACGGCGTTGCAAAAACATGGGTATTCGTACTGAGAACCGGAGTTAAGTTTGTTACACTGTACACCGTTGTGAATCCAGTTGAGATGTAAGTTGCGGTCAAGACACTGGCAGACGTTGCTGCGATGCTAATGCTATAATTGGGCATTGCGCCAGTTCCGGCTGCAGTAACATCAAATCCCAGTGAGGTGATTTTTGCGGCCGTGTTGAGTCCGAGCGCATTTAACTCTGATTTGGTAATCAAGTATTGCACTCTTGATTCGCTTGTAACAACGCCTTGTCTGTAAGGCGTATTTGCGGCCAAAGAGGTTGTATTTGGGATACCAACTGATAACATACTGTTGTTTATCGGACTGGCCGTAAACATTTGCGTGGTATTCAGGCAGGCCGTTGCCACAGCAGGCGTGACGGTAATTGCAGTTGGCAGGGAATTCACCAGGACGGTTACAAATTTTGTTTTTACACAACCTGATGGTGAGGTTGCTGTAATCATATAAGTTGTGGTAACTAACGGGTTTGCAATGACGGAAGCGCCGGTTGTGGTATTCAAACCTGTAGCCGGACTCCATGTGTATACATACGTCATATCAGCACTTGTCGCGCTTAATGTTGTGCTGTTGCCGGAACAAATGGCGGCGTCCGCGGCGGTGATATTTGTAGGTTTGGTCCCGGTGAATTCGTCGGCACCGATATCCGGTGTGGTTGCATTTCTGGTTTGTGTGTCATAATCGGTGGTGATTGCGACCGAAGTTCCATTGGATTCGGCATCCGAACACGTAGCTGCGATATGCAAATCCCCGGTATTGACATTGGTAAATGTTATCGGATTTCCGGAATAACTGTTGGAGTCGCCTCCTGAAAAAACTTGCCAATCTAAAAAATTCCTGTCGGTTCCGCTGGAAAGTACGGTTTGGTTTTGATCGACCGTATAAAATATATTGTTGTTCGAATTCAGGGACAAAAAAGCGCCGGAATAAGACAAGGCATAATTTTTTGCCGGACTTGTCCTGTTGTTGTAAAAGATGTTGTTTTTGAGTTCGGCTCCGGCCAATGAAACCATTGCTGTTGAATTCCCGGTTCCGCTGCCGCCGAGATAAATGCTGTTGTGGAAATATTTCCGAACGCCTGAAGCGCTTCCTTCCCGGATTCCATAAACCAGGTTTGCATCCGTATTGATAATGGAAATCATGTTGTTTGCCGTGGTCCAATTGCCGCCATTGTTATAAATTCCCGTCGTTACGCTTCCGGCTGAAGTCATCGCGTTGGCCAAACCGTAAATTTTATTGCCCAATATATTTCCGCCGCCGTTCAACACATAAATTCCTGACAACGCACTGGCAGTTGCCGAAGTGTTGGTTATGTTTAGATTGCCAATCGTATTGTTTTCGATTACTGATGCAGTCCCGGAATTGCTGTTGTAAATGCCGTACAACGATCCCGCGCCGGCACTGCTGCAATTTAAAATGGTATTATTTGAAACGGTTGCGGGAAATGTTCCTGCTGCTTCCAATGCATAAATTCTGGAAAGTGGTCCTGTGGAAGCATTGGTAATGCCGTTGATCGAATTTCCGGTAATGGCTATACTTGTCGTAGCATCCAAACCGGTAAAAATCCCGAGTGTCCTCTCATTGGCTGAAGAAGATAGCGTCGAAATGGTGTTATTCGTAACGGAAACAGTGCCGCCATATCTTATATTGATCCCCCAAAGTGGACTGGTTGCCGTGGAAAGGTTGCTGATCGTGTTTCCGATGATTGATTTTGAAGCCGAAAGAGAAAACTCCCAAATTCCACTAACACTACTGCTGCTGCTCGATAACCCTGTCACGTTGTTGTTTTGAATCGTAATTGTCGGCACCGTAATAGGCAAATTCGAAGCAATCCCGTAAACGAGACCGCCTCCTGTGAAGTTGCTGATGGTATTGTCTGCAAATGTCAATGAAGTAGCATCTCCAGTATTATTTCCATTGATTCCTGTGATACTCCCGGTCGTGTTAAAGTTGGAAACTGTATTGCCCGAAATGGAAGAGTTTCCGCCGAAAGCTGATGCTGTAATTCCCGTTATGGAACCGCTGGCTGCTGTCCAATTGTTGAATGTATTGTTTGTGATCGTCTTCACGGTAAGTCCGATTTCAGTATTTGCCCAACCGCTGATACTTGAAGTGCCAGCGACAGTTATGTTGGAAAAATTATTGTTCGAATTGACCACTGTCGCGCCTGCCGCGGAAGTGCCATTATCAAAATAAACATGCAGTGAACCCGATGCGCCTGTTTTTGAAAATGTTCCTACAATGCGGTTGTTATTGATCGTTTTGGTTCCACCGGCTGGTAAGTTCGCAGTATTGACCAGAAAAATTGTTCCGGCTGAGGTGTTGGAAACCAAATTGGTAAACTTATTGTCGCTGATGTTAATCGACGGACACGAAATATTATTATTGATGTATTGATGCTGCGCCGTGCTGGTGAAAGGATTGTTGATTCCGGTAATCTCATTTCCGGTAATGGTCACGCTTCCCGCAACCGTGGCGGCTGATGTAAGGATTCCGTATAAATTTCCGCCTGCCGCGCCATAACTTATCAATCCATTTGCAGCATCACCCAAAATATTATTGGAAATGGTCAACCCGGCAGTAGTTCCTACCGCATAAATTCCTGTAAATTGTGAGGTGGTATTTGCAGCAGACGCAATTTGCATTCCCTTGATAACATTGTAACTTACTGTTGTAGTTGCACCGGATGTTTCAATGGCCCGGATGTTATTGTTGGCTGATGCGTTAGCAATGATGTTCTGAACCGTATTTGGAAATCCTAACGCGCCAATATTCAGGTTTCCGCTTCCACTAGAAGAAATTCCCCGAATGATGGAGGCTCCGGTAGAAGTACCAAGCGTACCAGTCGAAATGCTGTTTGCCGCAATTGCATTTCCAATGGTATTGTTGCGCAAATCATAAGCCGCGCTTGAATTTAGCACGATGCCATAAAAATTTAGCGGTGTTGCCGCAATTCCGGTTTGACGGATGGATTGGATCACGTTGTTGTAAATGGATAATGGCGATGTTGAAGCAGATGCTATATTGATCCCATGAACTACTGTTGTAGTACTGCTCGTTGTCACTACATTTATAGGCGCCAATGGCAACCCGATGGTATTTCCGGCTACATTTCCCACATTGACAAAACCACCAGACACCACGATCCCCGAAAATGCTATGGTGCTGCTTGTTGGCGCAGAAGTAATCGAAATTCCCGCAATCGTATTCCCTTGAACGCTAGATGGATTGGCTGTTCCCGAAGTAATCTGAATACCCTGCATTGTAAAATTTGAACTTGTCGGACTGTTAATCGTATATGTTCCTGTTCCGGCCGCATTGGCATAACCAATCGCATTTCCGCTAACTACAAAGCCATTTCCCAAACCGCCACTAACCCTGATTCCAGTGTGTGAACCTGCGGCTGTGGGCGTTCTGACTGCTGTTTGGTATATGCGATTGTTGGTAATGACCACTGCGGTCGATCCGTTGTTGAGATCGATTCCTGCTGAAGATAACGTTGCAAAACAATCGTAAATGTTGTTATTGGTGATCAAAATATCATTATTTTCAAGATCAGCAGTTTGCGTTCCTGTAAAATAAATCCCTTTTGACGGAAGGTTTACCCCGGCCGGACCAATATTACAATTGGATATTGTGATGTTGTCATTGCCGCCAATTACGGAGTCTGCGGCGAACCAGATATTCCCACCGTTTGCTCCGACATTAGCGGTTGAAGATCCGAGAATGGTACAATTGGTCACCGTGTTAAAAGTGGCATCTTTTCTAAAGCGAATCGTTGAAGTACCATTTGCACCCGTGTTTGTATTGACAATTGTAAGGCTATTTCCGTTTGTGTTGAGTCCGTCAATAGTGACGTTATCTGCACCGAAAAAATCAATCAGCGAAGTACTTGAAACACTTCCGGTTATCGTTCTCCCGCCGCAACCAGAGGGCTGGATCGATACCGAAGTCACCGCTGTATTGTTATTAAGAATTGCCGAAACGGCTTCATTCGTATCATTTAAAACCAAAATGGAAATCACACCGCTGTGCGTCCCTGAATTAATTGCGTCAAAAGCTGCTTTTAAGGTCTGATAAGATCCGGTTAAAGTGCCGCCCGTAGCCGTAAGTGAAATGTTACCCGGGATCAATTCGCCCACAGCAGTTAATTTCGCCCCCGCTGGATAACCCTGAAACGTGATTTGTGCCAATTGTGCCGTGGTTAATGCTGTTGCAGAATTGCCGACGAAAATCCGTCCTTTGGCGCAATTGGCATTCCAGCCGTTTATCGTAAGTGTTTTGCCCGATGTCCAGGTTGTCGCGTTGCTTGCTGCAAAATTAAGCGTATGCGTACCGGTTCCGAGCGCCAATGCCGAATTGTCTGTCAGGGCCAATGTGCCGAACGTATTGGAAAATCCAGATACAAGCCCGGTACTGAATGTGCCGCCATTAAGGATCAATCGGCTGCCCGATGCTATCGCATTATTGTTTCCTAATTGAAGTGTTCCACCATTGATTGCCGTTGCTCCGGTATACGTATTATTGGCCGAAAGGCGCACCAGTCCCGAACCAATTTTCCGCACGCCGCCTGTTCCCGAAATGATGTTCGTAAAATCAAGTATTCCTCCTGAACTGACTTCGTCAAAATTGACATCATTATTGTTCAGGTTAATCGTTCCTGAATACGTATGTGTACCTGATGTATTGAGTCCGCCAATCGAAGCAAATGGGGAATTCGTAGGGACTGAAATTGCATTGGCCACGGTTGTCGCGGTCGTCGCATTGCTGATGTAGATTTTATTATAATTGGGCGTACTGTTACCAACCTGGATCGGTCCCTGGATCACGCCGTTTGCATTGACCCAGAGTTCACCGCTTTCAACAACAAAACCACCAGACAATGAAGCCGCATTGTTGTAATTGACCTCAACAGTGGAATACTGTTTCAGGTAAAACCGAACCGAAGCATTTCCCTGTGGATAACTGTTGAGCGTCAGTTTTTTACCATTATTCCCGTAAACATTGAAGTTGACGTTGTTGTTATTGTAAATCGGCTGGTTGAATGTCAGCGGTCCATCGACCGGATTAAGTTCAATGACAGAACCGTTTTTCCCACTTAGCGGAATGTTGATCGTTTGAAGATAGTTTGTAGTGTAGTTTTCGATCTTTCCGTAAAAATCGATGCCGTTTCCATTTCCGTCAAGCGGAATTCCGGCAGCGAAGGTGTTTTGGTAACGAATGTCGCGAACAGAACGCCAGACGGTTTCATCAAAAAACATGGATGTTTGTGAGGTATTGTTTCTGTAATTAAATATCAAATCCGTTGACGAATTCCACGACGGACAGGTATTCCCATACCAATTGCTGCAATACGTAAAATTCCCCAATGGGTTGTCTCCGTCCCAATTGTTTTGTGAATACGAATTTAAAAGGCCAAAAAACAGGGCTAAAACAACGAATAACTTTTTTACACACATCATCAACAAACTGTCATATTAATTTTCAGAGCCTCCAAAAATATATAAATATTAAAGAAATGTTAATACAACGATATAGAAAGTTATAAACTATTGGTTTTAAATGGTTAAAAAAAATTCAGATAACGCATTTTTGCCGCTAAAATGAGCCATTTTGCGAACTTTTGAAAGAAGATTTAAAGTGGGATTTTATATCAACGTTTTTCGAAGATCAATTCTGAAACCGAACTTTCCTAAAAAACAAAAAAGCCATCCACAAAAGTGGAAAGCTTTTCATTGGTCTAACTACTAAACCTGAGGCTTTCGCCTCGAAACAACACAACTATTTTGAATGCTTTTCCCTTGAAAAGAGAACCGCATCAGAGGATACTTTTATTGGGCAAAAAAGGTTTCCATCTCTGAAAACCTTCTCCCAATTTAGCGGTCTGGACGGGACTCGAACCCGCGACCCCATGCGTGACAGGCATGTATTCTAACCAACTGAACTACCAAACCTCTGCTTTATTGCGGTTGCAAATATACTACACATTTTGACATCTGCAAACGTTTATGAAAAAAATATTTGCTATTTTTTTTCGGCACTATCCAAAAGATTGTTTTTCAACCAAATATGTCGTAATAATTTTTTCGAAATTTTCACCAACCGAGACAGGAACGTACTTAATTTTGTTTTGTGCGCAGGTTAGCGCAAGCTTTTTGAAGTAATTTTCCACCTGCTTTTCGTAAGCTTCTTTGACATTGTCTGCAAAAATGTTTACTTCTTCGCCACTTTCAAGATCGATAAACTTACGTGGCGCGTTGTCAAAATCAAAATTGAGTTCTGTTTTATTGTCGACAACATGAAACAAAACCACTTTGTGTTTGTTGTGTTTTAAATGCTGCAGCGCATTGAACAAGGAATCTTCACCTGAAGAATCAGGCCCGGATTGAAACATATCTGTGAAAAGCACGATCATCGAACGACGGTGCATTTTCTCGGCAATCTGATGCAAAAAAGTAACCGTATCGGTGTTTTTGGATTGTTTCGGGCTTTCAAGCAAATTCTCGAGTTTATTCAGCAGCATGCGATGGTGCCGGTCGCTTCCTTTTTCGGGTGCGTAATATTCGTAGGAATCAGAATAAATACTAAGTCCGGCCGCGTCGCGCTGCTTCTTCAACAAATTCATCAATACGGCCGAAGCCAATACCGAAAACCCAATTTTGCTGTAAAAAAAAGGTTCGTTGTTTTCAAGTTTCGGGTAATGCATCGAAGACGAATTGTCGATGATCAGGTGGCAACGCAAATTGGTTTCCTCTTCGTGTTTTTTGGTGTAAAGCCGGTCGGTTTTGGCAAACAATTTCCAATCAATATGTTTGGTACTTTCTCCCGAATTGTAGACTTTGTGCTCTGCAAATTCGGCTGAAAAACCATGAAACGGACTTTTGTGCATTCCCGAAATGAAACCTTCAACGATTTGGCCAGCGAGCAGTTCCAGATGTTTGAAACTCGATATTTTTTCTATTTGCGATTCGATCTTCATATGTTCAAAGATATTGAAAGATTGATCGATTAAAAAATTAAAAAGTTCTTAAAGCAACAGACTTCTGGCTCGCCCTGATTAAGAATGTTCAAGAGGCAAGATCCAACTGGGTGAGGCCTAATAATCTTGTGAAGGTTTCCTTTGTTTTCGGCATCAGGATTTTGTGATTTTTTTTTTGAATTTAAAATTAAATCACAACTATTGTGATTATTTTTTTAATTTGAAAAAAAAATCACAACACTAAGCCTGTTTAACTTGGCCTATTCCAAAGCGGCAGTATCAAATTCCAACGCCCATTTGTTCAGTTTTCCTGTATCAACGCCTGAGCAATCGCTGACTTTAATTTTCCAGTCGCCTTTGATGCTTTTTCCCGTCAGGAAATTCGCCAGGTCAGTAATTACAATCGCTTCCGGAAAAACAGGAGTGCCTTTTCCAGGCAAATAAGTTCCCGCGGGAATATTGGTTGCAACGCCAGTAGTCGCCATCTCATTGATATCGACCGTGGCTTTTGAATTGAAAATCAAAACATTGCCGCTAAGGAAATCACGATTGGTTCCCGCAGTTTCCGCGCCTATCCTTTTAAATAACGTACAAGATTCACCCGAAGGCGCATAAAGCTGTACGGCAAGATCGCCTGCCCAGGGATGCTGCAAATCGAGTTTGATGCTTACTTTTGAGGCATCAGCAATGACACCTTCTACGTTTACCGCAATCGAATTTTCTGCGACACCTGCAATTGTAGCCGATACGCCGTCCGGGATGTTTAATACTGTATTGTTTTCGACTACCAGTTTGGCAGACGGTTCTTTTACCGGTTCACTGTCTTTGTCATCGCTGCTGCATGCTGTCATTGAAAATGCGAGGCCGAGAATCATTGTTTTTGCTAAATTTTTCATGTTGTTTAAATGTTTAAATGAATACTATTTTGTAAAGTTTATTTTTTACGCCGGCGCGCTAACGTTCGGATATACCAATTGCGGCTGCAGATATACCAACGCATGGAAATCCAACCAAAGTTGTATCCGAAATGATCCAAAAAAAACAACCAATAGACGAACAGCATTTTAAATAGACAGAGCACGATTTGATCGCGATTTTTCCTATATTTGGTTAAAGCCTCAGCAATGAACACACTAAATTGCATCATCATCGACGACGACGAAATTGACAGGCTTACGGTGGTATCGTTTGCTAAAAAATTTCCTTCCTTACACATTCTTGGCGTATTTGCTGATGCCGAAGACGCTTTTCCGCTGCTTGCAAATGAAACTATCGACATCCTTTTTCTGGATATTGACATGCCCGAACTCAGCGGACTTGAATTCCGTAAGATCGCAGCCGATGTTCCCGTTTGCATTTTTATTACAGCACATCCGGAACATGCTGTCGAAAGTTTCCAGCTCGATACTTTGGATTTTATCGTAAAGCCTGTGAAAATGGAACGTTTCAAACAAACCATGGTGCGAATTGAGGATTATATGGAATTGCGGCTCAAGGCATCTTTGTTCGAAGCAAGCCTCGGCGGCGACGTGATTTATATTAAAGAAGGACACGAGCAAACGAAGGTCAAACTCCACGACATTTTATATCTGGAAGCTTTAAAAGATTATACCAAAATTGTCACGCAAAATAAAAGGCATTGCGTGTTGTCGAATATCGGAACGCTTTTGAAAGCCACCGATTTCAATTCGTTCATACGAATTCACCGCAGTTACGCGGTCCAGAAACAATACATCAAAAAGATCCTGACGCACGAAGTACAGCTCAATAATGACGTTTTGATTCCCATTGGCCGCAGCTACAAAGAAAACCTCAACAATTTAATATGACAAAATATGTCCTGCTCCTTTTGCTTTTCCCATGGATTTCCTTTGGACAAAAAGAAGGACAGGAACGCATTGATTCCCTGTTGGTACAACTTCCAAAACTAAAACCCGATTCGCTAAAAGTAAAAACGCTCAACGACCTGGCTTTCAGTTACCAAAATACCGATCCGGTTTCGGGCCAGAAATATGCCAATGATGCTTTAAAACTGGCGAAAAATATCAAATGGAATGACGGAATTGCCGAAGCGTATCGTTGCCTGGGCATTAATTTTTCGACAAATTCCGATTTTGAAAAAGCGCTCGGTTTTTACGAAAAAGCACTACGATCAACAACCAACAAAAAAATCCTCAGTAAAGTATTGCGAAGTATCGGATTGGTTTATACGTACCAAAGCGACTACAAAAACGCCATGGAATATGACATGCGCGCGTTGAAAATGAGCGAAGAAGTCGGCGATAAAAAAGGGGTTGCCGCCGTGCTTTCCAATATCGGAATCGTCTATTACGATCTATCGGATTTTAAGAAAGCGATCGAACATTACGAAAAAGCCCGAAAAATCAACGAAGAAATGGGCAATACCAATTATCTGGCGTCCAATCTCGGAAATTTGGCCAACTGTTATTCGTCGCTGAAACAATTTGGGAAATCGGTTGATTATTATAAGAAAGCAGTTGCGCTAAACGAAAAACTGGGCGATATCAGCAACAAGTCGGTTAATATGAGTTCGCTTTCGGGTGTTTATTATCATTTAAAACAATATGATGAAGCCTTAAAATATGCCAATGAGGCTTTAAAGCTGAGTCGCGAAATTAACGATGGCCGGAATTTGGCGCAATCACACGGAATCCTGGCTGAAATTTATTTCGAACAATCCAAATTGCCTGAAAATAAAACCGTTCAACAGCGACTCATCCAAAAATCAAAATCGCATTTGCATCAGGCTTTACTGCTTGACAAAGAACTCGGCCTTCTAAAGGACGTTTCTTCAGATTATCAGCAGTTGGCCAATATTGAAAGTTTACTCGGAAACCACAAAATTGCCCTTGAATTTTTCCAGCTTGGCGCGGTTTATAAAGATTCGGTGTTTAATGAAGACAGCAAGGAAACGATCAAAAATCTGGAAGACAAACGGGCGATCGAACTTCGCGACAAGGAAATCCAGCTCAATAAAATCACTTTAGAATCGAAAGAAAAGCAAAAATGGTTTTACATTTTCGGAATTTTATTACTGGGTGTAATTGGGATTTTGTTGTTTTACCAAAGCAAAAACAGAAAGAAATCGAATGAAAAACTACAACTTTTAAATGAAGAACTCGATCACGCAAATAAGATCAAAGCGCGTTTTTTCAGTATTTTAAACCACGATTTAAGAAGTCCGGTTTCGAGTTTGATCCAGTTTTTGCATCTGAAAAAAGACAGTCCGGAATTGCTCAGTGAAGAAAGTCGGATCCGTATGGAAAACAAAACGATTTCATCTGCCGAAAACCTGCTCGAATCGATGGAAGATTTGTTATTGTGGAGTAAAGGCCAGATGGAAAATTTTACGCCACATTTTAATAAAATCCACGTTTCAAATATTTTTGAAGATTTGGAAAGGCATTTTGCGTCTGCTGAAAATGTCAATATCTATTTTGAAAATCCTGAAAATTTAATCTTGCATACCGACGAAAATTACCTGAAAACCATTCTCCGGAACCTAATCGGAAATGCAATCAAAGCACTCCGGAAAACTTCCGACGCACAAATTAAAGTCCACGCGTTTTCGCAAAATAACAAAAACACCATTGCCGTTTCCGACAATGGTCCGGGTGGAACCCAGCAGCAATTCCGCGCGCTGTATGATAAAAATGAAGTCGTCGGAATCAAAACCGGACTCGGATTGCATTTGATACGCGACCTTTCCAAATCGGTTCAATGCGAGATTACCGTCGAAACCAGTCCGGGAAAAGGTACGATCTTCACCATTTTATTCCCATAAAAAAAGGCCTGACTTTCGTCAAACCTTTCTTTATTTTGATGCAATCTGTTGATTACAATAATGCGTCCAATGAATCTGCGTACGTTTGTTTTGGAGCAACGCCTACTTGTCTTCCGACAACTTCACCGTCTTTAAAAACCAATACGGTCGGAATATTTCTCACACCATATTTGGCTGCGAATTCCTGGTTTGCGTCAACGTCCACTTTTCCGATAACCGCTTTTCCGGCATATTCTTCGCTGATCTGGTCGATGATTGGTCCTACCATACGGCAAGGTCCGCACCATGCAGCCCAAAAATCTACCATAACGGGTTTATCTGATTTCAATACGAGTTCCTCAAAAGTCGCATCGGTTATTGCTTGTGCCATAATTATGTTCTTTAAGTTTTTATCACACAAATTTACGGATAAAAAGTTAAAAGTTTTGTTAATTGAAAATTGCTTTTGGCTATGAAAGTATTTTTTTAAACGATTTGAAGCTATTCCTGCTGTCCGCTGTATCTTTTTTGCTGTAACATTTTTTCGCACCTGACTATTATATCAAAAGCAAAAAAGGATGACGCTTCCATCAGGGCTAGGTAAAACCCCTGACAACCATTGGTTATTCCCGTTTTAATTTCAATTCGTCTGAACCGTTTATTCAAAAAAAAAATTTAATTCAATTTAAAATTGATCTGCAATTTTTCCAGTTCCTGAAGCAATTCGTTTGAAATCTTGATTTTGAGTTTCCGGCTCGGCATCGACAATCGCGTAATGATTTTGGTTTCCTCGACTTCAGTTGTGACCTTGACATCTTCTGTTTCGTTCAGGTCGCCATCAAGACTTTGATCAAGTTCAGAAATTTCCGGATTATCTCCGGCCATCGCCTCCGAATTGGACATCACTGCGTCCATTTCGACCATTTTCTTGATTTTTTCAATCTCCAAAACTTCAAATTGCACCTGATGATCGCCTTTGTTTAACTGGAAAATTTCGCTCAAACGCGTAATGGTTTCCGTCTGCAAATCCTTAATATTAAAGTGGATGATGAGTTTTTTCGCAAACGCCGGCAAAACGTCCTGTAAATACTGTACGAGCATGAATTGCAAACGTGGCTCACCCTTTTTTCCGGTTTCCTTATCGGCCCAGCCTTCTTTGACCAAAACGCGCATGAAGGTAAAATTGTTCTGAATTAAAAAGTGTCTGAACTTCAAATATTCCTCTCCAAAAATCCGGAACTCGTGGCTTTCATCATAACCTTCGAGCGTAAATGACGCCCAGCCTTTTCCGTTTTTCGCCGTTCTGTGTTGCACATTCGAGATAATTCCGCCAAAAGCAAGGTTTTTATTAACATGCTGTTCGAGGCTTTTAAGCGCTTCGAGTTTAGCATTGCAGAAATACTGCATTTCAAATTTGTAATCGTCCAGCGGATGTCCGGAAATGTAAATCCCGACCACTTCTTTCTCTTTGGCCAATTTTTCCATCGTGCTCCAGTCTTCACAAGGCGGAACAATTGGTTCGGCAATTTGCACTTCGCTGGCTTCCCCAAACAAACTGACCTGCGACGAATTTTCATTTTCCTGGAATTTCGCACCATAACGAACGGCCTTTTCCAGAAATGTAATTCCGTCACCTTCATCGTGGAAATATTGTGCACGCGTGGTTCCAAGGAATGAATCGAATCCGCCGGCGAGCGCTAAATTTTCAAATGCTTTTTTATTCGCAGCACGAAGATCCACACGTTTTGCCAAATCAAAAATCGATTTGTATTTGGAGTCTTTTCTGCTGTCTACAATGGTTTTTACAGCGCCCATTCCGACGCCTTTTACCGCTCCAATTCCGAACCGAACGGCGTAATTTTCGTTTACCGTAAATTTATAAAACGATTCATTCACGTCCGGACCGAGCACTTCCAAGCCCATGCGTTTGCATTCTTCCATGAAAAACGACACTTGTTTGATATCGCTCATATTATTTGAAAGCACCGCCGCCATATATTCCGCCGGATAATTCGCTTTTAAATAGGCCGTTTGGTATGCGATCCACGCGTAACAAGTCGAGTGTGACTTATTGAACGCATACTCTGCAAATGCTTCCCAGTCTTTCCATATCTTTTCGAGTTTTACAGCGTCGTGACCTTTGGCAACAGCCTGGTTTACGAATTTCGGCTTCATCTTATCGAGTACGTCACGTTGTTTTTTTCCCATCGCTTTACGCAAAACGTCGGCATCACCTTTTGAGAAATCGGCGAGTTTTTGGGACAAAAGCATCACCTGTTCCTGGTAAACGGTAATTCCGTAAGTTTCTTTGAGCAATTCTTCACACGCATCGATGTCGTATGTAATTTCTTCTTCTCCATTTTTACGTTTGATAAAACTTGGGATGTAAGCGATCGGACCCGGACGGTACAAGGCATTCATGGCAATCAAATCCCCAAAAACCGTAGGCTTCAGCTCTTTCATGTATTTCTGCATTCCGGCGCTCTCATATTGGAAAATCCCAACCGTTTCACCACGCTGGAACAGCTCGTATGTTTTTAAATCGTCAATCGGAAACTGGTCTGGATCGATGTCTTTTCCGGTTCTGTATTTAACGAGTTTGACCGTATCTTTAATCAAAGTCAGGGTTTTGAGTCCCAAAAAGTCCATCTTCAGCAAACCGGCGCTTTCTACAACCGAGTTGTCAAATTGGGTTACATACAAATCCGAATCTTTAGCCGTGGCGACGGGAACAAATTTCGTAATATCGTCGGGCGTAATGATCACACCACAGGCATGAATTCCGGTGTTTCTTAAATTTCCCTCCAGGATTTGTGCCTGTTGCAACGTTTGTCCGCCAAGATCGGCTTCTTTTGCGAGCGCGATCAATTCTTTGACTTTATCGAAATCTTCAGGACGCAACGCCGCTCTCAATTTGGAATCATCCATTGAGAAAATCTTCGCTAGATTTAGGTTGAACGGAATCAGTTTTGCAATTTTATCGGCTTCAAAAAGCGGTAAATCCAAAACCCGCGCGGTATCGCGAATCGCTGATTTGGCTGCCATGGTTCCGTATGTAATAATCTGCGCGACTTGTTTCGATCCATATTTTTTGATGACATAATCCATGACGCTGCTTCGCCCTTCGTCATCAAAATCGATATCAATATCGGGCAACGACACACGATCGGGATTCAGGAAACGCTCAAAAAGCAGGTTGTATTTTAACGGATCGATATTGGTTATTCCGAGACAATAGGCCACTACCGAACCCGCAGCTGATCCACGGCCAGGGCCAACTGAAACGCCCATTTTTCTGGCTTCGGCGATGAAATCCTGGACAATCAGGAAATATCCGGGATAACCCGAATTCTGGATCGTTAACAATTCGAAGTCGATTCGTTCCTGAATTTCCTTGATTCTTTCACTGTCGGCCGGATCGGTTAAAAGTTCCGGATAACGCCTTTTTGCACCTTCATAAGTGAGGTAATGCAGAAATTTGTTTTCGCCACGTTTTCCGGCATCTGACTGATCTTCTTCAACAATAAACTCGGTTGGAATATCGAATTTCGGAAGCAAAACTTCGCGCGCCAGACTGAAAATTTCAATTTTATCGACAATTTCAGAAACGTTCACGATCGCGTCAGGCAAATCGCGAAACAAGGTTTTCATTTCGTCTCCCGATTTGAAATAATATTCCTGATTTGGCATCCCGTAACGATAGCCGCGGCCACGGCCAATCGGCGTTCCTTGTTTTTCACCGTCGCGAACGCAAAGCAAAATGTCGTGCGCGTTGGCATTGTCTTTATTGATGTAAAACGTATTGTTGGTCGCGATGAGTTTGACGTCGTGTTTGCGCGCCAATGAAATCAGCCCGGTGTTGACGCGGTTTTCGTCTTCCTGATTGTGGCGCATGACTTCAATATAAAAGTCTTCGCCAAATTGCTGTTTCCACCAAACCAAAGCTTCTTCGGCCTGGTTTTCACCCATATTTAAGATCTTGTTCGGGATTTCGCCGTAAAGGTTTCCCGACAAAACAATAATGTCTTCTTTGTATTGTTCAATGACGTTTTTGTCGATACGCGGCACATAATAAAATCCTTCCGTGTAAGCGATTGACGACATTTTCGCGAGGTTGTGGTAGCCGTTTTTGTTTTTGGCGAGCAGCACAATCTGGTAACCGTTGTCTTTGCGGGTTTTGTCTTTGTGGTCTTCGCAGACGAAAAATTCGCAACCAACAATCGGTTTGATCGGAACTTCCGTTGGCAATTCACCACTTTCGATCAGCGCCGCATTTTTGGCTTCAGCCGATTTGTTGTGGTTTAAAATATCTCTGACAAAATGGAACGCACCCATCAAATTCGCATGATCGGTCATGGCTACAGCGGGCATTTTCAACGCTGCTGCAGTTTTAACCAATGACGCGACACTAATTGTAGATTGCAAAACAGAAAACTGCGTATGGTTGTGCAGATGCACGAAATCGACAGCTGCCAATTGTTCTGACGTGACCTGCGTTTGTTTGGCGAAAGCCGGACTTTGCTGCGTTTGCTTGAATTGCTCGCGAATCGCATCCGAAGCGGCTTTAAGGTTTATGTGCCTTAAACCGATGAGCTGGATTTCACGCGGATTTTTATTCTGGAAATCTTCGAAATAATCCGTTGGAACATCGAGTTCTTCCTTGGTAAAAATTCGTCGGCGGATGAGTTCGAGGAAACATCTGGTCGTGGCTTCCACATCGGCAGTGGCGTTGTGTGCTTCCGAAAATGGGACGTTGAACAAATATTGGTGCAATTCGGTCAGCGTAGGCAATTTGAATTTTCCACCACGGCCACCCGGAAGTTGCAATAAGGAAGCGGTCACTTCGGTACAAGTGTCTAAAACCGGCATGGTAGCCATTGGAGAATCAATCCCGAAACGGTGGAATTCGCAGCCCATGATATTGACGTCGAAACCAACATTTTGTCCAACTATAAATTTGGATTTGGACAAGGCGATGTTGAATTTTTCGAGTACTTCTGCAAGCAGAATTCCTTCTGCGTCGGCGAGTTCTGTTGAAATCCCGTGGATGCGTTCGGCGTCGTACGGAATATTGAACCCTTCAGGCTTTACAAGATAATCCTGATGGTCGATAAGCGTTCCGTTTTCGTCGTGCAATTGCCAGGCGATCTGGATGCAACGCGGCCAGTTGGCTGTATCGGTAATTGGCGCGTCCCAACGCTTCGGCAATCCGGTGGTTTCGGTATCGAAAATTAAGTACATATCTGAATTTGAGGGTTTTGAAATTCGAGTGAATTGCAAAAATATGATTGTCAAAAATAGGATTTTTTGACCGAAAAACAACCGCCAAGTTATCAACAAAAAAAACCATTCCCGAGAGAATGGTTTTATAAATGGTATAGAAATGACACATCAGAAATGCATCTTTTGCTTCATTTTGTAAGCGGTTAATTAATAACCACCACGACTGTTTCCGCCGCCGTAACCGCCACCGCTGTTTCCACCGCGACTGTTTCCGCCACCGTAACCACCGCGTGAATCTCCACCACGGCTGTTGTTGTTAAAACTTCTTCTTTCGCCTTCTGGTTTAGGCTCAGATTTGTTTACAACAATTGCACGTCCTGAAACTGTAGCTCCGTTTAATTCATCGATTGCTTTTTGCGCCTCTTCATCATTTGGCATCTCAACAAAACCAAATCCTTTACTTCTTCCGGTAAATTTATCAGTAATAATTTTTACAGAGTCAACTGCTCCGTAAGCCTCGAAAGACTCTCTTAAATCTGCTTCCTCAATACTGAACGGAAGGCTTCCAACAAAAATATTCATAAGTACTTATTTATAATAATTCCAACAAATATAGTTTTAATTATTGTAATCTGCTACGGATTGATATAATTAAATTGTAAATTTAAAATATTTGATTATCAACAGGTTCTGATTATCAGCAGCCATTGGCTTTGGCGGAAATATGCCCAATAAAAAACCCGCCATGAAGACGGGTTGTAATATTTTTATTTGCCTGTTTATGGCGCCGGAGTAACCGCAACTTTGTAGAAAACACCGTTTTGGAAGTTTACAAAATCATCTTCATCGGCATCTTCATCAGTATTATAAGCATTGAATCTGAAGGTTCCCGAAACTGTTGCGCCGTCAAATTCAGAAATTACGACCTGGCCGTCTTCTTCACCGATTCCGGTTTCGTAAGTACGAACCAGCCCACTGTCATCTTTAATGGTAAAAATCGCTTTTTTATTATCGGTTACGCCCAAAAGATGCGTAATAAAAGTATTTTCATTTTTCGGATCCACGACAACCTGCGGCAATGGCACAACAATGGTGATCGTTTCTGTAAAAGTAACCGCCTGAAGGGTAAGTGTAGTTGCTGTAATGGTCGCTTTGGCTTCTGAACCCTGCCAGAATTCATTGTTTTTAACGCCCTGAAAAACCGACTCATTGTTAAACTGAACGTCATCACTGCACGATCCGAGTGTCAGCAGGATGATAAATAAAGAAAATATTTTTTTCATTTCGTTGAATTTTGCGAACAAAAATAGTTTTTTAAACCAAAAACGCTATATAAAAAATCATAAAATCGATTAAATAACCCACGCCTTTGCATTTTTTCCTATGTGTTTGATTTAAAATAAGTCGGCATTAGCATTTTTAAAAATAAATAGTATCTTTGCACCCTTAATTAATCGAGGTCGAGTACCTCAAAATTTAATCACAAGATTATGTCTGTAAAAATTAGATTACAAAGACACGGTAAAAAAGGAAAACCTTTTTACTGGGTTGTAGCTGCTGATGCACGCTCAAAAAGAGATGGTAAATACCTTGAAAAAATTGGTACTTACAATCCAAACACAAACCCTGCAACTATCGATTTGAACCTTGAAAGCGCTGTACAGTGGCTTCACAATGGTGCACAACCAACTGATACTGCAAAAGCAATCCTTTCTTACAAAGGCGCTTTATTGAAACACCACCTTGATGGAGGCGTTCGCAAAGGTGCTTTGACTCAGGAACAAGCTGACGAGAAATTGGCTAAATGGCTTGATGAAAAAGCTGGAAAAGTAGACGCTAAAAAATCAGGTCTTTCTACAACTAAAGCTGATGTAAAAGCAAAAGCAATTGAAGCTGAGAAAAAAGTAAACGCGGATCGTATCGCTGCTGCCAAACAAGCTGAAGCCGATGCCATCGCTGCTGCAACTCCTGCTGTTGAAGAAGAAGCTACTGAAGAAGCTGTTGTTGCTGACGCAGAAACTGCAAACGAGGAAACTCCTGCTGCAGAAGAAAACAATGAAGAAGCTCAGGCTTAATTTATCCTGCGATAATGCGTAAAGAAGATTGTTTCTACTTAGGTAAAATCGCAAAAAAATTTAGTTTTAAAGGGGAAGTCCTGATCTATCTGGATACGGATGAACCTGAGTTATATGAGGATATGGAATCAGTTTTTGTCGAATTCGGCAAAAATTTGATTCCATATTTTATTGAAAACAGTTCGCTGCACAAAAACGATTTCCTTCGCGTGCGTTTTGAAGATGTCAAAACAGAAGCCGAAGCTGAGGAATTGCTCGGAAATGCAGTCTATCTTCCTTTAAAAATGCTGCCAAAACTTACCGGCAACAAATTTTATTTCCACGAAGTCATTGGTTTTGAAGTCGAAGACAAACGTTTGGGCGTTGTCGGCGTCATTCAATCAATCAACGATTCATCCGCACAGCCGCTTTTTGAGGTTTTGAAAGGTGATGTAGAAATCCTGATTCCGATGATCGACCACTTTTTAGTCGAAATCGACCGAAAGAACAAAAAGGTCAAAATGGATCTACCGGAAGGCTTGATTGAAATGTACCTTTAGTCAATTAATAATTAAAAATGTACAATTAATAATTATTTCGGATTGTCCATAAAATCTCCGACGCAGTCTACACAATCGCCAATTATTCATTATTAATTAATTGAAATGAGTTTTTCTTTCAAACAATTTTCTGTTGAACAAGACAAAGCCGCGATGAAAATCGGGACAGATGGCGTGTTGCTTGGTGCGTGGGCTCCGATTAACCAACAGACTTATTCCATTTTGGACATTGGAAGCGGCACCGGAATCATTGCTTTGATGCTTGCGCAGCGCAGTGATGCCGACCAAATCGACGCACTTGAAATTGATGAAAATGCCTACGAACAAGCGGTTGAAAATTTTGAAAATTCTCCGTGGAGCGATCGTTTGTTTTGCTACCACGCCGGATTGGATGAATTTATGGAAGAACCCGAAGACGAATACGACCTGATCGTTTCAAATCCGCCGTTTTATACTGAGAATTATTTCTCTGGAGATGAACAACGCGACCAGGCACGGTTTACCGAATCTTTGCCATTCGAAGATTTAGTTGAAGCAGCCGACTTATTGCTGTCTGAAAACGGCATTTTTGCGATTGTCATTCCTTATAAAGAAGAGCAAAAACTGATTGCCTTGGCTCGTGATTTCGATTTGTTTCCAATGAAAATCACACGTGTCAAAGGAACACCGACGACTGAAATCAAAAGAAGCTTATTGGCTTTTAGCCGAAATCTTACTGAAAATTTCCAAACAGATGAATTGACCATCGAAATCGGAAGGCATGAATACACTCCCGAATACATTGCGCTGACCAAAGATTTCTATCTCAAAATGTAATCCCAATTCAGTCGCGTTTTTTTACAGTTCAGTCGGTTTTTATTTTTTAAGGAACAAATTCTGCGTCTCTTTGACCCAGCATTAACCTTAAAAACAACAAAATGAAAACGATCCTTAACCTAGTATTGCTGCTTACAATTTCATGCGCATTCGCCCAAAGTGACGAAAAATTCTACACGCCGTCAAAAAACCTAAAACCGTTTGAAATCCAAAACCACGAAGCGGTTCTAATAACCGTTGACTCAGACACTCTACACAACGTATTTTTCAAACCAGCCGGAAAAGCGAAAGCAACGATCTTATTTTTCCAGGGCGCCGGCGGGAATTTCAGCGATTACCAATACATCACCAAACCATTTGTTGAAGCCGGCTATCAGGTTTTGATGACTTCGTTTCGTGGTTACGGAAAATCAACCGGAAAACCCACACATCTAAATATTACAAGTGACGCAGAAGTGATTTTTGAAACATTCACCAAACGCAAAGACGTGAAAAACTTACCAGTTTTGGTTTACGGAACTTCGATTGGATGCCAGGTTGCGGTAAACCTGACCAGAAAAAAACAATCAAAAATCAAAGCATTAATACTCGACAGCGGCTTTACTTCTTTTACCGACATCGCATTAAGCACAACACCTGAAGCACAACACGCGATGATCCGCCAATATGTGGTTTCGCCTTATAGCGCGGAAGAAGACATCAAAGCGATCGAAAATGTAAAAACTTTGGTGATCCAAAGCGAGCAGGATGAATTTGTTCCGTTCGCACTCGGAAAGAAAGTTTTCGACAACGCAAACGAACCAAAAACGCTGTATCAATATGAAGGCAAACACATCGAAGCGATGAAAACCGATGCGAAAAAAATCATTTCGAAAATTGATGGTTTGCTTTAACTATCGGTCCGTTACAACGAACGGCTGCAATAGGGATGGAAATGGAAATCCTTTTTGATCCCGACACTTCGGGATCAAAAAGATTGCAATGTACAGCCCGGCGCGTTGCACTCCCAAATTTCCTGTTTAAAATACACATTCCGCAACGCGAATTGCCAAAATTTAAATTATCAGCGAAATCGGTTTCGTTTATTTTGATTTGTCATAATTGTTTGCCTACTTTTGCCCCAGTTTTTAAAATTCATTGATATGAAACCAGATTTATTTCAGGCTCCGGATTATTACCTGTTGGACGATTTGCTGACAGAAGAACATAAATTAGTACGCGATTCTGCGCGTGCGTGGGTGAAACGCGAAGTGTCGCCAATCATTGAAGAATATGCCCAAAAGGCAGAATTTCCAAAACAGATCATCAAAGGTTTGGGTGAAATTGGCGGTTTTGGCCCGTATATTCCGGTGGAATATGGCGGCGCGGGATTGGACCAGATTTCTTACGGACTGATCATGCAGGAAATTGAAAGAGGCGATTCGGGCGTGCGTTCGACATCTTCTGTTCAGTCTTCACTGGTGATGTATCCGATCTGGAAATACGGAAACGAAGAACAAAGAATGAAATATTTGCCAAAACTGGCAACGGGTGAATTTATCGGTTGTTTCGGATTGACAGAACCAAATTACGGTTCAGATCCGGGAAGCATGATCACCAATTTTAAAGATATGGGCGACCATTATTTACTCAATGGCGCAAAAATGTGGATCTCGAATGCGCCGTTTGCCGATATTGCCGTAGTTTGGGCAAAAGACGAAACCGGACGCATCCACGGATTGATCGTAGAGCGCGGCATGGAAGGTTTTACGACTCCGGAAACGCACAACAAATGGTCGCTTCGTGCATCGGCAACGGGCGAATTGATTTTTGACAACGTGAAAGTTCCGAAAGAAAATTTATTGCCTAACAAATCAGGTTTGGGTGCGCCGCTGGGCTGCCTCGATTCTGCGCGTTACGGAATTGCCTGGGGCGCGATTGGCGCTGCGATGGATTGTTACGACACGGCTTTGCGTTATGCAAAAGAACGCGTACAGTTTGACAAACCGATCGCAGGAACGCAATTGCAACAGAAAAAACTCGCTGAAATGATTACTGAAATCACGAAAGCACAATTGCTAACCTGGAGACTCGGCGTTTTGAGAAATGAAGGCAAAGCGACTTCTGCTCAAATCTCAATGGCAAAACGGAATAACGTGAATATGGCGATTGAAATCGCCCGAGAAGCACGCCAGATTTTGGGCGGAATGGGAATTACAGGCGAATATTCGATCATGCGTCATATGATGAACTTAGAATCGGTAATTACTTACGAAGGCACACACGACATTCACTTGCTGATCACCGGAATGGACATCACCGGAATCGCGGCTTTCAAATAGGCAACAGCTGATAAAATAATGATAAAATTCTTAAAAAGCTTCCTGCAACCGGGAAGCTTTTTTACTTTTACGCAAAATACCACGCTATGAATACCAATACGATTAACGAAAAACTGCAGCCATTGAAACAACAATTGCTGCAACATCCGCTATACGAAAAAGTCAAAACGATTGAAGATTTGCATACTTTTTTAGAATGTCATGTCTATGCTGTTTGGGATTTTATGTCGTTGTTGAAAGCGCTTCAGCAAAAATTGACCTGTACGACTACGCCATGGTTTGCCACTAAAAATCCGGAAACCAGATATCTGATTAATGAAATTGTTCTGGCAGAAGAAAGCGATTTGACTTTGGACGGAAAAAGGCTCAGCCACTTCGAAATGTATTTAGATTCAATGCAGGCTTGCGGTGCCGATACTTCCGAAATCAATCATTTTATTGACGAAGTGCAATCGTTGCAGAATATTTTCGTAGCGATCAGACGCAGCAGTTTGCATCCGGAAATTAAAGCATTTTTAGATTTTACTTTTCGAGTGATCGAAGAAGGAAAACCACACCAGATTGCCGCTGCTTTTACTTTTGGCCGCGAAGACCTGATTCCGTCGATGTTTACCGAAATCCTCAAAAACTTCCAGAATAATTTCCCTGAAACCGATTTGTCGGAATTGATTTATTATTTTGAACGCCATATCGAACTCGACGCCGACGAACACGGACCAATGGCCATGCAAATGATCGATGCTTTGTGTGAAAATAATGCCCAGAAATGGAACGAAGTGCAGCAAATTTCGATTCAGGCTTTGGAAAAACGCATCGGTTTGTGGAATGCGATCGAAGAAAAAATCATGATGAAAGCAGAAATGGTCTAAAACCGATTTTTCAGATTCATCGTACATCTACATCCAACCAAATGACAAACGATGAAAATGATCACTGCAATAACCGTCTTATTTTTCCATTTTTTTTGCGCTTCCTGTTCCAATGACAGCGATGTTGTGGCCGTTCAGAAACCCGTGATGCAAGTTCCCGTGGTTACACCTGCCGTTTCCTATAAATATCTGGCATTGGGCGACAGTTATACCATTGGCGAAAGCGTTTGTGAAAGCTGCCGATTTCCCGAACAACTCAAGACACAATTGCAAAGCAGTATTGCAAATTCGGCGATAAACTTAAAAATTATCGCGCGCACCGGTTGGACAACAACCAATCTGAAAGCCGCCATTATCAGTGAAAATCCAACTTCAGATTATGATCTCGTGACTTTACTTATTGGCGTAAACAACCAATACCAGAGCAAACCTTTTTCGTTGTACGAACAGGAATTTCCCGAACTCGCGAACAAAGCGATTGCCTTGGCTAAAGGAGATAAAAGCCGCGTTATCGTGGTGTCGATCCCGGATTATGCGTACACGCGTTTCGGACAGAGTACGCCGAGTCCGTCAGCGATTTCATTGCAAATTGACCAGTACAACTTATTTGCAAAAAATTACTGCATCCAGAATAATATTGAATTTGTGGACATCACCGATATCACGCGTGAAGGTTTGAACCAGCCTTTATTGGTTGCCACCGACGGTTTGCATCCTTCCGAACTCGCCTATTCCAGGTTTGTCGAAAGGCTGTTGCCAAAAGCAAAAGCGGTCCTTATTCGGTAAAATCTCAGTTTGTACTATTTTTCACCTCATAAAATACCGCCTTTGTCGCAAATTTTTCCAGCGTTTGCGTTTTATCTGTAGCTTTGGGTAATTTTAAAAATTATGCCTTACAAACTACGCACGCTGGTCCTGCACATTCTTGGAATTCTGGCTTTTTTAAGCATACCGGTTTTTACGTCGCCTGATTTTGATTCCGGCCGGAGCATGCTGATGGTTTCCGAATTCCGGAAGAATTTTGCAAGTTATTTTTTGTTGTTGCTTTTCTTTTACGCCAACTTCTATTATTTCATTCCGAAATTTTACTTTCAGAAAAAGACGTTTTTATATTTTGCACTGATTTTCATTTCGTATGCAATCATTGTCCGCTTTCCGGATTTTATCTTCCCGTCGAATTTTCAGGATCACGGTCTAATGATGCCTCCCGAAATGGACGGACATCCGCCACTTCCGCCAAATGAAATGTTTTTCTTCATGCCGCACGGCGGATCCTTATTCCAATTTTTATTAGTGCTCGCACTTTCGTTCATTCTCAAAATCAACGCCCGATTGACCGAAATCAACAGCGAAAAATTAAAGGCCGAAGTATCGTATCTGAAAGCACAAATCAATCCGCACTTTTTGTTCAACACCCTCAACAGCTTGTATGCGCTTACGATTGAAAAGTCGGATTCGGCGCCCGATGCTGTGTTGAAATTGTCCAATATGATGCGTTATGTCGTAACAGAAAGCACGAACGATTTCGTACCTTTAGAAAAGGAAATCAATTACATCAAGGATTATGTCGATTTGCAGCGGCTTCGGATTTCTGACGAAAGCAACTTGGAATTTTCGCTCAACGGAAATTCAAAAGGCAAACGAATCGCACCATTGGTGATCATTCCGTTTATCGAAAATGCGTTTAAATACGGCATCAACGGTGAGGAAAATTGGCACATCTCCATCAAAATTGACATTTCCGAAGACGATTTTCTGCTTGACGTTATCAACAACCAGGTGAATGTGAATATCCCGGAGGAAGAAGCCAGCGAACAGGGAATCGAGAATACCGCAAGAAGATTGGAGTTTATTTATCCGGGCGAACACCAACTCGAGGTGAACGACAACAAAGACCATTTTCATGTCCATCTTAAAATCAAACTCTCATGATACGTGCGATTGCGCTTGACGACGAACCATTGGCACTGAAAGTGATCGAAAGCTTTTGCAGCCGCATTGGTTACATCCAACTCGAAAAAACGTTTACCAAAACCGCTGAAGCACACAAACATTTGCGCAAGCAGCCGGTCGATTTGATCTTTCTGGACATTCAGATGCCGATGCAAAACGGAATGGAATTTTACGCAGAGATCGAGCAAAAGGTCATGGTGATTTTTACGACTGCTTACAGCGAATATGCCGTTGATGGTTTCAATGTAAACGCTACCGATTACTTGCTAAAACCTTTCTCTTTCGACCGTTTTTCGCAGGCTGCAGAAAAGGTGAAAAGCATTTATGAAACCAAAAACCAGGTTTCGAATTCCGAACAACAATACCTTTTTATCCGCGCCGATTACAGCCTGAATAAAATCCTGATTTCCGATATTTTATTCGTTGAAGGTTTGGATGATTACCTCAAAATCCACATTGCAAACCAAAAAACGATCGTGGCCCGAATGACGATGAAAGCCATTCTGGAAAAACTTCCGGCAACAGAATTTGTACGCGTGCACCGATCCTTCATCATTCCGGTTTCGAAAATTGACAAAGTCAGGAATAAGGTCATTTACATTGGCAATGAAGAAATTCCGCTGAGCGCAAGTTATGAAGCGGCGTTCCTGTCGATTATCGGAAGCAAATAGATTTACCGCATAAAAATTGGCTTTGGCCTCATAAATTTTTCCATCCAAAATAAGCACGTTATTTTTATCCGAATTCAAAAGCAAATATTCTGAATTATGGTATTGGAAAAACAGGCACAAATTTACAAATCGGACCAACGCGGCTGTACCGAATCGGAGATTTTCAGAAGATGCTGCACTTTTAATTTCGATCATTATAAATCGCTTTCGCGGAATCCGTTCGGAACGTTAGTCGCCCTAAATGATGAAACCCTTTCGGGCGGAAACCAAATCCTGCGCCATCTAGAAACCGACACAAACATCGTCCTGATTCCGATTGTTGGCGGGATCGTTTACAAAGACAGCCTGGGCCATGAAGATATTGTTGGCACCGGCCAGGCCAGATTTTTTTCCGCACAAAAATCCATGTCGTATGAAATTATAAATCCGTTTCCTGATGATTTGGTCAATTACCTTCAAATCTGGTTTCGTCCGGAAGATGGGATTTTTACTACACAATCGGCGCAAACCAACTTTGATCTTTCGGCCAGAAACAAAATGATTTCGATTGTTGGAGATGCGTTTTCTGAAACTGAAATCGGCGAAAACACCTCCAATACTTCCATATCGATCGGTATTTTCGACGGTCGGAAAGAAGGCATTTATACCTTAAAAAATCCTGGAAACGGACTTTTCGCATTTGTGATCAACGGCGCATTTGAATTTGAAAACCGACTGATCGAGTCGCGTGACGGCCTCGCTTTAAGCGGAATCACCGAAGCGGAATTTGAAGCACTATCTGAAAATGCCATTCTTTTAATTCTCGAAATTCCAATAAACTAATAAGTTCGCAACATTCACCGCATAAAAATTCGGCTTTACCTCATAATTTTTTTAATCAGAAACAGGTTTGTTACGTTTGACCAGAATTTAATTTTCACGTTATGGAAAGGAAAGATTTTATAAAAAACGGATTAGGATTTTTAGGAATGGCCGTCGCTGCTCCTGCCCTGCTAAGAAAACCGGCATTTGCTTCAAAAACAGACAACGCATTGTTATGCGGATCGACCAATAGCGAAACTGCCGGGCCGTTTCCAACACATACGCCGTCGTCGCTCGTAAACAGCAACATCGTTAGCGGACGCACCGGAATCCCGCTCAGCATAAACATCACGGTAAACAATACCACTGCAAATTGCGCAGCTTATGAAGGTGCGATCGTTGACATCTGGCATTGCGATAAAGACGGAAATTATTCTGAATATGGAGGCAGCGGAATGCAACAAACGAATTACACCACGGTACATTTTTTACGTGGACGCCAAACTACAAATGCAAACGGTTTGGTAAGTTTTACTTCGATTTTTCCGGGTTGGTACAACGGACGCGCGACACACATTCACGTTCACGTGTACAATGCTTCGGGAACTTCGCTGCTGGTGACGCAAATTGCTTTTCCGGAAGGCACGTCGAGTGCGGTAAATCTCGTAAATGCATCCACGGCAAATGGTTACACGAAAGGCATGAGCGGTTATACGTATAATGCGTCAGACAATGTCTTTTCAGATGGCGTGACCAATGAATTGTCTTCGATTACAGGATCAGTCTCTGAGGGATTTGCACTGTCACATACGATTTTTGCTGCCGGACCTGTATTGGCGATCAACGACGCAACAGCAGTTTTATCGCAAATGGGACAAAATTACCCCAATCCGTTTGCTGATAAAACCACGATTCCGTTGCAATTGTCGCTGGCTTCAAAAGTGAGTCTGCAGATTTTTGACCTCAATGGCCGAACGATAGGAAATCCGATTTCGAATCATTTTTCATCCGGAAGCCATTCGATAATTTTAGAAAAAGCAGCGCTAAACCTCAGCGCCGGCTACTACATCTACAAAATTAAAGTGGAAAATGCCGATGGCATATTTGAACAAAATAAAAAAATGTTGGTTAAATAATTGTTTGTTTTTAGTTTGGTTATCTAAAGAGCGCGTGCCCAATACGCGCTCTTTTAACTTTTGAATCTGAGATGTATAACGCAAAAATCCGTTTGGCTTACCGAATTGTAATTGACCATTCCTCAAATTTGGTTTGGGACAAATATGTATTCGAAGACACGTTTAAAGAATATCGAATGCAACAACAATTGTTTAACGACAACGAAAATCCGAAGAAAACCTTTCGGGAATTGCTCAACGAAAATGAAAAAGCGGAGCAGCTTCATTACCTGACCGGAATCGCCGCAAACGCGTACATCCAGCAATTGAAAGGAAAATTACACCGCGTGTGCGACGTCCTTGGAAACCAGTTTTTTCCGTTTGCCAATTACCAACTGGATATTGTAAATACGGATATTGAAGCGATTGAAAAGCACAAAGTCGGAATTACATTTTACTCGCCAATGCTGAAGCTGATCGACATTGTGAACAATTGTTATCTGGTTTCAACAACGACCGAAGGCAACGCTTTTGAAACTATGATGTTTCCGCTGCAGCAAAATCTCGCGATCTGTTATTTTGAAAATTAACTATTAAGATTTTACCTATAAAAAACTAAAATTCACCTCTTTTAACGCCTGCGATGATTTTTATATCATTAAAAGATATATATTCGCCGCCGATTTAATTCAATCAATACCACATGAAATTCAACTTTACACACAAAGCATTTTTGCTTTTATTAATGATGTCCATGGCTTCTTTTGGACAAAACAGCAACAGAACGGTTTTCGGAAAATCGGTTGGCGTAAACCCAAACAACGGGAAAATTCGTTGCGTTACAACAGAATACGAAAGTTCGCTACAGCAAAAAATGGCCGGACGTGCTTCTACCGAAGAATTTGAAAATTGGCTCGCTCCTAAAGTGGAAGCTGCAAAACATAACATCGAAAACAGAAGCGTTACAGGTCTTGTTACCATTCCGGTAGTGGTTCACGTAATCCACAACGGTGATGCTGTCGGAAGCAATGAAAATATTTCTGACGCGAGAATCTTATCTCAAATCACGGTTTTAAACCAGGATTTCAGAAGAATGACGGGAACTCCGGGTTTCAACAACAATGCTGTTGGTGCCGATATGGAAATTGAATTCGTTATGGCCAAAAGAAAACCAGACGGAACTGCTACAAACGGAATTGACCGTGTCAACTTAACGCGTGCAAGCTGGGCGACTGAAACTCTAGTCGAAGGAACTTTGAAACCGCAAACAAGCTGGGATCCCACACAATATTTCAACATTTGGGTTTGTGCGTTCAGCGATTCGGAAAGTGCAGAATTGTATGGCGTTCTGGGTTATGCCCAATTTCCAAGCAGCTCAGGATTAGGCGGACTTGAAGTGAATGAAGGTGCTGCCAATACAGACGGTGTGATCATCGACTGGAGATGTTTTGGATCATCGACTTATGCTCCTGGAAATTATTTCGATACTTACGATAAAGGAAGAACGGCAACCCACGAAATCGCACACTGTTTTGGTTTGAGACACATCTGGGGCGATAACACCTCTTGCGTTGTAAATGCTGCTGACAGCCGCCAGGATTATTGCCCTGATACGCCTGCAGCGAACGAAGAGCACTACGACTGCGAGCAGGTTTACAATACTTGTACCGCTGCTGCCGGAAATGATATGGTTGAAAATTACATGGATTATACAAATGATACCTGTATGAACATTTTCACGCTGGACCAAAAAGGAAGGGTTTTAGCCGTTTTGCAAAATTCTCCAAGAAGAGCGACATTGACAACATCTACCGCAGGACAGCCATTGGGAACAACATCATTTGAATTATTGGCAAACATCAGCCTTTATCCAAACCCTGCAAATGACATCGTGAACATCAATGCAAACAACCTGAACCTGCCACAATCTTACACCGTTTACAACAGTTTAGGACAAATCGTTGCCTCTAAAAATGTGACTTCAGGTACAGATTTATCAATCAATACGTCAACTTACAACAGCGGTGTGTATTTCATCAAAGTTGCAAAAGAAGGCGCAGTCAAAACATTGCAATTCGTTAAAAATTAATTGCGGTACAAACAAACATGAAAAAAGCGGAACAATTGTTCCGCTTTTTTTTATTCTTATCAAATATGTTTTTTGATTTTAAACGTAAGATTTACGACCGTATATTGCATAAATCGTAGGTCTGAAATCGTAAATTATGAATTTAATATTCCGGTGCCAATTCAATCTCCAAACCTTCCAGATCTTCGGTAATTGGGATTTGGCAACCAAGCCTGCTAGTGGGTTTGACATAGAACGCTTCCGAAAGCATGGCTTCTTCTTCATCGCCCATTTCCGGCAAATCGAAATCGTTTAAAACGTAGCATTGACAGGATGCACACATCGCCATTCCGCCACAAACGCCTATCGTTCCTTCGGGAGCGAGTTCATACGCACGACAAACTTCCATGATCGTCATCGCCATATCAGTTGGCGCCTGGATTTCATGGACAATTCCTTCGCGGTCGGTAATTTTTATATTGACATCCTGTGACATTAGTCGATGGCTTTAACAACCGCTTTTTCGGCTTCTTTTCTGGTTCCGTCGAAACCGTCAACGCCAGCCACAGTGGTGTATTTCATTACATATTTCTTGCCCGGATTCATGCGTTGGTACACACTCTGGCACATTAACGTCGCCTCGTGGAAGCCGCAAAGAATCAGTTTTAATTTGCCCGGATAAGTGTTGACGTCGCCAATGGCGTAAATCCCGGGAATATTGGTTTGATAGTCTAAGGAATTATCGACTTTGATCGCATTTTTTTCAATTTCAAGTCCCCAACTTCCAATTGGACCCAGTTTTGGCGACAATCCAAAAAGCGGGATAAAATAGTCGGTTTCGATTTTGCGGTGTGCGCCGTTTTCTTCAATATCAAGCGATTCGATGTGTTCCGATCCATTGATTCCAATGACTTCAGCTGGCGTGACCAATTTAATCTTGCCTTCATTTTTAAGTTCCTGGACTTTATCAACAGAATCGAGTGCGCCGCGGAATTCGTTTCGCCTGTGGATCAAAGTTACTTCTGATGCGACATCGGCAAGGAAAACACTCCAATCTAAAGCAGAATCGCCGCCGCCTGCAATAACAACACGTTTGTTGCGGAATTCTTCGGGATCTTTGATGAAATATTTAACGCCTTTGTCTTCGTAAAATTCGATATCTTCAATGAGCGGTTTTCTGGGTTCGAAACTTCCGAGTCCGCCAGCGATGGCAATCGAATTGGCGTGGTGTTTTGTACCTTTATCTGTAGTAACAATGAATGTTCCGTCTTCGAGTTTTTCGATCGTATCTGCGCGTTCGCCGAGTGTAAATCCAGGTTGGAACTGTTTGATCTGCTCCATTAAATTGGTAACCAAATCGCCAGCCAAAACTTCGGGAAATCCAGGAATGTCGAAGATGGGTTTTTTGGGATACAATTCGGTTAACTGTCCGCCTGGCTGGGGCAAAGCGTCGATAATATGGCATTTTAATTTGAGCAATCCGGCTTCAAAAACGGCGAAAAGTCCGGTTGGGCCGGCGCCGATAATTAAGATATCTGTTTCAATCATTTCTTTTGTGCTAAGGTTTTCGAAGACAAAATAACGCCTAAGAAAACATTCTTAATATGATAATTGTCAGTTTGGAAAAAGTTTCTTCTGGATACAGGTTCGCGTTAGGGATTACTACGTCCGTTCGCTTCGCTCGGGTGAGGCGGCATCCTTTTTATAGAGCCTTCAAGGCGAAAATAAAAAGACGAAGCCGAAAGCCCGGCCGCAGGAAACGCCCCAAAAACTGACGGGAATTATTTATGCGATGTTGACCACGGTTTCAATTTGTGGCGCAAACTTTTTGATCGTCGTTTCGACTCCGGCTTTGAGCGTCATTTGGTTGACACTGCACGAAATGCAGGCACCTTCGAGGCGAACGGTCACGTGTTTGTCGTCTTCAATCGAGATCAGCGTAATGTCGCCACCATCGGATTTCAAAAACGGACGGATTTCTTCGAGCGCTTTTTCGACGTTGGTTTTTAATTCTAGTGTATCCATTATTTTATGTTTGAAGATTTAAGATGGAAAGATTTAAAAATTTGTTGTGTCCAGATCCTTAAACCTTTCAGTTTTTAAATCATTTAATTTTTCTTTACCGCGGAACAGCCGGCCATCGTTGTAATTTTGATCGCTTCGCTTGGCGGCAGGCTTTCGTTTCTGTTGACAGTTTCCTGAACGACATTTCTGGTGATTTCCTCAAATACGCCTTCAATTATTGAAGCCGTTTGCAATGCAGCCGGACGTCCATAATCTCCGGCTTCGCGGATCGATTGTACCAATGGCACTTCGCCCAGGAACGGCACGTCGAGATCTTCTGCAAGGTTTCTGGCACCTTCTTTTCCGAAAATGTAATATTTATTTTCAGGCAATTCTTCCGGAGTGAAATACGCCATATTTTCGATGATTCCCAAAACAGGAACGTTGATCGCTTCTGACAAAAACATCGAAACGCCTTTTTTGGCATCGGCCAACGCAACGGCTTGAGGTGTACTTACGACCACGGCTCCGGTGATTGGCAGCGATTGCATGATCGACAAATGAATATCACCTGTGCCCGGCGGAAGGTCGATTAGCATGAAATCGAGTTCGCCCCAGTCGGCGTCAAAGATCATTTGGTTTAACGCTTTTGAAGCCATTGGCCCGCGCCAGATCACGGCCTGGCTTGGTGCTGTGAAAAATCCGATGGACAATATTTTGATTTCGAAACTTTCGATGGGTTTCATTTTTGATTTTCCATCAACTACGATCGAAACCGGTTTTTCGTGTTCAACGTCGAACATGATGGGCATCGACGGTCCGTAAATGTCGGCGTCGAGGATTCCGACTGCGAAACCCATTTTGGCTAAAGTCACCGCAAGATTTGCTGTTACGGTAGATTTTCCGACACCGCCTTTTCCGGAGGCAACCGCAATGATATTTTTGATTCCGGGAATGGATTTTCCTTTGATCTCATTGGCTTTTTCAGCCGCTTCCACTTTGATATTAACCCTGACTTTGGCGTCTGGAGAGAATTTTTCATGGATTAATTTGCGGATGTCGTCTTCAGCACGTTTTTTAATGTGCATGGCCGGCGTGTGCAAAACCAAATCTACTATTGCTTCTTCCCCAAAAGTGACCACGTTTGTAACCGCGCCACTTTCTACCATATTTTTTCCTTCTCCCGCTATGGATATTGTTTCCAGCGCTTTAAGAATTTCTTTTCTGTCTAATTTCATAATAATTTCCGGTCTTATTAAGACTAAATTAAGTCCCGACACTCAGGGAGCAAAGATAACAGTAAAAGTTCAGAAACTAAAGTTAAAGAATTGAATTTATTGATGGCGGAATGTGCTGTGATAAAAAACGGTCAGCAGGACAAAAACTGCCTGCTGACCGATGATTTTTAACTGATGTGAAAGTCCGTTATTCGTATTTAAGATATTTCAAAACGTCGATTCGTGTCGCCTGGTAAGCTTTTGTAAGCACAATCAGAATTGTCAAGACACAAAGCACCAGAAAGCCAATGAGGAACGGAACGGCCGAAATGCTGATCCGATAAGCGAAATCTTCGAGCCATTTGCTCAGCACAAACCACGTTGGCAAAAATGCGACGGCAAATCCGATCACGCAAAAGAGCAAATATTGCTTTGACAATTCTTTGAGAAGCGAACCGGTTTCGGCGCCAAGCGTTTTGCGGATAGCGATTTCTTTCATTCTTCTTTCGATCGAATAGGACGCGAGTGCGAACAATCCGAAAAGTGCGATTAAAATTACGACGACATTCAGCAAGGAGAACAGGTTTTTCTGTTTGACAAAAGCTTCATAACTGCGCGCGAAATTCTTATCGACAAATTCATATTTAAACGGATATTCGGTATCGACTTTTACTTTCCAGAATTTCTCAAGTTGCGCAATCGTACTTTCCATATGTTCGGGCGAAACCTTTACAAAAACATGGTTCATATTGCCTTCCATCCAGAAAATGGTTTTGTAGTGAAAGAATACCATTGGCGGAATCTCTTCCTGCGGACCTGTCAAATGAAACTGATCGACAACGCCAATGATCTTAAGCTTTTTGCTGTTCCAGTCGACTTCTTTTCCTATAGGATCTTTCTCATTCATCATAGCCAATGCCGCTTTGTTGATCAATATTGAACTCACAGAATCTGAAGCTATTTTAGAGGAGAAATTACGTCCTTCCGAAACTTTCATGCGCATCATATCGATCATATTAAAATCGACACACATGTTTTTTGCCTGAATGTTGTTGCTGTTTTTGTATTGGAATCCAGAGGAAGAATTCGATCCTTTTCCGAACGAAAAATTACTGGCTGAAACGTCCTGAACGCCGGGCATTTTTAATATTTCCTGTTTGATTGTGAGATAACGGTCAAATTTTTCTTCGTTCTGACGGTGGCGGAAGGAAATATCAATAACCTGATTGCCCTTGAAACCGAGGTCTTTGGTACTCATAAATTCGACCTGCTTGTATACGAGGTAAGAGCCAATGATAAAAAATGAAGCGATCGAAAATTGCAAAATCAGCATGCCATTTCTGAGCCAGATCCCACTTTTACTGCGCCCAAAATTGCCTTTGAGCACTTTCAGAGATTCAAAATTCGACACATACACTGCCGGAAAAATCCCTGCTACGACAATTACTACTATAAAAATCACCAGCAATTGCAGATAAAACTGGCTTCCAATCATGATCAGTTCCTTATTTAAAAATTCATTGTAGTAAGGCAACGACAACTCTACTATGACCAGCGCCAACAAGATTGCAAAAACCGTCATGAACACCGTTTCGAATAAAAATTGCCTCACAATGTTGCCTTTGGTCGCGCCGATAATCTTGCGAACGCCGACTTCTTTCGCGCGCTTGACGGCATTGGCTGTAGCCAAATTTACATAATTGACAATCGATAGAATCAGGATCAAAACCGACAATCCGGCCATGATGAGCAGAAATTTGTAATTGCCTTTTCCTTCCGGATAACCATCGACAACAGAATGCAATCGCGCCTTTTTTAATGGCTCAAGTATGATTTTCATCGAACCATTTTTCTTAACAAACTCGGCTATCGAAATCCCGGAATCTTTTGCGTCCTGTTTCGTCCGGTAATTGTAGAAAATGTCTTCAATTTTTTTGGCAACAACATCGGCTTTCGCCGGATCTTTGAGTTTCACGAGCAATCCAAAATTGAAATTTCCCCATTGGTCCAGGTTGTCCTTGAGTTTTTTGTCAATCAGATTGGTAACAGCCATCGGCTCGATCGAAGAATTTCCGCTGAGTTTGTAAACGCCGCGAACAACCAGATTTCTGTTCGAATAAACGACCTGTTTGTTGATCGGATCTTCATCGCCAAAAAGCTGTTTCGCCACATCTTCGGAAAGTGCGATGCTGCTTTTGTCAAGCAATGCATTTTTTGCGCTTCCTCTTACAAATTCAAATGGAAAATAATTAAAGAAGTCTTTTTGGGTGTCAAAAATCTTTTCGAAAACGATCTTTTTGCCTTTATAATTGATAATTTCACTGAAATAAAAATTCTCGAAATAACACAAACTTTCCAGTTCAGGCGCGCTTGCTTTTAAAATCGGGCCAATCGGTGCGACATTGTGTGGCCAGACAATATTATTCCCGAGGTCACAAATAACCTGAAACACTTTTTCGTTTTCAGTATTCCAGTCGTTGTAAGATTGCTCTTCATTCCAATATAAAATTGCAAAAACAATTCCGGCAATTCCGATGCTTAAACCCAAGACATTCAAAATGGAAAACAGCATGTTCTGCTTCAATTGGTACACAAATATTTTTATCCAGTTTAAGATCATGACGGCTGGTTTTTGTTGTTGTTGGAAAGCACTAATTTGAATTCGCGTCTGGCATGAACGGAATCTGAAACCGGACAACTCATTTCTGTTTTACCGTTTTCAACAGCCAATTTTGTTTCTGAATCGTAAACCTGGCTTAGTAAAGTTGCCAGCACAGTGGTGATTTTAAAGATTACTTTTGTCATGATCTTAATTTTTAGCATCCATAAAAACATCCATGTTGCGCTGGTTTTTCTTTTCAGAAAAGACGATTCCGTCTTTCATGTGAATTGTTCGTTGTGAAAACGACGCGTCGTAATCGGAATGCGTCACCATTAAGATCGTCGCGCCTTTCGCATGCAAATCGGTTAATAATTCCATAACTTCATTTCCGTTTTTACTGTCGAGGTTTCCCGTTGGCTCATCGGCCAAAATAATTTTCGGATCGTTGACCAAAGCCCTCGCCACCGCAACCCTTTGTTGTTGGCCGCCTGAAAGCTGTTGCGGAAAATGTTTCAATCGGTGGGCGATGCCAAGTTTTTCAGCAATGTCTGCTACTTTTTTCTTTCTGTCAGACGTTTTGACATTGTTGTAGATCAGCGGCAATTCGATGTTGTCAAACACAGACAATTCGTCGATTAAGTTGAAATTCTGGAAAATGAATCCGATGTTTTCCTTACGAACAGCGGCGCGGCTTTGCTCTTTTAGCCCAATCATTTCTTTACCGATGAGTTCGTAATTTCCGCCCGAAGCGCTGTCGAGCAATCCAATAATGTTGAGTAAAGTAGATTTTCCGCAACCCGACGGACCCATAATTGACAGGAAATCGCCCTGGTTGATTTGCAGGTTGATACCATTCAAAGCAGCTGTTTCGACTTCTTCAGTACGGAAAATTTTTGTGAGATTTTTGATTGTGATCATGGTAATTGCTTTTTGATGATGATTAAAATATCGTTTTTGATTGATGAAGAAACTTTTTAGTTACTGTTCAAATTTAGAACTTCTACGTCTTTAAAATCTGCGTAAGACGAAGTAATGACTTTGTCGCCCGATTTTAATCCGCTGATGATTTCATAATAATCGGGATTTTCGCGTCCGGTTTTGATTGTTTTTTTAACCGCTTCATTTCCGTGAATGACAAAAATCCATTTGCCAGAAGTGTCGCTGAAAAATTGGCCTTTTGGCAATACCAAAACTTTGTTCTTTTCAGAAAGCGTCAGTTTGACCCCGAAACTCAAACCTTGCTGCAATACGAGTTGGTCTTTTCCAATGAATGCGAGTTCAATCTGAAAACGCCCGTTTTTGACTTCAGGCAAAATTTTAATGACCGAAACTTCAAGTGAATTTCCTTTGTAATCGACCGTTCCTTTTTGCCCGACTGCGGCTTTTTCGAGATAAAACTCATCCACATCGGCAACGAGTTTGTAGCCTTTCATGACGTCGATCTTTCCGATACTCTCGCCGCCCTGATACGTTTTTCCAAGAATTGGTTCAAAAGAAGTCAGGTTTCCCGAAGCCGGCGCCGTAATCAGGAAATTTTTCTTGTTGTTGCGTAGGATTTCAAGGCTTTTTTCCATCGTTTGTATCGAACGGTTGATTTGTGAAATCTGGATCTGATTTGTTTGCTTTTCCTTTTGAATGCTGAGCTGGATGTTGTTTTTTCGTTCCTGCTGGAAGCGCAAATTTTCTTGGATCGTGTTCCAGTCGTTTTTCGAAATAATCTCTTTTTCAAACAACCTTTTATTCATATCAAACAACCTTTTCGCATCGTTATAATCATGGTCGATTGCCAGTAAATCCTGAGTCAAGGCCAATTCCTGGTTTCGGATGTTGAGTTTTCCATTGTTCAGATTGTTCATTTGTTCGATGATCGCCGTTTCCTGCGTCATGTAATTGAGTTCCGAATTCGGATTGTACATTTTAGCAAGCGCCTGCCCTTTTTCGACAAATGTTCCGTTTTCTGCAAAAATTTCCTGTACCGATCCGCCTTCGCTAATGTTGACGAACATTGCATTCAACGGTTCCACTCTGGCCTGAAAGACCATGAAATCTTCAAAATATTCCTCTGAAACCGTTTTCACCAACAGCTCGTTTTCATTCACATTGAAGCTTTTCTTTTTCGAAAATGAGAAATAGGCCATCATGCCAAATGCCAAAAAAACAACTGCCGCTATGGTAGCATATTTAATTTTTTTACTTTTACTTTTGATAACAGTGTCCATGGTTTATATCGGTTTTCGAATGCACATTTAGGAATACTATGCCACAAAAAACAAAATTTTTAAATTGTTGATTTTTAAATATTTAAATTAAAAATTAAAACCACCAACTGTCCGAAAATGAACATTACTGTCCACAATCGGACAACATAAAAAATATGAGAAAAAAGCAGGCTTGCATTGTAGTGGTTGATGACCAGGAAGAAATACTGTTTTCGGCCAAAATGGTACTGAAAAAACATTTCGAAACCATTTTAACGACGAGCAATCCGAAAAAACTTTATGAATTTTTGTCTGAAAATACCGTCGATGTGGTGATGCTCGACATGAATTACCGCATCGGATTTGAAGACGGACGCGAAGGCATTCACTGGCTCAGGGAAGTTGTTTCGCATTCGCCAAATACTGCGATTATACTAATGACGGCTTTCGGAAAAATCGAAACTGCGGTTGAAGGAATTAAGGTTGGCGCTTTCGATTATGTTTTGAAACCCTGGGAAAATGAAAAACTGTTGCAAACCGTCGAAAATGCATTGACCGAAAGCCGCAGAAGACAGAAAAAACCAGTTGCTTTTTCCACCGAAAAACAATATTTTATCGGCAGTTCGCCAAAAATAAAACAAGCCTATTCGGTCGCTGAAAAAGTCGCTAAAACAGATGCAAACGTTTTAATTCTTGGCGAAAATGGAACCGGAAAATTCGTATTCGCAAAACACATCCACCAAAATTCACTTCGAAAAGACAAACCATTCGTACATGTCGATTTGGGTTCGTTGAGCGAGAATTTATTCGAAAGTGAACTGTTTGGTTATTCACGCGGCGCTTTTACAGATGCGAAAACCGATACGCCGGGACGATTTGAAACGGCTTCGGGCGGAACGATTTTCCTAGATGAAATCGGGAATATTCCGTTGCATTTGCAATCGAAACTGTTGCATGTTTTGCAAACTAAAACCGTGACACGCCTCGGTGAAAGCAAGCCGCGTCCACTTGACGTCCGAATCATTACTGCTACCAATATTGACATTCAATCTGAAGTAAAAAAGAAAAACTTCCGCGAAGATTTATTTTACCGCATCAATACGATGGAAATCGTGATTCCGCCATTGCGCGAACGACAAAGCGATATTTTGAAAATGGCCGAATTCCTATTGCAGCAAACCGGTGAAAAATACAATAACCCGAGATTGGAGTTTGATCTGCACAATCTGCATTGGCTTGAAAAATATCCGTGGCCCGGAAACATTCGCGAGATGGAAAATAAGATTGAACGCGCGGTGATTTTGTCAGATGATCCTAAAATTTCGGTGACGCAATTGAATATTTTGGATTTCAATCCGACAGAAAATAGCGCGTCAGAAGACAATCCGTTATCCGAAATGGAAAAATCGGCCATCGAGAAGTCACTTGCGAAATTCAGTGGAAACATTAGCAAAACCGCCGAAGAACTCGGATTGTCGCGCGCCGCATTGTACCGCAGAATGGAAAAATACGACCTTAAAGACAAAACATGAAATTCCACAATGCCTTATTTATCCGGATTTTCGTTTTGCTTGCGTTGGTTTCAGGCACTTTTTTCCTGTTGCTTAAACAGTTGCCTTACAGTTCGATTTTAACTGGATTTTTAGTGGTTTTGTTTTGCGTCGAATTGTACTTTTTCGTGCGAAACCGCATGCTTTTTTACGACAAAACCATTCTTTCGATTTTGCATAACGACTATTCGTCGAATTTTCCGCAGCATTTAAAAACCGGGAATTACAGCAATTTATTTCGTTTATACGAAAATTTGAAATCCAAACAATTTGATCAGGTTTCGCGCGAACAGGTCTACACTTCGATTTTAAATAATATTGACACCGCTATCATTATCCTTAAGAAGTCGGATGTACATTGGGATATTTTTTTGATGAACGATTATTTTTCGACTTTATTCAGCGTTCCGAAATTCCGACATTGGAAAAATTTAAAAGATAAATTGCCGGCTTTTTGCGCTGAAATTGAAAACGGAAAATTTGGGGAAATAAAAACTTCGGTGGAGATCAGGATTGATGAACAGGAATTGCAAACCTATTCGATACAGAATTCAAAAACGCAATCTTTCGGGCAGGAATATTATGTGATTTTGCTCGACAGCATCCAAAAAGTCATTGAGAAAAAAGAAAAACAGGCGTGGATCAATTTAATGAAAGTGATTTCCCATGAACTGATGAATTCATTGACGCCTATCCGGTCGCTGTCGCAGAGTTTACACGAAATCGTGAGCCAGGACGAAATTGACTCGGAAGATTTAAACGACATCCGCGAAAGCCTTTCGACGATTGTAAAACGCAGCAACCATTTGCAGCTTTTTGTCGAAAATTACCGCAAGCTGACGATGTTGCCCACGCCGGAAAAACATCTGGAAAACATTAACGAATTGGTAAAGGAATGTTTGCTTGTCATGCATCCGTTATTGAAACAGGAAGCCATTGAGATCAGCAATAAGATTGACATTCCGATACATTTGAATGTGGATAAAAAACAGATCGAACAAGTGATCATCAACCTCATCACGAACAGCATTTATGCGCTTAAAGGCAAAGAAGAACGCCATATTTTCCTGACCTCATCAATCGAAAACAGCCGCGTTTTTATCACAATTTCCGATACTGGAAAAGGCATTGAGAAAGAAATCCGTGACAAGATTTTCCTGCCATTTTTCACGACGCGAAAAGACGGCGCCGGAATCGGACTTACATTGTCCAAAAATATTATCGAAGCACATGGCGGTTATTTGAGTTATGTTGCTGATGCAGGAAAAACACAGTTTGTAATGGCGCTTTTGGTCTAATGATGTCGTGAATAACGAATTAATGTGGAATGAAATATCATTACATGTTGGTGTTTGCGTTAGGGATTATAGCGAAAATCCTTCTATTGTATTTGTAGCGCAGCGAAAGTGCAATAGAAGATTGAAGCGGAAAGCCCGGCCGAAGGCAACGCCCAAATCTTTAAACTAATCTTCAAATCCGGGATTCCAGAAATGTTTTTCGAAATCTACAATTTGGTTGTTAACGACTTCGATTCCTTCGCTTTCGAGCAATTGCTGCATTAAATTGGTTCCGTCGAAATGGTGCTTTCCCGTCAGCAACCCTTTACGGTTGACGACCCGATGCGCCGGAACATCTTCCTGTTTGCCGGAGGAATTCATCGCCCAGCCTACCATTCGCGCCGAGCGTGCGCTTCCCAAAACTTTTGCAATCGCACCGTAAGAAGTCACTTTTCCATACGGAATTTGCTTTGCGATCTCGTAGACCCGTTCGAAAAAGTTGTCGTTTTCTGCCATGTTATCCCCAATAATATTGAATGATGTTGATCAATGTGAGTACCGAAACCAAGCCAGTAACCGAACCAATGATGTAATTCATATTCTTTAAAATGAAGGTTGTTTGATCTTCCATCTTTTTGAAGAACGCGATGTAGCAGTAAAAAGCGAAAAACGAACCCACTCCGGAGCCGAAAACAAAGGTGTAGACAAACGATTTTTCAAATGAAAAGTAATTGTAGGATGCCAATGAAATGCTTACGAAAACGTAAAACGGAATCGGGAAAAAATTGAGCGCCGACAACAACATGCCCATAAAAAACCGGCTTTTTTTGCTGTGCAGCTTGACTTGTTTTTTCTTGGGTTTGACCTTTTTTGCAGTTAGGAAAAAATAAAACGTGAGCGCTAAAAAGATCGCGAGTCCGATTTCGCGCAGCATAATCACGATTTGTGGATTTTCGTCAATAAAGTGGGCGAAAAGCACTGCGATAAGCGTTTGAAATATTACGACCACCGATGCGCCTGAAGCGAATATTAATGCGCGTGTCCGGCCTTCTTTCAAACTCACTTTAGCCGCTGTCATGTTGATCAGCCCCGGCGGAATAATCCCCAAAGATGATGTGATGAAACCCAGAACGAGCGGCATGGCGAAGCCCATATTATTTTATTTTGAAACGAATGTACGTAATCGCTTTGTTTATTTCGAGGTATTGTTTTTCATAAAATGTCTGGATTGCAGTCACTTCGGAAGGCGCGCCTTCGTTTTTATACACATTGTGATTGGCATACAAAACTTCGTGGCCTTCGCCGTGCAACAATCCTAAAGTATAACCGTGCATGAATTCGCTGTCGGTTTTGAGGTTGACGATTCCGTCTTTTTTGAGGATTTTTTTGTACAATTGCAGGAATTCGGTGTTGGTCATTCTGTGTTTGGTGCGTTTGTATTTGATTTGCGGATCGGGAAAAGTGATCCAGATTTCGTCGACTTCATTCGCGTCGAAAATATGATCGATGAGTTCGATTTGGGTTCTGATGAAAGCGACATTGTTCAAGCCATCTTCCACAGCCGTCTTTGCGCCGCGCCAGAAACGTGCGCCTTTGATGTCGATTCCGATGAAATTTTTATCCGGATATTTTTCGGCCAAACCGACAGAATATTCGCCTTTTCCGCAACCCAGTTCCAATACGAGCGGGTTGTCATTTTTGAAAAAATCAGCGTTCCATTTGCCCCTGAGCGGAAAACTTCCAGAAACCACTTCTTCCCTTGTTGGCTGAAAAACGTTTGTAAATGTTTCGTTTTCCTTAAATCTTTTTAACTTATTTTTACTTCCCACGACTTAAATTAATGTTTTGGCAAAATTACGGAAATATATAAGACGTGAAATGTTTTTATCTTGCCGTTGGAAAACTTAACCTTCCGCTTACAAATGACTTTCGACAATTTACCCAAAAACATCCTCGTGGCACCATTAAACTGGGGCTTGGGTCACGCGACGCGTTGCATCCCGATCATTCGTGCCCTGGAAGAAAACGGCTTTACGCCAATATTAGCCTCAGACGGTATTGCGCTGGAAATGCTGCGAAAGGAATTTCCACATTTAAAAACACTTGAATTGCCTTCATACGAAATTGAGTATCCTAAAAAGGGTTCAAATTTTAAATGGAAAATGCTACGGAACATGCCGACAATAATCGAATCGGTGCTGAAGGAGAAAAAATTAATCAAAAAATGGGTGAAAGAACATTCCTTGACCGGTATCGTTTCAGACAACAGATTGGGCGTCTTTAATAAAAAAGTACCATCTGTTTTCATCACGCACCAAATCAATGTATTGACTGGAAACACAACCTGGATTACGAGTAAAATTCACCAACAAATTATCAAAAAATATCACCAGTGCTGGATTCCTGACTTCGAAGGCAAACCAAATCTCACCGGGAAACTGGGTCATCTAAAAAATCCTGACCATAAAATCAGGTATATTGGTCCGTTGAGCAGGTTTGAAAAAACTGAAATTCCGAAAAAATATGATTTGATGGTCATTCTTTCCGGGCCAGAACCACAACGCGGCATTTTAAAAGAAAAACTCAAAAAAAGCATTCTAAAGTTTGAAGGAAAAACCATTTTTATTACGGGAAAAATTGACTCGCAACAACAAACTGAACAAGTAGGAAATATAACCTTTTACAATTTCATGACTTCAGACCAACTTCAAAAAGCATTCAATGAAAGTGAAAAAGTACTTTGCCGTTCCGGGTACACTACAATAATGGACTTGTCGGTGCTTGGAAAAAAGGCATTCTTCATCCCGACACCCGGACAATACGAACAAGAATATCTGGCAAAAAAACTAAAAAAAGAAGGATTGGTTCCTTTTGCAAAACAAGAAGATTTTACAATTGAAAACCTGTCAGAAATAGAGAATTACAACGGTTTGCCGATGACTAAAAATGAGATAGACTTTAGAAGTTTATTTAGACTTTTCGAGCGTAAATGAAAACTCTGAGCCCGATCCGAACTGGCTTTCGACATAAATTTTTTCGTCATGCGCTTCAATGATGTGTTTAACGATCGCGAGTCCGAGTCCAGAACCGCCGGCATCACGCGAGCCACTTTTATCCACACGGTAAAAACGTTCAAACAAACGCGAGATGTTTTGTTTTTCAATGCCTTCGCCGTTGTCGGTGACGCGAACGATTACTTTATTGTCGGTCAGGCTTTCGATGCTGACTTCAGTTGAACCGTTTTCTTTTCCGTATTTGATCGAATTCACAACAAGATTGATCACGACCTGCTCGATTTTTTCACGGTCTCCCAAAACCATGACGGGTTTGTTGTATTTCATGTCGAACATCAGCAGTATGTCTTTTTTCGATGCTTCCATTTCGAGTAAATCGAAAACACTTTGGACAAGTTTTACGACATCAAACCGCGTAATTTCGAGGTTCAGGTCGCCCACTTCGAGTTTCGTAATCATATCCAGATCCTGTACGATGTAAATCAGCCTTTCCACACCTTTTTCAGCACGTTCGAGATATTTTTTGCGGATGCTTTTATCGTTCATTGCACCATCGAGCAAAGTTGAAAGGTAACCCTGAACGGTAAACAACGGCGTTTTTAATTCATGCGAAACATTACCGAGGAATTCGCGGCGGTATTCTTCGCGCACCTTCAGCATCTCGATTTCGAGTTTTTTATCGGTGGCGAATTTCTGGACTTCACGCGTTAGCGTAGCCATATCGGTGGTGATGGGCTGGTTCCGGAAATTGGAAGATTCAAGTAAGGAAACGTCGTCGTAGATTTTTTTCACCCTTCGGTAGATAAAGTGCTCGACGCGGTATTGGATTACAAAAAATGAAAAACATCCAATAGAAAAGGCAAAGCAAAAGGTAAAGGCCAGTGAGAATTCGAGAAAAAAATACATCAGAAAAACCACCAGCCCTGTAGAAAAAAGCGTGATGTAAAGCGCTGATTTTACAGCAAACCGATATGTTTTCTTAAAACTTACAGCCATTTATACTTCAAACTTATAGCCGACGCCTTTGATTGTTTTAAAGAAATCGTCGCCAATTTTTTCACGCAATTTACGAATATGAACATCAATGGTACGTCCGCCAACGATGACTTCGTTGCCCCAGACTTTGTCCAGGATTTCCTCGCGTTTGAATACTTTTCCAGGTTTTGAAGCCAGCAAATAAAACAATTCAAATTCTTTGCGCGGCAGAATAATTTCGGTTTCGTCCTTGATGATTTTGTATTCTTCGCGGTTGATCTCGATTCCGCCTACATTTAAAGTTTCAGAGTTTACGGTATCGTCTTCCTTAAGCCTTCTCAACAATGCTTTTACTTTACTGACCAATAATTTTGGCTTGATTGGTTTGGTAATGTAATCATCCGCGCCGGCGTCAAAACCTGCGACCTGCGAGTAATCTTCGCTTCTGGCGGTCAGGAATGTAATTATTACGTTGCTCAGTTCCGGGATTTTGCGGATCGCTTCGGTGGCTTCCATGCCGTCCATTTCTGGCATCATGACATCCATAATAATAAGGTGCGGCAATTCTTTTTTGGCTTTGGCGATTGCCTCTTTACCGTTCACGGCTGTTGAGATCTGATATCCTTCCTGAGCCAGATTGTACCCGACAATTTCCAGGATATCCAATTCGTCATCTACCAATAAAATCTTGATGTCTTTTTTTTTCATGATATGGCAAAATTGTAGATTAATTTCATCGGTTTTACACGTCAAATTTGGGCGATGAATTTGTATTTGCGGTGTAAATGTAAAGATAAAACAATATGCATAAAACCGGTTAACCGTAATTTAATATGTTAACGATTTGGTAATAATTATAAAACCAATTAGTAACCGACGGCTAACACGAACTTTACAGCACGACAGTTACTTTGCACCAAATTTAACACACAACCTGATGAAATTAAGATTCATTTTAATAACATTCTTCTTTTATTCTTTCGCAATGGCGCAAAACAAAGGTACCGTTTCCGGCGTATTGACAGATAAGGAAGCGAACAATGCCACGCTGCCGTTTGCCAATGCAGTCATTAAAGGAACAGCAATCGGCACCACGACCGATGAAAACGGAAAATACTCTTTTAAAGTAGACGCAGGAACTTATACGATCGTATTTAGTTTTTTAGGATACGAAAATATCGAGGAAACTTTTACCATTGCCGCCGGCGAAAACAAAACGATCAACAAAGCATTGGGTTCCGGAAGCTACAAACTTGAGGATGTTGTGATCCAGGCCGCGGTGAAAAACCGTGAAAAGGAAAATGCTTTGCTATTGGACCAAAAAAACGCGGTAACAATCACACAGAGCATCGGTGCACAGGAACTTACCCGTAAAGGCGTGAGCGATGCAGCCGCAGCAGTGACAAAAGTAACCGGGATTTCGAGACAGGAAGGCAGCAGCGGAATTTTTGTACGCGGACTCGGAGACCGTTACAACAGCACAACCTTAAACGGATTGCCATTGCCTTCAAATGAACCGACAAACAAAAACGTTGCACTTGACATTTTTTCTACTGACGTGATCCAATCCGTTGGCGTAAGCAAAACTTATTACACCGATTTATATGGCGATGTTGGCGGCGCGAATATCAATATCGTTTCAAAAGAACATACAGGAAAAGGAAAACTTAATGTGGAAGTGGGAAGCGGACTCAACAACAACGCTTTTTCCGGTGATTTCAGGATTGCTGACGGAATTAAGAAAACCGGTTTTTACAATGTTGCCAAACCAGATAATGTGAACGTGTACCAATTTCAGACGAAATGGACGCCGAATTATGAAAGCCAACCGATCGATATGAATCTCGGACTTTCGGGCGGTAAGGTTTTTAACGTTGGCGAACAAAGCAAACTGAGCCTTTTCGCAACGGCATCTTTCGAAAATGGGTACAACCTTAAAAAAGGATCGCAGAAAACGGTCGGGAATAAAAACGACAACGTGATTGAAGATTTTTACAACGTGAATAAATTTGGTTATGAAACCAAAACAACCGCAATGGTAAACCTCGCGTACAAAATCAATCCGAATCACAATATTAAACTGAATAGCGTTTTTGTGAATTCTTCGAAAAGCGACGTAAACGAATTTGATTTTTTCAACGAAAACAAATCGAACAGTTTTATCAGACAAACCATTACCGAACAAAATAAATTGTTTGTCAACCAACTTTTAGGCACAAGCAAATTGGCCGACAGGCTGAACCTGGACTGGGGCGGATCATACGGAACTGTAAAATCAGATATGCCGGACAGGTTAACAAATACCTTGGTTGAAAATTCGACAGGATTTATTTTCAATACGAATACCGCAACGACAAACAACCGTTATTTCCAGACGCTTGACGAAAATGAAATCGCTGCGAAATTGGCTTTCTCATACAAACTTTTTAAAGGCGAAGGTGACGAATACAAAGGAAAACTTTCTGCGGGCTACAACGGAAAAATAAAATCAAGGGATTTTGAAGCGACGCAATTTAATTTCAGGGTCAATGGCGGAATTACGACCACAGCCAATACGATCGATGACTTTTTAAATGCAGGCAACCAATCGTTATCGACTACGGAAGCCGGAACTTTTAAAATTACAACCCAACGAAATGCGGGAAGTTTGAGACCGTTTACGTACAACGCTGATCTTGACATCCATTCGGGATTCGTAAATTACGAACATACGCCTTCGAGCAAATTTACTTACACTCTTGGCCTGAGAGCTGAAAAAGTAATGCAGGAAATGGAATGGGCGACCAATATAGCACTTCCAAACGTAAATTTCGATGATGCTAAAATCGACAAATTGTATATTCTTCCTGTAATCACGGGAAAATACAGCATGACCGAAAAACAAAATTTAAGGTTTGCAGCGAGCAAAACATATACTTTGCCACAATTTATCGAAAAAGCACCTTTCCGTTTTGAAGTCGTTGGAGAGAGTACTGTTGGTAATGCATTTCTTACACCTTCAGAAAACTACAACTTTGACGTGAAGTGGGAAATGTTTCCAAGCAGCGACGAATTGTTTACAGTAACAGCTTTCGGAAAATACATCATTGACCCGATCAGCAAAACCAGAATGAACTCGGCGTTAAACGACAATACTTTTGTAAATGCCGGTGACAATGCGGTAGTTTTAGGTGCTGAATTTGAGATCAGAAAAAACCTTTGGAAAGTGGAAGAAAAACAAAATTTATCAGCTGGTTTGAACTTCACGTACATGTATTCTGAACAGAAACTGGATTCGGATAAAGTGCAAAAGGAAACAAACGGAACGGTCAGCGTAAGTTTTAATGATACAAAAGACGGACTTCAGGGCGCTTCGCCATTATTGGTCAACGCCGATATTTCATACAGAATAGAAAGCGGAAGTTTCAGACCGACACTTACATTGGTTGGAAATTATTTCCATGACAGGATTTACTCTTTGGGAAACATCCAAACTGGAGGAAACGTAATGGAAAAAGGAATTCCGACTCTAAATTTCATTTCAAGCGCGACACTTGGCGAACATTTGAACATTAGTTTTCACCTGAAAAACCTGCTTGACAGCAAAATTGAGCGTTACCAGGAAAATGCCGAAGGCGATGTAACAACCTATTCTTATAAAACCGGATTGGATTTTAGTTTGGGTATAAAATACAGCATCTTCTAAACATTAGATGACAAAGCATTAAAGGCAGTTCTTCGGAGCTGCTTTTTTTGTTTTACGCCAATATGAAGTATGTCAAAATCAGTAACAATTTATTTACAATTAAGCGATCGTATGATAAAGATTCGATAATACACGCTTAACTTTTTTCACGGATTCATTGCCAATCTTTGCAGAAGAAATTTAAACAACTAAACTCTTTAAAAACACACACAATGAAAAAATTAGTTTTAAGTCTTGCTTTGATAAGCGCAATTTTCACAAGCTGTTCAAGTGATGATGACAACGGAACAACAGAACCAACTGTCCCTGCAACTGGCGAGCTTAGAGGAAACATTACAACAAACACTACGCTTAACGCCGGAACGGTTTATACCTTAATTGGCTCCACATATGTGAAACCGGGAGTTACTTTGACTATTCCTGCAGGAACACGTATTGAAGCTGACGCCGAAAACGAAGAAGTAGCATTTTTAGCTGTTGAAAAAGGAGCTAAAATCATCGCTCAGGGAACTGCTGAAAATCCGATCGTTTTTACATCTAACAGCGCAAGCCCGGAGCCACAGGATTGGGGCGGACTTGTAATTTGTGGAAATGCGGTCACAAATTTAGGTGTGAATGTTCAGGCAGAAGTTACCGGACTTACTTACGGTGGAACAAATCCTGCTGATAATTCTGGTGTATATTCTCATATCGTTATCGAATATTCAGGAAATATTATTACCGGAGAATCTGAATTCAACGGAATGACTTTTTACGCTGTAGGTTCAGGAACAACAGTTGACAATATCCTGGTTTCTCAAGGATCTGATGACGGTTTCGAATGGTTTGGAGGATCTGTAAACGCAACAAACCTTGCTGCAATTGGATGTCAGGATGATTCATTTGACTGGACAGAAGGATGGAACGGAACAGTTACAAATTTATATTCTGACCAATCATCAGCATTGCAATATTCTGCTGACAGCCGTGGAATTGAAGCAGATAACAATCAGAACAATCCTACATTGACTCCGGTTTCAAATCCAACACTTACAAACGTAACACTTATCGGAAGAAATAAAGCTGACGTCCCTAAAGAAGCTGGAATCTGGTTAAGAAGAGGAACATTTGCTAAAATCACAAACGTTCACATTTCTAATTTCAAAGGAACCGCAAGTTCAGGTTACGGTATCAATTTTGACGGAACAGATTCAACTGCATTTTTTACAGCGAACCCGCTTGCAAACGTTACCATTAACAATGTAACTGCTTTAACGAATTTGGCCGCTGGCGTAGGTTACAATGCTACAACAACTGCAACCGGTGCTGGTGCTGGTGCTGCACACGCAACATGGATGAGCTGGATGAATTTGTAGTCAAATAAATTTTAGTATATTAAAACACCTCTTTACGGGGTGTTTTTTTATTTTAAATCGATCGTGATTGACACTATTTAAATCATATAAAACTATAATGCAACAGCGTAAAGCACAATTTCTTAAGAAGCTTTAACTTTGGCTTAATAATTGAAATACATTTTATATATTTACCGCATAATTCCCCTACTGATGAAAAAAAATTACACTTACATTGCCATATTGCTGCTCTCCCTTTTTTCTTTGACCATGTCAGCACAGGACAGCAGGAATAGTAAAAACCAGGACACTTCGATAGAAGGTCTTAATTTTTACCCAAATCCGGTGAGTAACGGAAAAATCTATATCAGTTCAAAATCGGCTATGGAAAAAGACATTACTATTTTTGATGTCCTTGGAAAAAAAGTACTTCAGGCCGTTGTTACTTCTAAAGAACTGTCTATTTCCAGCCTTTCACCAGGAGTTTACATTATCAAAATACGCGAAGGCGAAGCTACAGCGACAAGAAAACTGATTGTCAAGTAGTTAAATTTTCAGCCTTTATCAATCATTTAATATTTTTTTTACATTGTATTTTTTTCTCTGAGAAAATACTTTATATCTTTGTCCTCTAAATAAATAAAATCAAAAAAATGAAAAAACTTTACACTTTATCTTTAGCTTTATTAGCCGGAGCACTTTCTTATGGCCAGGCTTTTACTGCAACTTACGACTTTGCAGCTATTACTGCATCTTCAACTCAGGGTTTAACTGATCCAACTCCGGTTCCAACTGCTGCTGGCGCTACTTTCGGAAGTTTCCGAGTGGTAAATCCAAACTTGGCGCCAACTGTTACAGGTTCATCTGGCGCAGGGCGTTTTTCTTTCGCAAACCAGCCATTAGGCGCGACAGCATCTAATGATTCTTATGCTGCTTTGACAGGTTCTTTAAACACTGCTGTATATTATGAAGTAGTTGTTACTCCTGCTGCGGGTCAGGCTTTAAATTTCTCTTCTATTACTTTCAGAGCGCAAAGATCTGGAACTGGTGTGAGAACTTTTGCTGTAAGATCAAGCGTTGATGGATTTGCTGCCAACCTTCCAGCTTCTGTTGCTCCTCCTGTTGCTCCAGCCATACAAAACGTAAACGTACAGGATGGTAATGTTTTCTTTTGGATCCTTGACAGCTTTACTCAAGGAACGAATGGTCAAACAATCTCTTTAAACTACACCAACATTGGCGCTCCTGTAACTTTTAGATTCTACGGATACAACGCAGAAGGCGACGGTGGAAACTTCAGTATTGATGATGTTGTATTCTCTGGTTCTACAAGTACTCTTGGGACAAAAGACAATGCAATCTCTGGATTGAAAGTATACCCAAACCCAGTTAAAAACGGAAACTTGTTCATCTCTTCTGACAGCAACAACACTAAATCAGTTGCAGTTTACGACGTGTTGGGAAAACAAGTAATCAACACTACTGTTTCTAACAGCCCAATCAATGTTTCTAACTTACAAGGTGGTGTTTACATCGTAAAAATTACTGAAGCTGGTAAAACTGCTACAAGAAAATTAGTTATTGAATAATTAGTTTTTTAGATATTTGAAAGCCTCAACATTTGTTGGGGCTTTTTTATTTTAAGTACTTTTGTAAAAAAAATCTTGATTACGCCAACAGACCTTTTCTCCATTTCTTCCCAAAAGCAGTTTGAAAAGATTGCGCTGAAAGTATTTCGGTTCCAATATGAGCACAATAACGTGTACCGGAATTTCTGCGATCTTCTGAATACCGATGCGCAGAAAGTAAAATCGCTGCAGCAGATTCCGTTTCTTCCGATACAGTTTTTTAAAAGCCACGATGTACTGTCGAATGTAAATCAGGTGCAAACCACATTCACCAGCAGCGGAACCACCGGAATGATCACCAGCAAACACCTCGTCACCGATGTAACATTGTACGAAGAAAGCTACCGAAAAGCATTTTCTCAATTTTACGGAAACATCGAAGATTACGTAATTCTCGCTTTGCTTCCATCCTATCTCGAACGCGAAGGCTCGTCACTGATTTACATGGTCGAAGATTTGATCCAATTGACCAATAACAACCACAGCGGATTTTACCTGCACAACCACGACGAACTCATAGAAAAACTGATCCAACTCGACGATTCCGGACAAAACGTAATTTTAATCGGTGTCACTTATGCGCTTTTGGATCTGATTGAAAAAAGAAATTTCGATCTCAAAAATACCATCATCATGGAAACCGGCGGCATGAAAGGCAAACGCAAAGAAATGATCCGCGAAGAATTGCACTACGATCTTTGCGAAGGTTTTGGCGTGTCGTCCATCCATTCCGAATATGGCATGACCGAACTGCTTTCTCAAGCTTATTCACTCGGAAACGGCATTTTCGAATGCCCAAACTGGATGCAAATTTTAGTTCGAGATACCGAAGACGCGCTTACTTACGTCGACACTGAAAAAACCGGAGGAATAAACGTCATCGACCTTGCCAATATCAATTCGTGTGCTTTCATCGCGACCCAGGATCTCGGAAAAAAATACCCGAACAATACGTTTGAAGTCCTCGGACGTTTCGACAACAGCGACATTCGCGGCTGTAACCTTATGGTTTTGTAATGAAAAAAGTCTGCTTTTTGTTCTGGTTTTTGCTTTCCTTTTCGGCATACAGCCAACTGGAAGTTAAAATCGATTCGATAATTTCGAATGATTCCAACAAACTAAAACGGAAATTTTCAATCGCTTACCACATTTCGAACAAAACCGACAAACCACTTTCATTTTTTCTTGTTCCCGAAAGCATGATCCCAAATGCGGCGAGTTCGATGACTTTGTTTGTCGTGTACAAAATTTACCAGAACCATATTTTTCAGGATATGGACGGACCATTTTTCGAACGCTACATTCGTGAAGCCGAATTGCTCGAGGATTTTCCGGATTACAATTCGCCCGAAGCAACCGAAATCATCAAAAAAATCAACGAAAATTACAAAGCTGAATACCATCTGATCCTCGAAAATTACAAAAATAACGGCGGCACTTCAACTGACGAAAGTTTTATCGTGCGCAACTACCATTTGTTGAAATCCAAAACAACTTTGCAGCCCGGACAAACCAAAGCTTATACGATTAAAACCTCATGGAATAAGATCAGGACGGTCAACAAAGGCGACCTCGAATATTATCTCGACGAAAACGACCACTTCGACATCGAACTGGTTTTAGACCTGAAGAAATCGGCTTTCCGGGAAGAACTTTCAGAAAAGGAATTTAGCGAAATTACAAAAGATCCGAATTTCATACAGGGCATTTTCACGTCAAATAAAATGAAGATCAATTTTGGCGAATAAAAAAATCCGGCACTTTCGAACCGGATTTCATTTATGTAAATTGTAAATTAAACGATTGGCAACTGCATTTTTTCCACCGCCGATTCGTCTGCAATTTTAAGGACGAAATAATTTTTCTTTCCGCGCTGCAACAAAATGAACTGATTATTGATCAAGTCGCTTGCCGAAAATTTAAATTCTTCCGTTACTTTTTCTTTATTCACCGCAATCGAATTTTCCGCCAACGCACGTCTTGCCTCACCGTTCGATTTCAAAAATCCTGATTTCTCGTTTAAAACCGCAACAATATCGATTCCGTCGTTGATGTCCTGTATGGAAATTTCAGCCTGCGGAACACCATCAAAAACTTCCAAAAATGTTTTCGCATCCAAAGTCTTCAGTTCGTCAGAAGTTGAATTTCCGAATAAGATATTCGAAGCCTGAATTGCTTTTTTCAAGTCTTCTTCCGAATGCACGAATGTGGTCACTTCTTCGGCTAACTTGCGTTGCAACATACGCAAATGCGGCGCTTGTTGGTGTTCTTCAATCAAAGCATCAATCGCATTTTTATCCAGAAATGTAAAGATTTTAATATATTTTTCAGCATCAACATCAGTGGTGTTGAGCCAGAATTGGTAAAATTTATATACCGATGTTTTATCGGCGTCAAGCCAAATGTTTCCGCCTTCGGATTTTCCGAATTTGGAACCGTCGGCTTTGGTGATCAAAGGAGTCGTCAATGCATACGCTTTCGCAGATTCATTGCCGTCGGCGTTCATTCTGCGCACCAGTTCGGTTCCGGTCGTAATATTTCCCCATTGGTCTGAACCGCCCATTTGCAATACGCAATTGTAGTGTTTATGCAAATGGTAAAAATCGTAACCTTGTATCAATTGGTACGTAAATTCGGTAAAAGACATGCCGTCGCCGGCTTCCCCAGTCAAACGTTTCTTGACAGAATCTTTGGCCATCATGTAATTTACGGTGATGCGTTTGCCGACTTCACGCGCAAAGTCAATGAAACTGAAAGTTTTCATCCAATCGTAATTGTTCACCATGATCGGCGCATTTGCAGCGGCAGAATTGAAATCGAGGAAACGTGACAACACACTTTTAATCCCGGCAACGTTTTTTTCCAGTGCTTCTTCATTCAACAAATTGCGCTCGTCTGATTTCCCTGAAGGATCGCCAATCATTCCAGTCGCGCCGCCCACCAAAGCTATCGGCTGGTGCCCGAAGTTTTTCAAATGCACCAAAAGTATGATTTGCACCATGCTTCCAATGTGTAACGAATCGGCGGTCGGATCGAAACCAATATATGCCGTCGTTGCCTCTTTCAGCAATTGTTCTTCAGTTCCGGGCATGCTGTCATGATACAAGCCGCGCCACTTTAATTCTGCTACTAAATTCTCCATTTTTTGAAATTCTTTGCGCAAAGATAGCTTGTAACGGGCAGAGTTGCAAAACCGGCGGCAAGAAAGTTACAGAAGCAATCGTCCTGCTTTTTCTAGAAAAGACAATTTCAAAGCCAGAATATTTCTCAGGAACTTGCAACTCCGCCGCTCAGTAACTATCTTTACAAAATGGTTTTAGTCACTGGAGCAACCGGTTTGGTCGGATCGCACGTATTGTTGCATTTGTCAGAAAATGATGAATCCATCCGTGCTATTTATCGCACTGCTGAAGGAGTTCAAAAGACCAGATCGATTTTTAGCCTTTACGGAAAAGATGCTTTTTTTAGCAAAATTAATTGGATTCAGGCTGATATCACCGACATTCCATCGCTCGAAAATGTGTTTGAAAATATCGATGCAGTTTACCATTGCGCCGCTTTCATTTCGTTTGATCCCGAAGACGAGGAAAAATTGCGCAAAACCAACATCGAAGGCACGGCCAACATTGTCAATTTTTGCCTTGCTAAAGGCGTCAGAAAACTGTGTCATGTGAGCTCGATCGCGACTTTGGGCGATTTAAAAGAACACGAAACGATCATCAACGAAGAAACCGAATGGAATCCAGAAAAGCCGCACAGTGATTACGCGATTTCAAAATTTGGCGCCGAAATGGAAATCTGGCGTGGATTCCAGGAAGGACTTGAAGTGGTCATAATTAATCCGGGCGTAATCATTGGGCCAGCAACAAACAAATCCGATTGGAAAACAGGAAGTTGCGAAATATTCAGCCGGATTTCAAATGGTTTGCCGTTTTACACCAAAGGTTCAACGGGTTTTGTTGGCGTAAGCGACGTTGCCCGAATCATGCTGATGCTGATGAAAAGTGATGTTAACGGTGAACGTTTTATCGTGATTTCCGAAAATGTTTCATTTGAAAACATGCTGAAAAAAGTCGCCTCGGCACTGAATGTAAAAGCACCGAAAATTTACGGCAGAAAATGGATGACAGAAATCAGTTGGAGATTTGATTGGATCAAGGCCACTTTTTTCCTGCAAAAAAGAAAAATGAGCAAAGCCATGGCACGTGCGTTACACAGCAACGATTTAATTTCTAACGAAAAAATTATCGGAGCGCTGGATTATAAATTCGGATCGGTTGACGAATGTGTTGACAAAACGGCAAAAATATTCAAAAGCCAGTTTATTGCACCTGCGGCAAATCAGAATCTGCAGTTGTAGCTTTTCCACCAGATTTTTTTACGATCGAATCGGCAGCTTTTTTCTCTTTCTCAATTCTTTCATTTACCTTTTCGTAGATTTTTTTGTACGCCGCAATATCAGAAGCATAATACTGGTTGTTTTGCGCAAATCCGAGGCTGTCAATGTTGTATTTTTTGTAGATGTAATCGCGGCTTTGCATTTTTTGTGCTTCGGCAGGATTTCGTGAACGCATGGCGTCGAGTATCGTCAGGTCGTAAATAATGCTGGTCATTTCTTCCTTATCAAGCAGATTTTTAGGCTTTTCAACCGCAGCATTGTTGCAGCCAACGAGCAGAATTATCAAACTAAAAAGCAACAGTATTTTTTTCATAACCAAATTTTTATCTGTCAAACAACAAACGTTTTCCGTTTCGGATGTCTTTTATTTTCGAATTTGAATACACCAGTTGGCCGTTCACAAAAGTGTGCATCACACGCGATTTAAAGTTGTAGTTTTCAAAAGGCGACCAACCGCATTTATACAATATGTTTTCTTTTTTCACATTCCATGGCGAACCTGGATTTACGATGACAAGATCGGCATAAAAACCTTCTTTGATGAATCCGCGTTTTTCGATTTTAAAAATTTTCGCAGGATTGTGCGCCATTTTTTCGACGATTTTCTCTACGGAAATTTTCCCCTGATGAAACGTCTCAAACATCGCAACGACCGCATGCTGAACCAATGGCCCGCCAGACGGTGCTTTTAAATAAGGCTGTTTTTTTTCTTCAAGTGTATGCGGAGCATGGTCGGTTGCAATCACATCGATGCGGTCGTCGAGCAGTGCTTCCCATAAAACTTTACGGTCGTTCGCTGTTTTTACGGCCGGATTCCATTTGATCAGGTTGCCTTTGGTATCGTAATCTTCATTGGTAAACCACAAATGATGAATGCAGACTTCGGCGGTGATTTTCTTTTCTTCGAGCGGAATTTTATTGGTAAACAAACCCATCTCTTTTGCGGTCGACAAGTGAAAAACATGAAGGCGCGCACCGGTTTTTTTGGCCAACGCAATGGCTTTCGATGACGAGATGTAACAAGCTTCTTCGCTTCTGATCAGATGGTGTGCGGTGACAGGAACGTCATCGCCATATTCTTCGATGTATTTTGCAAGATTGTCTTTGATGGTTTGCTCGTCTTCGCAATGTACGGCGATGAGCATTTGCGTACTGGAAAAAATCTTCTCCAACACCGCTTCATTATCTACAAGCATGTTTCCGGTAGAAGAGCCCAGAAATATTTTGATTCCGGCAACATTTTTCGGATTGGTTTTTAAAACTTCCTCAAGATTGTCATTGGTTGCGCCCATCATAAACGAATAATTCGCATACGAACTGGCTTCGGCAATTTTATATTTTTCTTCCAGGATTTCCTGAGTTACCGCATTCGGAATGGTGTTTGGCTGTTCAATAAACGACGTAATTCCGCCTGCGATAGCCGCTTTCGATTCGGATGCGATATCGCCTTTGTACGTCAGTCCCGGTTCGCGAAAATGCACCTGATCGTCGATCGCTCCGGGAATCAGATAGTTTCCTTCGGCATCAATTATTTTTGTAGCAGACGATTTAACGCTGATATTCTCCCCGATTTCAACAATGAATTCATCTTCGATCAGGACATCGCCTTCAAAAATTGTCCCTTCATTTACGATTTTGGCATTCTTAATTAAAACCCTGTTCATTTATCTTTTCTTATAACCTGTTAAAAAACTTTCTGATTCTTAAGGAAATCACCCCGAAAACCGCTTCTTTGATAATGGCATTGCTCATTTTTGATTGTCCTTTTGTCCGGTCTGTAAAAATAATCGGCACTTCGGTAATCTGGAATTTTTTAGCGAATGCGCGGTATTTCATTTCAATCTGGAAGGCGTAACCAATAAATTTAATTTTGTCGAGATTGATGCGTTCAAGCACATTTCGTTTGTAACAAATGAATCCCGCAGTCGCATCGTGAATCTGCATTCCGGTGATGATCTTGACGTAAACCGACGCAAAATAAGACATCAAAACCCGGTTCAGCGGCCAGTTGACGACATTTACGCCAGTAACATATCTGGATCCGATAGCAACATCGGCTGTTCCAAAATGGCAGGCGTCGTATAATTTTTCGAGATCTTGCGGATTGTGGGAAAAATCGGCGTCCATTTCGAACACAAATTCATATTTCCGCGCAAGCGCCCACTTAAATCCGTGGACATAAGCCGTTCCCAAACCTGATTTTTTTTCACGTTTCTCCAGAAATAACCTGTTCGGGAATTCTTTCTGAAGCGCGACAACCTTGTCTGCCGTTTTATCGGGCGAATTGTCATCAATGATCAGTAAATCAAACGTTTTATGCAATGAAAGTACCGCGCGTACGATGCTTTCAATATTTTCAATTTCGTTATATGTTGGAATTATAACAATACTGTCGCTCATACTAACCGTTCGATTTTAGCGCAAAAATAAACTTTTTACGGCAGTTGCGTCATAATAAAATTATAATAAAAACCTTTGACATCCAAAATATCGGTTATTCTGGAAAACCTTATGATTATTGCTGTTGAAAAAGTTTAGCGTTACATCCAAAGCAATAAAATTTTAGTATTTTTGCGCCATTATGAATGAGTTTGTTTTACAGCCGCGAACGATGGAACCCCGGGATTGGGCCACGATTATTTTTGTGGTCGCGCTAATTCTGGTTGCAGTCGCGAAAACAGCATTTGAAAACCGGTTCAGCGACTTTACCAAACTGATTGTTTCCGACAAATACATCAAAATTTACCGCGACAGTTCCCAATTAATGACCGGATTTAATGTTTTGTTGTTTTTGGTGCAGCTCGTTTCCATTTCGTTTTTCATCCAATTGGTGCTGAGTTATTTCGGTTACGTTTTAAAAACCGACTGGATCGTGTTCATCCAGATTTTTACTTTCGTCAGCGTTTTTGTGTTGTCAAAATTTCTGATTGAAAAAATCATTGCAACTGCTTTTAACATAGAGGAATTCACAGAAATGTTCAATTTGCAGAAAGTCAGTTACCGCACTTACATTGGATTGCTGCTTTTACCAATAGACGTAATCCTGTTTTATAACGACAATTGGCCAAAAATCGCAATTATCTCCATTATAATTATCGTTTTAACAATAAATTTATACACCTATCTTATTTCATTGAAGAATTATCAAAATTTCATATTCGGTAAGATGTTTTATTTTATTTTATATCTTTGCGCACTTGAAATAGCGCCCTATTATTTCATGTATTATTGGTTTACTAAAAGTTAGCATATCAGAAAATGTCAAATATGAAAGTGAAAACGATTTTGGTGTCACAACCTGAGCCTAAAGTAGAGAATTCGCCATACTTTGAGCTTCAGCAAAAGCATAAGGTAAAGATTGATTTCAGGCCATTTATACATGTTGAAGGCGTGAGTGCCAAAGATGTCAGGTCGCAAAAAATCGACCTTAACAACTACACTGCGATCATCCTTACCAGTAAAAACTCGGTTGATCATTTCTTTAGGGTTGCGGACGAAATGCGCTACAAAGTGCCGGAAGGTTTAAAATATTTCTGCCAGTCGGAAGCCGTGGCTTTTTACCTCCAGAAATATGTGGTGTACAGAAAACGTAAGATTTATGTAGGCCAAAAAGATTTCGCTGATTTGTCTCCGCTGATCAAAAAATACAAAGACGAGAAATTTTTATTGCCGGCTTCTGACCAATTGAATGCGGATGCGCCTCAAACACTAAACAACCTCAAAGTTGATTGGACGGAAGGTACTTTTTACAGGACTGTAATGAGCGATTTGTCTGATCTTGCAGATGTTTATTATGACATTCTGGCCTTTTTCAGTCCGACCGGAATTAAATCACTTTTCAAAAATTTCCCTGATTTCGAACAAAACAATACGCGAATCGCTGTTTTCGGAAGTACGACCCAAAAAGAAGCTTTGGAACATGGTTTGAGAATAGACATTCTCGCGCCAACACCAGAAACGCCGTCTATGACGATGGCTTTGGAACGCTACATTAACGAAGCGAATAAAGGAAAATAAAACTTTACACTATAAAAAAAGTCCCGACATCAAATCGGGACTTTTTTATTTCATTACGTTACAGTTTTTTAGATTCAAATTTACAACTGTGGCCCAGCTTTTACCAAACTTTCGCCTTCGGGATTGGTTGCATATTGTGCAAAGTTTTTGATAAATAAACTGGCTAAGTCTTTTGCTTTGGTTTCCCATTCGGTTGCATCGGCATAGGTTTTTCTCGGATCCAGAATTCCGGAATCAACGTTTTCAAGCGCCGTTGGGATTTTGAAATTAAATATCGGCAATTCATGCATTTCAGCATGTTCGATTGAGCCATCAAGAATGCGGTCGATAATGGCACGCGTATCTTTGATCGAAATTCTTTTCCCGGTTCCGTTCCAACCCGTATTCACCATGTAAGCCTGAGCCTGGTGCGCTTCCATTTTTTTCACGAGTTCGGTTCCGTATTGCGTCGGATGCAAAGACAAAAATGCTTTTCCGAAACAAGCTGAAAATGTAGGTTCTGGTTTGGTAACACCGCGCTCTGTTCCCGCGAGTTTGGCTGTAAATCCCGAAAGGAAAAAGTATTTGGTTTGTTCCGGAGTCAGTTTTGCCACTGGCGGCATGACACCGAACGCATCAGCCGTAAGGAAGATCACTTTGTTGGCATGTCCGGCTTTTGACACCGGTTTCACGATGTTGTCTATATGGTAAATCGGATAGGAAACACGCGTATTCTGCGTTACCGATCCGTCTTTGAAATCGATATTGCCATTGGCGTCAACAGTAACATTTTCCAATAACGCATCTTTGCGGATCGCTTCGTAAATGTCGGGTTCGTTTTCTTTGCTCAGATCGATGGTTTTTGCGTAACAACCGCCTTCAAAATTGAAAACGCCGTCGTTGTCCCAACCGTGTTCGTCATCACCTATAAGTTCTCTTTTTGGATCGGTTGACAAAGTCGTTTTTCCGGTTCCCGATAATCCGAAGAACACTGCCACGTCGCCATTTTCCCCTTTATTTGCCGAACAATGCATGGATGCGATTCCCTGTAATGGCAAATAATAATTCATCATCGAAAACAGCCCTTTTTTCATTTCGCCGCCATACCAGGTTCCGCCGATCAACTGGATTTTTTCCGTCAGGTTGAATGCGATATACACTTCAGAATTTAATCCGTGTGACGCGAAATCTTCAAATCCTTTTTTGGAAGCATTCATCACGACAAAATCGGGTTCGCCATAATTTTCAAGCTCTTCTTCGGTTGGGCGGATGAACATATTTTTGACAAAATGCGCCTGCCAGGCTACTTCTACAATAAAACGCACTTTCAATCTCGTGTTTTCATTTGCACCGCAAAAAGTGTCCACCACATATAATTTTTTACCCGAAAGCTGGTTTACGGTATTGGCTTTCAAAGCATTCCAGGTTCCCTGCGAAATGGGTTTGTTGTCGTTGACCGCTTTTTCAGATGTCCACCAAATGGTATCTTTGGTGATGTCGTCCTTTACAATGTATTTGTCCTTTGGGGAACGGCCTGTAAAATCCCCGGTCATGACATTGACTGCTCCGAGTTCGGTAAGCTGTCCTTTTTCGAAACCTTCGAGGTTCGGATTTAATTCTTCTTCAAACAAAAATTCGTATGACGGATTGTAGATGATTTCTTCCGCATTTTTTATTCCATATTTTTCTAACGAAATCGATTTCGTAATTTGAGCGTAGTTATCCATAAAATTGAGTTAGTGTTGCATATTGTTTAAAGTGCAAAAGTAAAAATTAAATTTAACCCAACTCAACTTTATTGAAAAATTATGATTTTTTCCTAATTAAATTAAGAAAAAGCCAAAACCATGCGCTAATGAGTAACAATCCTCCAATTGGAGTGACGATTCCGAACGCTTTAATATCGATTCCCGAAATATTTTTAGTCGCCAAAATGTAGATCGATCCTGAGAATAATGCAATTCCGGCAACCGTTAAAATTGAAATTCCTTTTTTGGTTTTTTCAGACAAAAACGTGGTCAATCCAATGAACAATAAAAACAATGCGTGATACATTTGGTATTTGACTCCGGTTTCAAAAGTGGTAAGTTCTTCAACGGTCAAAACTTTTTTGAGTGCGTGCGCTCCGAATGCGCCTAAAATGATTGCGATCATGCCCAAAACTGCTGCCGTTGCGGTGATTTTCTTGTCCATTTTTTGATTTTTTTTGTTGTGTAAAGATAGTTCGTAGCAATGGATTTGAAAAATATGTTACCGGTTTTTAAATGACAGTTCTCAGGTTTTAGCCCGGATGGAAGCGGCATCCTTTTGTGGAGTGCAACGCAACAAAAGATATAGCGAACAGCCGGAATAGCTCCTGAAAAAACATCTTGTTAATTGTAGTTCCGATAACGTTTTCGTGCTGTTATTTCCAAAATCAAATTCATACATTTGTGGACTTTTATAAAAATACGATGAGAAATATCCTGATTATTGGCGCCGGGCGATCGGCATCTTCACTGATCCAGTACCTTTTGAGCAAATCTGAAACGGAAAACCTGCATTTGACCATTGGCGATTTGTCGCTCGAACTCGCGCAGCGCAAAACCAACGATCACAAAAACGCTACGGCGATCGCACTCGATATTTTTAACAACGAACAAAGGGCCGCAGAAATTCAGAAAGCAGATATCGTAATTTCGATGCTTCCAGCGCATTTGCATATTGAAGTGGCGAAAGACTGCATTACCTATAAAAAACACATGGTTACGGCTTCATACATCAGTGACGCGATGCAAAGTTTAGACGCTGCTGCCAAAGAAAACAACCTCATTTTCATGAATGAAATTGGGCTTGATCCCGGTATTGACCACATGAGCGCGATGAAAGTCATTGACGAAATTCGCGATAAAGGTGGAAAAATGATCTTGTTTGAATCGTTTTGTGGCGGATTGGTCGCACCGGAATCGGATACGAATTTGTGGAATTATAAATTTACGTGGGCGCCGAGAAATGTGGTTTTGGCCGGACAAGGCGGCGCGGCGAAATTCATTCAGGAAGGAACCTATAAATACATTCCGTACCATAAATTGTTCAGGAGAACCGAATTTTTAGAAGTCGAAGGGTATGGAAAATTTGAAGGTTATGCCAATCGCGATTCGTTAAAATACCGCAGCATTTATGGACTGGACGACATTCTGACTTTGTACCGCGGAACAATCCGGCGCGTGGGTTACTCGAAAGCGTGGAATATGTTTGTGCAACTTGGGATGACAGATGATACTTACATTATTGACGATTCGGAACACATTACCTACAGGGAATTCACGAATTTATTTTTGCCTTACCATCCAACGGATTCTGTCGAAATTAAATTGCGTTTGCAACTCGGCATCGACCAGGATGATATCATGTGGGACAAATTATTGGAACTCGATATCTTCAATCCGAGGAAAATTGTTGGCTTGAAACACGCAACGCCTGCGCAAATCCTCGAGAAAATCCTGACCGATAGTTGGGCGTTGCAACCCGATGACAAAGACATGATTGTGATGTACCACAAATTTGGTTATGAAATCGATGGCAAACAAAGGCAAATTGATTCCAAAATGGTTTGCATTGGTGACGACCAAACGTATACTGCGATGGCAAAAACCGTCGGACTTCCTGTGGCAATGGCGACTTTACAGATTTTGAACGGCAACATTAAAACGCCGGGCGTGCAGCTTCCGATAAACAAAGAAGTTTATTTGCCAATTTTAAAAGAACTTGAAGAATATGGTGTGGTTTTTCATGAAAAAGAAACCCATTATTTTGGATACAATCCGGATCAATTGTAATTAAAAATATCCCGTTATGAAAAATATAATTTTCGCTTTGACAATATTTGTGTCCTTGAGCGCAGTTTCGCAATCAAATAAAAACATTGAAATTCCAAAAGACACGATTTCTGCTGCGGGTTATCCTTCCGGAATATATACCACCAAAGAAGCGTTCCTTAAAAAAAAGCCGGATTTTATTACGCCGGTTGTTCCAAAAGGGTTGTATGGCCTGGAAAAGCCTGATCTCGCTGGGGAAATCGTAGACAACTGTTTTTTCTTTTATCTGTATCGAAATACCAAAATCACCAAAGCTTTTGCTATTTCATATAAAGGAAGTCTATACTTACAAATTGGACCTATCCTTGACAACAGAAACAGAAAAGACAAATCGCAAAGTGGTGACTTCCCAAATTCTTTTGTACGCGTAAAAATCGAAGGCGAACATTATCTGTACACAGAACTCAACTTATCAAATGTATGGGCGAAAGGACTCTCCTACAACATAGGAACGCAGCCAAATCGAACTTCGAAACCAGCCGTATGGGATTTTAAGAACGATGAGTTTAACATTTTTAGAAACTGTGAAGATTTTAATACTTTTATTGCTGTAGTTTATCCCAAAGGTGTTATTGCTGATTGTTCAAAGAAAGAACTTGATATTGAATGGGTCAAAAACATCATTGGCGTTATAAAATAAACATTATATTCTGATTTACTTTTGAATATCATTAAAAACAGTACTTTTGATTTATTTTTTTTATGAAAATAAATTCCCTCCAAATAGAAATCGATGGTATCGACAAGGAAATCCTCAGAGATTTAATGGACGATGCCCGAAAACCAATTCTGCAAATCGCCAATAAAATCGGAATCTCAGGCGCTGCAATTCATCAAAGACTGAGAAAACTCGAGCAATCGGGCGTAATTTCGGGATCGAAATTTGTCGTGAGCAACAAAGTTCTGGGTTACAGTACGATGGCTTTTGTTGGAATTTATCTGGACAAAGCCGCACGAAATCCGGAAGCCGTTCGCGAACTCAAAAAAATCCCCGAAGTACTCGAATGCCATTATACTACAGGAAACTGGTCGATTTTGATAAAAATGATTTGCCGCGATAACGAACATTTGATGCATTTGCTCAACACCAGAATCCAGGCGATTGAAGGCGTTTCTAGAACGGAAACTTTTATTTCATTGGACCAGCAGATTGAAAGACAAATTCAATTGTAACTAAAAGTGCCTAGCCCCGATGGTCCCGATGCTTCGGGAGATATCCTTTTTTGGTCGAGGTATGAAGGCAAAAAAGATAAAGGCGAGAGCGGACACGAGCGAAGCGAACTGGCGAAGCAAATTTGCTCCTAAAAAAAACCACACTTTCCACCATGGATTTCACAACCAACTCAAAATTTATCGCGGTCGGATTGTTCCTGTATATGTACCTTCGGCAGTTCCTTCATTCGTTCCGACAGTAAAAGTAACTTCATGTGCGCCGTCTTTATTCAATATGGTAACTGTTCCGCTATTTAAATTGTGTCCGAACGAATTCGCTTCGGTCGTCACCACACCGGTCCAGAAATTACTGTCGGGATCGTAACTTTGGCTGTTGCGTTCGTAATTGTAGGTAAATGTTCCTGTCGGAATGTTGCCCGTTATTTTCGCAAAAACAAGCTGCACATAACTCGCATTTCCGGCGCCGCGAAAATACAAATAGGTGTCGCCGTCAATATAAGCATATTCTGCATCGATGATTTCATAAGTGGTTCCGGCGTACGAATATTTGTTGGAACTTGTGACTGCATTTTCAGGTTCGTCGTCCTTGCTGCAAGCTGTTAAAATAAGCAGTGCAATCAATAGTGTAAAAAAGGATATTTTCATTGGATCAAATTTTAGGTACATGTTTTTGTGATTTCTATCCAAAAATACGACCCGGTTGCCAATTGGTTTTGCTGCAATAAACCAATTGCGCATCCGGATAAACCAACTGCAAAAAAAATCCGCCCTGTTTTGCAACAAAGCGGATCTCATAAAAAAATGGGAAATTTTAATTTCTTCTGCCCATGTAAATCATCACGTAGTAAAGCAACGTTCCGAGTGAACCGATCGCTGCAACGACATAAGTTCGTGCCGCCCAGGTCAAAGCATCTTTGGCGCCAGCCTGTTCTTCACGAGTTAACATTCTTTTGTTCTCAAGCCAGGCCAATGCGCGGTTGCTCGCATCATATTCTACCGGAAGCGTGATAAAAGCAAACAAAGTGGTCAATGCGAAAACGACAATTCCGATCAATAACAGTTGCGGGAATGTGTTGATTAATAAGATTCCGGCAATCAAAATCCATTGCACGATATTCGATGCAAATGAAACGGCGGGAACTAAAGTGGAACGCAAAGAAAGCCAACTGTAAGCCGTCGCATGCTGTACCGCATGTCCGCATTCGTGCGCCGCAACCGCAGCAGCTGCTGCATTTCGTTGGTTGTAAACCGCCTCGCTCAAATTAACCGTTTTGTCGGCAGGATTGTAATGATCTGTTAAACGTCCCGGAGTGGAAATCACACGCACATCGCGGATTCCGTTGTCAGCAAGCATTTTTTCGGCGATTTCGGCACCGCTCATTCCGTTTTGCAAATGCATTTTGGAATATTTGTCAAATTTATGCTGCAACCGGTTGCTGACGGCCCAACTTGCAAGCATGATCAATCCCATGATAATCCATCCTATGTACATAGTTGTAGTTTTTTAAGTTTCGTCTGCGCAGGCAGCAAATTGCAAGCCAAAAGGAATTTTCGGTTTTAATGTGAAAAAATGTCAGTTAATTTTTCTTAAAGTTTCAGCAAAACGATCCGGCTCGTCAGGAGAAACGACGATTTTAGATTTCGCTGTCGTGATTAAAACCGGTTTATCAATTCGGGTAACATACCAGTTCATTGATCCGAATGTGCTGTTGTAATATTTGCCGTAATAGCCAAACAATCCGCCTACGCCAAAAGTACGTACGGTGCCGCCAATATTCGATTCCTGCAAAATCTCAATACTTTGGATGTCTTCTTTTTTGATTTTGATGTTTCCCATTGGCCTTTCAATCAGCAAATCTGTTTCCGTAACCGAATAACGCAGTGGCCGCAGCAGCCAGCAAATGAAATATACAATTGTCAGAAAAGCTGCAGTATATAAAATGCTGTTGGAGTTGCTATAAGTCACGAAACCATATGCGATCAGCCCGGTAAAAAGCGAAGTTACGACAACCGTAATGGCTTTTGCAGTGCTGTCTAAAGATGCTTTAAAATTCATATTGTTGCTTTCGGAATTAAGAAAGTTGGAATTCAGCCAATTGCATTTGAATGTCCTAAATTTAAGGAATTTTCGGAACAGTAATGCCAAAATTTGCTGTCTTATTTGGTTAAATTAAAAATTTAACTGATGGTTGATTCAACATATGCTTAAAGTATTATGGGTGTATCAATTTAGGTATTTTAACACACTGACTATGCATTCACTATGCACTCACTATGCACTCACGTTGTGTATTTTTAATCAAAAATATATTTTGGCGCTTCGATGAGTCGTAAAAAAAGGCTTGCAGATCGCAAGCCTTTGATATTTATCCAACCAAGTTAATGATTTTTCCCGGAACGATGATTACTTTATTTGGCGTTTTGCCTTCAAGTTGTTTGATCGTACGTTCGTCTTTCATAACGATTTCCTCGATTTGTTCCTTGGACAAATCCAATGGCAATTCGAGGGTAAAACGCATTTTTCCATTGAACGAAACCGGATATTCTTTGCTGCTTTCCACCAAATGTTCCGCGTTGAACTTTGGGAACGGCGCGGTGGAAATGCTCGTTTGATGCCCGAGTGTTGACCACAATTCCTCAGCAATGTGCGGTGCGTAAGGCGAAATCAAAACCGCTAATGGCTCTAAAACCGAACGCTCGTGGCAATTCATCGCAGTCAGTTCGTTAACAGCAATCATAAACTGACTCACCGACGTGTTGAATGAAAATCCTTCGATATCATCCTGGACTTTTTTGATCGTTTTGTGTAATGTTTTTAATGCTTCCTTACTCGCCGGATTTGAATTGACAACTAGTCCGTTTTCATCAAAATACAGTTTCCAGAGTTTTTTTAGAAATCCGAAAACACCGGTGATTCCAGCGGTATTCCAGGGTTTGGCTTGTTCGAGTGGCCCGAGGAACATTTCGTAAAGACGCAAGGTATCTGCTCCATATTCTTCGCAGATGTCATCTGGCGTGACGACGTTGAATTTGGATTTTGACATTTTTTCGACTTCGCGTCCGACTGTAAATTTACCTGTCGGTTCGGTAATGAATTCTGCAGTTTTATAATCTTCACGCCAATTTTTGAATGCTTCGATATTCAATTCATCTGATGCATTTACGAAACTGACATCAACATGAATAGGTTGGAATTTTCGGTCGCCAATTTGATTCTTAGATACAAAAGTGTTTGTCCCGTCTAAACGATACGCAAAAGCACTCATCCCCAAAATCATCCCCTGATTGATCAACTTTTTAAACGGTTCATCCTGGGAAACAAATCCTCTGTCTTTCAAAAATTTATTCCAAAAGCGCGAATACAATAAATGCCCGGTCGCGTGCTCGCTTCCACCAATGTACAAATCGACATTTTGCCAGTATTGCTCGTCTTCTTTTGATACAAATTCGTCATTATTGTGCGGATCCATATAACGCAGCCAGTACCACGAGCTTCCCGCCCAGCCCGGCATAGTATTCAATTCCAATGGAAAAATCGTTTTATTGTCGATCAAATCATTAGCAACGATTTTATTTTCTGAAGTTGACCACGCCCATTCTTTGGAATTCCCGAGCGGCGGCTGGCCATCTTCCGTTGGCAAATATTTCTCTACTTCGGGCAAACGGATCGGCAGATGCTGTGCGTCGATCATCTGCGGCAAGTCATTCACATAATACACCGGAAACGGTTCGCCCCAATACCTTTGGCGTGAAAACACGGCATCGCGCAATCGGTAATTGGTTTTGCCTTTGCCCTGCCCGAGTTTTTCGAGTTCTTCGATCGCTTTTTTGGTCGCGTCTTTATAGTTTAGTCCGTTGAGAAAATCGGAATTTGCAATTTCTACGTTGTCTTTTGATCCGTAGGCTGCCGCCGAAATATCCGCATTGGCGAAAATATTTATGATCGGAAGCATGCCGTTTTTGCCTTTAAAATGATTTGCAAATGCATAATCGCGCTCGTCTCCGCAAGGAACAGCCATGACCGCACCGGTTCCGTAACCCGCTAAAACATAATCGCCAACCCAAACCGGAATCGGCTCCTTGGTAAACGGATGCTCGGCATAAGCGCCGGTAAAAACACCAGAAATCGTTTTAACATCGGCCATTCTCTCGCGCTCAGAACGTTTCGAAGTCGCTTCTACATATTGCTCAACCGATTGTTTCCATTCGGACGTTGTGATTTTGGAAACCAATTCGTGTTCAGGCGCCAAAGTCATAAACGTGACGCCGAAAATCGTATCAGGACGCGTCGTAAAAACATCGATTTCATAACCGCTGTAATCATTTCCGGACAACGCATAATCAACCGTATTTTTATTTTCTTCAGAATCGAGCACTTTAAAAGTAACAAGCGCGCCAACCGATTTCCCGATCCAGTTTTCCTGTGAATCTTTGAGTGATTGCGTCCAGTCGATATCCTTTAAACCGTCTAATAAACGCTGGGCATAAGCCGAAATCCGCATGCTCCATTGGGTCATTTTCTTACGAATGACCGGAAAGCCGCCGCGTTCGGAAACGCCGTTGATGATCTCGTCGTTGGCCAGAACAGTTCCGAGTCCGGGACACCAATTCACTTCGGTTTCGGCGAGATAGGTCAATCGGTATTGAAGTAAGATTTTTTCCTGTTGTTCTTTTGAAAAATCATTCCATTGTTCAGATGAAAATGCTTCGATATTGTCATCGGAAACTGCATTGACATTGGCATTTCCGTCTTTTTGAAAAAGTTCAATTAACGAACAAATGCTTTCGGCTTTGTCAGATGTTTTGTTGTACCAGGAATTAAACAGTTGGATGAAAATCCACTGTGTCCATTTATAATATTCGGGTGAAGAAGTACGAACTTCGCGGTCCCAGTCGAACGAAAACCCGATCTTGTCGAGCTGCTGGCGGTAACGCGCGATATTTTCCTTTGTCGTTTTATCGGGATGTTGGCCAGTTTGAATTGCATATTGTTCGGCCGGCAATCCAAAACTGTCATAACCCTGCGGATGCAATACATTGAAACCTTTGTGGCGTTTGTAGCGCGCATAAATATCTGAAGCGATGTAACCCAGCGGATGCCCAACGTGCAAGCCTGCTCCAGAAGGATAAGGAAACATGTCTAAGACATAATATTTGGGTTTATCTGAATGGTTTTCTGCGGCGAAAGTCTGGTTTTCGGCCCAGTATTTTTGCCATCTGGCTTCGATTTCGTTCGGATTGTATTTCATGAGAAAGTTTCTGAGTTGCTGAGTAACTGAGTTACTGAGTTTTTTTCTTTGCGTGTAATGCGCGCAAATTTACGCTTATTGTACGAAAATTAAAACTTTGGGCGTTATAAACTGTGTTTAAAGAAATTCTTTATTATTTTTACGGCTTAATTCAGTATTTATGGCATCTTCATTCGAAAAATTTCAAAAACGGCGTTTGATTTCTTCTTACTTCTCGGTCGTTTTAAGTATTTTTCTCGTCCTTTTTTTATTGGGGATTTTAGGCTTGTTCATCATCAATTCGAAGCGTCTTTCCGACAATTTCAAGGAAGAGATCGCAATGACGGTTTTCTTTAAAAACGAAGCGAATGACACGATCATCAAGTCTTTCGACCAACAATTGAAAGCCGAACCGTTTGTAAGATCGTACGTTTATGTGCCGAAAGAAGTGGCAGCCAAACAACATCAGGACATTATTGGCGAGGATTTTATGACATTTCTCGGCATGAATCCGTTACAGAATTCGTTCGACATTCATTTGAAGGCAGATTATATTACGTCGGAACAAATCAGAAAAATCGAAAGCAGCCTTCGAACCAATGAAATGGTTTCAGATATCGTTTACGACAAACAACTCGTGAGCCTTGTGAATGACAACATCCAGAAAGTGAGTTTGTGGATTTTAATTGCAAGCGGATTCTTAACTTTAGTGGCCGTTTTACTGATCAACAGCTCGATGAAATTGTCTATTTACTCCAACCGATTCATCATTAAAACGATGCAAATGGTGGGCGCGACCAAGTCGTTTATCAGAAAACCGTTCATTTGGAGAAGCATCCGATTGGGATTCATCGGCGCGGTTTTGGCCATTTTTGCGTTGATCGGATTGTTGGTTTACCTGGACAAAACTTTCCCGCTTTTGGGACTATTGGACAATCAATTGCTTGTAGGCGCGGTACTTTTGGCGGTTTTCCTGATTGGAATCCTGATCACCTGGTTCAGTACGTTTTTCGCGACCCAGCGCTTTTTGAATTTACGAACAGACGATTTGTACTAATTTAAGATTTAAATCCGCTGCTGAAATTTCGGGATAAGATTTGCACGGATTGGACTTAATCCACCAACATTTAAAATATTATGAAAGATACCAATCAACAACAGCCTGAATTTCTTTTTGACAAAGTCAATTACAAAATCCTTTTGGTCGGAATTGCGGTCATCACCCTTGGTTTTATCCTGATGTCAGGCGGCGGAAGCGACGATCCAAAAGTTTTCAGCGATGCTATTTTTGATTTTAGACGAATCCGATTGGCACCAACAACCGTTTTAATCGGTTTCGGGATCACGGTTTGGTCGATCCTCAAAAACCCGAAGCCATCCAATAAATCTGCACAATAATAAATGAACACATTACAAGCCATTGTTCTTGCCATTATTGAAGGACTGACTGAATTTTTGCCGGTTTCTTCAACGGGTCACATGATTATCGCAAGCTCATTTTTCGGAATTGCGCATGACGATTTTACCAAATTATTTACGATTGTGATTCAGCTCGGCGCGATTTTATCGGTCGTAGTGTTGTATTTCAAACGCTTTTTCCAGACTTTGGATTTTTACTTTAAATTGTTGGTTGCGTTTATTCCGGCCGTGATTTTGGGATTGTTCTTGAGCGATTTTATTGACGGATTGCTCGAAAATCCGGTAACGGTCGCTGTTTCTTTAGTTCTTGGCGGAATCATTTTACTAAAAGTTGATGACTGGTTTAAAGATACTTCAGCATCTGAAAACGAAACAGCAATCACTTATCCAACTGCTTTCAAGATCGGATTGTTCCAATGTTTGGCAATGATTCCCGGCGTTTCCCGAAGCGGCGCGAGCATTGTTGGCGGAATGTCTCAGAAATTATCCAGAAAAACCGCAGCAGAATTCTCGTTCTTTTTAGCCGTTCCAACGATGTTTGGCGCTACAGCAAAAAAATGTTACGATTATTATAAAGACGGATTTGTTTTGTCTCACGACCAGATCAATTTCCTGATTATTGGTAATATTGTCGCTTTTATCGTCGCCATGCTTGCAATCAAAACGTTCATCGGATTCTTAAATAAAAATGGCTTTAAAGTTTTCGGCTATTACCGAATTATCGCCGGACTTATTTTACTCGCGATCCACTTTTTCATTCATCCGCTAACGATCATTTAATGACTGCGGAAGACTATCAAAACGGCCAGATCCTCTTAATTGACAAGGGTTTGCATTGGACATCTTTCCAGGCGGTCAATAAAATGAAATGGCTTTTAAAGAGCAAACTCGGACTCAAAAAAATTAAAATCGGGCACGCCGGAACGCTTGATCCGTTGGCAACAGGTTTGCTTTTGGTTTGCACCGGAAAATTCACCAAACGCATTTCCGAACTTCAGGGACAGGCCAAAGAATACACCGGAACGTTTTACATTGGCGCCACGACGCCGTCATACGATCTCGAAACTGAAATCAATGAAACGTTCCAAACCGATCATATTTCCGACGATTTAATCCGCGAAACGACCAAACAATTCATTGGCGAAATCGACCAGAAACCGCCGATTTTCTCAGCGATCAAAAAAGACGGAAAACGTTTGTACGAACACGCGCGTGCAGGAGAAGAAGTAGAAATTGCATTCCGGAAAACCACAATCCACGAATTTGAGATTACAAGAATTGCGTTGCCAGAAGTCGATTTTCGGGTAGTTTGCAGCAAAGGAACTTATATTCGTTCCCTCGCTTTTGATTTCGGACAAGCTTTAGAATCTGGCGCACATTTAACGGTTTTACGCCGTACAAAAATCGGGGATTATAATGTGAATGACGCGATGGACATTAGTCAGTTTGAAAATTCATTTGGTCCAGATTCAACATCATTGTAACGAGTTCGTTCTGGATTGAAAGTCCTTTATCGTGCAAATACCACAATTGCAATTCCGTTTTCGCCGTTTCGTCAATTACGCCGTATTGCCGCTTGTAACTTTGAATTAGATCGGATGCGCCTTTTGGCCTTGGTCCCCAATTTCCCAACGTATTTTTGGAAACTTCGTCGAGTACGATCAACTTTGGGATTGACTTTCCGCCATTGGTCAGGAACATACTCATTAACGCTTCATTTTCATCCCTGAACACAATTTTCAAATCAATATTCGGCGTGATCACAGCAAGTTTATTCAGAATTGGAAGAATCTGTGCCGCGTCTCCACACCAGCCTTCAGACAACACCAGCCAGGTATATTTGTTTTTTAAAGTCATTAATTTCTGGATATTTTCTTCCGAAATCACGGTCTTTTTATCCAATCGGTTCATCCGCGCTTCATTGAGTTCAGAATAATGCGTCAGCGCTTCCGACTGCTGGTTTCCGGAAGATTTTCCTTCTTTCAGCAAATTCGAAACTACCGTTCGGTATTTGACATACGAATGGCTTTTGAGCAAACTTTCGGCAACGGCAACTTTCATCATCTTCAATTTTAAAGAACAAACTTACCATTTTTAAAACATTTTATGGCTTTCGTTGTGTTGTGCTTAACATCTTTTATAAAATTAACCATTAAGGAATTAAGAGCCGTTAAGCTTAATGAGCCATAATTCCTTAATGACTAAACAAAAAAGAAGCGTTTCCTTGTCCACCAACATTTTTTAACCGCGCTGTTTCACAAAATCAGAATATAACTATATTTGCACTCTCAAAACAACACGACTCAAAAAATGAAATATAAAAGAATCCTCCTGAAATTAAGCGGTGAAGCTTTAATGGGCGACCGCCAATACGGGATCGATCCGGCAAGACTGGCCGAATATGCCGAAGAAATCAAACAAATCCATGACAAAGGCGTCCAGATCGCAATTGTCATCGGAGGCGGAAATATCTTTCGTGGCGTAGCCGGAGCCAGCAATGGCATGGACCGTGTTCAGGGCGATTACATGGGAATGCTTGCGACGGTCATCAACGGAATGGCGTTACAAGGCGCACTCGAAGACAAAGGCATGTTAACGCGTTTGCAAACCGCACTCAAAATCGAAGCGATCGCCGAGCCTTACATCAAAAGAAGAGCCGTCCGCCACCTTGAAAAAGGCAGAATCGTGATCTTTGGAGCCGGAACCGGAAATCCATATTTCACAACCGATACTGCTGCTGTTTTGCGCGGTGTTGAAATCCACGCCGACGTGATTTTAAAAGGCACAAGAGTCGACGGAATTTACACTGCAGATCCTGAAAAAGATCCGACAGCAACCAAATTCGACACACTTTCCTTTACAGACGTGCTTGCAAAAGGCCTGAACGTCATGGACACGACTGCATTCACACTGAGCCAGGAAAACGAACTGCCAATTTTGGTATTCGACATGAACAAAAAAGGAAACCTCACAAAAATTTGTGAAGGCGAAAATATCGGAACCGTAGTAAGCGTTTAAATCAGGAGCTGTTTCCTGCTTTCGGCTTTATCTTTTTCTCCCGAAGTTTCGGGATTAAAAGGATATCGCCTCACACGAGCAAAGCGAACTGACGAAGTAATCAGGGCTAGGGCTCTGAGTTCCAAAATTAAAAGTTGTCAAACGACAAAAATCAAACACAATGACCGAAGAAATTGATTTTATTTTAGACAGTACAGAAGAATCCATGAGCGGTTCTATCGCGCATCTTGAAAAAGAATTTTTAAACATCCGCGCAGGAAAAGCAAGCCCGGCGATGCTTGGTGCTGTTTTTGTAGATTATTACGGATCGGCGACACCTTTGTCACAGGTTGCAAACATCAACGTTCCCGACGCGAGGACAATCACCATTCAGCCGTGGGAAAAAGCGATGCTGCACCCAATTGAAAAAGCGATCATGATTGCAAATCTTGGTTTTAACCCAATGAACAATGGTGACAACATCATCATCAACGTTCCGGCTTTGACCGAAGAACGCCGCCGAGATCTCGCCAAACAGGCAAAGGTAGAAGCTGAAGACGCAAAAGTCGGCATCCGGAACGCGCGAAAAGATGCAAACACAGAAATCAAGAAACTTGAAAAAGAAGGTACTTCTGAAGACATTTGCAAAAGCGCGGAAGACGAAGTGCAGAACTTAACCAACAGTTTCATCAAAAAAGTCGACGAAGTTTTGGCACTCAAAGAAGCCGAAATCATGAAAGTCTGATTTTCACAAATATTTTATAAAAATCCGTCCCGAAGTTTCAGGACGGATTTTTGTTTTTATCTTGTATGACATTCGAATCCGTTAGCCTTTTATGAAGAAAATCGCATTACTGCTGTTCTTTTTATCATTTGCCGCCCAGGCGCAGTTCCGCATTAACGGCGTTGTGAAAGATGCTTCGACCACAAAAGCGCTGCCATTTGCGACGGTTTCCATTCCGGGTTTCTCAACAATTTCAGATGTGGACGGAAAATTTGCAATCCTTGCTAAAGATTCAATTGTTGTCTTGAAAATTTCATACATCGGATTTTACAAAAAAGAGATTTCGGTAAGCAGCCAAAAGAAATTCCACACCATTTTATTGCAACCGGAAACCGGAAACCTCAATGAAGTCGCCGTTTCAAATAAAAATCCGGCGTTGGAAATCATCCGCAAAACCATCGGCAATAAATCGGCCAACGATCCGGAAAAAAAACTGAGCAGTTTCGAATTTAAAGCCTACAACAAACTCATCATTACCGCAAATCCGGATTCAATAAATGGCCGCATCGATTCGGTTTTTGTCGAACGTGGCGATAAAATCAAACTGCGCAAAGTTGATTCTTCCGATTACAAGTTTAAAAAAGTCATCCGCCGCCAGCATTTGTTCCAGACTGAAAAAGTTTCGGATTACCAATTCGCCGACAACCGACTCAAAGAAACCGTGCTTGCTACAAAAATGGCCGGTTTCAAACATCCGATTTACGAAATCATGGCGTTCAACCTGCAGTCGTTTTCGATTTACAACAACCGCTACGAACTTTTCGAAACCAAATACAACAGCCCGATTTCTGACGATTCTTATTCCGATTACAATTTCAAACTGCTCGACAGCACCACGATTGACAACCGGAAAACGTATATGATTTATTTCAAGAACAGAAAAAAACGAAAAGCTGCCGGACTCGAAGGCATGTTGTATATCGATAGTGAAAATTTTGCCGTAGCCAAAGCGATCATGCGTGTCAAAGGCGTTTTAGACATCAGCGGAACCCACGAATTCACCTATCTCGAAAAGGAAAAATTGTGGTTCCCGACCAACAAAAATTTCAAAGTCCTGAAAGGAAAAAACAGCCAGGACATTCATTTTCTGGGTGAGACATTGAAATTTGATACCGAGGAGAACAACCAGTCGGTGCCACGCCAACGGTATGCATCCGACTTCACTTACGTGCTTTCCGAAACTAATTTTTTCGACATTAAGTACAACACGCCTATCTCGATCGGGAATCCGTCGATCTTCATTGAAGTAAAAAACGATGCCGAAAACAAACCCGAGACTTTCTGGAACCTTTACCGAAAAGACAGCCTCGACGTGCGCAGCCGAAAAACGTATTTTGCCCTGGACAGCATCGTTGGCAAACAGCGCATCGAAACCCGTTTGTTTCAGGGCCGGAAATTGCTGAATGGTTATGTTCCGTTTGGGCCGGTTGATCTTGCGCTGCGTTCGCTGCTGAGTTACAACAATTACGAAGGTTTCCGCGTGGGTTTTGGCGGACGAACGAATGAAAGATTCTCCAGAAAATACCGGATTGAAGGCTATACGGCATACGGAACCAAAGATGGAAATTTCAAATACAATCTGGGTTTCAGCACACGGATCGGCAACTTTTCCGGTTCTTGGATTGGCGCTTCATATACCGATGACCTTCGTGAAATTGGAAGCACGTCATTTGCCACAGATAAAAAAGGTTTTAAAATATACGATCCAAGACCCATAAACCTAAGCACTTTTTACGGTTACCAAAGCTGGAAATTGTTTATGGAAACACGAATCATCCCAAAAACCGAAAGCATCTGGCAACTGGATTACAGTACGGTCGAACCCAAATTTGCTTACGTTTACAATTACAACGACCTTTTGTACAAAAATTACACAATGACCACCGCTCAGGTTGCGCTGCAATGGAACCCACTGAGCGATTACATGCAAACGCCTTTCGGCAGATTGGAATCGAAGAAAAGATTCCCAAGATTCACGTTTCAGTTCACACAGGCTTTGCCCGAAATACTCGGAAATGATTTCGTATTCAGCAAGATTGATTTTCGGACAGAATACGAGAAAAACTTTATGAACGGACAAAAAACGTCGGTGCTCGTGGAAGCCGGTTACGCTTATGGCGACGTGCCACTCACACATTTGTATTCGGTAAACCCAAACAATTTAAACCGCGACCGGCTTTTGCAACGCATCACACTTGCCGGAAAGAATAGTTTTGAAACGATGTTTTTTAATGAATTTTTCTCCAGTCAGTATGCGTTTTTACAAATGAAACACGCGTTCCAAAACCTCAGAATCTTTGGCAACATCAAACCATCTCCGGTTTTTGTGACGCGGCTCGCCTGGGGAAATCTTCAAAAACCCGAGCAACACGCCGGAATCGATTATAAAACATTGGCAAACGGTTATTATGAATCCGGAATCGAACTCAACGAAATCTACAGCGTGTTGGGACTTTCTGCATTTTACCGTTACGGGCCAAACCAGCTTGATCGGTTTGAAGACAACATTTCAGTCAAGGTGACTTTCACGCTGAACCTGGGATTCTAAATCAGATGAATTTGTAGCCAAGGCCAAACGTCCAGATTATGCTTTGACACCAGGTTTTCCGGCTGTTTTAGATCCTGAGTTTGGCCGAATGCAAATCCGGTGAGAAAAAGCATTGATATGCTGATCCAAAAAGTTTTGAATGTTTTCATTTGGAAAATTTGATTGTATGATGGAACGCGGATTTACGCGGATTTCTGAACTTATGGAAATCCGCAGAAATCTTGCGAAGGATTGGTTGGTTTATGGTTTGATGATCAACACCGATGGCGTGTTGTTGAGCCAGATGCTGTGCGAATCAATAAGTTTTTTCCAGCTTTCCAGACTGATCAGCATTAAATCCTGTTCTTCAAGAAATTCTTTTCTGATCGTTTTTTCATTCGTAACCATTATGTGATTTGGCGCGGTTTGTTCGATCGAACGGATGTTTTCGCGAATTTGCGCATTGCTTTTGATTTGTCCGACGGCATCCAAAACGATGATTTGCGAACCGTTGTTGTGAATTAATTTCTGTGCGTATTCGATCAGGAATGCATCTTCTTCGGAGAAAATCGGCATAAAAATATTGTTGATTTCATCGAGGTTTTTATCGACTAAAATCCCGACTGCCATTTTGCTTTTGGCCACAATTTGGCGCGTCCTTTCATCGAAAGGCGAATTTTCAAACAAGCCTTCTTTTCCGGTGAATTTGTCGATCAGACGATCCGGATTGATGATTCTGGTGGTTAAACCGAGGACTTTTCCGAGCAACGTGCCTTCGAAAATCGATTGGCCCAAGCCAACAAGCAACAAATCGTATTCACCCTGATTTGCCGTTTCCACAATATCGGAATTGATATCATTTGAAGCTTTAAAAAGTGTATGGATTTTTTGGTCCAAATATTCCGATTCTGAAATTATTGGTTCGAACGTATCGCGTTCATAATCCTTTACATCGAATGAATGCAACTCAGAACTCAGAGACAAATGCATCGCCGTAATGGCGGTGTTGCTATTTTGTTTTTTAACCAGACTATTCGCCACTTTCAGCAACGTTTTTCCTTTATCCGGCGCACCGAAAGACAACAAAATCTTGTACTTGCTTTTGCTGCTGATTTCTTCGGGAATGATCGTCGGTTTGTCCTTAAAAATATAATTGATCAGGTCTAAAGCCGGGCCGGTCATAAAAGTGGTCACCAACGCCATGATCACCATCATCGTAAAGATTTCTGTTGATAAAACACCGAGGTCGTAACCAATGTTCAACACCACCAATTCCATTAATCCACGCGTGTTCATTAATGCGCCGATCGACAAACTGTCTTTCCAGCTTTGCCCGACGAATTTGGCTGCGATCATGCTTCCAAAGAATTTTCCGGCCACGCCAACAAAAATTATCAAACCCGTGATTTTCCATAAATACGGATCGTTGATCAATCCGATTTGTGTACGCAATCCGGTGAAAACGAAGAACAATGGCAATAAGATCACAACCGAAACATCTTCGACTTTTTCGATGAAAATATTCCTGAATCGGCTGTTTTCAGGCATGATCGCTCCAGCCATAAAGGCCCCGAACAAAGCGTGAATCCCGATCAGTTCAGAAGCATAAGACGACAATAACAATGTTAAAAAGAAAATCGCTACAACTGGTTTGCTTAAACTTTCACGTGTCGATTTTAAATCGCCAACCCTTTTCAAAAACGGACGAACGACTTTCAGCATCACCAACACATAAATTAGCGCAAGCGCAATGACATAAAGCGAACTGACGAATGATCCGGCTTTTACGATGGCTATAACCGCAGCCAAAATACACCAGGCCGTAATATCATCCGCGGCAGCACAAGTAATGGCAATGGTTCCAAGTTTTGTTTTTTGCAAACCGCGTTCCTGTACAATTCTGGCCAAAACAGGGAAAGCCGTAATACTCATCGCAATTCCAAGAAACAATCCGAACGAAGCGAATTCAATTCCCTGCGGCGCAAACTGTGTATAGATAAAATAGGCCAATCCGACACCGAGTGAAAACGGGATAATAATACTTGCATGACTGATTACAACGGCATCGTGCGCTTTGTTTTTCAACGCTTTTAAATCGAGTTCCATTCCGATGACAAACATGAAAAGAATCAATCCGATCTGGCTTAAGAACTGTAAATTCCCCAATGATTCCTTCGGAAAAAGCATGTCTGAAAAATCCGGCCAGTACATTCCAACAAGCGATGGCCCAAGTACAATTCCCGCTACGATTTCACCAATTACTGACGGCTGCCCGATTTTTCTGGAAACCCAGCCAAAGAATCTGGCCACTAAAATAATAGTTACAATTTGCGCCAATAATATGGCCAATGGATGCTGTAAATTGTGCGCCATCGAGTCGATAAAATCATTCCAATGGCCATTTTCAACTTTATTCTGAACAATATCACGTCCGGATTCCAGTGACTTTCCCTTGGTAATAATCCAATACATCATTGCAGAAAATCCGCCGATAATGACAATATAAAAGAAGGAATTTTTGAAATTTCTCATAGCTGCTTGTTTGATTCTGGTAAATTCTGCTGCAAATATGGAAAGTCTGTTGGCTCAAATAAAACTTTTTAACCGTCATTTTCGTGCCGATGTAATAAGACGGGAAAACTTTGTAACAAGTCAGGTGTTTATTTTTGAAAGAAAATCGCCGCGGTAGGTTTCACTCAACATCACGGTTAAAAACCGTCCGTTTTTATCGGAAATATTTAATATAATTTCGTTGTGACTGAAAAATTTCACCGCCTTGATCGCAATGATTTCCTTTTTGTTGACGCGGCAGAAATCGGTCGCCGGAAGTTCGTTCAGCAGCGTCTCAAATTTAATGTTTTTCAAGACCAGATCGCTTTCATTGTTGCGTAAAACTTCCTTGTCTCGGCTGTCATTTGCAGAAGTTCTGATCAAAACAATTGTATTTGAATGTAGGATCGTTTTGCCTTTATCAGTATTTAAAGTAATAGATTTTACAGGCGTTTGCAGGTTGAATTTTTCAAGCGCTTTGTGTACTGCTTTTTGCAAACGTTCCATTTTTACCGGTTTTGTAATGTAATCAACAGCGTCGATGTCAAACGCATCAGCGGCATATTCTTTATAAGCAGTTGTAAAAATGACGAGTTTATTTTTAAAGGATTGTGCCAATGTGAGTCCGTCGATTCCTGGCATCTCAATATCCGAAATCACCAGGTCAAAATCAAGCGTTGGCATTTCGGCCAGCAGTTTTTCGGGATCGGTAAAAGATTTGACAATGTCAAGTTCCGGAATTTGTTCGCACATCATTTTAAGGTACGTCAAACCCGGAATTTCATCATCCAGCAGTAAACATCTGAGCTTTGTATTCACGCAAATCGATTTTTAAATGGGCGATGTAAATGTCATTTTCGACAAATTTATCAAGTTTGAAATGGTCTTTGTAGATGATTTTTAAACGTTGTTCCAATGTAGCAGCGCCAATTCCCGAACGTTCTTTTTTAAGCGCTTTTTTATCGGAAATTTTGTTCGACACAGTAAGGTAAAAATGGCTGTCCCGAAATTCAAACAATACAGAAATAAAGGCATCAGCACTTTGTAAATCGGCGTGTTTAAAAGCATTTTCGATCAAATCGGTAGAGATCAACGGCGCAATTAATTTTTGTTCGAACAACGGTTCCGATTCGTTGATCTTGGTTTTGATCTTAAGTTCAAAAAGCGGACTGACTTTGATTTTATTGATCTCGATCAGGTTGAGTGCAAATTCAATTTCTTCTTTTGGCGAAACAAATTTTTTCTGGCTTTCGTACAAAATATAATCGAGCACATTTGCGAGTTTATCCAGCGCAAAATACGTTTGATACGCATGCGACTGAATCGAATTCAGGATGTTTTTAAACAAATGCGGATTGAGTTTCGACTCCAGCGTTTCCAGTTGCAAATCATTGACTTTCGCTTCAAGCAGAAAGAATTTTTCCTGTGCCGATTTTTTATTTTTATCCGATTGCAGCAGTTTGTAAACCAAAATTACAACGGCGATCAGCAGCAAAACAATCATGCTTCCGAAAATATAAACCGCTGTCGAAGATATTTCCATAATTAATGGCTTGAGACAAATTTGAGTCCGATGATTGACGCGATTAATGTCGATAAAAAGAAAATCCGCCAGAAAGTCGCCGGTTCTTTAAATACAAAAATGCCAACCAAAACCGTTCCGACCGCGCCAATTCCGGTCCAAACCGCATAAGCGGTGCCAATGGGCAATTCCTGCGTCGCTTTATACAACAATCCCATACTGATCGAAAGACAGATGAAAAAACCCACCATCCAAAGTGTCGATTCGTTTCCCGAACTTTCCTTGGCTTTGCCCAAACATGACGCAAAACCGACTTCAAAAAGTCCGGCGATTACAAGTAAAATCCAGTTCATATTTACGGTTTTATAATCAGCACTGACGGAATGTTGCTGAGCCAGATGCTTTGGGAATTGATGAGTTTTTTCCAGCTTTCGAGGCTGATTAACATGATGTCCTGTTGGTTTAAAAACTCTTTTTTCATGATGCGTTCTTCCATCATTTCGATTTTTTTCGGCATTTGTGTTTTGATCTCGGAAATGCTTTCGGCAATTTCGGTGTGGTCCTTCACTGCGTCGTTCGGATCGACAAAAGTCACAAACGAATCGTTGTTTACGACGAGTTGGCGCGCATATTTTACAAGAAAAGCGTCGTCGCTGCTGAAAATCGGAATGAAAACACTTTGCAGTTTTTCGAGGTTTTTATCGACAAGAATTCCGACCGGCATTTTCGATTTGGCTACAATCTGGCGTGTGCGTTCATCAAAAGGCGAATTTTCAAACAAACCTTCTTTCCCGATGAATTTGTCGATCAATCGGTCCGGATTGATGATTCTTGTGGTGTAACCCAATACTTTTCCGAGTAACGTGCCTTCAAAGATCGATTGGCCCAAGCCAACAAGCAACAGATCGTATTCACCTTGATTTGCAATTTCAACAATATCCGAATCAATGTCATTTGAGGCTTTGAACAAAGTGACGATTTGCTGGTCAAGCACATTTGCTTCAGAAAGCAATGGCGCAAAACTTTTGCGTTCCTGATCTTCGAGATCAAAAGTATGGAGTTCGTTACTCAACGTCAAATGCATCGCGGTGACCACTGATTCGCGGTTTTCTTTTCGAACCAGACTGTTTGCAAGACGCAATAATGACTTCGCACGTTCTGAATTTCCAAACGAAATCAGGATTTTATATTTCTGTCCAACCTGAACTTCTTCCGGAATAATCGCATCTCTGGTCTTAAAAATGTAATTGATCAAATCGAGCGCAGGACCGGTCATAAAAGTAGTCAGCAATGCCATAATGACCATCATCGTAAAAATTTCGGTCGTTAAAACGCCAAGGTCGTAACCAATGTTCAACACAACGAGTTCCATCAGTCCGCGGGTATTCATCAACGCGCCAATGGTCAAACTGTCACGCCAACTTTGTCCGACGAATTTCGCTGCGACGGCACTTCCGACAAATTTTCCAACGACGGCAACAAGGACAATTACGCCGGTCACTTTCCATAAATACGGATCGTTGATCGAATTAATCTGTGTGCGCAATCCGGTAAAAACGAAAAATAAAGGCAACAGTAAGATCACCGAAACATCTTCGACTTTTTCAATGATGATGCTTCTGAATTTGGCGTTGTCCGGCATGATCGCACCAGCCATAAATGCTCCGAAAAGCGCGTGAATTCCGATCACTTCAGTCGCATATGCCGAAATAATCAACGTCAGCAAAAAGATCGCAACTACAGGCTTACTAAGACTGGAACGTGAATTTTTGAGTTCGCCCACCCTTTCCAAAAACGGCCGAACGACTTTCAACATCAGAAAAACATACGCGATCGCCATTCCAATGATGTAAATCGAACTCACAAACGATCCGGCTTTCACAATCGCGATCACAGCCGCCAAAATGCACCAGGCCGTAATGTCGTCTGCGGCAGCGCAGGTAATAACAATGGTTCCGAGTTTGGTTTTATGGATGCCGCGTTCCTGCACAATTCTGGCCAAAACCGGAAATGCGGTAATACTCATCGCGATTCCGAGAAATAAAGCGAAAGAAGCAAATTCGACGCCCTCAGGCGCAAACTGGTTGTAGATGAAATAAGCGAGTCCGATTCCTAGGGTAAACGGGAAAATGATGCTTGCGTGGCTGATCACAACCGCGTCGTTTGCCTTATTTTTTAAGGCTTTCAGATCGAGTTCCATTCCGATGACAAACATGAATAAAATCAATCCGATCTGACTTAAGAACTGAAGATTTCCAAGTGACGCTGCAGGAAATAAGGTATTTGAAAATTCAGGAAAATACAATCCGATCAGCGACGGTCCGAGCACGATTCCGGCGATCATTTCGCCAATCACACTCGGCTGGCCAATCTTTCTGAAAATCCATCCAAAAAAACGCGCGACCAAAATGATTGTAATAATCTGCGCCAGCAAAATCGCAAGCGGATGGCTTAAATTGTGAACCATCGACAAAATAAACTCTTCCCACTGCCCTTTTCCATTCGGAATAACGACATTCCGGCCGGCTTCGAGGACTTTGCCCTGCGTTAAAATCCAGTAAATCAAAAGCGAAAAACTGCCCGTAATGGTAATGTAGAAGATGGTATTCTTGTAGTTCTTCATGCTTTGAAAGTATCAGCGCTGGTATTGCAAAGTTGCGAAACCAAATATATAAATTTTAACCGAGCGAAAAATACGAACGCAAAATGAATAAGACTGTTAAATTTAATCTAAAAGCCGAATAAAACAGGACGGAACCAAAGGCCGAACCTGATGTTTCTTTAACTTTGCCGCCGATAAAAAAATGCTATGATCAAGTGGTTTAGTCTGGGATTCTGGGAATTGATTGCCAGGATCGTGCTCCGAAACAAAATTCTGATGTTGTCGATTGTGGTCGCCATTACGGCGTTGTTGACAATGCAGTGGAAAAACATCCATTTCACATATACTGAAGCCAATTTATTGCCGGACGATGATGTCACAAATGTGGAATATCAGGCATTCCTGAAAAAATTTGGTGAAGAAGGAAACCTTGTCATTATTGGCGTTAAAGACAACAAACTCTTTACTCCGGAGGCTTATGCATCGTGGAGCAAAATGATGAATTCGCTAAAAGCGGACAAAGCGGTCGATTTGGTGATTTCGGTCAACGACCTGAAAAAATTACAGAAAAACGATTCGCTGCAAAAATTCGAGCTCGTTCCTTTTGTCGACGCGTCTAAAACTGCCAATCCGATTTACCTCCAAAAAATAAAAACCGAGCTGTTTACAGACCTTCCGTTTTACGAAGGATTGCTGTTCAACAAACGATCCGGAACGATTCGCTCTGCGGTGTATCTCGATAAAAAAATCGTAAATACGCTCGAACGAAAAGATTTTATCCTCAAAAAACTTGTTCCTGCGATCGATACGTTCGAAAAAGAAACCGGAATTGACCTGCGTGTTTCAGGCATGCCATACATCCGAACTATGAACGCCGAAACCATTAAAGGTGAAATTGGGATTTTCATCGGCGCTTCATTACTCGTGACTTCGCTGTTGTTCTTTTTCTTTTTCAGGAGCGTGCGCGCGACTTTGATTTCGATGATTATTGTGATTATCGGCGTGATGTGGTCGTTTGGCGTACTCGGATTGCTGCATTACGAAATTACGGTTCTGACTGCCTTGGTGCCGTCCTTGATCATCGTAATCGGAATACCGAATTGCATTTTCCTGACCAATAAATACCATCAGGAGTACAAAGTTCATCGCAATAAGGCCAAAGCTTTGCAGCGCGTGACGACGAAAGTTGGAATGGCGACATTGATGACCAACTTAACAACGGCGATTGGTTTTGCGACTTTTGTAGCTTCGAACAACCAGTTGTTGCTCGAATTTGGCGTGGTGACTTCGATCAACATTATGGCGCTTTTCTTTTTGAGCCTGATTGTGATCCCGATTTTCCACAGTTACATTCCCGCGCCTAAAGACCGTCATTTGAAACATTTGGACCGAGGTTCGGTAAAATCGTTCATGGATTGGATTCTGAGAACCGTAAAAGAAGACCGTTTTTCCATTTATGTGGTTGCGGTCATACTTTTGGTCATCAGCATTATCGGGATTTTCCAGATGCGGATTTCGGGAAGTTTGATTGAAGACATGCCTAAAAAAGCACCGTTTTTTAAAGACATTGTTTTCTTTGAAAACGAATTTGATGGTGTGATGCCACTCGAAATCATGATCGATACCAAACGTAAAAAAGGCGTGATGAAACTCTCAACGCTCAAGCGAATGGAAGAATTTGAACGTGAAATCAATGAAATCCCGCAATTGTCAAAACCGATTTCGGTGGTAAGTTTGGTGAAATATTCAAAACAGGCGTATTACAACGGAAACCCGCAATATTACGAATTGCCCACGTCGCAGGAACAATCGTTTATTTTGTCGTATGCGAAAAATTCGGTCAAAGGCAGCAAAGAAAACCTGATGAAAAGTTATGTCGATTCGACCGGACAATTTGCCAGGATCACAACTTTTATGCGTGACGACAACGGCGATAAAATGCCACTCATTGAAGCCGAGATCCGCAAAGAAGCGAATTTGGTTTTCCCACCGGATCAATATAATGTTACGATAACCGGAAAAGCGTTGGTATTCCAAAAAGGAACCGGTTACTTGCTCGACAATTTGCTGTCATCGCTGGTTTTTGCTTTTTTCCTGACGGCCGTTTTGATCGGATTTATGTTCCGTTCGTTTAAAATGATTTTGGTTTCGATCATCCCGAATTTGCTTCCGTTGCTGCTAACCGCTGCGATCATGGGTTTTATGGACATTCCGCTGAAACCGTCTACGATTTTGGTTTTCGGGATCGCGTTTGGATTGTCGGTCGATGATACGGTTCGGTTTTTGGCGCAATACCGCGAAGAATTGAAAAAGAACAATTGGAAAATCCGCAAATCGGTTTATGCCACTTTTAACGACGCCGGACTGAGTATGTTTTATACGTCGATCGTGTTGTTCTTTGGGTTTTCAGTGTTTATGCTGAGCAGTTTTGGCGGCACGATCGCTTTGGGCGGATTGGTTTCGGTAACATTGTTTTTCGGGATGATGTCGAATTTGATGCTGCTTCCGGCTTTGGTTCTGACTTTGAATAAAACGCTGGCGAACGAACAGGATTTTGCCGAACCGATGATTGACATTATCGAGCCGTCTGATGAAGAAATTGAAAGTCGCCCGGGACATCGCGATTTGGGTTCGAAAGAAAATTAGTTTCTATGCAGCAATGCAACGCGGATTTAAAAAAGAAACGCAGATTTCCTTTTGGAACGTGAAACCCTAGCCCGGATTGAAAGCTGTATCCTTTTTATGGCGCAACACAGTGAAGCCAAAAAAGATACTGCGGAAAGCCGGAAAAAGCTCCTGAAAAAACAACAAATCCATTATATTTGCGCTTTGGTTCGCCAAATCGTATATCAACAATCTTAAATCTGAATTGGAATGAAACATACAAAAGTTAAAGACCTGCTCAACAGTACGAAAACGCTGCAGGAAATCAATGCAAAAGGCTGGGTCCGCACTTTTAGGAACAATCAATTTATCGCGCTGAATGACGGCTCGACGATCAATAATATTCAATGCGTTGTCGATTTTGAGAACACGCCTGAGGAAACTTTGAAAAGAATTACGACTGGTGCTGCGGTTTCTGTCATTGGTGATTTGGTTGAAAGCCAGGGAAAAGGCCAGAAATATGAAATCCAGGTGAAGAAATTGGAGATTTTGGGTGATTCGGATGCTGAGAAATTTCCGATGCAACCAAAGAAGCATTCCTTAGAATTTTTACGTGAAAATGCGCATTTGCGTGTGCGTACGAATGCTTTTGGTGCCATTATGCGCGTGCGATCAGTATTGGCTTTTGCGGTGCACCAATATTTTCAGGAAAAAGGTTTTGTGTATGTGAATACGCCGGTGATTACGGGCGCTGATGCGGAAGGTGCAGGCGAAATGTTCCAAGTAACCTCGTTGCCGCTGGACAATTTGCCAAAAAACGAAGATGGAAGCATCAATTATAAAGAAGATTTTTTTGGAAAACATACCAATCTGACGGTTTCCGGACAGTTGGAAGGCGAAACTTTTGCAATGGCTTTGGGTCAGATTTACACTTTCGGGCCGACATTTAGAGCTGAAAATTCGAATACGTCGCGTCATTTGGCGGAATTTTGGATGATCGAACCGGAAGTTGCTTTTAACGATTTGCACGACAATATGGATTTGGCCGAGGATTTTATCCAATATGTCATTAAATATACGGTTGACAAATGTGAAGATGATTTGAAATTTCTCGAAGGCCGATTGCTTGAAGAGGAAAAAGTAAAACCGCAGGCCGAGCGTTCGGAAATGCCGCTTTTGGAAAAGCTGAATTTTGTGTTGGAGAACAATTTCAAACGCGTGTCTTACACCGAAGCGATTGACATTCTGAGAAATTCCAAACCGAATAAAAATAAAAAATTCCAGTATTCGATTGATGAATGGGGCGCTGATCTACAATCGGAACACGAGCGTTATCTGGTGGAAAAACACTTTAAATCGCCTGTAATTGTTTACGATTATCCGGCAAACATCAAATCGTTTTACATGCGTTTGAACGAAGACGACAAAACCGTTGCCGCGATGGATATTTTATTTCCGGGAATTGGCGAAATTGTTGGCGGATCACAGCGTGAAGAGCGTTACGATGTACTCATCGAAAAAATGCGCGTGATCGGAATTGATGAAGAGGAATTGTGGTGGTATTTGGATACGCGCCGATTTGGAAGCGCAGTGCATTCGGGATTTGGTCTTGGGTTTGAACGATTGGTGTTGTTTGTAACTGGCATGACAAATATCCGCGACGTGATTCCATTTCCACGAACTCCGGGAAGCGCAGAATTTTAAAAAAAGTTCCTGAGTTCCTGAGTAACTGAGCATCTGAGTTTAAAATCTTTGAACTTAAGAGTAGCTTTAAAACTAAAATTTGTTTAATTTTAGATGATCATCAGGAATGTAAAGCTTCGGAATTTTCCTGCTTTCAAATCGATTCGCTCATCATTATTTAATTTTAATTTACAAACACGAGAAAACTCAGGAACTCAGTTTCTCGGTAACTCAGTAACTCTTTTATGCTAAAGCAATTCCTAAACCTCAAGCTCTCCCAAAAATTATCTCCGCAGCAAATCCAGCTGATGAAGCTAATTCAGTTGCCTACTCAGGCGTTTGAGCAGCGTTTGAAAGAGGAAATGAACGAGAATCCTGCGCTTGAAGCGGGGAAAGAGGAAGACGAAGATTACGAAAAAGACGAATTCGACAACGAAGAAGAATATGACGATTTTGATGACAATGAAACCATCGAAACCGACATCAACATTGACGAATACCTCAGCAACGACGAAACGCCGGATTACAAACTTCAGGCAAACAACTATAGCGATGAAGAACAGCGCGAATCGCCGCTCGCTTCGCCGATCAGTTTCCATCAGGATCTGATCAACCAGCTCAACACTTTTATGCTGAACGACGAAGAACGCGAAATCGCCGAATTCCTCGTGGGAAGCATCGATGACATGGGTTACATTCGCCGCAGCATTCCCGATATTGTTGATGATATGGCGTTTACGCAAGGCATTTATACCGATGAAAAAATGGTGGAACGCATCCTTCATGTTATCCACGAACTCGAACCTTCGGGTGTTGGCGCGCGCGATTTGCAGGAATGTTTGTTGTTGCAGCTGAAGCACAAGACACCTACAGAATCGGTTGAGCTTGCGACTGATATTGTCGAAAACCAATTTGACGCTTTTACCAAAAAACATTACGACAAACTGCAACAGAAATACAGCATTTCGCAGGAAACCTTAAAAAAAGGAATCCACGAAATCGAAAAACTGAATCCGAAACCGGGCGGCGCGTATACCGGAAGCAACAGGCCGACCGAAAATGTGGTCCCTGATTTTGCAATCCGTATTGTGGAAGGCGAACTCGAACTGACCTTAAATGGCCGAAATGCGCCAACGCTTCACGTGTCCAAAGATTACCAGGAAATGCTGCAGACTTATAAAGATTCGAGAGACAAATCGGCGCAGCAAAAAGACGCGGTGCAGTTCATCAAACAAAAACTCGATTCGGCCAAATGGTTTATCGATGCGATCCGGCAAAGACAGGAAACGCTATTTGTGACGATGAATGCGATCATGCATTATCAGGAAGAATATTTCTTGGACGGCGACGAAACCAAATTGCGTCCGATGATTTTGAAAGACATTGCCGATATGGTCGGACTTGACATTTCGACGATTTCGCGTGTGGCCAACAGCAAGTTTGTCGAAACACCATACGGAACCAAACTGATCAAGGAATTTTTCTCGGAAGCGATGAAAAACGACCAGGGTGAAGATGTTTCAACTTTGGAAATCAAGAAAATCCTGCAGAATATCATCGAGGAAGAAGACAAACACAAGCCACTTCCGGACGACCAATTGGCCGATTTGCTCAAAGACAAAGGCTATCCAATCGCGAGGCGAACGATTGCAAAATATCGCGAACAGCTTGACATTCCGGTGGCGCGGATGCGAAAAAAAATGTAACAACTCCATTCGCATTGAAAAAAATCCTGCCGCTTTTTTCGTATTTATTCCATCCGATATTTGTTCCGGTTTTTGGGACTTTGTGTTATTTTTTGCTGAATGAAAATTACCTGATTTCCGAGCAAAAATACCTGATCCTGATTCAGGTTTCGATCACGATGATTTTTATCCCTATTTCTGTATTCTATCTGTTGCGCACCATTGGAAAAGCCGATTCGGTGATGCTTTCAGATGTTTCCCAACGGAAAATTCCGCTGTTCGTACAAGCTCTGCTAATCTTTGTTCTTGTTGGACAAAGCATTACCCACGATCAAATTCCTGAGTTGTATTTTTTCTTTTTGGGCGGTTTGGCCAGCACGCTTTCGGCTTTCATCTTATCATTGGTCAAAATCAAAGCCAGCCTTCACATGACCGGAATCAGCACATTGGTTTTTTTCGTGATCGGACTCAGCATGCACAACCACATTAATGCCATTTACCTCATCTCATTTTTGTTTCTGATTGTTGGAATTGTCGCTGCTTCCCGACTCCAAATGCAGGCGCACGATGGCAAAGAATTGCTGATCGGATTTTTATCGGGCATGTTGCCGCAAATCGCTTTTTGTTTTTTCTGGCTATAAAATGTAAAACATCAGTCCAAGATTCAGAGTATTCATCGCGAGTTCCTGATTGTTGATTTTTGCAGAATTTTTAAACAAAGGCGTCACGCCATAATAGCCGTAAAAATTCCATGTGTTGTAACCCCAGGAAATATAAGTCCCAACCTGAACTTTATTGAAATCTTTATTGTCGGCAACGGTGATGTTGTATGTATCATCTACATAACGCGCCTTTCCGGAAGCGAGATAACTCAATTTTACACCAGCGTAAATCCGCCAGAATTTGTGGCTTTGCGGTGTTGATGTGCGCCAACGAAACTCAATTGGCACATCGATAAAAATCTGGTCAAATTTATTTTTGTCGTAACGCGTTCCGTTTGCAATCAGGTTGTATTGCGGAATTTCGTCTACTTTCGAAATCACAATATTCTGGAAATATTTGTTGTAAGAAACACCCAAACCTGTTGCCAGCGCTACGGTTCTGCTTTTATTAACTGGCATGTCGCGCAGGAAACCGCCGGTAAATCCCGACGAGAATTTATTCTGCGACACGCCTTTGCGTAAATTGAGCAGAAGATTGTAGGTGACGCCAACATAAAACTGGTCTTCCCGATACAGTGAATCGACTGCGATCATGGGCGGCGGATATTCTTCCACTTTTTGTGTTTCCTGTGAAAAAAGCCTGAAAGCCGATAATAAAACCAATAAAAAAAATGGAAACCGCATAAGAATTGTTTTGCGGTTTAAAGTTACAAAAAAATCCGGGCATTCGGTTTTGGAAATGCAATATCAACATTTGTGTTTTTTGCGTTTTTCGGTAGGATATAATTGGATCCGAACTTCAGCTAAATACCTAAAATACAAATATTTCACAATATTAAAATATTTAAAATGCTTTTGCGTTAATGCTTCACCCTAAATGAGAGATTGATGATGAAGCGGCAGATTTTCCTGTTTCTTTCGGTAGCCAGCATTTGTACCGTGAAAGCGCAGGAGATAAAAAAGGATTCCATAGCATTGGAACCGGTTTCTGAAAAACAGAAATTCAACTACAAAAAATTAATTATTCCAACTGTCCTGATCGGCTACGGCGCGCTCGGTTTAAAAAGCGACCAGCTCATCGGTTTCAATACTGAAATCCATGACGAAATGAACGAGCGTTCGCACAAACCCATTACAATTGATGACTTTGCACGTTATGCACCGGTCGTTTCCGTATACGGACTCAACACGCTCGGAATAAAAGGAAAGCACAACCTGAAAGACCGGACAGTTATTATGTTTACTTCCTATATTATTATGAGCGGTACTGTTTTCGGACTCAAAGCCGCTGTAAAATCGGAACGGCCGGATAAGAGTTCGTTTACCTCATTTCCTTCAGGACACACGGCCTGCGCTTTTGCCGGCGCCGAATTTATGTGGCAGGAATACAAAGACAAATCGGTTTGGTATGGCGTTGCCGGATATGCTGTAGCCACCGGAACCGGGATTTTCCGAATGTACAACAACAAACACTGGCTTTCAGATGTCGCAGCAGGCGCCGGAATTGGGATTGTGAGCACCAAGATCGCTTATTGGATTCATCCGTACATGGACAAAATGATTTTTGGAAATAAAGAAACAGAAAAGAAGATCACTACAGCTTTTGCACCATTTTACAACGGCAAAGAAACCGGAGCCGGAGTTGTCGTGGTTTTTTGATTACTGAATCTGATAATTTACATAATCGTATTCGGATACATTGAAAAAGCCGAGCGCATAATTGTCGAAATTGGTCGTATTGACAATATTGCCCCTTACGTTGACCGGCTGTGTCGAAAACGGTCCGCCACCTGAAGCAATTTCCAGTAAGATCGACATGTAGTTGTAGTGCAATTCGGAAATTCCGTAAAGGTAAATCCCAACATTTTGCCCGGGCTTAAAATCTTCACTCCAGTAAATATCTGAAATTTGGTTGCCCTGGAAATACTCATCACTGTCTACACTAAACACAGGAATTGCCGTAAAAGAAGGCGTGTATTTTAACAGGTAAAAATCGTCTGTCGCACCGTCGTCAGTTGCAAACACTTTGATTTCGATTTCATCAGCCGTAAATCCGCCGTCATTGCGCTGCTCGACCCTATCAATCACCGGAACGGGTTTTAAAGTTTCTGTTGAGGTGTAGGTTTGTCCGGCATGAATCACAGTCAGCGTATACGATTCTCCAATGACCGGGACAAAATTATCGCACAAATATTCACCTGTTCCGGGAGTTTCCGTAAAATTGTACGTGGCGCCTTGTCCGCTTACGATATGAATGTCAGCACCTGAAACCGTCGGAATGGCCGCATTGTAAAATCCGGTTGTTGTGCTCAATTTAATCTTCTGTTCATTTCCGGAAGTTCCTTTCTGCCAACTGATAAAGGCGTCGATCACCAGCCTCGGTTCGGCCGTATCCAGGTTAACATCAATAACATCTTCGCAACCCGAAAAAAGAACGATTGCCAATAAAACGAAAATATAGCTGAAGTTTTTCATCTGTCTGATTTTTGTGCTTAAAATTTAAAGTTGTAACTGATTCCGGGTACAATCCCGAAAATCGAAAGCCTGACCGCTTCATTGACACCCGTAATTTCATCCTGACGGAAACTGATCGAAGCCGCATTGGAACGGTTGTATAAGTTGTAAATGCTGAAAACCCATTCTGATTGCCAGCCTTTTTTCTTGTCTGGTTTTGGCGTATAAGTCGCCGACAGATCCAAATGATGGTAAACCGGCAGCCTTCCTTCATTGCGCAAACCATAATTCGGGATCCGGATGTTCTGGTACTCATATTGTGCGTTCGGATAAGTTACGGGTTGGCCCGATTGCAGGGAAAAATTGGCGCCAAACGACCATTTAGGACTCAAAGTGTACGCACTTGTCACCGCGACGTTATGGGTTTTGTCGTAAGCAGATTTGTACCATTGTCCATTGTTGATTCCGGTTTCAGCCGCATTTCTGCCGGGCGTTTTCTGTTCCGATTTCGATAAGGTGTATGAAATCCATCCGGTAAATTTGCCCTCGTTTTTTCGAAGCAGCAATTCGAGTCCGTAAGAACGCATTTCGCCGTTCAGAATGACCTGCTCGATGGCTTCGTTTGCGATCAGGTTTGCGCCGTCGATGTAATCCATGCGGTTTTTGATCGTTTTATAGTAGGTTTCCGCTTCAAGCGAATACGCATCATCTTTGAAATTCCTGAAGTATCCGAGTCCGATCTGATCTGCAATTTGCGGTTTGATAAAGTTGTCGCTTGGCATCCAAATGTCAAGTGGCGTTGGCGACGCAGTATTGGAAACCAATTGTAAATACTGAACCATACGGTTGTAACTTGCCTTAACGGAATGATTTTCGGTCAACGAATATGAAACTGCGGCTCTTGGTTCAAAATTGTCATACGAAGCAATCGTTTCGTTGCTTCCATAATGTTTGGTGGCGACCGGAATTCCTTTTTCATAAATCTGGAAATTGCGGTTAAAAGTCACGGCTTCATTATTGGCATAAATATTCACATCCGAAGCGCCCAAACGGTAAAACATGCTGTAACGCAAACCGTACATCAGCGAAAGTTTCTCCGAAATTTTGTGTTCGGCTTCGACGTAAAGCGCCGGTTCGAAAGCATATTTCCGGTCCAGTTGTTTTGGAATGATGTTCGAGCCAATGCCATACGGTTCCACTTTTCCAGGATTAAAATCGTAATAAATGGCGTTGATTCCGTAGTTCAGCTTCAGCTTATCGGAAACATAATTCCTGAAATCATACTTGATGTTGTAATTTTTGATGCCCGAATCGTATTTGAATCCGACCAACTGCAATTTGAGTCCATAAAAATAATCGCTGTAAATCAACGAAAGATTGGAAAACAATTTGTCTGTAAACAAATGGTTCCAGCGCAGGTTGATTGTGGAATTTCCGTAAATATTTGAAAAACTCTGGTCGATGTCAAAAACGTCCCGACCGAAATATCCCGAAACATACAAGTTGTTGTTTTCATTGAGTTTGTAATTCAATTTGGCGTTGAAGTCGTAAAAATAAGCCGAGTTGTCATTGTCTGCCAGCTTTAAAAATAAGTGTGCGTAAGAAGTGCGCCCGCCAACGAGAAACGAACCTTTGTCCTTTACAATCGGGCCTTCAGCAAGCAAACGGCTCGAGATCAAACCGATTCCGCCATTCATGTGAAAATCTTTAGAATTCCCGTCTTTCTGGTAAATGTCCAAAACCGACGATGCGCGGCCTCCAAAATGTGCCGGGATTCCACCTTTGTAAAGTTTTAAATCTTTGATCGCATCCGGATTGAAAACCGAAAAAAACCCGAAAACGTGTGACGAATTGTAGATTGTCGCTTCATCAAGCAGAATCAAATTTTGATCAGCGCCGCCACCCCGTACATTAAATCCCGACGCGCCTTCTCCGGCATTCGTCACTCCAGGAAGCATTAAAATTGATTTTAAAACATCGACTTCGCCCATGACGACCGGCATTTTCTTGATTGTTGCGATTGAAAGTTTGTTGACGCTCATTTCCGCACGCTGTATGTTCGTTTTGGTTTTACCCGAATTGATCGTTACTTCGTCAAGTGTTTCACTGCTTCCGGCGAGCGCGTAATTCTTTTTGATGTTTTTGGAAAGTGATATATTTTCGCGAACGGTTCCGAAACCAACGTAACTGATCTCGATTTCATACTCGCCTTTTGGCAGCGTAACCGAATAAAACCCGTATTCATTTGTCGTAGTGCTGATCTTCAATTTCGGGATATTGATGCCTACGCCGATGAGTGTTTCGTTGCTTCCAACATCGGAAATCGTTCCGCTGATGGTGAATTTTTCCTGTGAAAAACCGATGATTGTGAAGAAAATTAAGAGAATGGAAAGTTTGATTTTCGGCATGCGCGATGGTAATTTATGATTGATTGATGTTGGAAATGACATGATCAGCAGTCGCGGATTTCATTCAACTAAATAATAACGAGTTATTTCCTATAAATTGTACAGCCCGAAAGATTTCCAAAAATAAAACATTCCCGTTGATCTGTTGCATTTGGGTATTAAATTACGGCTAAGAATTTGGCTTGCCAGCCGAAAACATTTTATTACATTTATGCGAAATGATTTATTTTGCGGGTTATTTCATATCACTTTAAAATCAGGTCGTTCAGATGACGCTTCACACTAAACTTTCTACAATCTTGCCGGAAAACCGAATCAGGTCGCGCTACATCGATCTGGTTTCATTTGCGTCGGATGCAGGTTTTTACCATTTGGTTCCCAAAGCGGTTGTGCAGCCAATAAACGAAGCGGAAATCATCAGTTTGTTTGCATTTTCAAAATCGGAACAGATTCCGCTGGTTTTCCGAACGGGCGGCACGAGTTTATCAGGACAATCGATTACCGATGGAATTTTGGTTGACCTAAGCCAATTCTGGAACAAAATCAGTGTTGAAGATTCCGGAAATCTCGTACGTTTGCAACCCGGACTCACGGGAGCGATGGCCAACGCGCATTTAAAAAAACACGCACGGAAAATCGGGCCCGATCCTGCGAGTATTAGCGCTGCGATGATTGGCGGCATTTTATCCAATAATGCAAGTGGCATGTGCTGCGGCGTTGCGCTAAATTCATATCATACAACAAAATTCATCCGATTCATTCTTCCCGACGGAAAAACATACCACACAGAAAACACTGGAGATTATGCAAGGTTTGAACAGGAAAGCAGCGAATTGTTCCAGACGCTGTCGCAGATTCGGAGCCAAATTCTACAAAATGCAGATTTGCACCAAAAAATACGTCAGAAGTATCAGACAAAAAACACTGTTGGTTATTCCCTGAATGCTTTTATCGATTACGAACATCCGTTGGATATGCTCGCACATTTGCTCATTGGCGCCGAAGGAACGCTTGCATTTATAGCAGAAGCGGTCATGGAAACTGTCCCAGATTTTGCATTTAAATCTACCGCTTTATTGTATTTTCCCGATATTTATTCGGCTTGCCAGGCAATTTTACCGCTGATCGATTCGGGAGCGGCGATGGTTGAACTCATGGATCGGGCGTCTTTGCGTTCTGTCGAAAATATGGAAGGCATGCCGCAAATCGTTAAAACTCTGCCCGAAACTGCTGCCGCATTGCTGATCGAATTTCAGGAAAACAGTTTTGAATTGCTGGAATCCCGGGTAAATGATTTTCTGAAATCGGCAAATGCATTTGAATTATACGAATTTCCTGTTTTTACAACCGACCCGGTCGAGCAGGCCTTTTTGTGGAAAGTTCGCAAAGGCATGTTTCCGGCTGTTGGCGCCGTCCGGGCGAGCGGAACCACGGTGATTCTTGAAGATGTTGCTTTTCCTGTGGCGAAACTTGGCGATGCGATATTGGATTTGCAACAACTTTTTAAAAAATACCATTATGAAAATGCGATTATTTTTGGCCATGCCAAAGATGGAAACATTCATTTCGTAGTCACGCAATCGTTCAATTCGCCCGAAGAAATTACGCGTTACGATTTGTTCATGCGCGAGGTCGTGACGCTTGTCGTCGAAAAATATGACGGCACGCTCAAAGCCGAACATGGAACAGGCCGGAATATGTCGCCATTTGTCGAAACAGAATGGGGCGGCGAAGCTTATGAAATCATGAAAAGGCTCAAATTGGCGGTCGATGCCGATCTGTTGCTGAATCCGGGTGTGATTATTAACAACGACCCCAATGCGCATCTCAAAAATCTGAAAGAATTGCCTTCGGTTGAAGAAGAAGTGGACCGTTGTATCGAATGCGGATTTTGCGAACACAAATGTCCAAGCCGCGACATTACTACCACGCCGCGACGCAGGATTGTCATCCGCAGGGAACTCAAAAAACTCGAGGAAAAAGGCGATCTTTTGAACCACAAAATTTTATTCGACCAATACCAATACGACGGAATTGAAACTTGTGCCGTCGACGGACTTTGTGCAACTGCCTGTCCGGTTGATATCAATACCGGCGATTTGGTAAAGCGTTTGCGTCGGGAAAACCATAGTGCTTTCGCCAATAAAACAGCGTTGTTTGTTGCGAAAAATTTCAAAACTGTTGAAAAATCTGCGCGTTTCGCTATCAGATCAGGAATTCAGGTCAATACTATTTTTGGCAAACAAAGCATGCGGAACATCACTTCCGGATTGCAGAAAATGATTCCAGTAGTTCCGCTTTGGCCCACGCAAATCAATCGTCCGCCAAAAATTAACTTTAAAAAACAGCAACCTGTTTCAGGAAAATCAATTGTATATTTTCCCGCTTGTATTTCCCGAATGATGGGCACATACGAAGGCAAGGACAAGAACCTGATGGAAACCTTTATGAGTGTGTGCGAGAAATCGGGCATGTCGGTAAAAGTGCTTGAGAATCTTTCGGGAAGTTGCTGCAGCCAGATTTTTTCCTCGAAAGGATTTAAGGATGCGTACCAATTCACTGCCAATGATATCGTAAACCGTTTGTGGAAAAGCAGCGATTCCGGAAACTTGCCGATTGTAATCGATGTGAGTTCGTGTGCCTACACATTGCACCATTTGCGCCCGGTTTTGGATGATGAAAACAAAATAAAATTCGACCAGCTTCGAATTCTTGACAGCGTAGATTTTCTGCATGATATGGTGTTGCCATTGGTTACGGTCAAACATACAAAACCTTCAATTGTATTGCATCCGGTGTGTTCACTAGAAAAAATGAAAACTGAAAATAAATTTATCGCGATCGCACGTGTTTTTGCAGATGAAGTCACGGTCCCAAAAAATTCCGGCTGTTGCGGAATGGCCGGAGACCGCGGATTTTTATTTCCTGAACTGACCGCAGCTGCGACAAGACCAGAATCTGATGAAATCAAACAACAGCTTTTTGACGGTTATTATTCGTCTACAAAAACCTGTGAAATGGCACTATCGGAAGCAGTGAAGAAAAATTACGAATCGATTTTGTATCTCGCCGACGAAGGATTGTAAGCAGCAAATTTCTAATTTTAAACGAAAAATGCCTCCAAAACGGAAGCATTTTTATTCAGCAGAGAGGATGGGATTCGAACCCACGATACCCTTGTGGAGTATACACACTTTCCAGGCGTGCGCCTTCGACCACTCGGCCACCTCTCTAAATGTTAGCGGCTGCAAAGAAACACAAAAAAATATTAGTTGGCGAACTTAAAACCGACTTTTTACGATAATTCTCCGCGAATCGAAGTTTCATAAATTGTTTTGAATACACTGGCGGAAACTTTCTGTCCGAGCAGATACATCAGTTTGGTAACCGCGGCTTCGGTAGTGCTGTCTTTTCCCGAGATCACCCCGATTTTTTTAAGTGCTGTGCTGGTTTCGTATTGGCCCATGCTGACGCTTCCTCCTGAACATTGGGTGACATTAATCACGTGTAATCCGCTTTTTATGGCTTTTTTGAGTGCCGAGATCAGCCATTCATCCGTGGGTGCATTTCCTGATCCATAAGTTTCGAGGACCATTCCCTTTAAATTCGGAATGTTTAAAATCGCAGTCAGCACCGATTCGTTCATTCCCGGAAACATTTTCACAATGACCACATTGTCGTCAAGCTCTTTATGCACAAGGAATTTTTTGCTGTCATTTCGCGCGAGCATCAGGTCGTTATTAATTTTTAAATGCACTCCGGATTCCGCCAATGGCGAATAATTCGGCGATGCAAAAGCATTAAAATGTTCGGCGTTGATTTTGGTCGTACGGTTTCCGCGGTACAATTTGTATTCAAAATACAAACAAACCTCATTAATAACCGGTTTGTTTTTTTGTTGTAATGACGCGATTTGTATGGCTGTGATCAGGTTTTCTTTGGCGTCGGTACGCAAATCGCCGATTGGTAGTTGAGATCCTGTAAACACGACTGGTTTGGTCAGGTTCTCAAGCATAAAACTCAGCGCCGAAGCCGAATAAGACATGGTATCCGAACCGTGAAGAACAACAAAACCATCAAACATGGCATAATTTTGCTCGATGATCGTGGCGATTTTGACCCATTTTTCAGGGTTCATATTTGAAGAATCGATCGGATTTTCAAAGGAAATCGTTTCGATATTGCAGTCGAGTTGTTTGAGTTCAGGAATTTTTTGCAGCAGTTTACTGAAGTTAAACGCTTTGAGCGCGCCGGTTTCAAAATCCTTCATCATACCAATGGTTCCACCGGTATAAATCAGCAGAATATTGGCTTTAATGTGCATTTTCGTATTTCATTTTGTTTGCTACCGGATTGGCATACATTGCCAAAAATCCCTGCATTTCCACCGGATTGGTTTCGTCGATCCTGATTTCAAGCCTTCTTTCAAAAAGCGATTTTTCGTTTTCCGTATATTTATCTGCAAACTGGGTGGATTTGTTCAGAATGTCGTATGCGATGTAATTCGTTGGCCAGAGCTTGTATGAATTCAGGATCGAATCATCGATTGCCTGCGCCATCGCCTGGATTTGTTTGTTTGAATTGTCAAATTCAGCAGCGATTTCGTCAATTTCCTTGTCGAGAACATCGCCAACGTGAATGTGGATGCGTTTCTTTTGTCCCATGATTCCGCTTAACAAAGTCATGAAATCTTCATTCTTTTCTTTAATATACGTCTGGTTGTTGGCTTCAGCCCGAAGTTGTGGCATTTTCAGCGCGTCAGTCGGATCGTATTCGTACGAAATTGACACCGGAACAATCTTGACTTTCTTAAAATAATCAGTTAAATTGGCTTCGTCCGATCCCATCGCAAGCATTTTCAAAACGCCCGGATGTGTCGCGTCATTGCCGTCTTTGGTCCTTCCTTCACGCTGCGCAATCCAAACTGAGCGGTTTTCGCGGAGCAGCAATTGGGCAATGTATTCGGCCATTAACTTGGAACTTTGCAGCAATTCGCGTGGCGGCAAACCTCTTTGAACCAGAAAATTCCTGTTTAACTTCGATAAAGCCAGCAGGAAAGATTTCTTCACCAGGTTGTCACCAATTGCCGAAGCCGTCATCACCAATCCGTGTTCGAACAAACAGGCATTCAGCAACGAAGTGTCGAGAATGATGTCGCGGTGGTTTGATATAAAAAGGTAGGAAGTGTTTTTTTCAAGTTTTTCAAAACCAGAAGTCGTGAGTCCGTCAGAGCTTCTTTCAAGTACTTTTTGCACCGACTGATAAATGAAATTACATTGAAAATCACGGATCGAATGTGTTTTTTTGAGTTGTTCTTTCCAAATCTCATCGTCAACATCCGGAAAGGTAAAGTCCATCAGCGCTTTCATCATCGGATGGTTTACGACTTTTTGGATGGAATCATTTATTTCGGCGTCATAAAAAGGACGAATAGCGTCGAATTTTTGCATTTTTGGACATTTTATTTAAGCATTCACAAAATAACGAAAATTTATTGAAAATTCTAGTCCGTTAGGTTTTAAATGCCAAAAATCGCTTTGGAATTTTCAGTCGTTACTGATGCCACTTCTTCGGGTGAAATGTTATAGATTTCCGCAAGTTTGTGGACAACGTTCAAAATGTAACTGCTCTCGTTTCGCTTGCCGCGGAAAGGAACCGGCGCAAGATAAGGCGAATCTGTTTCGAGTACGATGTTTCGGATGTCGATCTGATGCAGAAACTGGTCGATTTTTCCGTTTTTGAATGTAACCACGCCGCCGATGCCAAGTTTCATTCCGCATGAAATTGCTTGCAGCGCCTGCTCGTAATTTCCGGTAAAGCAATGAAAAATGCCGAAAAGTTCCGGGGATTTTTCTGCTTCGAGGATTTCAAAAATCTCATCAAAAGCATCGCGACAGTGAATGTTAATGGGAAGTTTGTATTGTTTGGCCAACTGAATTTGCCTTCTGAACGCAATTTGCTGGATGCCGAGTGTAGATTTGTCCCAATATAAATCAATCCCGATTTCGCCGACAGCGTAAAATTTTCTATGCGCGAGTTCACGTTCTACGTGCGCGAGTTCGGCTTCGTAATTTTCTTTGACATATACCGGATGCAATCCCATCATCAGAAAAACGTTTTCAGGATATCGCTTTTCCAGATCGTACATCGATTCGGTACAAGTGGAATCAATCGCCGGAATAAAAAAACGCGTCACGCCTTTATCGATGGCGCGTTGGATCATTTCATTTCGGTCTTCGGAAAATTCTTCGCTGTAAAGGTGCGTATGCGTATCGGTAACTGTCATGGTTAAATTTTAAATGGCAAAGTTAGCTTTTTGGGCGTTAACAGCCGCGTTTGTTTGGGAATTAGCTTATATTTGAGAATCAATTTCCCCAAATGAAAAACCTTGCTGATCTCCTGAAAAAGGAAAATTATAAAAAGATTAAATTCAAAGTGACCAAAACCCATCATTTACTAATCAAAGCTACCATCAACGGTGTCAAAGGCGATTTTATCCTCGACACCGGCGCGTCGAACAGCTGCGTAGGATTTGAGAGCATCGAACTGTTTAAACTGACCGCCAACCATTCGAAAACCAAAGCTGCCGGAGCCGGAGCGATCGGGATGTTTACACAAATTGCCAAAACGAATAAATTAAAACTCGGACGCTGGAAAGACGACAATTTCAATTTGGTAATCTTTGATCTATCACATGTGAATTCGGCGTTGGAGCAACATAAAGTCAAACCGGTCCAGGGAATCATTGGCGCGGATGTGTTGATGGGCGGAAAGGCGATCATTGATTATGAAAGCAAGTATTTGTATTTGGTATAAAAATCAAATTCTAATTCAAAACCGCTATTTACTCATTAGCAGGCTAATAGTATTGTATAATGAATTATATTTGAATTCAAAACATCACGATGCTACAAAAATACTCCATTAAAACCTTGCTGCTTTTCCTTGCCATAACTTTTTACAATAACGTTTGTGCACAGCAATTGGTAATTGCAAAGGACGACATTTCAGTATTATCTTCTGGAGCTGTCGGTCAATTGGTTCTGGCCAATGCCATTGCAAATGACAGTCTTTATGATGTCATTGTCCCTATCACTTTAGATCAAATTGTCCTGACGCAACTAAGCACCGATCATCCGAGCCTGAATTTGGCAGCAGATGGTTCAGTAACCATTACAGGCAACGAAGTCGCACCCGGATATTATAGCATTCGTTACCGAATTTGTAAAGTGAATGATCAACAATCATGTGATGATGCGCGGATTAATATTTTTATCGGCATTTGTATGTCATCCGAAGCGTTCTACGCCGAGCAAACACAATATGCCAATTGCAGCAATCCCACAAACATCATCAAGCTGTACAATTTGCCTCAGACCGATCCGTGGAGTATCCGGATTACCAAAGATAATGCCTTTCATTCTACAGTAAACGGAACTGGTTTTACTACAGAAATTCCGCTAACTGCTGCAGGTTTATACGGTTTCCAGTTAATAAATACTGCTACCAACTGCACTTCATTAATCAGTGAAAAAGAAATTGGCACTTTATATTGTTCGACAATTTCTATATCCATTATCGGTACTTATAACGATTACAATGCTGATAGTTTTGTAAACGCCGGTGATGTTATTGACTACCAGATTACAATCCAAAATAACGGCACCACGCCTGTGACCAACATTTCCTTAAGCAGTTCTAACACTACACTTACCGGAAATCCTATTGTGATTTTGACCGCCGGAAGCAGTAACAATTCGGCATACACCGCCAGAAAGGTGATTACACAAGCCGACATGGACAATCCTGCCGGACAAATTTACGGAAGCGTCATTGCTGTAGGAACCAATCCTGATGAAAGTTTGCAACATCAAGGCGGAGTGGCGTGGAATCAACTGTTTCCCGAGCGAGGCATTGGCGTAACAGCTTTTTGTGACACTAACAATGATGGTGCAAAAAATTATGGCGAAAAAGACTTTTTAATGGGAACGTTGTCAGCTACAAGTGATAACGGCGGTTATGACCAAAACGGTTATCATTCAATTTTTATACGAGACAGTGATACCGGGCATTCGTATGATATCGATTATATAGTACATTCGCAATATGCGGCTTATTATGCGGTAAATCCTATTCGTTTTGACGATATATATGTACCATCCAGCGGAAGTACGCATTATAATTTTGCCGTTTCTCCTACAGTGTATAGCGATGTCGAAGTCGTTTTAAGCCGTTTTGAAAATCCACGCCCTGGATTCAGTTATAAAAACAGGATATTACTGATCAACAGATCGCCTTTTCCTGTGAGCTCAGGAAGCCTCGCTTTCACAAAAGACATCCGATTGTCTATAAGCAACATTTCAGTCGCAGGTGCCACGCCAACAGCCAGCGGATTTACTTATGACTATACAAACCTACAGCCTTTTGAAACACGAAATATTACGGTAACAATGCAGGTGCCGATAATTCCTATGGTCAATCTGGATGACATTTTAACCAATACGGTTACCGTAAGTTTGCCTGTAGGCGATATTTACCCGCTAAACAACGAAAGGTTGCTGGCGGCAACCGTAATTGGATCTTTCGATCCCAACGACAAAAACGAAAGCCACGGTGGGAAAATCGTTAAATCTGAATTTTCTAATGACGATTATCTGACGTATACCATCCGATTTGAAAATACCGGAACAGCAAATGCCATCAACGTGAAAGTTCAGGATATTCTGGATGACCAATTCGATCTTGCCTCGATTAAAATGGTTGAAGCAAGCCACAACTACTCCATGAAGCGCACTGGCAATGAACTAAGCTGGACATTTGCAGCGATCGATCTGCCGCCGTCTGTTCAAAATACCGATACCGGAAAAGGTTTTCTTATTTTCCAGATTAAGCCAAAACCAGGATTTGCAGTAGGCGATATTATTCCAAATACAGCAGAAATTTATTTCGATTTTAATCCGGCGATCGTGACTAATGTTTGCAATACCGAATTTGTATCGGTTTTGGCAGTAGCCGATTTCCATTCAGCCGACATGACTGCTTATCCAAATCCGGTTAAAAACAATTGGAATATTTCCTCTGGAAAACACATGATCGAAAGCATAAAAATTTATGACATTTCCGGAAAAATTATCTATTCTGAAACCGTCAAAAACCTCAAGTCATCAATCGATTTGACTTTTTTATCAAACGGAATGTACTTTGCGAAAGTCAATTCTGATGGAAAATCGAAAACTTTCAAACTGATCAAAGCATAAATTCGATTGTTAATTCAAAAAAAATCCCGCTCATTTGAACGGGATTTTTTTAGTTGGACTTTAAAATATTAAAGTTCCAATGCTTTTTTAGGATTGTTGTCCATTAGCAATTCTGCCGGATTTTCCAAACCTTCTTTTACCGCTACAAGAAAGCCAACTGATTCACGTCCGTCGATGATTCTGTGGTCATAAGACAAAGCAACATACATCATCGGGTGGATTTCAACTTTTCCGTTTACGGCAATCGGGCGCTCGATAATGTTGTGCATTCCCAAGATTCCGGATTGTGGCGGATTGATGATTGGCGTAGACAGCATGCTTCCGAAAACACCACCGTTTGTAATGGTAAATGTTCCTCCAGTCATGTCGTCAACGGTGATTTGGCCGTCGCGTGCACGCAAAGCCAGACGTTTGATTTCTGTTTCAATACCGCGGAAAGAAAGCGTTTCAGCATTTCTTACCACCGGAACCATTAAACCTTTTGGCCCGGAAACTGCAATGGAAATATCGGCAAAATCATAAGCGATTTTTTCGTTTCCGTCGATCATGGAATTTACGTCCGGGAACAATTTTAAGGCTCTTGTTACGGCTTTGGTAAAGAAAGACATGTAACCCAATCCCAGTCCGCCGTGTTTTGCTTTGAACGCGTCTTTGTATTCGTTTCTGATCGTATTGATTGGCGTCATGTTGACTTCGTTGAACGTTGTCAACATCGCCGTTTCGTTTTTCGCAGCAACCAATCTTTCGGCTACTTTACGACGCAGCATTGATAATTTCGTACGTTCTGAACCGCGACTTCCACCGGTTGGCGTTCCCATGGATGGAACTGCATTTACCGCATCGTCTTTTGTAATTCTTCCGCCTTTTCCTGTTCCGGAAAGCGTTGATGGCTCAATGTTTTTCTCGTCAAGTATTTTTTTCGCAGCTGGTGATGGCGTTCCTGTAGCGTAATTTGCTGCCGGAGCAGGTGCTGCTTTTGGTTCTTCTTTTTTAGGTTCTTCTACTTTTGGAGCTTCAGGTTTTGCCTCTTCTTTCGGACTTTCAGACTTTGGGCTTTCAACTGCGCCAGATGGTTTTGCTCCGTCCGTATCGATCAGGCAAACGACCTGTCCTACTTTTACCGCATCGCCTTCTTCGGCTTTAAGCGTGATGATTCCCGCAGCTTCTGCCGGCAATTCCAGGGTTGCTTTGTCTGAATCGACTTCGGCAATTGCCTGGTCTTTTTCTACATAATCGCCGTCTTTTACAAGCCAGGTTGCGATTTCAACTTCGGTAATCGATTCGCCTGGTGAAGGCACTTTCATTTCTAAAATCATAATTTCTTACTTTATGGTTTTTATATTTTCGTATTTTAATATTCGATAATCATCGTTCAACATTTCTTCATTTGAAGTTTGAATGTCGATTAACGAACATTCAATGTTGAAGTTTGCTGCCCCTAGCCCTGATGGAAGCGGCATCCTTTTGAGGCTTTTCGCCGAAAAAGATAGAGCGCACAGCAGGAAACAGCTCCTAATTTAATTAAATAAATTCTTATCAAAAACCATCGCAACCGCGGCAGCATGGCGCTTTTTAGAACGGGCATAACTTCCGGCAGCCGGAGCACTATAGGCTTTTAACGAGGCAACCCTTAATTTTACAAGGTGGAAATTCATCAGCATAAAACTGTAAGCGCCCATATTTCTTGGCTCTTCCTGTGCCCAAACGTAATCGTCAGCATTTGGATAAGAAGCGATTATTTCCTGTAACTGGTCGATAGGCAGCGGGAACAATTGTTCGATTCTGACCAATGCGACATCTTTCCTTTCTTTGGTTTCGCGCTCTGCCAATAGATCGTAATAGAATTTACCGGTACAGAATACCAATGTTTTCACATCTTTTTTGTCGATAGCGCTGTCGTCGATGACTTCCTGGAAGCTTCCGTTTGCAAATTCGTCAGCGGTTGAAACCACCAACGGATGACGCAACAAACTTTTCGGTGTGAACACGATCAATGGTTTTCTGAATGTCGTTTTCATTTGTCTTCTGAGCAGATGGTAGAAATTCGCAGGCGTTGTACAATCGGCTACATACATGTTTTCGTTCGCACATTGCTGTAAATAACGCTCCATTCTTGCCGATGAATGCTCGGCGCCTTGCCCTTCGTAACCGTGCGGCAACAGCATTACGAGTCCGTTCTGGTTGTTCCATTTGTCTTCGGCAGCAGAAATGTACTGGTCGATCATGATTTGCGCACCGTTCGAAAAATCCCCGAATTGTGCTTCCCAGATCGTGAGTGTTTTCGGGCTTGCCAGGGCGTAACCGTAGTCGAAACCAACCACTCCGTATTCAGATAACAGCGAATTGAAAATATTGAATTTTCCTTTGGCTTCCGGCAATTGCTGCAATAAGATCACTTCTTCTTCAGAATCTTCGACTTTTACGACGGCGTGGCGGTGCGAAAACGTTCCGCGTTCCACGTCCTGTCCGGAAATACGAACGTCGTAACCTTCGGTTAACAGCGTTCCGTAAGCCAGCAATTCTGCCATTGCCCAATCCAACTTGTCCGTTTCGAAATACATCGTTTTGCGGTCGTTGATGAGTTTGGAGATCTTGCTGATGAATTTTTTATCAGATGGCAATTCGGTGATCACTTTGGCAATTTCCGTCAGCTTTTCTTTCGGGAAAGTCGTGTCGGTTTTCAAAAGCATTTCTGCCTGGTCTGCCTGGTGAAAACCCTGCCATTCGTTTTGCATGAACGGCGTGATGATCGTTAAATCTTTTTTACGCGAAGCTTCAAGGTTTTCTTCAAGGACCGCTTTGTATTGGTCTTCTAAACCTTTGACATAATTCGCATCGATGATTCCGTCTGCCAGTAATTTTGATGCGTAAAGGTCGCGCGGATTCTGGTGTTTGGAGATCAGTTTGTATAATTTTGGCTGCGTAAAACGAGGTTCATCACCTTCGTTGTGGCCGTATTTTCTGTATCCTAATAAATCGATGAAGACGTCGCTTCCGAATTCCATGCGGTAATCCAAAGCAAACAACATCGCGTGAACTACCGCTTCAGTATCATCCGCATTGACGTGCAACACCGGAGACAAAGTCACTTTTGCAACATCTGTACAATAGGTTGACGAACGTGCATCGAGGTAATTGGTTGTAAATCCAACCTGATTGTTGATGACCACGTGAATCGTACCGCCGGTTTTGTAACCGTCAAGTTGTGCCATTTGAACGATTTCGTACACAATTCCCTGTCCGGCAACGGCTGCATCTCCGTGAAGCGCAATCGGTAAAACCTTAGAAAAATCGTCCGGGAAATAACGGTCTTGTTTGGCACGCGTGATCCCTTCAATGACTGCGCCAACGGTTTCCAAGTGTGATGGATTTGGCGCCAGGTTGATGTTGATCGATTTTCCGGATTTCGTTCTTCTGTCGGATGTCAATCCCAAATGGTATTTTACGTCTCCGTCGAATAACGCGTCGTCGTCGTAATCTTTTCCGTCAAACTCAGAGAAAATATCCTGGGTCGATTTTTTGAAGATGTTCGCAAGCACGTTCAAACGCCCGCGGTGCGCCATTCCCATTACGAATTGCTCTACGCCTTTTTCGGCCGCAGCCTCAATTAACGCGTCAATTCCGGGAATTAACGATTCGCCGCCTTCGAGCGAAAAACGCTTTTGACCGACATATTTGGTGTGAAGGAAGTTTTCGAAAGAAACCGCTTCGTTTAATTTTTCGAGTATGTTTTTTTTCTGTTCTGCAGAAAATTTCGGGATGTTGTCGTTGTAACCAATTTTGTCCTGAATCCATTGGATGACTTCAGGTTTTCGGATGTACATGTATTCGACACCGATCGATTCGCAGTAAATTTTATCTAAGTGATTTAATATTTCCTGTAACGAACAAGGCGCGAGTTTCATCGCTTTGGCCGCGTCGAAAACGGTCGTCAGATCCGATTTGGATAGTCCGTAATTCTCGATATCAAGGGTTGGAGACCACGTTCTTCTTTCGCGAACCGGATTTGTTTTGGTAAACAAGTGGCCACGGGTACGGTAAGCGTCGATCAGTTTGAGAACGTTGAATTCTTTCTGTAATTTTTCAGAAATTTTGCTCACGTCCTGGTTGTCGCCCGAAGCAAAGCTGGCCATTTGAGCAGCCGGCTCGATATCGTTGTAGCTTTCCATACCAAAATCGAAACCCTGGAAAAAACTTCTCCAACTTGGCTCAACGCTGTCAGGATTTTCTAAATATTGATCGTATAATTCGGCGAAAAATGCGGTGTGTGCTGCGTTTAAAAAGGAAAACCTATCCATATTATTTTAAAATATCCTCAGTTAAAAATAGTCCCGCAAAAGTACGACAATTGAAATAACAATTTAACTAATTTTTAGATACTTTTATGTTTTCAAACCCAATTGTGAAAAATGATGAAAAATCTTAATTTTTTTATACAGTTCAAAAATATTGCGGTATTTTTTATTTTATTTCAGACGATCACCGCTTTTGGACAAAATAGCACTTCAGGGATGCAAAGCGATTTTTGGAAAAAAGTGCAAATTGGCGGTGGCCTGGGACTCAATTTTGGTTCGGGTTTTACCGACGTAACTGTAGCACCGAGTGCGATTTACAACTTCAATGAATATGTTGCGGCTGGCGTTGGGCTTCAGGGAAGTTACGTTAGGGTTCACAACAATTACGAGTCGTATATTTATGGAGGAAGTCTGATTGGAATTTTTAATCCGTTTGAACAGATTCAGGTTTCGGCAGAACTGGAACAACTGCGTGTCAACACCAACTTTTATGAATCTGGTTTCCTTGCAAAAGACGAAAATGACAATTTTTGGAATACCGCTTTGTATCTTGGTTTGGGCTACCGAACTGAGAATGTTACTGTAGGCATTCGCTACAATGTATTATACAATGCGAATAAAAGTGTCTATAGCGAACCATTTATGCCTTTTGTAAGAGTTTATTTCTAAAATGCAAATTACACAAAAAATAACATAATTCTAACATTTATAGTCAACCAACTGATTTTCAATTGTTTAAATTCAGAAAAACAAGTTTAAATTTATAAATATCTACTTTATAGTCTATAGATATAATATTCTCAAAACGTCATTAACTAACTTCTTTTAAATTATTCTTAAATTTATAATAAGCCAAATAATCGCAATAAGTCATTTATCGATTGTTAAATTATAAACTACGAGAATATGAAAAGTCTATTATTTTTACTCATAAGCGCATTTGCCATCACTGAAATTTATCCACAGGTTGGAATTGGAACTGTTGTTCCCGACAGCAATTCGGCATTGGATGTTACCGCAACAGACAAAGGTTTGCTCATTCCCCGAGTCGCATTGTCGGCTACGACGGCAACCACGCCGCTTTCAGCACATATAGCGGGAATGACCATTTACAACACAGCCACCGTCAGCGATGTTACTCCCGGATTTTATTACAACAACGGCGCGAGATGGATCCGTGCTTCTGATGCGGCAAACCCATTAAACATTTACACCAGCAACGGAAACCTTTCCGGCACAAGGGTCGTTTCACAAGGCACGAACAGCCTGACATTTAGCAATGCGCTGACGTCTGGAACCGCAGTTTCGTTCAATTCGACCGCCGCTTCAACGGGAACCGGATTTACTGTAACTTCTGCAAACAACACCGGAACTTTATTTAATGTAGCGAATACTGCCTCAAGTGGAGGTGGCATTACCGCCCGCATTCAATCCAATGCTACAGCAGAAAGTGGTCTTACGATTTTAAATAGTGGCCATGTTGGAATTGGAATTTCGGCGCCAACAAAAGTACTTGATATCAACGCCAACAATGATGCCCTTAAAGTAACCAACTTACCGAACCTTCCTGCATCTACCGCGTCAAATGCGCTTGTAATCGATGCCAGCGGAAACATCTACAAAAACAATGTCGAATCGGTTTCCGGGCAAATCATCCGTGTTGGGTTAAATACACAGACTTTAAGTACTACATTTGAAGTTCCAATCCGCTTCAACACGAGCATCAGTCCGGGAATGGGAAACGCACCAAACGGAGCGCCAAACTTCATCAATACCATCGTTGGGTCATCGATCATTACCGCATCAGCAGTTACCGCAGGAATTGGAACGCCATCCAGAACGACCGACAGGATCCAGTTGCCTGTTGGCGTTTATAAAATTACGGCCAGGCTTGTAGTAAATTATAGCGGACTCGGTAATGGCGGTACTTTTTTCCTGAAATGTACTGTAAACAACAATGAATATTCGCTGATCAATTTCAGCCACAACGGAAACAATACCACAAACCTGAATTTTGAAGATTACATCAACATCACCGGAAGCGCGCAATTTGTAGATTTTACGGGAGCAGCAGATTTTAATGCCATGACAATTTCAAGCAGCGCATCACCTGGAACAGGAAATTCTTACAGAAGTTTGATCCTGATCGAAAGGCTGCGTTAGAATTTGTTTCGGAACCAGACTTTTTGCCATTCGCGTTTTAAAATTAAAAACGCAACTTGTTCAGAAAGCGCGACCAAATCGGAACCGTCGAGTTTTTTAATTTCGTTTTCGGCGACGTCAATAATGTAAAGCAGGTTTAAATATTCGGCAAATTTGTATTGGATCAAACGGTATACTTTTTCATGCAGTTGCACTTTAAGTTCATTCGGTTTGGTGCTCAACGGAAAATCGATTCCTTCATTCGCCAGGTTGAAATCCTTGTTGATCTGCTCGATAAGTTTGAGGTAGAGGTTTTCTGTTTCGGCTTCGGCCAATAACAAATCGGTATTTATTGGTGCGACAAACATTATACTTTTCTTCCCATTAAATTTTCACCGAAAGCTTTGAGTATGGATTTTTTTTCATCCGAAATATGCATTTTTTCAAGCGTCTCAAATGCTTTGAATGTGTAATCTTTTATCGCTTGTTGTGTCGCTTCGGAAGCGCCGGTTGCATTAAAAATTTCTTTGACAGACTGAATTTTATCCGTGTTTTCTGTTGGCTGAACCGAATACAAATGCAGCAGTTGTTCGGCATTTTCCGCATTGGCAAACTCAATTGCTTTCAGGTACAAATATGTTTTTTTGTTTTCGATGATGTCACCGCCAAGCTGTTTTCCAAAGGTTTCAGGATTTCCGAAAGCATCCAGATAATCGTCCTGCAACTGGAATGCAATTCCAAGGTTGCGTCCGAAATCGTAAATCGCCGCACAATTTTCTTCCGAAGTCTTGGCTATGATCGCGCCCATTTTTATCGCAGCGGCTACCAATACCGCGGTTTTGTATTCGATCATTTTTAGATATTCCGGAATTGTCACATCGTCCCGGTTTTCAAAATCAACATCCCATTGCTGGCCTTCGCAGACTTCGAGTGCCGTTTTGCTGAACAATTTGGCCAATGACCGAAAAACTTCGGGTTCGTATTGCTCGAAATATTGGTACGCCAAAATCAACATCGCATCGCCCGATAAAATCCCGGTGTTCAGGTTCCACTTTTCATGTACGGTTTCATTGCCACGACGCAAAGGCGCATCGTCCATAATGTCATCGTGTACCAGCGAAAAATTATGAAAAACCTCAACAGCCAAAGCCGCAGGAAGCGCGTCTTTATAATCGGCATTGAAAACTTCGGCAGCCATCAAGGTGAGTACCGGCCTGATTCTTTTACCTGCAAGATTTAAAATGTAATCGATTGGCTCGTACAGATTTCTGGGTTCTTTTTGCAGATTTTGCTTTTCGATATAAGCCGCAATAAATTCCTGATACTCGTAAATGGAATGCATGAAAATAATTTTGGGCTAATTTAGGGCTTTCAAAACAAACAGCCGTTCTTAATCAAATGTTAAATTTTTGTAAATACTTTGGAAACTATTTTTGTATCCAAAGTTTCCAAGTACATTTGCATCGGAATTTTAACAGTTCCGAAGATGTAAAAATGAAAGAGAAAATAATCGCAAAAGCAAAAGAACTGTTTTTAAAATTAGGTTTCAAAAGCATTACGATGGACGATATTGCTGGCGAAATGTGTATTTCTAAAAAAACGATTTATAAATATTTTGCAAACAAAGAATTGCTGATTGAAGAAAGTGTGGGAATTATACATAAAGAGGTACATGAACTCATTGACGAAGCCATTTCCAGAAATCTGAATCCGATTGAGGAAAATTTCGAAATCAGGCGCATGTTCGGCGACATGTTTAAATCATCTGACACGTCACCAATATATCAGTTAAAAAAACATTATCCTGAAATATTCAAGAACGCCTTAAAATTCCAAATTGATGAATGCGAATTCTGTTTCAGGCAAAATATCGAAAAGGGAATTGCTCAGGGTTTGTATCGAAAAGAAATAAATGTCGAGTCCTATATTAAGTTTTATTACTATCTGATTTTTAATATAAACGAAAATACGATCCTGGAACGCGAGGCTTTCGCTTTGGAACTCGATGCACTCGAATATCATACCAGAGCAATGGCAACAACAAAAGGAATTTTAGAATTAGAAAAACATTTACTTAATCCAAATATATAACCATCAATCAATGAAAAGAGTAACATTAATCACGCTGTTGTTGTTGGCTTTTGCAGCCAAAGCACAGGAAGTCAAAACGCTGACACTGAAGGACGCGCTGACTTATGCCTTGGAAAACAAAGCCGATGCAAAGAAAGCCAAGTTCGACGTGGAAAACAGCGAATATCAAATCAGTGAAGTCCGCTCTCAGGCGCTTCCGCAGATTTCTGCCAATGGAAACCTGACTTACAATCCAATCCTTCAATTGAACGCACTTGACGTAGGTGCCTTTGCTCCCGTTGGTACGATTCCAACTGGCGCAAGTACGGTACAATTGGTTGCTTTGGGCCAAAAATGGAGTTCTACCGCAGGCGTTTCTGTATCTCAGAAAATCTTTGACCAGGCGGTTTTCACCGGATTAAGGGCTGCAAAAACAACCCGGGAATTCTATCAGATCAACCAACAGCTTACCGAAGAACAGGTTATCGAAAGGGTTGCCAACAATTATTACCAAGTTTACGTACAACGCCAAAATCTGAACGTGCTCGACAGCAATTATGTCAATACTGATAAAGTGCGCAACACGATCAAAGGGCAATTCGACAATGGTTTGGCGAAAAAAATTGACCTTGACCGGATTCTGGTCAAACTGTCAAACATCAGAACGATGCGCCAGCAAGCTTTGAATGCGGTACAACTTCAGGAAAATACGTTGAAATTCTATATGGGAATGCCGATTGAAACCAAAATCATCATTCCGCAAACCGAATTTGAAGTTACTCCGGCTGCTTTGACAGAAAAACCAAACACGACTTTACTCACGCAATACCGATTGATGGAAACGCAGGAACGTTTGCTGACTTACGAGAAAAAGTCAATCGTTGCCGGATATTATCCAACATTGGCTATCAACGGAAGTTACAATTATATCGGACAAGGTCCGGAAATGCCTTGGTTCAAAAAACCAGCCGACAATGTATACTGGTCAGATTATTCGATGATCGGATTGAATTTGAACATCCCGATTTTTACCGGATTTTCAACCAAATCAAAAGTGCAGCAGGCTGACGTAAAATTGAGAGCGATGCAACAGGACATGATTGACACCAAATTGTCATTGGACCTTGCTTATGAAAATTCGAAAACACAAATCGACAACAGCATCATTACAATCAAAAACCAAAAAGAAAATGTGCAGCTTGCAGACGAAGTTTTGAGCAATACCCGAAACAATTACGTTCAGGGATTGGCTTCTCTAACCGATTTGCTTGACGCGGAAAACGCACTCACCGAAGCACAAAACAATTATACGACTGCCCTGCTCGATTACAGATTGGCAGAAATCCAACTGGTAAAATCACAAGGCGCACTAAAAACTCTTTTAAACTAACCGAACAATGAAAAAAAATATCATTATTGCAATTGTCATCTTAGGCGCATTGGGCCTGATTGCTTACGTACTAACAAACAATAAAAAGGAAAATGAAGCGAAAACTGCGGTCGTAGCCGAAAAAAACGCATCGGTTTCCGTTAAAATTGACACGGTAAAAACAGAACAAGTGTCCCTTGACTTTGTATCTAACGGTAATTTCGAACCTACGCAAGAATTGACTTTCTCTGCAGAAAAATCCGGAAAGGTAGTTCAGGTTCTTGTGAAAGAAGGTGATTATGTTAAAGTGGGCCAAGCACTTGCCATTGTTAGAAGCGACGTCATTAATGTAAATGCGCAAACCGCCAATTCATCATATCAGAATGCCGCGGCAGATTACAGCAGGTATGAAAATGCTTATAAAACTGGCGGTGTAACCAAACAGCAATTGGATCAGGCAAAATTAGCCATGGTTAACGCGAAGGCACAATTGACCCAAGCGAATATCAATGTGGGCGATACCCGAATTAAAGCACCAATTAGCGGATTCATCAATAAAAAATACATTGAGCCAGGTTCCATTTTAGCAGGAGCGCCGGCAACAGAGTTGTTCGATATCGTAAATGTTTCCAAACTTAAATTAAAAGTTACCGTGAACGAAAGCCAGGTAGCAAGTTTAAAAGTGGGCAACACCATCAACGTAAAGGCGAGCGTATATCCGGATAAAACATTTTCAGGAAAAATCACCTTTATTGCTTCTAAAGCGGATGAAAGTTTGAGTTTTCCGGTTGAGATTGAAATCGCAAACAATGCTTCAAATGACCTGAAAGCCGGAATGTACGGAACGGCAGAATTTGCATCCAAACAACAAAACCAATCTTTGAAAATCGTTCCAAGAAATGCCTTTGTGGGAAGTGTCAGCAGCAACCAGATTTTTGTTGTCGAAAACGGAACTGCCAAACTTAAAAAAGTAACTGCTGGAAGAATTTTGGGTGATAAAGTTGAAATTCTAAACGGATTGTCTGATGGCGAAACGGTAATTGTTACTGGCCAGATCAACTTACAGGACGGAAGCAAAGTAGACGTTATTAAATAGGTTTACCAAAACCTTAAACTAAAAATATATGAAATTAGCAGAAATATCCATAAAACGTCCTTCGTTGGTGATTGTATTGTTTACGATCCTGACACTTGGCGGACTGTTTAGTTACAGCAATCTGGGCTACGAATTGATTCCGAAATTTGAAACAAACGTAATCACCATTGCAACAACGTATCCAGGCGCATCGCCAAGTGAGGTTGAAAATACGGTAACCAAAAAAATTGAAGATGCGATCGCTTCCCTGGAAAACATCAAAAAGATCGACTCGAAATCTTACGAAAGTTTATCTACGGTTTCGATTACACTGACTTCAACAGCCGATGTAAACATTTCGATGAATGATGCGCAACGTAAAATCAACGCCATCATTAGTGATTTGCCGGACGATGCCGAAACGCCTTCATTAACAAAATTCTCGCTGAGCGATTTGCCGATTATGACCATTGGCGCCAACGGAAAGATGGATGAAGTTGCCTTTTACGATTTGATCGATAAAAAACTCGCCCCGATTCTTTCTCGTGTTCAAGGTGTCGCGCAGGTGAATATCATTGGTGGCCAGGAAAGAGAAATCCAGGTCAATCTTGACGCAGTAAAAATGCAGGCATACGGACTTTCAATTCCTAATGTTCAGCAAAATATTTTGTCTTCAAATCTGGATTTCCCAACAGGAAACATTCAAACGCGTGAGCAGAAAATTTTGATCCGTTTGGCCGGAAAATATAAAAATGTTGCAGAACTGAGAAACCTGATCGTATCGTCTAAAAACGGAATCCAGGTTCGCCTTGGTGATATTGCCGACGTGCAGGATACGCAAAAAATCACTGAAAAAGTAGCGCGTGTCGACCAGAAAAGCGCGATTATTTTACAGATCATCAAACAATCCGATGCGAATGCAGTAGCAGTAAGTGAGGAATTGGTTAAAACAATTGCCAAACTAAAAACCGATTATAAAGCCAATGGATTGGAACTTGACATCGCAAAAGACAGTACGATCTTTACACTTGAGGCAGCAGATTCTGTGGTTCATGACTTATTGATCGCCGTACTTTTGGTGGCATTCGTGATGTTGTTTTTCCTGCACAGTATCAGGAACTCATTAATTGTAATGGTTTCCATTCCGGCATCATTGATTGCCACTTTCATCGGGATTTATTTGATGGGTTATACGTTAAACTTAATGAGTTTATTGGGATTGTCGCTCGTCGTCGGTATTCTTGTGGATGATGCGATCGTGGTATTGGAAAACATTTACAGACACATGGAAATGGGGAAAAACCGTGTTCGTGCGGCATATGACGGAACGGCGGAAATTGGCGGAACGGTAGTTTCGATCACCTTAGTTATCGTCGTCGTGTTTTTACCAATTGCGATGAGTACCGGATTGGTTTCCAATATTATCACGCAATTTTGTGTAACTGTAATTATCTCTACCTTGTTATCGTTACTGGCTTCATTTACGATTATTCCGTGGTTGTCTTCAAGATATGGGAAACTGGAACACATCGAAGGCAAAAACCTTTTCGGAAGGATTATCCTTGGATTTGAAAGTTATTTAACACGTTTCATCGACTGGATTTCCGGATTGTTAACCTGGTGTTTGGATCATTATATTAAAACAATTTTAGTTGTATTGGTTTTGTTTTTCGCTTCAACGGTTGGATTGTTGGGTGGCGGATTTATTGGAGGTGAATTCTTCGCAGCGTCAGACAGTGGTGAGTTTTTAGTTCAGATTGAAATGCCGAAAGACGCTTCATTGGAACAAACCAATTTCATGACACAAAAAGCTGAAGAATTTTTAAAGAAAGAAGCATATGTTCACAGCCAGATCACAACAATCGGGCAAACCAGTGAAGGACTTGGCGCTTCGCAGGCAACGGCTTACAAATCGGAAATTGACGTTAAAATGGTCGAACTCGACAAACGCGACGAACCTGCAAATGTTTACGCGGCGAAAACCAAACGCAAACTCGAAAAATTATTGGTCGGTGCCAAAGTGAAAACTGTTCCGGTTGGTATCTTGGGAACTGCCGAAGATGCGACTTTAGGACTTATCGTAACCGGTCCGAATGTTGAAAGCGCGATGGCATTTGCTAAAGCAGCCGAAAAAGAATTGCGTACGATTCCGGGAGCTACAGAGATCGAATTGTCTGTTGAAGATGGAAATCCGGAAGTGAACGTAAAAGTAGACCGTGATAAAATGGCAGCGCTTGGTTTGAGCCTGCAAACTGTTGGTATGACTATGCAAACGGCTTTTAGTGGAAATACCGACGGAAGGTTCAGGGCCGGAGAATACGAATACGACATCAACATCAAATACAATGCTTTCGACAGAAAAAGTATTTCAGATGTGAGCAATTTAATTTTCATTAACGATGCGGGCCAACAAATAAAACTGAACCAATTTGCAACCGTTACAGAAGGTTCCGGTCCGAGTGAATTGGAAAGAAGGGACAAATCGGCATCGGTAACCGTAAAAGGACAGAATGTGGGTGTTGCTTCGGGAACAATCGTCACACAATGGCAGGAAAAAATCGACAAATTAAAGAAACCTACCGGAGTTAACTATATCTGGGGCGGCGATCAGGAAAACCAAAGTGAAGGTTTCGGAACGTTGGGAGTAGCATTATTGGCAGCGATCATCCTGGTATATTTGGTGATGGTTTCCTTATACGACAGTTTTGTGCATCCATTTGTGGTATTGTTCGCGATTCCGCTATCGTTTATCGGAGCGATGTTGGCTTTGGCTTTGACCAATAATACCTTGAACATTTTTACCATTCTCGGTATCATTATGTTGATTGGTCTGGTTTGTAAAAATGCGATCATGCTTGTTGATTACACCAATCAAAGAAGGGCCGCTGGCGAAACGATCAGAACTGCTCTGATTCAGGCCAATCACGCCAGGTTGCGTCCAATTTTGATGACGACTATCGCAATGGTTTTTGGTATGTTCCCAATCGCATTGGCTTCAGGCGCAGGTGCAGAATGGAAAAATGGACTTGCATGGGTTATTATCGGCGGTTTGATTTCGTCTTTATTCTTAACCCTAATTGTTGTTCCCGTTATTTACGAGATCATGGAAAAAATTATTGCCAAATTCTCTAAAGGTGAGAAAACCGATTATGAAGCTGAAATGGTTGCCGATTACGAACATCGTGAACTTAGCGAAGACGGTTTTACACCCAAACATCTGGATTAAGTAATAAATATCTTATAAAAAGCCCTTCTGTCTCAAATCAGGAGGGCTTTTTTATGCTTAAAAATAACGGTAAATTTATGCATGTCATTTTTTTTATGTTAATTTTTTTAAGATTTTATTCATAAACCAACATTTATAGTTTTTATTTAGAATAGATATAAATAATCTTGCTTAATGTCACTTCAGCATATAAATTTGCACAAAAATTTAAACCTCTGACATGAAATCAAAATCACTAATTTCCTTTTTTAGCTTTTGCGCGTTGTTGCTTACTGCGGTAAGTTTCGCGCAGCAAACTGCTACGATCAAAGGAAAAATCACACATGCGACTGCCGAAAATGCAGACAATGTTTCCGTTATCCTGAAAGGAACCCAAATTGGAACCATCACCAATGCTAGCGGGGAATACGAAATCAAAAACCTAAAGCCGGGAAATTACACTTTGAGGATTTCCGAAGTAGGCTATTCTTCCAAGGAAAAAAATGTTTTGGTAACAGCTGGAGACGAAGTCGTAGAGAACTTTACCATTTCTTCGACAACAGAAGAGCTTAGCGAAGTTTCTATCAATGGCGCGAAAACCAATTCATTCGCCCGTAAAGAAAGTACGATAGTTTCAAAAATGCCTTTAAAAGACATTGAAAATCCACAGGTTTACAACACGATTTCTTCAGAACTTTTAAAAGATCAGGTGGTAACAAGCCTGAACGATGCATTAAAAAATGCACCTGGACTCGACAGACTTTGGGAATCAACAGGACGTGGCGGCGACGGAGCCGGATATTTTTCGCTCCGCGGATTCGCAGTACAACCAACAATGGTTAACGGACTTCCAGCACTTTCTAACGGAAGCGCCGATCCTGCAAATATTGAAAGAATTGAAGTGATAAAAGGGCCATCAGGAACTTTATTTGGCAGCAGCCTGATTTCTTACGGTGGTTTGATCAACGTAACCACAAAAAAACCTTATGAAACTTTTGGCGGAAGCATTTCTTACATTGGCGGAACTTACGGACTGAACCGTGTCACCGCAGATATCAATACGCCACTTGGAACAGCAAACAAAGCAGCCGTACGTATCAACGCAGCTTACCACAATGAAAACAGTTTTCAGGATGCCGGTTTCAAGAAGTCATTTTTCTTCGCACCTTCACTTTCTTATAAAGTAAACGAGAAATTGTCGTTTAACATCAATACAGAATTTTATAACGGAAGAAGCACCAACCAAACTATGATTTTCCTGGACAGAGGCGCACCGCTTCGCGCAAATAATATGCGTGAATTGGGTTATGACAACAAACGTTCTTACACCAGCAACGATTTGTATATGGACACGCCAACGTACAACTTGCAAGGCCAGATGACGTATAAAATTTCGGACAAATGGACATCGCAAACGGCCATTTCAAGAACTTCAGCAAAATCTGACGGGTATTATTCTTACCTGTATGAAGGTACCGGCTCTATTGAATTCCTTGTACAGCAAACCAACCCAAGCTTTACAATTCCTGGTGGTATCATCCTTGCGCGTTCTACAAGCAAACAGAATGCTGAAACAACTGGTTTGGACATCCAACAGAATTTCATCGGAAATTTCAACATCGGAAATTTCAAAAACAAATTTATTGGAGGCCTCGATTATTTCAACCTCAATAATGTGTCAAACAGCACCGGTTACGGAAATCAGGGATTTGTAAATCTTGGTGTTGACGCGACACTATTTGCTTCTCTGGCGCCGGCTTTGCATGCTTATTACGGAACTCCTATAAACAATTTTGGTCACCCGGATGATACAGGCGTTCTGACACAAGATGCAGCAGATGCAGGAATCGCAGCACTAGGCGCTCCAACCGGACCAAGCGCACAATTCAGCAAAACAAAACAGGAAGTTTTTAGCGCGTATGCATCGAACGTCATTTATTTTATGCCAAATTTATCTGCTATGGTAAGTTTGCGAATTGACCGTTTCAGTAACAAAGGTGATCTTTCAACAAACATTGACGATTACAACCAAACTGCTTTTTCTCCTAAATTCGGCGTTGTTTACCAGCCGATCCAGGACAAAGTGGCTGTCTTTGCAAATTACCTTAATGGTTTTAGCAATGTGGCACCAATCACTACACCAGACAACAACATTTTCGTTTTCGATCCGGAACAAGCAAACCAATTTGAATTTGGAACAAAAATCAATTTGCTTGGCGACAAATTAATCGCGGCAGCCAGTTATTACAATACGAAAGTTTCCAATACTGTTCTGCAATTGGGACCAAATGATTACATCCAGGACGGCGAACAAACCAACAAAGGTTTCGAAGCAAGCATCACCGCGAGTCCGATTGAAGGATTGAACATTATCGCCGGATACAGCTACAACGACAGCGTTTTGGAAAGCACTTCGCCTGGAAATGAATTTGCAGGAAGAAGACCTGAAAGCGCCGGACCTCAAAATTTGGCCAACCTTTGGGCAAGCTACAAATTCACTTTTGGAAAACTTCAAGGTTTCGGACTCGGATTTGGTGGAAACTACAGCAGCAAAAATGAGATTTTCAACAGAACTGTAGGAACATTTACTTTGCCGGATTATACGATTCTGAACGCGTCAGTTTCTTACAGCGTATCTGAATTCCAGATCATTCTGAAAGCAGACAACCTTACAGATAAGGAATATTACAAAGGCTGGTCAACGATCAACCCACAAAGACCAAGGGTTTTTTCTATCGGAGCGACTTACAATTTCTAACACAAAACAACACCTTTCTATTAAACGGAAGGTGTTTTTATACTTTTAAAATGAAAAATATCTTTTTAGTTTTCGCATTTCTTGCCGTGAGTTCAAATGCATTTGCGCACTTTCTTTGGGTGGAAACCAACCCTGTTGGGAAAGCCAACCAAAAGCATGAAGTAAAGGTTTTCTTTGGCGAATATACCTATGGTGTTTCCGAAAAAGTGGGCGAAGAAGCGTTCAATGCGGTAAAAAACTTTACGCTTTGGGCTGTGGCGCCAAATGGTGAAAAGACAAAACTCGAAACCAAAGCCGGCGATTTGTTTTACAGTGCATCATTCACTCCGAAGACAAACGGGACTTATACAATTATCGTTGACAACGACAAAATCGACGTTATCGATTACACGCAATACAACTTCGGGATTTTTAAAACGCATTACCATTGCCTTGCGAAAGTGGAAGTCGGCGGAACGCATACTGAAACCGCAGCGATCAATCCGGACGGAATTACCATTGTGGATGTTTCTAAAAAAATTGCTGCCGAAAATGGCGAAATGACTTTAAAAATCGTTTACAAAGGCGCGGTTTTAAAAGAAAAAGAAGTAGATTTATTCGTAAAAGACCTGTGGTCGAAAAAAGTCAAAACCGACGAAAACGGACTGATCAAATTCAAATTGCCATGGAATACCAAGTATGTTGTGGAAGTTTCGAATAAGGAAGAAGTTCCCGGAACTTACAACGGCAAAGATTACCAGTTTATTTACCACAGTGCGACGTATACGATCATTCTGAAATAAGTAAATACAACAAATACAACCATCAGCCCGAACCAACATTCGGGCTTTTTGGGTGAAAACAAAACTGTTTTTAAAATGATGACCGCCATTACATTTCTGGTTTTTTTCGGATTTTACTGTTGCTATTTTGCTTCGGCTAAGGCTGTTTTGCCACAACACTCTGCTTTGGAAATCTGGCTGAAACAGCAGCGGAAGGTTTCAAAAATTTTGGGAACGTTATTACTCATTGCTTCCCTAATCTTTCATATTGCAATTCTTGGCGCCGCCACAGGAACATTTTCATTTGTCATTTCGCTGATGGTTTCCGGAAGCATGATCGTATTATTGGCACCGCTTAAAATCGTAACTTTCAGATCGGCTGTAGTGATTTTTATACTCGCGCTTGTCTTCGAAATTTCTAATATTATTTAAATGCCGGCAAATCCCAAATACCTGACTCCGGCTTTTTGGCCGCGTTTTTCAAAAATTACCGCAGCAATCTTTGGCAGTTACTTCGTTTCTGTAAGTTTTCATCTGGCATTGGCGAGCTGGCTTCCGCGTCCGGAAGTCATTATAACAACTGCTTATACGGGTTTTATCGTTTGGGTCGGACTCATGGTAACGACATTTCTTGCCAAAAGCGGACTCAAAATTTGGGGAATTTATGTACTGCTCACCGCAATTTTTACAGCGTTGATCTACGCCGGAAAATTTTACAACGCTTAATTATGGACAATCGCAACTACAATATATTTTTTCACATCCATACCGTCAGCGGAATCACGATCAGTGTTATTTTATATGTGATTTTTTTCGCAGGTTCATTTGCATTTTTCCGAGATGAGATCAACAGTTGGCAACGCAATGAATCGGCAGTTCCGGACAAAGTGTTGCATGTCGATTTCGACAAATCCGTAAAAGTGCTCGACAGCGCTTACGTACTTCAGGGCAGGCATGTCTGGTTCGGAAGGTTGCACATGGAACGCCAGTCGATTGTCAATCTGGAACCGACGCACGATTCATTGGCACCAAAAAAAGCGCGTGAAAGCCATTACCTTTATCAGGATTCAAAGACTTTGAAAAGTCAGACGTATGACGAATCGTACGCTTTGGGCGAATTTTTATACCGTCTGCATTTCCTTGCCCAGATTCCGTATCCTTATGGTTATTACCTCGCCGGATTTACCGCGTTGTTTTTTCTGTTTGCGATTTTCACGGGCGTTTTGGTGCATTGGAAAAAAATCGTATCCAATTTTTACGTGTTCCGGCCAAAAGAAAAACTCAAAACCTTGTGGACCGATTCGCATACGGCTTTGGGCATGATCGGTTTGCCGTTTCAGTTTGTGTATGCGGTTACGGGCGCTTTTTTCCTGATCAACATTTTACTTGTCGCTCCGGCGGTTCTGACTTTTTATGGTGGTGACGACAATAAACTGTATACCGAATTGGGTTACATTCCCAAAGAATATCCGATGGCGAACAAAGCCTTGCAAACACCTGTAAGCATCAATGCATTTACCGAAAAGGCACAAAAACTATGGAAAGATTTCGATGTGATGGAACTTGAAATCCAGAATTATGGCGACGCCAACATGCACATCATCATTGAAGGTTCCATCCCAAAATCGGAAAAATTCACCGGAACGGGAAAAGCGGTTTATAAAGCCGCGACAGGCGAACTCGTTTTTCAGGAAAATCCGTATGCACAGACGAGTTATGTAGAAAGCGTAAAGAATATTTTGTACCGCATCCACTACGGTGATTATGCCGGATATGCGCTCAAAATCATCAGTTTTTTATTGGGATTGCTAACTTGTTTCGTAATTCTTTCTGGTGTGATGCTTTGGCTGGTGGCGCGAAAAAAGAAAAATATGCCCGAAAAGAAACGCCGTTTTAACGAGCGCGTCGTGAAGGTTTACCTGGCGATCACGCTAAGTATGTTTCCGATTACAGCACTGACTTTCATCGCGGTCAAAATCTATCCGGCCGCGGCTATGGATTTTATTTACAGTTTTTATTTTATCGGCTGGCTATTGCTGACTGTCGGATTTCTGATTAAAAACGATTATGCGTTCACAAATAAATATGCGTTGCTTTTGGGAAGTATTGCCGGTTTTGCAATTCCGGTCATAAACGGGATTTTGACCGGAAACTGGATCTGGGTTTCGCTTAAAAACAATATTTTCCAGGTCTTTTTCATCGATGCATTTTGGATCATACTATCGGTTATCGGTTTGTTTGCATTTATTAAAGTACACAAACACCAGAAATCAAAAAAGGCTTCCGTATAAGAAGCCTTTTCAATATTATCTTTACAAAATTCTTAATTTCTGTTGACCAGCGCTTCCTCTTTCCAGTTTTTTACTGAAGCAATTGCATTGTCATTATAAGTTACTTCGGTCAAAACCGCGTTGCTCCAGAAAAGCCATTTGCCACTTTTGATTCCTTTATTGTATTCTCCAACCGATTTTTTATTTCCGGCTGCATCATACGCGACCCATTGCCCTTCAAGTTTGCCATCTTTAAAGAAACCTTCTTGTTGGATTTGGCCGTTATCGTAATGGTAAGTCGCTTTGACCAATTGGCCGTAAGCTTCCAGTTTTGGTTGTATATCTTGTGCCGCAATCATTCCTGTAACCAGCAACGTCCCGATGATCATAAACTTTTTCATAGTGTAGGTCTTTAATTGTTATGGTAATAATTCCATAACAAATGTATACAACTATTTACATTAAAAAAACTTTTACGTAACAATTTGGTAACATTGAGTGAAAACTTAACATTGGAACTATATTTATAGTTGGCTGACGGTCAGTATTTGGGCGTTGCCTTCGGCCAGGCTGTTCGCTGTATCTGCGCGAAAAGGCGCAGGATGCCGCTTCCATCCTTAACGCGGTCAGCAACCAACCGGAACATTCTCAATTCAAAAGTTTGTCCAGTTGTACAGCCAACGCAGCATCCGAAGGCATTTTCGCATTCGCATCCAGAATCGTTCCATCTGGCGCAATAATAATAAACCTCGGAATGCTTACAATTCCATAGTCATAAATGAATTTGGATTGATGTGCATGATCTGCCATTAACTGCACGCCGCCAAGATTTTTCGAAGTAACGAATGATTTCCATTTCTCCGCATCTTCAGGAGAATCAATAGAAATGCTGACAAATGCAATATTCTTGTCCTTATAAGTATGGGCCATTTTTTCGACAAACGGAAACTGTTTCACACACGGACCGCACCAGGTAGCCCAAACGTCAATGAATATAAATTTTCCGGCAAAATCCTCAAGTTTTGAAAATCCGCCTTTGTGGTTTTGGTAATTGAAAGAGGACGATTTTTTTCCGTTGACATTCGTCGCGTTTTTGATCGGCGCAAATATTTCGTTCCACATATCAATTTCGCCTTGTTCGTCTTTTTTCACCAAAATAACAAAATCTGCATCCAGGCCTTTGGAATTGACTTTAGATTCGAAAGCGGCATTTCTCGCGTCAAGCAATTTTTTGAATCCGGGATAATCTCCTTTGAACTGAAATTCGGCCTGGTTTCTTGCAAACAAATCGTTCGCCACGGATTTGGCTGCCAGAAAATTATTTTCATTTTCGCCTTTTCCAGTGAATTTCGCGGTACTGTTAAATGTTGACGCGTCGGCTTCAAAGTGTAAATCGTACCCGTTTTTGAGGTACAGTTTAGCGCGGTTTTTTCCGTGTTCTAAATCGTATTGGCCTGTTGGCACTGAAAATGAATCGCTGAATATTCCGTTTCGTCCCAGAATAACACGCTGAAAATTTTCTCCTGAAATCACAATGGAATCGCTGGAAGCATCCAGGATTTTGGCTTTAAGATGCACTGTTTGCGTTTGGGCCTTTAGGGCTGAAAATGAAAAAACAATAAAGAATAAAATTTTGTTCATGTTGGTTATTGTTGGTTCGTAAATGTATGGCAATTAATGGATAACGCTCTATTGTTGTTTTTAATACAACTGCCCAATTATTTACAAGGTTTGCGTTAGTGATTGCAGCGGAAATCCTTTTTGAGGTTTTTCCACCGAAAAAAAGATTGCAGCGGAAAGCGCGGCCGAAGGCAACGCCCAAAAATCACGAAGTTTATATTTAATATAAGCTTTTTTATATTTTATTATACTTAATAGCTAAATTTGCGCTTCTAAAAACAAGGTAATGTACAGAAGTCACAATTGCGGGGAATTAACGTCCGCAAACATCAATACAGAAGTTACGCTGGCCGGCTGGGTCCAGAAATCACGCGATAAAGGTTTTATGAACTGGGTCGATTTGCGCGATCGTTACGGAATTACGCAATTGGTTTTTGACGAAAGCCGCACCGACAAAGCTGTTTTTGAAAAGGCGAAAACCCTAGGGCGCGAGTTTGTGATTCAGGTAAAAGGAATTGTGATTGAACGCGAAGCCAAAAATAAAAACATGGCGACCGGCGATATCGAAATCCTGGTTTCCGAACTGAATATTTTAAACGCTGCGTTGACGCCGCCATTTACGATTGAAGACGACACAGACGGTGGCGAAGACATCCGCATGAAATACCGCTATTTAGATATCCGTAGAAATCCCGTGAAAAACAGCTTGCTTTTCCGTCATGAAGTAGCCATGGAAGTGCGCAAATATTTGTCAGACTTGGATTTTTGCGAGGTTGAAACGCCTTATTTGATTAAGTCGACTCCGGAAGGCGCGCGCGATTTCGTCGTTCCGTCAAGAATGAACGAAGGACAGTTTTATGCGTTGCCACAATCGCCGCAAACTTTTAAGCAATTGTTGATGGTTGGCGGAATGGACAAATATTTCCAGATCGTGAAATGTTTCCGTGATGAAGATTTGCGCGCCGACAGGCAACCGGAATTTACACAGATCGATTGCGAAATGGCGTTTGTGGAACAGGAAGATATTTTAGACACTTTTGAAGGTTTGACGCGTCATTTGCTCAAAGAAATCAAAGGCATTGAAGTGGAAAAATTCCCAAGAATGACGTACGATCATGCGATGAAAACCTACGGAAATGACAAACCGGACATTCGTTTCGGGATGGAATTTGGCGAATTGAACGCGGTAGCGCAACATAAAGAATTTTCAGTTTTCAACTCTGCCGAATTGGTCGTTGCCATTGCAGCGCCGAAATGCGGGGAATATACCAGGAAAGAAATCGACGCTTTGATCGAATGGGTCAAACGTCCACAAATTGGCGCAAGCGGAATGGTTTACGTGAAGTGCAATGAAGACGGAAGTTTTAAATCATCTGTAGATAAATTCTACGACCAGGACGATTTGGCAAAATGGGCGGAAGTGACAGGCGCGAAAGCTGGCGATATGATCTTTGTATTGTCTGGCCCGGCCGATAAAACGAGAACGCAACTGAGCGCTTTGCGTATGGAACTCGCCACGAGATTGGGACTTAGAAATCCCGCAGAATTTGCACCTTTATGGGTGGTGGATTTTCCTTTATTGGAATTGGACGAAGAATCGGGACGTTGGCATGCGATGCACCATCCGTTTACGTCGCCAAAACCGGAAGATATGAAATTATTGGAAACTGATCCAGGAAAAGTTCGCGCCAACGCTTATGATATGGTGTTGAACGGAAATGAAATTGGTGGTGGATCGATTAGGATTCACGACAAAGCGACACAACAATTGATGTTTAAATATTTAGGTTTTACCGAAGAAGAAGCGAAAAATCAATTCGGATTTTTGATGGACGCGTTCCAGTTTGGCGCGCCGCCGCACGGTGGACTGGCTTTTGGATTGGATCGTTTGGTTGCGATTTTGGGCGGTCAGGAAACGATTCGGGATTTTATTGCGTTCCCGAAAAACAATTCGGGACGTGATGTAATGATTGACGCACCTTCGGTAATTGACGAGAAACAATTGGAAGAATTGCATATCAGATTGGCTTCAAATTAAAAACTGATTCAAAACTATATTTAAACCATTGAGGAGTTAAGTTTAATTCTTTGATGGTTTATTTTTTTTGAAACTTTTGCAAACTTTAATTCGACTTGGTAAATGTTATTGAACAAATTCCAGTATAAACCCCGAAACAACTGGTAATCAATAATTTTTAGAAAAATTTTAACGATTTTTAATTTCGTATTATAAATAATATTACATTTGTGGCATTATAAATTAATTATCAGAATTACAATGCGTACAGGTACAGTTAAATTTTTCAATGAGTCTAAAGGTTACGGATTCATTACAGACGAAGAAACAGGAAAAGACATTTTCGTTCATGCATCAGGAATCAGAGCGGAAGAACTTCGCGAAGGTGACAGAGTATCTTACGAAGAAGAAGAAGGAAGAAAAGGTAAAGTTGCAGCTCAGGTTGCAGTACTTGAAGACTAAAAATATATAGATTATTTTTGTTACCTATTGAATGTTTAGAAAACGTCCCGATTGATTTCGGGACGTTTTTTTTTGCACAAAAAACAGATTTCCTTTTCAATTGCTGATAATTATCTAAAGAAAAACATTGATTTGTTAAAATTGCCAGTGCAATTCCTATATTATTTATAATCAATAAAAATTAGTAATTTACAACGTTGTAGTAGCCATGAAAACGTTTTTTTTAATTGCTATTTAATTATTGAAACTTATCTTTGTGGTTGAGTTTAAAGTAAATTTTCCATAAATTATGCATTCCATCCAAACCGATTATTTCCCGATTGCGATGCAGCTGCTTTTAGCAGTTGGATTTGTCGTTGGAACCATCATAGTATCAAGCTTTTTAGGCCCAAAAAGGAAATCTGCTAACAAAGACAAAAACTTTGAGTGCGGAATCGAATCTGTTGGAAATGCGCGCATGCCGTTTTCAGTAAAATACTTTTTGGTCGCGATCCTTTTTGTATTGTTCGACGTTGAAGTGATTTTCATGTATCCATGGGCAGTCAATTTCCGTGAAATGGGTGTTGAAGGTTTGCTGAAAATGGGAATTTTTATGATTTTGCTCTTGGTCGGATTCTTCTATGTGATGAAGAAAAAAGGCCTTGAGTGGGAATAAACAATTTATGATTTAAGATTTACGAATACGGTAAATCTTAAATCTTAAATCAAAAATCTTAAATCAAAATGAGCGATTCAAAAATAATAACAAATGCGCCGGCTCCCGAAGGTTTTCAGGGAGAAGGTTTTTTTGCAGGCAAATTAAGCGACGTTGTCGGAATGGCACGTGCCAATTCGCTTTGGCCTTTGCCATTCGCCACCTCTTGCTGCGGAATTGAGTTCATGGCCACCATGGCTTCGCATTACGACGTGGCGCGTTTCGGATCGGAACGGATGAGTTTCTCTCCAAGACAAGCCGATATGCTACTCGTGATGGGAACGATTGCTAAAAAAATGGCTCCGATCTTACGCCAGGTTTACGAACAAATGGCTGAGCCAAGATGGGTAATTTCCGTTGGTGCCTGTGCATGTTCAGGTGGAATTTTCGATACGTACTCTGTGCTTCAGGGAATTGACAAAATCATTCCGGTTGACGTATATGTTCCGGGTTGTCCGCCAAGACCAGAGCAAATCCTCGACGGCATCATGCGTCTGCAGGATCTCGTAAGATCTGAATCGGTCAGAAGAAGAAGTTCTCCTGAATACACAGAATTATTGGCTTCTTATAACATCAAGTAATCAAATGGCTTTAGAAACCGCTACCATACAACGCTCATTGCACGATCATTTCGAATCGGCAGTTAGCGATTTTCAGCAAATTCACGACATCCTGACTTTTGAAGTCGACGCCGACCAGATCACAAAAGTGATGACGTTTTTAAGGGACGATGCAACTTTGCGTTTCAACTTCCTGACGACATTATGCGGTATGCATTTTCCGGACGCTGATCCTAGCCGACAATTTTCGGTAGTGTACCACATGCACAATTGGGTCGACAATGTCCGCATCAGAATCAAATGTTTTTTGCCTGCTGAAAATCCAACAATCGATACAGTTTCAAACATTTTCCTAAGCGCCAACTGGCAGGAACGCGAAACTTACGATTTCTTCGGGATCATTTTCAAAGGCCATCCGCAATTGAAAAGAATCCTGAATATGGACGAAATGGTATCGTTCCCAATGCGCAAGGAATTCCCGCTCGAAGACGGCGGAAGAACCGATAAAGACGACCGTTTCTTCGGACGAACAACAGACAATCGCTAATAATTCCTGAAATAAAAACCATGTCAGACTTATTATTACCACCGGAATTACGATACGCAGATATCATCGAAAAACGCAAAAATGAAGACGGAAGCGAACTTTCGATCCTTAATTTAGGCCCAACGCATCCGGCGACACACGGAATTTTCCAGAACATTCTTTTAATGGATGGAGAACGCATCGTCGAAGGCGAAGGAACTGTCGGTTACATTCACCGCGCGTTCGAAAAAATTGCAGAAAACAGGCCTTTTTACCAAATCACACCATTGACCGACAGGATGAATTACTGTTCGTCGCCGATTAACAACATGGGCTGGTGGATGACTTTGGAAAAAGCACTCAATATAGAAGTCCCGAAAAGGGCACAATATTTAAGGGTTATTGTCATGGAATTGGCGCGAATCGCCGACCACATCATTTGTAATTCAGTACTTGGAGTGGACACCGGCGCTTTAACCGGATTTTTATACGTCTTCCAATACCGTGAAAAAATCTACGAAATCTACGAGGAAATCTGTGGCGCACGTTTAACGACGAACATGGGAAGAATCGGTGGTTTCGAAAGAGACTGGAGTCCGTTGGCATTCGAAAAATTAAACACTTTACTTGAAGAATTTCCACCAATCTGGCAGGAATTCGAAAACCTGCTCGCAAGAAACAGGATTTTCATGGACCGTACAATTGACGTTGGCCCAATTTCAGCCGAGAAAGCGATCAGCTACGGATTTACAGGTCCAAACTTACGCGCCGCCGGAGTCGATTATGACGTCCGCGTGATGCAGCCATATTCTTCGTATGAAGATTTCGAATTTGACATTCCTGTTGGAAAATCAGGCGATACGTACGATCGTTTTTGTGTCCGCAACGCCGAAGTTTGGGAGAGTTTAAAAATTATCAAACAAGCTTTGGCAAAATTACCCGAAGGTCCGTATCACGCGGATGTTCCGGATTATTATTTGCCTCCAAAGGACGAAGTCTACCACAATATGGAAGCTTTAATTTACCACTTTAAGATCGTCATGGGCGAAGTTCCGGTTCCTGTTACAGAAGTGTATCATCCGGTAGAAGGCGGAAACGGCGAGCTTGGATTTTATTTGGTGACAAACGGAAGCCGCACTGCGTACAGACTGCATTTCAGAAGGCCGTGTTTCATTTATTACCAGGCTTTCAACGAAATGGTCAAAGGACAAATGTTATCCGATGCCATTGCCACTTTATCAAGTTTGAATGTGATTGCCGGCGAATTAGACGCATAAGATTTACGATTTTAGATATTTGTCCCGAAGCTTCGGGATTAGATATCTGGATTGAGAATAAAAGTAAAATAATTGAAGATTTAGAGGGTCGTAAATCCAAAATCTGAAATCTGAAATAAAATGGAACGTAAACAATACAAACAGGAAATAAATATCACTCCGCAATTGATGGAGCGTATCAACGAACTGCTGTCGCATTATCCTGCAGACAAAAAGAAATCGGCCTTATTACCGGTTTTGCACGATGTTCAGGACGCGCACGACAACTGGCTCAGCATCGAATTGATGGACAAAGTCGCCGAGATTTTAGAGATCAAACCGATTGAAGTGTACGAAGTGGTGTCGTTTTATACGATGTACAACCAACGCCCGATCGGAAAATACATGTTCGAGTTCTGCCAGACTTCTTGTTGTGCCACGCGTGGTGTAGAAGATTTGATGGATTACACCTGCAACAAACTCGGTGTTAAACTCGGTGAAACCACTCCGGACGGACTGTTTGAAATTCGCGGTGTCGAATGTTTGGGTGCCTGCGGTTACGCTCCGATGATGCAATTGGGCGACACCTATCAGGAACACCTGACCAAAGAAAAAATCGACCAGATCATCGAAGATTGCAAAGACGGAAAAATTAACTTACACTACCAAACGAATGGGTAAGCAAATATTACTAGACAAAATCAAGGTTCCTGGAATAAAAACCTATGAAGTGTATCGTCGTGAAGGCGGTTATGCTTCGGTGGAAAAAGCCCTGAAAACCATGACGCCCGACGAGGTGGTGACCGAAGTCAAAAATTCACAGCTCAAAGGCCGTGGTGGCGCCGGTTTCCCAATGGGAATGAAATGGAGTTTCATCGATAAAAAGTCGGGAAATCCAAGATATTTGGTTTGCAATGCAGACGAATCGGAACCGGGCACTTTTAAAGACCGTTTTTTGATGGAATACATTCCGCATCTTTTGATCGAAGGAATGATTGCGGGAAGTTATGCTTTGGAAGCCAACCGCTCTTACATTTACATCCGCGGCGAATACATGTGGATTTACAAAATTCTTGAACAGGCAATCAAAGAAGCGTACGCTGCCGGATGGTTGGGCAAAAACATATTGGGAACAGGTTACGATTTGGATTTATATGTCCACGTTGGCGCCGGTGCTTACATTTGCGGCGAAGAAACCGCACTGATCGAATCGCTTGAAGGCAAACGCGGAAATCCTAGGATTAAACCACCGTTTCCAGCTATTTCAGGTTTGTGGGCGAATCCTACGGTTGTCAACAACGTTGAATCGATTTCGAATGTGCCTTGGATTGTGAACAATTCAGGTGCGGAATACGCGAAAATCGGAACTGAAAAATCCACCGGGACCAAATTGATTTCGGCTTCAGGCCATATTAAGAAACCCGGCGTTTACGAAATTGAACTCGGAATTACCGTATACGACTTTATCAATTCCGACGAATATTGCGGCGGAATGCTCGATGAGCGCCCAATAAAAGCATTGGTTCCCGGTGGTTCATCCGTGCCAATTCTTCCCGCACATTTAATCTATAAAACCGCGAATGGTGAAGACCGTTTGATGTCATACGAATCGATGTCGGATGGTGGTTTTGCCTCCGGTTCGATGATCGGATCCGGCGGATTTATCGTGTACAACGATACGACTTGTATCGTTCGCAACACCTGGAATTTTGCCCGTTTTTACCACCACGAAAGCTGTGGCCAATGTTCGCCTTGTCGCGAAGGAACCGGCTGGCTCGAGAAAGTTTTACACCGAATTGAAACGGGACACGGCCGTGAAGAAGATATCGATTTACTTTGGGACATTCAGAGAAAAATCGAAGGAAATACGATTTGCCCACTTGGAGATGCTGCCGCCTGGCCGGTTGCCGCTGCGATCAGGCATTTCAGGGACGAATTTGAATACCACGTTCGTTTTCCGGAAAAAATCAAAAACAGGGATCATTATGTTGCCGAGCCATTTGAAAAAGTAAAACACTTGGTTACTGGCCAACTGACATAAATCAAAAAATAAAACCATTAAGGAATTAAGTTAGTTAAGCTTAATGAAACTTAATTTCTTAATGGTTTAAAATAATAATAATGTTTACAAAAGTTAAAAGGCAACTTTTACAAAACAAAAAGTTATGAAAGTAACCATAGACGGTCAAAGTATAGAAGTAGAACCAGGAACCACAATCCTGCAGGCTGCACGTATGATTGGCGGCGAATCCGTTCCGCCGGCGATGTGCTACTACTCCAAATTGAAAGGCAGCGGCGGAAAATGCCGTGCATGTCTTGTCGAAGTCGCCAAAGGGAGTGAAGCCGATCCGCGTCCGATGCCAAAGTTAATGGCTTCGTGTGTAACCGGTGTCATGGATGGCATGGAAGTCAACAGCATCAAATCGGAACGCGTGACCGAAGCAAGAAAATCGGTAACTGAATTTCTGCTGATCAACCATCCGCTTGATTGCCCGGTTTGCGACCAGGCTGGAGAGTGCGATCTGCAGAATTTAAGCTTCAAACACGGAAAATCGAAAACGCGTTTTATTGAAGAAAAAAGAACATTCGAACCTGAAGATATCGGCCCGAACATTCAACTCCACATGAACCGTTGCATTTTGTGCTACCGTTGCGTCATGGTTGCAGACCAATTGACCGACAATCGCGTTCACGGTGTCATGGATCGCGGCGATCATTCGAACATTTCGACCTGCATTTCAAAAGCAATCGACAATGAATTCTCAGGAAATATGATTGATGTTTGCCCGGTTGGTGCTTTGACAGATAAGACTTTCCGTTTCAAACAACGTGTTTGGTTCAACAAACCTTACAATGCACACAGGGAATGTAAAACGCCTGGATGTTGTGGAAAAACAACCGTTTGGATGTTCGGAAACGAGATTCAGCGTGTGACCGGAAGAAAAGACGAATTCCACGAAGTAGAAGAATTCATCTGCAACGAATGCCGTTTCGACCACAAAGATCCGACACATTGGACAATTGAAGGGCCGAGAAAATTCGAGAAAGATTCGGTAATCAACCAAAACAATTATACACAGAAACTCGATACGGTTGTCATTGAAACAGAAACCGGAATTTTAAAAGGACGCGAGCAGGATCGTAAAAAGATCAGTATGCCGTCAGTTCCTTTAAAACGCGAGGAAAAAGAAATTTTTAACGAAGGAAACGTTTAACAATGGACCATTCAATAATCATAGAAAAAGGCATTTTCATCTTTATCATTTTTGCGATCACGATGGTTATGGCGATGTATTCGACCTTGGCAGAACGCAAAGTAGCAGCCTGGCTGCAAGATAGAATCGGACCAAACAGAGCCGGAGCCGGTGGAATTTTACAGCCGCTTGCCGATGGTTTAAAACTGTTTTCAAAAGAAGAATTTTTACCTGACACGCCAAACAAATTTCTGTTTGTCGTTGGTCCGGCAGTTTCGATGAGTGTGGCTTTGATGACTTCGGCGGTGATTCCGTGGGGCGACAAACTGCATTTGTTCGGGAAAGATATTATTTTACAGGCTACAGATATTGATGTCGGAATTTTATATGTTTTCGGCGTGTTGTCTGTTGGTGTTTACGGAATTATGATTGGAGGCTGGGCTTCAAATAACAAATTCTCGCTCATGAGCGCGATGCGTGCGGCTTCACAGATGATTTCGTATGAAGTGGCGATGGGACTTTCGCTGATCGCATTATTGATGATGTCGGATACTTTGAGTTTGCGCGAAATTTCGTTGCAACAAAGCGAATGGCATTGGAATGTTTTGTACCAGCCGGTTGGATTTATCATCTTTTTGATTTGCTCGTTTGCCGAAACCAACAGGACGCCATTTGATTTGGCCGAATGCGAAGCGGAACTTATTGGCGGTTACCACACCGAATATTCGTCGATGCGGATGGGATTCTATTTGTTTGCTGAATATGCGAGCATGTTTATCTCTTCAACAATTATCGCTGTGCTTTATTTCGGAGGCTATAATTATCCTGGAATGGCGTGGGCAGTGGAAAACTGGGGCGTGAATCCTGCGAATGTGATTGGAATTGTCGTGTTGTTTATCAAAATCTGTTTCTTCATCTTTTTCTTTATGTGGGTTCGATGGACGATTCCGAGATTTCGTTACGACCAGTTGATGCGATTGGGATGGAAGATGTTGATTCCGCTTGCCATTGCGAATATTATTGTGACTGCGGTTGTGATTTTATGGGCAGACGGTAAGTTTTAGTCAAAAGTCTGAAAGTCTGAAAGTCTAAAGTTAAATGAAACGAAGATTTCCGGTTTAGCCCCGATTGCAGCGTAAATCCTTTTTCGAGCTTTTTTGCGAGAAAAAGATTGCAGCGGAAAGCGGGACGAAAGTTGAATAAAGAGCAGGATTGTCTGCTTCAAAATAAAAAATAAATTTGCGGTTTTTGAGTCATTCTTAAATCTCGAATCTTAAATCAAAAATTACCATGTCAATACAAGCGATGTCGTTATCGGGCAGGAAAAAAGAGGTTTCAAACAAAAAGATGACTTTTGTGGAAAGCCTTTACCTGTGGACGATTTTAAAGGGAATGATGATTACGATCAGCCATTTGTTTACGAGAAAAGTAACAATCAAATATCCGGAACAAGTGCGCGAAAGAAGTGTCGTGTATCGTGGCCAGCATTCGCTGAAGCGCGACGAACAGGGACGTGAGAACTGTACGGCTTGCGGATTGTGTGCGTTGTCGTGTCCGGCAGAAGCGATCACGATGACTGCTGCTGAACGTTTGCCGAGTGAAAAACATTTGTACCGCGAAGAAAAATACGCGAAAGTATATGAGATCAACATGCTGCGTTGTATTTTTTGCGGATTGTGTGAAGAAGCCTGCCCGAAAGACGCGGTGTATTTGACCGAATCCAAAGTTTTGGTGCCATCGATGTACGATCGCGAGGATTTTATCTTCGGGAAAGACAAATTGGTAATGCCTTTGACCCAGGCGATGAAAAATGCTCAATTAAATAACGCCAACTAATGTCAGTAGTTTTAATTATATTTTGTGTGTTGTCGGCTGTGACTTTGGGATCAGCATTTTTGACGATTTTTACGAAAAACCCGATTCACAGCGCGATTTACCTTGTGATTTGTTTCTTTTCGATTGCGGGACATTATTTGTTGTTTAATGCGCAGTTCCTGGCAATCGTCCACGTCATTGTTTATTCGGGAGCGATTATGATTTTGTTCCTTTTTACAGTCATGCTGATGAATCTGAACAAAGAAGACGAAGTGCACAAACCGCGGATCCAGCGTTGGGCTGCAGGAATTTTTTTCGTGTTAATGTGTGTGGTTCTGATGTTGATTTTCCGCCAGTCGAAACCGATTGTCGGACCATACGATACGACCGGCGAAGATTACCAGTCGATTAAAGTGCTCGGGAAAGTGTTGCTGAACGAATATATGGTGCCATTTGAATTTGCATCAGTATTGTTGCTCACCGCGATGATTGGAACGGTATTGTTGTCTAAAAAAGAAAAAAAATAATATGGATAATGTTTTAAACCAGATTGGGATTGAAAATTATATTTTCCTGTCGGTGATCCTCTTCAGCATTGGGGTTTTTGGGGTTTTGTACAGACGCAACGCGATCATCGTGTTTATGTCTATCGAGATCATGCTGAATGCCGTAAACTTGTTGTTTGTTGCTTTTTCAACGTATCATCAGGACGCGTCGGGACAGGTTTTCGTATTTTTCTCGATGGCCGTGGCTGCAGCCGAAGTCGCCGTTGGGCTTGCAATCCTGGTATCGATTTTCAGAAACTTAGGTTCGATCGATATCGATAATTTAAAAAACTTAAAAGGATAATCTTCAATGGATACCAATTTAGCTTTAGTCTTATTACTTGCTCCTTTTTTAGGATTTTTAATCAATGTGTTCTTCGGGAAAAGCCTCGGGAAATCGGTTTCCGGATTTATCGGGACCGGTGCTGTCGTGGTTTCGTTCGCAGTGACATTGCTATTTTTTCTTCAGATCAACCAAAACGGAAAACCGATACAGATCTCCTTATTTGACTGGATCTCGATCAACAATTTCAAAATAGATTTCGGATTTTTATTGGACCAGTTGTCTTTGCTTTGGCTGATGTTCGTCACCGGAATTGGTTCGCTGATCCATTTGTATTCGATCAATTACATGCACGACGATGAGAACATGCATAAGTTTTTTGCGTATTTAAATCTGTTCGTGTTTTTCATGATCACTTTGGTGATGGGAAGCAACCTTTTAGTGATGTTTATCGGATGGGAAGGCGTTGGGCTTTGCTCCTATTTACTCATCGGATTCTGGTATAAAAACCAGGATTACAACGACGCGGCGAAGAAAGCTTTTATCATGAACCGCATTGGGGATTTAGGCCTTTTGGTTGGAATTTTCATCATTGCAACTTTATTCACCACTTTAGATTTTGTCTCTTTAAAAGAAACGATTTTAGGCGGAACAAACAGCGGAAATACCGTTTGGATCGCAGCAGCTGCACTCGCTTTATTCATTGGCGCTTGCGGAAAATCGGCTCAAATTCCATTGTATACCTGGCTTCCGGATGCGATGGCCGGACCAACACCCGTTTCGGCGTTGATCCATGCAGCAACAATGGTGACTGCCGGTATTTTTATGATTACAAGATTAAATTTTTTATTCGATTTAGCGCCTTCTGTACAAAATATCATTGCAATTATTGGAGGAGCAACTGCGCTCCTTGCCGCAACGATCGGTTTGGTTCAAAACGATATTAAAAAAGTACTTGCCTATTCGACGGTTTCACAACTTGGATTGATGTTCCTCGCTTTGGGATTGGGCGCCTATGAAATTGCGGTTTTCCACGTCATTACGCATGCATTCTTTAAGGCGTGTTTATTCTTAGGATCAGGTTCTGTAATTCACGCGTTGCACGGCGAACAGGACATGCGAAAAATGGGCGGACTCAGAAAAGCGATGCCGGTTACTTTTATTACGATGCTGATTTCAAGTTTAGCAATTTCCGGAGTGTTTCCATTGTCGGGATTCTGGTCGAAAGATGAGATCCTGATGACCGCTTTCCACCACAATTTGCCTTTGTATATTGTAGGTTCGATCGCTTCTATTATGACCGCTTTTTATATGTTCCGATTGATGTATTTGACATTTTTCAAAGAATTCCGCGGAACCGAAGAACAAAAACACCATTTGCACGAAAGCCCGGCTTTGATCACATTTCCATTGATCGTACTTGCGATTTTGGCTACGATCGGCGGATTGATTAGTTTGCCTGGAAACAGTTGGCTGAACCAATACCTCGCTCCATTGTTCGCTGAAAAAGCAGGCGAAGCACACCATTTGGGAACAACAGAATACATGCTAATGGCAGTTGCTTTAATCGGCGCTTTTGTAGGAATTGGCTGGGCGTATGTAAAATACATCAAGCAGAGCGAGCTTCCTGAAGAAGATTCGAAAATTACCGGATTCTCAAAAGTGCTGTACAACAAATATTATGTTGACGAAGTTTACGAAGCGATCTTTGTAAAACCGATCAACGCCTTGTCAAGATTTTTCAGGGATTACATCGAAAGGGCGCTTTCAAGTTTTGTTTTCGGATTTGGAAAAGCAGCGACCGAAATCAGCTACCAGGGAAAAAAATTACAGAGTGGAAACGTTGGTTTTTACCTGTTTGCCTTTGTTCTCGGGATTTGCGGCATGATCACCTATTTATTTTTAGCACAATAATTTTCATATAATGGATGTATCTTACTTATTGATTTTACTTTTAGTCGGCGCTTTCGCAACGTACTTTTCCGGTGACAAACTGGCTTCAAAAGTCGCACTCGTATTTGCGCTCGCTTCATTGGCAATGTCAGTTTATATCTTAAATTTATTCAACGCCGGGCAAAGTATCGATTTCCTGTCAGCCTGGATCACACAACCAAAAGTAGCATTCGCGCTCAAAGGCGACGGACTTTCATTAGCCATGGTTTTGCTGACTTCGGCTTTGGTTCCGATCATCATCTACTCTTCATTCGGAAATGAATACAAAAATGCTAAAAGTTTCTACGCACTGATTTTATTCATGGCGTTTGCAATGACAGGAACTTTCTTGGCCGCAGACGGACTTTTATATTATATTTTCTGGGAACTCGCTTTGATCCCGATTTACTTTATCGCTTTAATTTGGGGCAATGGCGATGCCGAAGACCGCAAAAAAGCAGTTGTAAAATTCTTCATTTACACCTTTGCAGGATCGCTGTTTATGTTGGTCGCTTTCATTTACATGTACCAACGTTCGAAAAGTTTCCTGATCGAAGATTTGTATGCGATGCGTTTGACCGTTAGCGAGCAATTCTGGATTTTCTTTGCTTTCTTCTTAGCGTATGCGATTAAGATCCCATTGATTCCGTTTCATACGTGGCAGGCAAAAGTGTATCAAAAAGCACCAACTGTCGGAACCATGTTGCTTTCGGGAATCATGTTGAAAATGGGATTGTACAGCGTCATTCGTTGGCAAATCGCACTCGGAAGGTTCGCTGCTAAAGAATTCATGTACTTGGTCATCGGACTTGGGATTGCCGGAGTAATCTACGGTTCGATCGTAGCTTTACGCCAAAGCGACCTTAAAAAATTACTTGCGTATTCTTCATTGGCGCACGTTGGACTCATTGCTGCCGGAGCTTATACGTTGACTTTAGACGGTTTGCGTGGCGCAGTTTTACAAATGATCGCCCACGGATTTGTCGTTGTCGGATTGTTCCTGGTTGCCGAAATTATTTACAGAAGATACAACACCAGAAACATCAGCGAAATGGGCGGCATCAGAAAACAATCGCCAAAATTCACGTCTATGTTTATGATTTTGGTATTGGCATCAGTCGCTTTGCCATCCACTTTTAACTTTGTGGGAGAATTTACGGTATTGTACAGTTTGTCGCAAATCAATATGTGGTTTGCCATTTTGGGCGGAACAACCATTATTTTGGGTGCGTATTACATGCTTAAAATGTTTCAGCAGGTAATGCTTGGTGAAACCAATACAAAGGTTTTTGCCGATATGACTTTTAACGAAGGATTGTCATTGGTTGCGATCATTGCCGTATTGTTTTTCTTTGGCTTGTATCCAAAACCTATTTTAGATCTCATCACGCCGAGCCTCGAAACCATTCTCACACAAATCAACAGAACGAACTAGTCAGATAAAACATGATAACATTAATAGCTATTACAGGACTAGGTATTTTATGCCTTTTATTTGAAATCCTAAATCTCAGGAAAGCGATCATTCCGTCTACGGTAGTGGGCTTGCTGGCGATCTTGGGACTGACTGCATCGCAATTTGGTTTGGAAGAAAGTTACTACAACAATATGATTGTGGTGAACAAATTTTCGGTAACATTTTCTTGTTTGTTTATCGTACTTGCTGCATTTTTAGTAGCGTTGAGCCACAATTTTTACACGCGCCATGAAACCCAGATTTCAGATTTTATCGCGATCAAAATATTTTTACTCGCCGGAGCTGTTGCCATGGTATCGTTCGGAAACCTGGCGATGTTCTTTTTGGGCATTGAAGTGCTTTCAATTTCACTCTACATTTTAGCGGCCAGTAACCGTTTGAGCTTGCGCAGCAATGAAGCCGGAATGAAATATTTCCTGATGGGTTCATTTGCATCGGGAATTATCCTATTCGGAATTTGCCTCATCTATGGTGCGATGGGTACTTTTGACGTCACCGAAATCAGCGAATTGTCGCGTTCGGCTGAATTGCCGGTTTGGTTTCCAATAGGGATTATTTTGCTGACAATCGGAATGTTCTTTAAAATCGCAGCGGTTCCTTTCCATTTTTGGGCGCCCGATGTTTATGAAGGTTCGCCTGCATTGACGACTGCCACGATGAGCACACTTGCAAAAGTAACCGCAATGGCGACGTTATACAAATTGTTGTTTGCGATGAATGCCGATGTGTCATACCAATTCCAAATCGTAATTGTTGTGGTTTCAATCGCGTCAATGACCGTTGGAAATATCATGGCATTAAGGCAAACGAACGTCAAAAGAATGCTGGCTTTTTCAGGGATTTCCCACGCCGGATTTATGCTGATGACCTTGTTGTCGTTGAGCACTGCTGCCGGAAGTTTATTATACTACGCTTCGGCGTATGCTTTGGCCGGAATTGCCGCTTTCGCTGTAATTCTATACGTTTGCAGGGACCGTGACAATGAAGACATCACGCGTTTCCACGGATTGGGAAAAACAAATCCACTGTTGGCAGCCATACTAACCGGATCTTTATTATCGATGGCCGGAATCCCGATTTTCTCAGGATTTTTCGCAAAGCTGACTTTGTTCAGCCAGACAATTGAAGCCGGATATTTGGTATTGGTGATTGTTGGCGTTGTGAATTCCATCATCAGTGTGGGTTATTATTTCAAATTGATTTTGGCTATGTATGCCAAAGAGCCGAACGAACAAAGAACCGGAACGCCAGTCATTTATTATGCTGTTGCCGTGATTGCGATTGTGTTGAATATCGTACTCGGATTGTTCCCGTCTCTGGTCATGGATTTGCTCGCTTAAAAAAATACTTTTATATAGAAACCATCGGAAATCCCGGTGGTTTTTTTGTGGAAAAATATTCCGGTGATATTACAGCCCTAGCCCTGATGGAGCCGATATCCTTTGTGATCCCGACACTTCGGGATTACAAAGATAAAGGCGAGAGCAGGAAACAGCTCCAGAAAATTTATCAACACGGCCGCCAAATTAACTTTTGTTCCGATTTTGCTGCTTTCGATTTCGCTAAATTTACAGCATGTATGCATTGGTCGACTGCAATAATTTTTATGCTTCATGCGAGCGGCTTTTTCGGCCGGAACTCGTAGGAAAACCCATTGTCGTACTGTCAAACAATGACGGCTGCATCATTTCGAGAAGCGATGAAGCCAAAGACTTAGGCATCAAAATGGGCGCGCCTGAATTTAAAGTGCGGCAGGAATTAAACGAAAAAGGCATCACGGTTTTTTCATCAAATTATGCATTATATGGCGATTTGAGCGACCGCGTGATGGAAATCCTGCGTCAGTTTACCCCAAATATCGAAGTGTATAGTATTGACGAGGCGTTTTTGGATTTCAGCGGCGTTCCGATCGATGACTTCAATATACATGGTTTGGAAATCAAAAACCGCATTCGGAAATGGGTCAGCATCCCGGTTTGCGTGGGCTTTGCGCCAACAAAAGCGTTGTCGAAAGTGGCCAATAAAATCGCACGGAAATTCCCCGAAAAAACCAACGGTGTTTACGTGATCGAGTCGGATGAAAAACGGATCAAAGCGTTGAAGTGGACGAAAATCGGCGATGTATGGGGCATCGGCCACCGCATGAAAAAAAAACTGGAAGCACGCGGATTGAAAACCGCTTTCGATTTCACCCAGCCTCAGCACGAATCTTTCATCAAAAGCCATATGGGCGTGACCGGACTGCGGTTGATCAAAGAATTGCAGGGCGAACCGGTTTTGGAGCTTGAAGAATTGGTACATAAAAAAAGCATTGCAACGACCAGAAGTTTTCCAAAGAGACTGATCGAATTTGATCCGATTCGCGAACGCGTGGCAACATTTGCATCGGTTTGTGCCGAGAAATTGCGTACCCAAAAATTGTGTTGCCATACCATAAGCGTTTTACTCGGAACGATGGAAACGCAGGAAAAACATGAACGGAAATATTTCCAGCAATCGGTCACTTTGCCGTTTGCGACGCATTCGACTTTGACGATTTCGGAGGCGGCAATCAAGATGCTTGAAAAATTGTACGCAGACAACAAAGGCTTGCGGTTCCATAAAGCCGGTGTTATCGTAACCCAATTGATTGCGGAAGACCAGAAACAGTTTAATTTGTTTGAAGATGAAAATCCGAAACATCTCGCGTTGATGAAAGCGATTGATCATGTAAACCAGAAAATTGGTGGCCGAAAAATTCGTTTGGGTTCGCAGGATGAAAAAACCTGGAACATGACGCAGAATCTGCTTTCGCCGAGATATACGACCCAATTTGACCAAATCCTGACGATCAAATGTTAGACAAAAAACCTAAAAAAGCTTTGGAATTTTTCAGACCGGAAGACGAAAGTGGTTTGCTGATTCCCTATTTTGATCGTGGTGTCTCGGCCGGGTTTCCATCGCCTGCACTGGATTTTATGGAAGAAAAAATCGATTTGAATAAATCACTCAGTGAAAATCCGCTGGCCACATTCTTTATTAAAGTCGAAGGCCACTCGATGATCGATGCCGGAATTAACGACAAAGATGTGCTCGTCGTTGATCGAAGTCTGCAGCCTGAAAACGATAAAATCGCGGTGTGTTTTCTCGATGGCGGATTTACGGTAAAACGGCTTAAAATTGATAAAGACGGACTTTGGCTGATGCCTGAAAATTCCAGTTATGCTCCGATAAAAGTCTCGGATGAAAATCAGTTTTTAATTTGGGGAATTGTTACTTACGTGATTAAGAAGGTTTAGCCAAAATTTCAAAAAAATCTAATTTTACTTAGAGAATTGCTTCGCATATCGGCAGCACTAAAAAACCTAATATGATGAGAAAATTGATCGTAATTGCTTTAGTTTTATTAAACGTAGCTTGTCACGCTCCAAAAAACACCGAAAATTGCCATTATAGCATTGGCCTTAAAAACAAGACGGATCGTGCGCTTTTTGTGAATGCATATTCAGACACTATTTTAAAAAGCTATATGGATCCACGAAATGATGCTTACAATTCTCGTTTATTGCCTTACGCAGGACATAATAATGTAGAGATAGGAGATATTCATTTCATCAGGAACTGCCATCCAATATGCATTGAAGATTTGGTTAAGCAAGGTGAAAAATTTCATTTTTTTGTATATGATTCCATTAAATTGGGAAATAAAGAATGGGATTCTGTCCAACGGCACTATCTCATAGCCAAACGTTTTGACTTGACCTTAAATGATCTCAAAAAAATGAACTGGGTCATCACATATGATGGGAAATAGGGAATTTACGCGATGTCGAAGTGAAAATCTACAGCTTGACTCCGGCCGCAAAACAAAAAAGCCCTTCTTTTCTTCAGCCCTTTTGTACCCGGAACCGGTCAAACAAAAAAGTTTGACTCCGGCCACAAAACAAAAAAGCCCTTCTTTTCAGAAGAGCTTTTGTACCCGGAACCGGAGTCGAACCGGTACGGTTTCCCACAGGTGTTTGAGACCAGCGCGTCTACCAATTCCGCCATCCGGGCATTTAGCAGACGAAGAATCGAAAACAATCGATCCGACGCAATAGAAAAGCAGACTTAAAAGTGTTGCTTATCCTTTAACACGGTGCAAATGTAAAAAAATAAAATTCAAATTCTAAAAAAATTGCAGAAAAATTCCTTTCAGAGTCCAATTTTATTCCTAAATTTGCACCTCGTTAACGCGACACACAACTAACTAACTACATCCGAGGCGTTTATATCAGTACGTTTTATGCAAATCATAAAGCCAAATTTGTAAAACGCAACGGAATAAAACCACGATTGAAAATGCCACACCAGGAACCGGAAGCAAAGATATTTGCGTGTTCGCAAAGTGTCTATTTAGCCGAGAAAATCGCCAAAGATTATGGCGTGCCACTAGGCAAAGTTACGTTCTCTAAATATAGTGACGGTGAATTCCAGCCTTCGTACGAGGAATCAATTAGAGGTTTGCGTGTTTTTATCATTTGTTCGACCTTTCCAAGCGCCGACAACCTGATGGAACTTTTGCTGATGATCGACGCCGCAAAACGTGCGTCAGCCAGACACGTAACCGCTGTAATTCCGTATTTCGGTTGGGCAAGACAGGATAGAAAAGACAAACCGCGTGTACCGATTGGAGCGAAACTGGTAGCCAATTTATTACAGGCAGCCGGCGCAACCCGGATCATGACAATGGATTTGCATGCCGACCAGATTCAGGGGTTTTTCGAAAAACCGGTAGACCACCTTTTTGCTTCGACAATATTTTTGCCGTACGTAGAAAGCCTGAAACTGGACAACCTGACCATCGCGTCACCGGATATGGGCGGTTCAAAAAGAGCTTACGCCTACTCTAAATTTTTAGAGTCCGACGTGGTGATTTGTTACAAGCAGCGTAAGATCGCAAATGTGATCGACACCATGGAGCTGATTGGTGAAGTAAAAGGCAGAAATGTGATTTTGGTGGATGACATGATCGATACCGGAGGCACATTGGCGAAAGCCGCAGATTTGATGATTGAAAAAGGCGCATTGAGCGTCAGAGCGATATGTACGCATCCGATTTTGTCAGGTGATGCTTACGAGAAAATTGAAAATTCCAAATTGCTGGAATTGATTGTAACCGATTCTATTCCGTTGAAGAAGGAATCAAAAAAAATAAAGGTCGTGAGCTGCGCACCGCTTTTTGCAGAAGTGATGAACATGGTGCAAAGCAACAATTCGATCAGCGGGAAGTTTCTGATGTAGAATGGTTCATGGTTTTGGGTTTCGGGCTCAAGGTCATAAATTTAAGAAAACATTTGAATTTTACGGTTGCCCGCGTTAGCGATTGAAGTGGAAATCCTTTTGTGTAACGCAGTGAAGCAAAAGATTGAAACGAAAAGCGCGGCCGAAGGCAACGCCCAAAAGATAATTATCAATTATTCATTGTTAATTATCAATTGATTAGTATTTTTTTATTAACTATATATATTTTACAATGAAATCGATTACGATTAAAGGATCAGAAAGAGAAAGCGTGGGCAAAGTTGCGACTAAAGCCTTACGTAATGCTGGAGCGGTTCCTTGCGTGTTATACGGAGGAGATCAACCAGTTCATTTTTCAGCAGATGAAAAAGAATTTAAAAGCTTGGTTTACACTCCAAACGCACACACCGTTGTGATCGACCTTGGAACTAAAAAACTAGAGGCTATTTTGCAGGATATCCAGGTTCACCCGGTATCTGACAAAATTTTGCACATCGACTTCTTCCAATTGAAAGAAGACAAAGAAATTACTATGGAAGTGCCAGTTAAAGTGACAGGAACTTCTCCTGGTGTACTTTTAGGTGGTGTTTTACGTTTGAACCAACGTCGTTTAAGAGTAAAAGCTTTGCCAAAAGACCTTCCTGATTTCGTTGAAGCCGACATCACGCCTCTTGAAATGGGTAACAAATTGTATGTGACGACTTTAGCATCTGACAAATACAAATTGCTACACCCAGACAATACTGTAGTGGCTCAGGTGAGAATCTCACGTGCAGCTATGAAAGCAGCTCAGGAAGCAGCAAAAGCAGCAAAAGCACCTGCAAAAGGAAAGAAAAAATAATTTTTTCCAAAATATTACAAAAGCGCCGGTTTTACGACTGGCGCTTTTTTTATGCGCAATAATCAAAGCGAACTGGCGAAGCAATCTTTATTCTCCCGAAGCCAAGGGACGCTCCATAAAGGATGCCGCTTCCTCCCGAAGTTTCAGGACGGGCTGGGTTTTGACTTCCAAAATAAAATTCTGTTATATTTGCAGCATGAACTGGTTTCTCAAACTATTTATATCCGAAACTTCGGAACCCAAAGAAACAATCGACGCAGTGAAACCGCAGGTTCACGAACACCTAAAAAACAACATGAAAAACGTGAGTAATAAATATCTTGTCGCCGGCCTTGGAAACATTGGTGCGGAATATGTCAATACACGCCACAACATCGGGTTTAAAGTGTTGGATTTTTTAGCCAGACAGGAATCCTTGTCTTTTGAAACGGTGAAACTCGGTGCAATGGCCGAATACAAGTTCAAAGGCAGAACGTTCTTTCTGCTCAAGCCAAACACCTACATGAACCTCAGCGGAAAAGCCGTGCAATACTGGATGGACAAAGAAAATATTCCGCTTGAAAACCTGCTCGTGATTACCGATGATTTGAATCTTCCGTTTGGGACGATCCGAATCAAACCCAAAGGCAGCGACGGCGGACATAATGGTTTGAAAAACATCAACCTGGTTTTGAATACGCAAAATTATACACGTTTCCGTTTTGGAATCAGCGACGAATTCAAGAAAGGCCAGCAAATCAATTATGTTTTGGGCGACTGGGACGACAATGAAAAAGCAAAATTGCCGGAAAGGCTTGAACTTGCCGCCGAAATCATCAAATCCTTCGGAACGGCCGGACTCGAAAATACGATGACCGGCTTTAACGGAAAATAACATGAGGTACTTTCTGTTTGTTTTGGCGCTTTTGATCGCAGCAGGATGTGGTTCTAAAAAACCTGCAACTGCTGCACTTGCAATCAACTTGCAAAGCGAATGTCCAACAAATAGCGATTGCAGCATTGAGGTGTTCCAAAACAAAACATTACTCGTAAAACAGGACGAATTTGGAAGTTTGCATTACACAATTGAAGACGATTCACAAAAAAAAGTCATCAAATACACGTACCTTAAAAAAGTAAAAGGCAATCTGCAGGACGCAGGTTATCGTGAAGAAATCATTTTTGAACTTGCCAATTTCGATCCGATCAAACTTGGTCCGTCTAGTCTGCAAAATGCCAAAATGCTCTTCGGAAGGTTTTGCTTCTGCCGCGGACAAACCGGTTATTACAAAGTAACTGAAGGAACATTTGAAATGGCAAACCAAATTGCGACACTTCAGTTTAAGGTTCCCGAAGTCCCGCAAATCACAAACGAAATCCGTTTTTCCACTCCATAAAAAAGCCCGTTGTCAAACGGGCTTTTTCTTTTGTAACAATTGTTATTTGACCACAATGCGTTTGACAATTTTTTTGTCGCCATCAGTAACCGAAACCAAATAAACGCCGCTTTGTGCCTTAGTCAGCTGCAGGTTTTCGGAAAATAAACCCGAACTGTAATACGATTGGTCGAAAATTTTCCGCCCGCTCAAATCATGGACCGCAAGCCTAATTTGGTTTCCGGAAACGGGTTTGAATTGTATGGTAAAGGTCCCGGAATTCGGATTTGGAAACAACGCGAAATCTTTAAAATTGAAATCGTCGGTTGCCAATTGAATCGAACGCGCGCAAATCTCTACTGAAAAAGAATTGATCGTACCCACATTTCCCGCCACCATATCCCGGAACGCAAGTCTCCACGTTCCCTGAACCGGTGTTCCGTTTAATAGATCCAGATTGTACGAAGGCGATTTTAGTCTGCCCTGAAGCGGACTTCCGCAAACGAAATCAGCTGCCTGGTTGTCGAAAGTCACATCCATATTAACACCCGGACATTGTTGGCTGTAAAGCATATTCAAACTGCCACTCGGCCTGATGATCGCAATTCCAAGGTTCTGAATATTGGGATGTGTTGCATTAACAGACACATTGACATCGCCCACGATTCCGGTTTCCGCCACATCAAATGATTTAATCGTGTATACCGTTGTTCCGTCAACTGGTGAAAAAGGTTCGCCAGAGTAGGTGTACGTATTGCAGGAATCAACAATTTCATATCCAATTAAAAAAGCAGCAGCGTTCATCGCAGCAAAAACATTACCCACTGCTTCTACCCTTACCCTGCAATTTTGCGAAGTCACTTCGGGAACGATAATCGTTTGGTTTCCGTCGTTTGGTGTGTTTTCAGCCAATAAATAGGGGAACGTCAAACCGCCATCTGTAGACAAACGGATATTTACCTGCGTCGTATTGATGCCATTGCCATCCGTTCCGGCCACATCCCAGGTAATCATTTCGGTTGTATTTCTTTGCCAGGCAACAGCCGAATTTTGTGAAGTGACTTTAAACGGGCCTGTATTTGCAGCATACCGCAACGTCATCGAAGTTCTTTCTGTTTGCCCGCCAAGCGGACTTCCGTTGTCTCTTACGACCAACGAAAAAACCATTTGCCTGGCCACTGTAGGAATCACTTCCCAGGTTGGCGTCAGGTTGTTTGCCAATTGGTCGCTCAATCTTGGAAAATGACGTTCAGGCGACGCTGTTGGCGGATACGACCTGAAATTCGGGCCAATCAAACTCGTTGGCAATGGCGGTTGTGGCGAAATGTTGTTGTTGAACTGCTCCCAGCAATAGGTCAGGCCATCGTTATCAGGATCTGTCGCAGCGCCACGAAGTACGAAAGCAGTACCCACAGGAATTACATAATTCTCTGCCGCGTTAATGACGGGCGGCAAGTTTCCGTTTGGAACAGCCACGCCACAATTTCCACTTCCGTTGATCACATTTTGCATTTGCGTGAGGCTTCGGGTATGAAAATAAGCGTCGGAATGCAATTGCACATTGTCGGGCGCGCAAATTCCGGCGTAAGCCATAATCGTCGTTCCACTGCCCGGTTCAAATGCAGAAGACGCGCTTCGGTTGCCGCTACAACTTCCGTCATCGCTGTTAAAGGTGTGCGATCCTCCAAATTGGTGTCCCACTTCATGCGCGACATAATCGATATCAAAAGGATCGCCAACCGGAGAACCCAAACCGGTAATTCCCATGGCTTTCACCGATGAAGAACAAACAGACGGGCTTTGCGCCAATCCGCCGCCGCCGGTACTTACAGTGTGACCTATGTCGTAATTGGCATTTCCGATCACGCTGTCGATGACCGTCTGGCTTTGTTCGATCAGCGCATTTGAATCGTTGTTGTCAAAAGTATCCGAATCTATAAAAATGACATTTTCATTGTTGGCAACCAAAACCATGGTTACGGCAAGATCAATTTCGTAAACCGTATTCAGCCTTGTTACCGTAACGTTCATTGCAGCCAGGACGGCAGCTTTTTTCTCTTCGATAGTTCCGTCAGAGAGTCCGGCCGCATTAATGTGGAATGCCGCATATTCGGTCGTGCAAGCCATCGCCATACGATAGGTTTTAAACAAACTGTTGTTGGATCGTTGTGTGGATGGCGTTTCGTTGGAATCATCCGCAGTTGAAAAATCCTTTACACCGCAAAAATGCGACCTAGAAGACAGGAGTCCGTCTCTTCCATAAACGATGTAATTTTTAAGATCTGTTGTGTATGGATCGATGTAAGACGTTCCGTTTCCGGAGATTTTCATCACGTGCAGACCAAAGATCGTAGTGCTGAACCGGATCGTTGCTGTTGGATCGCTGATGCCTTTTCCGATGTAAGATTGCATTTCCGGATGTTTTTCCGCGAGTGCTTTTTCCATGACGGAGGCTTCGTAAATGCGATATTCTTTTAAACCACCATCAGCATCGGGAAAAGAAATGATCACCTGTGATTTTGCCTTGGAAAACCGCGATGGAGCCGTCGACAATTTTGCCTGCAGCTGTTGCATATCCAAAGTATAGATCCGAAAATCTTTGGGTTCGGAATCCCTTTTCAACAAAACAGCGGCCAATGTAGTGGGATTTGAAACCTGTTTCCACAAATCCTGACTGTAACTTTGTGAATAAACAGCAAACAGCATTATTACAAATAGTATTGTTTTTTTCATCGCATTTTATTTTTAGCCTTCCAAATATACACTTTTAAATAAAAAAAGCGCCCCGGATCCGGGACGCTTTTGACACAAATGAATTTGTTATTATTTGACAATGATTCTTTTAGTGATTTTTTTGTCACCATCGGCAATCGAAACCAGGTAGATTCCTGATTGTGCTTTGTCTAATTGTAAGTTTTGTGAAAACAAACCTTTATTGTCATATGACTTGTCAAAGATTTTTCTTCCGCTCAGGTCGTGAACGGCGATATTGATTTTATTGGCAGAAGCCGATTTGAATTGTACATTGAAACTTCCATTATTCGGATTTGGATATAGTGCGAATCCGTCAAAATCGAAATTTTGGGTAACAAGCTGAATTACCTGAGTACAGATTTCTACAGAAAATGAGTTGATTGTTCCCACATTTCCTGCCACGGCATCCCTGAAAGCAAATCTCCAGGCTCCTTGTTGGTTTTCACCATTGTATGTGTCCATATTTATACCTGTCGCAGGTTGGTAAACTCCTTGTGACGGACTTGCACATGCAAAAGGCGTTCCCTGGCTGTCGAACGTCACATTAAGATCTGCATTTGTCGTACACTGGCGGTTAAACAATACACTCAATCCACTTCCTGCTGGTCTGGTAACCCCAAACACAAGATCAGAAATTTTAGGATGTGTTGCATTTAATGAAATGTTTACGTCTTTGATTGTTCCTGCCGTTGGAACGTTGATTGTTTTAACAGTATAACCCGCAGCAGCGTCAGGAAGTGCAAACGCACCTTCGTTAAAAGTGTAAGTTGTACAATTGTTGATGAGCTCATAACCAAGAAGGAAAGAAGCTTGTCCAATACTAAAGAAAACGTTGTTTGTTGGCTCTAATAAAATTCTTGCATTTTGTGATGCGGCAACATCCGGAACGACAATTGATTCGCTACCGTCATTTGGCACATTTTGAGCAAGGATGTACGGAAAGGTCAGACCGCCGTCCAACGACAATTTGATATTTACATTTTCTGCACCAGGCAACGTATTGGTATTGTTTACATCCCAGGTAATTACTTGTGTACTTCCCTGAGTCCACGTGGTATTGTTGTCCGCAGGCGAAGTCAGTTTGAATGGCCCGATGGAAGCACTTGTCGTAATTAAAACACTCTGAGTTGCTGTTTGCTGTCCGGTAATATTGTTGTCTCTTGCAGTAAGCGTAAATCTTAAAACCCTGTTTACTGTTGAAACAGATTCCCACATGGTTGTTAAATTACCTGCACGTACGCTTTCATAAGCTGGCAAATATCTTTCAACCGAAGAATTTGGCATATAAGAACGGTAGGTTGGTCCGGAAGGTTTAGCTGCATAAGCAACACTGTTTGCTCCCGCTTGTGTAGACGGCGCAGAATTGTTCTGTTCCCATGTATACGTTACCGCATCGCCTTCAGCATCGGTAACATTTGCTCTTAAAACATAAGGCGTTCCTCCAGGAATAACAAATGACGAAAAAGGAGTGATTACCGGCGGCGTATTTGCAATTGGCGTACTCACCGGACACGTTTTAGTCGCAAGGTTTGTTTGCATTTGCTGGATACTTCTGTAAGTAAAATAAGCATCGGAATTGTTCTGAACATTGTAATCGGTAATTCCGGCATATCCCATAATTGTAGATCCGCTTCCTGGCTCAACATTTACTCCCGCACCTTCAGTTTGATGTGAGAACGTATGGTTTGCACCCAACTGATGGCCCATTTCATGCACTACATAATCAATATCGAAAGTGTCACCTCTTGGAACCGCATCTCCCGGAGAGGTAAATCCGCTTCCTTTATTTTTGTCGGTTGTACTGTCGGTATCATCCACACAAACACAACCAATACAACCTGCGTTTCCGCCACCGCCTGATGCACCAAACAAGTGTCCGATGTCATAAGCAGCATTTCCTACAAGTGACGTTAAAGTATTTTGAAGCTGGATATTCCATCCTAACGGAGAATCTGCATTTCCCGTGGCTGTTCCAACGCTTGCATTTGAATAAGGATCTGTCGAAGCATTAGTAAAAATTACCGCTGTACTTTCAGGGATGATGTTTAAGTGGAGCGCCATATCTTTTTCAAGTACACCGTTTACCCTTGTCATCGTAGCGTTCATTGCAGCCAACGAACCTGCAACAGTACCACCAAAATAAGTGGTATATTCTCCCGTACAGGAAAGTGCCAGTCTCATGGTTTTGTACAATTGGTTGTCCGATCTTGCAAAAATACTGTTGCTCTCCAGAATCTCGTTGTTTAACGCCACATCATTTGTCGAACAATTGAACGGAAGTCTTCCGGTATTTCTCGTTTTTGAATCGAAAATTACATAAATCGCGCTGTCTTTTGTGTAAGGTTCAATAAACTCGGTAGTTCCGTCAGTTCTCAAAACCATCGTCTGGATTCCATCCGGAGATACACTGAAGTTAATTGTTGCCGATTTGTCCTTATTTGTTCCAACAAAAGAACGGATACTTGGAAATTGTGCCTGAAGTCTTGCATCAAAGTTTGAATTTTCCCAAACCTGGAATTCTTCGTTTTTTCCTTCAATATCAGGAAAGCTTACCGAAACGCCCTGGCGCCCTGAAAATTTATCAGTCGCAGTTGCCAATAATTGATTGACAGCGTCAAGATTAAATGTTAGTAATTGTTGTTTTTCAGAATAAGAAGTTGTGCGGATCTTTTCAGACCTAACATCACTTTCTGATGCTTTTTTCCAGAATTTCTGGGCTGACAATTGTCCAAAAGAAAGTACAATTGCCAAAAAAGGTAGTAGTTTTTTCATAGTTTATACATTATATAGCTAGCAAAGCTATCATAAATTTTTAATTTTTAAATAGTTGAAACCCACTTTAACATAAGAATTTTACCTTAAAATATGAAATTCGTTAAAAACTTTAAAAATTTATCCGGGCACACTAAACTTCATTTTCTGTTGTTAAATATCAAACCGATACCTTAAATTTGCGATAACCTAAAACGAGAAGCTTTGAAAATTTACCGTTCCATAAACGATTTCGAAACGACCGGCAAAAAAACAATTGTCACCCTTGGAACTTTCGACGGCGTTCATATCGGACATAAAAAAATCATTGAAAAACTCCTGCATGCTGCCGAAATCCAGCAATGCGAAAGTTTGATCCTGACCTTTTTCCCGCATCCGCGTATGGTTTTGCAGGAAAAATCGGAAATCAAATTGCTCAATACGCTTAACGAAAAAATCAAGTTGCTCGAAAATACCGGACTTGACAACCTGATTGTCCATCCGTTTGACGAAGCTTTTTCAAGACTGACCGCAGAAGAGTTCGTATCAAAAATCCTAGTTGACAAATTCAACATCCAGAAGATCATCATTGGCCACGACCACCGTTTTGGCCGAAACCGGACTGCAAACATCGACGATCTGATCGTTTTTGGCGAACAATATGGTTTTGAGGTCGAACAAATCTCTGCCCAGGAAATCGACGCCGTTTCGGTGAGTTCAACCAAAATCAGGCACGCTTTACTTGACGGACAAGTTGCTTTGGCCAACCAATATTTGGGTTACGATTATTTCCTGAGCGGAACCATCATCCACGGTAAAAAACTCGGGCGCACCATCGGCTATCCAACAGCAAACATCCAGATTTTTGAAGATTACAAACTCGTCCCGAAGATTGGCGTTTACATCGTAAAAAGCATCATTGACCAGAAAACGGTTTATGGCATGATGAGTATCGGGACCAATCCCACGGTTAACGGCAGCCAACTTTCTACGGAAGTGTATTTTTTTGATTTTAATGCCGATTTGTATGGCCAGAACATTGAGGTTTCCCTGTTGCATTACATCCGCGATGAAGAAAAATTTGGCTCGATCGATTTGCTCAAACAAGCGCTTGCCAATGACGAGATCGTTTCAAGGGAATTTTTAAAAATATAAATTATGCTGCGGAAACTGCTTCAGCCGATCGACATTGCGCCGCTCATCGCTTTCCGTATTTTTTTCGGGTTCCTGCTTTTTGCCGAAACCTTAGGCGCGATCCTGACCGGCTGGGTTAAAAAAGTGTTGATCACGCCGGCATTTACTTTTTCACATATCGGATTGGAATGGCTGCAGCCTTTGCCGGGTTCTGGCATGTATTTTTACTTTGGCACGATGGCCATTTTAGGATTGCTGGTCATGATTGGTTACAAATACCGTACGAGTTTATCCCTTTTTACGGTGCTTTGGGCCGGCGCTTACCTGATGCAAAAAGAATCTTACAACAACCATTATTACCTTTTGCTGCTGGTTTGCATGATCATGAATTTTCTTCCTGCAGGGAAATCGGTATCGGTAGACGTAAGAATAAATCCTGAAAAACGATCAGATGTGATGCCGCTTTGGTGTTCGGCAGTGATGATTTTGCAGGTTGCGATTGTTTATTTTTTCGCAACAGTTTCCAAATTTTATCCGCAATGGATTGACGGCACTTTCGTTAAACTGATGCTTTCCGGTAGCGACCATCCGGCATTTTTAGACGGTTTGTTTGCCAAACACTGGTTTCACTTGTTTATTGCCTGGTCGGGAATGGCATTCGACTTCCTGATCGTGCCTTTGCTGCTTTGGAAAAAGACACGAACGCCGGCTTTTATCGCGTCGCTGTTTTTCCATCTTTTCAATGCTGTGATTCTGCAAATTGGAATTTTCCCGTTTTTCGCGTTGAGTTTTGTGGTGTTCTTTTATCCGCCGGAAAAAATCAAAAATGTATTTTTCAAAAAACGCACTACTGTTGAAAATCCGGTTTATGACAGTCAATTATCGGTACTGAAATGGTTTTTTGTTCCGTATTTTCTCGTTCAGTTGATTTTACCAATCAGGCATCATTTTATAAAAGGAGATGTTTTGTGGACCGAAGAAGGACACCGTTTAAGTTGGCGGATGATGCTGCGCCAACGCATCGGAAACACCAGTTTTCGCGTGGTCGACAAAAAAACCGGCCTTGAAATGTATTACAATTATTCCCAAAACCTGACACTAAAACAACAGAATTTCGTGTCCAACAAACCAGATGGCATTTGGCAAATGGCGCAGCGCATTAAAAACGAGTACGCTGAAAAAGGACAGGAAGTGCGCATTTTCGTAAACTCCAGCGTCTCGGTCAACAACGGTCCATATCAAAAACTGATCAATCCTGAAACCGATCTCGCACAGGCGCATTGGAATTATTTTGCCCACAATGACTGGATCTTACTTCCGGATTCTGAGTAGCCAACATATTCAGCACATTGAACTTAGCCCAAAAACTATAGGTTTTATTGGATATGCATTCGCAAAAGCCGAATCTATTAAAATTTTATTAAAATTGATTTCGTGCTGTTAAAAACATAATTTTTTAGTAAATTTATAGAAAGCAAAACAACTACGTCTAACCAAAATCAGTTGCAGTTTGCTTCTGATCTGACCAAAAAACCAAATTACTATGAAATTTACACGAGAACTCACAAACGGAATTATTATCTTTTTAGGGATTGGGGTTTACTTCCTGATCCTTGATGTTTTAAAACTTTCTGATATATTCTTACTTCGAATCTTTAACATACTTATCGTGGCTTACGGTGTCAACCGGACCATAAAAGCAAACCAGGCCGACGGCATTCGTGGTTACAATAAAAACCTGATTTCAGCGGTGCTCACGTCGATGATCGGGGCAGTTTTGAGTATTGCTGTATTGTTGGCTTACATCGAATACAAAGGCGGCGAAGCATATCTGAAAAACCTTGCCGACAGTTTTATTTTCGGAGGCGGGGAACTGACCATCCAGCAATATTGCATCGGATTGTTATTTGAATCTACTGCAGCGTCGGTAATTGTTTCGTTCTGTCTGATGCAATACTGGAAAGACAAAGTGGAAGTGATTAATAAAGTTGATTAAAGGTTGACCGAAGATTTTGATTTACGAAAGTGGTTTTCGTAAATTGAATTTCTAAAATCAAAAAGTTATAATAAATCTTATCAGAATGAGGCTTATACAGTTTGAAACACTGCGTAAGCCTCATTTATATTTATTCCATATTGTTGCCGATTTTCAAACTTTAACTTCAAAACTTTTTACTTAAAACGGAATTACCTACTTTTGAAGCATTCTAAAATTGCACCTATGAGCAACACCAAACACGACTGGACCAAAGACGAAATTATCGCCATATATAACAAACCGATGATGGACCTGCTTTTCGAAGCGGCTTCCATTCACCGCGAACACCACGACCCAAATGTGGTCCAGGTTTCTACCCTATTGTCAATCAAAACCGGCGGCTGTCCTGAAGATTGTGGCTATTGCCCACAGGCTGCGCGTTACCACACGAGCATTGAAGGCAACGACCTGATGTCGGTAAGCCAGGTAAAAGCACAGGCGTTGCGTGCCAAATCGAGCGGTTCTTCGCGTGTTTGTATGGGCGCTGCCTGGAGAAACGTAAAAGACGGACCCGAATTTGACCAGGTGCTGGAAATGGTCCGCACGATTAACAAACTCGATATGGAAGTGTGCTGCACGCTTGGTATGATTACCGAAAACCAGGCGCAGCGTTTGGCCGAAGCCGGATTGTATGCCTACAACCACAATCTCGATACATCAGAAGAATATTATAAAGAAGTGATTTCTACCCGCGGATTTGAAGACCGTTTGCAAACGATCGAAAACGTACGCAAAACCAACGTTACGGTTTGCAGTGGCGGAATCATCGGAATGGGCGAAAGCATCGAAGACCGCGCCGGAATGCTCGTGGCATTGGCAACATTAAGTCCGCAACCGGAATCTGTCCCTATCAATGCCCTTGTTGCCGTGGAAGGAACACCGATGGAAGAAGAAAAACCGGTCGAAATCTGGGAAATGATCCGTATGGTTGCAACGACCAGAATTGTAATGCCTGAAACCCAGGTCAGACTTTCTGCAGGAAGGATGAATATGAGCCGCGAAGGACAGGCGATGTGTTTTTTCGCAGGAGCGAATTCGATTTTTGCGGGAGACAAATTACTCACCACGCCAAATCCGGACGTCAACGAAGACATGAAAATGTTTGAAATGCTTGGGCTCAATCCGCAGAAACCTTTTACAAAAGTATCTCAGCCGAAAACCGTTGAAGCAGAAGATTCGCAATTTCATGCCCTGGGCGAAAAACCAAAATGGTCAAGACCCGGACATCAAATCGAACGAAATCTCGAAGCTTCCGGAAAGCTTGTTAAATAATAGAAAATCCCCTTTCAAGCGAAGGGGATTTTTTATTTGTGCCATTTCTGAAAATCGGAAACGGACCGTTTTTCTTTATGGGAAACCAATGCTTTTTTTGCATATTTTTACTTCTGATTAATCCAAAAAGAACCGAAACAATGTCCGTACATAAAAACCGCTACCCGATTCTGCTTGGCATGGTCTTGTGGTGCTTTTTTACGGTTTCAAATCTTCGTGCCAACGTTACTCAAAAATGCGATTCGCTTATAAAAGCCGGCGTCGAAGCCATGCAACGCAACGAATATGTACATTCACTCGAACTGCTTACGCAGGCGCGAATCCTCGCAGAAAAAAACCATTTGCACGTACAGGAATTCTTGGCAGTCAACAATATCGGCGCCAATTATTACTCGATGCTCGAATACGGCGAGGCGCTCAATTATTACCTCGAAGCTTATACGATCGCACTGCGGGAACTCGAACCCAAATACGAAATGATCGTTCTGAACAACATCGCGATTTTGTATTCCAAGGAAAATAAGTTTGACAAAGCGACCGAATATTTCACCAAAGCCTACAACATCGCCAAAGAAAACAATGAAAAGATCAAAGTTGGATTGTATGCGATGAACCTTGGCAATGTGGCCAATGAAGCCAGCAAACCCAAACTCGCCCGAAAGTATTTTATCGAATGTTTGCCACTCATTAAAGGCCAGCCGCAATTTGAAATCCTCGCTAAAATCGGTTTGGCGCAATGCGACCTTGAAGAAGGCAAAAATGCTGAAGCGCGGAAAACCGCCTTGCATTTATTGGCTACAACAAAAGATTTGCTTTACAATGACATCGGAATTTCGCTGCAAACGATCGTCAGCAAAAGTTACCTTCGGGAAAACAACCTGGAGCTTGCCGATTTGTATGTTCAGAAAATACTCGCAGGCAAACCCAATCTCGAAACGAAAATCAACGCTTTCAAATTGCTTTCGGACATTCATTTCAAAAGAAAATCATACGCTGAGGCTATGGCCTACAAAGATTCGATTGTTGTCGCCAACGAAAAACTCAATGACATTAAAAACGGGAAATTGTTTGAAAACAACAAAGTCAAATTTGAGATCCAGAATTACAGAAATGAAATTGCACTCAGCGAATCCAAAATGGCAACCGAACGTAAAATTTTCTACTCGGTGCTTGCTGTCATTATCATCATTGTCTTTTTTGTAATCCTGACGCTTCGGAACAATTCGATCAAACACAAACAAAACAAACTGATTGCCCAGCGCAGCGAACAAATCCTTGCGTTGGAACTCGAAAAAGAAAAAAGCGATAATCTGTTGCTCGAACAGCAATTTGTCGAAAAAGAAACCCAGGCGCTGCTCGAACAGGAACGACTCAAAAACGAACTCGAATCTAAAAACCGGAAGTTGTCGGCGAAAGCGCTTTACCTTTCAGGAAGAAACCAGTTGATTGAAGAAGTGCTGACGGAATTGTCGGAATTGCCACAACTTTCCAAAGACGTTTCCGTGGTCAATCACATCAAAACACTTAAAAACCATTTGAAGACCGATGACGAATGGACGAGTTTTATCACCCATTTTGAAGAGGTAAACCAGACATTTTTAAATACGTTGAAATCGAAACATCCCGGACTTACGGCAAATGACATTCGGTTCATTTCTTACATTTACATGAATTTAAGTACCAAAGAAATTGCGTCCATGCTCAATGTTACGACCGAAGCCTGCCGAAAAAGGAAGGAGCGCATTTCTGCCAAAATGGAACTTCCGGCCGACATGAATTTGTACGATTATCTCGCCACTTTGTAAGAATCACGCTTTGTCGCAAAGCATGTCACACTTTGTCCTTCCATATTTTTTGATTTGACCCGCTTTTTTCTGAACATTTAGGGAACTAAAAAACCTAAATAATAATGAAAAAAATTACACTACTGGCGTTGACACTGATGAGCGGCTATTTTACCCAGGCCCAGGTTGGTTTCGAAGCGTCAAAAAATTACGGCAAACTCATGGACGTGACCTATGACGCGACCGTGCAGAATAAATTGTATGCCGCGACCCAGGGAAATCACATTGTTGTTTCTACCGACAATGGCGAAAACTGGACGTTGTTGTATTCTTTCGCTGGCCCTTCAATGATCAGCGATTTGAAATTTGTACCGGGAAATAACGCTTTGTCGTTTGGGACTTTCGACGCCGTGCACATCCTGAATCTTGCGACAAACACACTGACGACTTCTTTTACCGTTCCTGAAAATGGTGTGGAAGGCGCAGGCCCAAGTTACCTGTCTTCATACAGCCTTTTCGATGCCACGGGAACAGTAATGCTAGTTGACACCGGATTTCCTTTCGGATTTTCATCACAGGGAAAAACATTTTACACGACTAATGGTGGCGAAACCTGGACCGAAATTTACTACACCGCGGACCATGACAACGTATTCATCAACAATGTAGCGATCAGTCCGGATAAATCCGACAAATTGTTTCTTTCGAGAGGCAACGGCGATTCTGATATCGATGGCGGATTGTGGATCTCAAACGATGCCGGCGCTACCTTTGTTGAAAGTTTGGCAGGCGTGACGCTCGACCCGATTTCTTTTAATCCTTCAAATCCAAATGATGTATTGGTGGGTTCTTCCATTGGTTTTGGAATCCATCCTGAAAATATATTCAGGTCAGCCGATGGTGGATTGACATGGACTGCACAACCGATCTCTTTTACAGACGAAACACTGAACAACATTACGAAAATTGCGTTCAATCCGGCAAACGTTCAGGAAATTATTGCATTGGAAGAAAATGAAATCCTCAGAACGACAAACAATGGCCAAACCTGGACCAGCACTGTTTATCCTGTTGGGATCGCGATGGATTATTACTACGGAATCAACGCGTCGTTCAATCCGTTTAACGCGAATCAGATTGCGATCACAACCGATTTCTATCCACAGCATTTGAACACACAAACTTCGGAACTCACTCAGATCAAAGCGCCTTTTTACAACATTATCAGTACTGCTTTTGGCAAATATGACTCGGGTTCACATTTGTATTACGGCGCTCAGGGCGGACGTTTTCACAAAGACATCGCTACCGGAATCACGACAGATTACAACACAGAAAGTCCAAATGCATTCAACCCGAAAAAGAATTATATTTTTGCCGATCCTAAAGTTCCGGGACGCTTATTTACGTATGCTTCTATGGGCTTCTTTGGTGGAAACCTGAATATGAGCACTGACTATGGTGCCACTACGACCGACATCCTTCAGGGCTTTGCAGACGACATGCAGGAATTGACGGTTGACCCAACAAACAGCAATGTCATTTATGTATCGCTGCGCTCCGGAGAAGGCGGAAACCTGATCAAAGTCGATTTTACAGATCTTGAAAACATAGTATCCACGACGCTTGTGACACCTGAAGTGAATGAAATGGGAGAAGGCGTAGTGACCGGAATCATCGTAAAAGAAACCAATCCCAACGTGATTTTCATTGTTAAAAAAACCAGCTTTTTCAAATCGGTTGACGGCGGCGAAACCTGGTTGGAACCAGGAAATGGGTTTGAAGGATTAAATCCGGATACCGACCTGATCTGGGACATGCAACAAAATCCGCTGAACCCGGAGCAGATTACGGTGGCAACCAACATCGGAATTTTCACCACGGTGGATGAAGGCGAAGAATGGACATTGGTGCTTCCAAACGTCGATGTCAGAAGGGTGAAACATTCGACAATCAATCCGGACGTTTTGGTGGGAACCGTTTTTGCCAATCAATTTACACAGGCAATGATTGTTTATTCGACAGACAATGGCGAAAACTGGACAACCGTTTCTCAGGAAGACCTGAACTATGTAAACGCTTACAGTATGGATTACGATTTTGCGGGAAGCACGATCCATGCTTATATTGGAACATCCGATTTGGGTGTGATGAAATATGAGATCAACGAAATCCCATTGGCTACAAACAATCCGGTGAAAGCTTCAAACAACATCAGCATTTATCCAAATCCGGCGTCAGCTGTTGTAACGATCAATACGACGAACATCGCGTTTGAATCGGCTGCGGTTTATTCGCTTACGGGTCAAAAAGTACTTGAAAGCAATTCGGCTATCCTGAACGTTTCCGGACTCAGCAAAGGAATCTACGTGATCAAAGTGAAAACCACATCTGGAAAAGATTTCGTACAGAAATTAGTAAAGAAATAAGTTTCAACTAAAACCAAAAAAAAGCTGTTCGATTTGAACAGCTTTTTTTATATCCTGATTTTATTACAAGAAAATCTTTTTTGTGACTGTACTTCCGTCCTGCAGCCTGATTTTTACGATCAGTCCCTGTTGCGCTTTTGCGATATCGGAAGTCGAGAATTCGTTCTGGTTTAGTTTTTCTGAAGTATAAATCGTTCGGCCCAACAGATCGTAAACAACAATCTCCTGTAAGGGTTGAACCGCTGAACGGATGGATACTTTTTGTGCTTTTTGTGCTACGACCACCTGTTTTTGCAAGGCTTCAAAATTGGTGTTTCCAAGTGCTGTATTGGTAAAACGCAATACAAAACGGTTGTCGAAAGTACCCGGAGCAGTTGAAAAACTGTAAGCACCCTGCCTCAGATCATGGATGATATGCAAATCGAGGTCTTCCAGGAATACAGGCGCAGCGTTTCCGGCATCAAACAATCCGTCGGCTTCGTCCATTCTGATATCAAAAGTGCCGCTGATCGTTGCGTCATAAGTGTATCCCAACGGAATCACATCGTCAGCATCATAATTGCCTCTTGCCTGGATTTTATAGGCATCTGTGCCAATGGTCGAATAAAATGCGAGTACGTTGCCTGCCGGGAACATTAATCCATCATAACCCGGATCGACATCCAAAGACGAATTGTCGGCATAACCAACGGCCAGCTGGCTCATAAACCCGAGCGAACTTTCCATATTCAGCCAGATGCGGCTCATGGATTCAGGCCCGGCTTGTGATTTGTAGAAATTATCTGTCGTTTCGTGTACGCGCATGCTGTTGTTGAAAATCAGGTCGCCGGCATTTACCGCTTCTACAAAGAAACCTTGCTCGGTAGCCAGATATTGCGTAGGCGCCGGACTTCCCATTCCGCTTGACGTTCCTGCCAACTTCGTACGCATCGCATAATCGGCAACGCTAAAATTGTATTGGTAAGGACCAACTGTCGCAGCGACCGGGCGTTTGTGTGTCCACAAATAAACCGTTCCGCTGATCCTGTTATTCGCAGGAAGAATGTTGGCATCAATAAATTTGACCACATCGAGTTTTGAAGGATACGGATTTCCAACAAAGTTGTAATCGTCGTTGGCATCAGCCGCATTTCCGCTGAGCAACAACGGCACTTTGATCTCGCCATTGTTCAGGGTTCCGGTGAATTGAACGTTTGCGGTCGTTGGAAAAGTTCCGGTCGTTGGCGCCATGACGGCATAACCCACTCCGGGAATCATTTGCGTTGCAGCCGTAAGACGCACCCAGGCATCGCCGTTGTCGTCAAAATTGTCATTGTTCAGATCGGACCAGTTTGCCGGATTAAAGGAATACGAATCGTTGATGCGCCAGCCTGCGAAAGGCAGTCCGATGGTTGTATTGGAAACCGGTGCCGAGAAATAAGTCGAATCGAAACGGTCGTAAGACGATGTCGTCCTGTTCAGGGTATTAATTCCTGTTCCGGTATTTGCGCCTGTATCGTTTGACTGGCCGATGCTGCCGCCGCTGGCACGGATAATGGTTCCGCCGTTTTTGATTCCCATGACCACATCGAGGTAATGTGCATCTGTAACAGTTACCGTAACGCCCGAATCGATCTGGCATTTACACGCATCGATGCTTCCTGAGGTTGTCGTATTGTAATTGGCTCCGATGACCGCTTTCATGGTGTTTGTTGGCGCTGATGGTGTCCAGGTTCCGTTCCATGTTGCTGAAGGAATGTCTTTGATTACGTAAGCGTTTGATGCAGAAAAACAGGTATCCGTGTTTTCGCGAATCTGACAATAGTATTGATAATTATATAGAGTTTCGATTCCTGTGATGTTCAGAGTTGGCGTTGTTGCACCGCTATATGTAGTGCTGTTAGCTACTTCAGTCCATATAGCACCACCAGGAACCGCCATAAACCATTGATAAGCCAAAGGATTTCCACCAGTAAAACCTTCTGTTCCGGTTACAGATAAAACGATATTTTTTGTTGTACAGGAAATGGTTGCCGTGGGATGTGAATTGACAATTGGCTCTGATTTTAATATTGTATAAAACCTTATGTCAGAATAATCGTTATTGGCACAAACATTACTTGCAAAATCAACAATATTCCAATCGGAGTTATTGTAAACTGGATTTGGAATTGTTGTAGCAGTATTTTTTCTTTTAAAACTTCCACCGTTATCTCCAAGTGATGAAACGAGCCAATGATCATTGTTATAAATTCCCCAACTATCAATCAAAACTGTTTCGGCTGCATTCCAAAGTCCAATATGATCATTTTCATTAGTTTTAAAGTTAATTCCAACAATACTATTTGTAACATCATTTCCATATGATCCATCACCTCCCGGTACATTACAATTCGTGTTGCTTGTAAATGCAATCACGTATGTAGCACCCGGAGTTATCGTGGCTCCAGTTGGAAATGTATAAATATTTGCAGACGCATAATTATTTCCGTTATAAGCAAATTTTAGTTTATAATTGGTTAATGTTTTCGTTACACCTGTGTTATTGAAAAGTTCCACATATGTTAGCGCACCAAAATTTGAATCTGTAACCTCGCTAATAAACAAATCATTCTGTACACTACTGCCCTGACAGTCTGAATTTGTAGATTTGATTATATTATAATGTATAGGTGTTCCTGCGCACAATGCAGCATTTGTAACAATTAGGTTTCCTGTTTCTGCTCCTGCCGGAATAGTCACTATCAAATTTGTTGCGCTACTCGAAACTGTCGGTGCTACAACTCCATTAAAAGTTGCGGTCGAACCTAACAATCCAGAAGCAGCATTAATTGTAACTTCAGTACCTATTGGTCCAGAATTTGGAGTAACTGTCGTGATTGCTGCCCCAGTACATAAAGGAACGGTAGTCCAATTTACAGTTAAGTCGTCTATTGCAAGTGCATGATCAGACCCAGGATCATTGACATCATCCCATTTAATCATAATATAACTATTATTTGGAATGCTCAAAGAAGGAAATGTAACACTCGGAATAACCACTCTATTTGCTGCAACATTTCCGTCCAATCCGGCTCCACCACTACTAAATTTAGGACTTGTAAATTTTAGCGCAACAACTTCCGTCCAAGTTGAGTTATTATTAACTTGCAAGTCTGCTATTGGCGTGGTTGAGACTTTATACCAAAACCTTAATGATTGGGCGACTGAACTTTCAACCCTATATTGCTCGCCAGTGTAGGCAACAGAAAAATTTGTAATAGCATTTCCTGAAGTGTTTTTTAATTGAAGCCCAATTGCAAATTCTCCAGTTGTTGCGGTAACTAATGTCCCTAGCGCTTTGTCTGATGCTGCGGCTGTCGGGGCAGAAAAACTGTATAGTCCACCTGTTGTTGTAACTCCATTACTTATTGAATACGATAAAGTTCCAGATTGCGTTTTTTTTGCATACCATGATGGTAATGTAAGATCATCTGTCCAAGTTCCGTTACTAGTTAACGAGTTGAAATTTTGTGTATAGCTTGCTGTTGTTGACATATCGACTGGCTGAGCGAACCCAACTACGCTAAACAGTAAGCAAAATATTAGTAATTTAATTTTCATTTAAGTCTTAATGTATGAAGTGGTATTTAAAAAGCGAACCTACAAAACTATGTTTAATTTACGTATTATCAACGTCTTTAGATTACTAAATTATTAACATTATGTCGTTCGTCGATGTTTTTTAAGATGGGTTTGTGAAATGTTAACCTGTAATTTATGCAGAAATGGTTGCGGTTTCAGATTGGTTTTGTTCGGATGTTGTTCGCAAAATCGCCCTTTTTGCGAACAACATCCGAACAACACCCGAACGACACCCGAACAAAAGCCGTTTAAAACTGCTTTTTTTTCAAGTGTTATAAATTCCGATTCCGGCAGAAAATTGTATTTCAATTAGTCGTATTTTTGTGACAACAATTGATTGCGGGTTTTCCAATTTCAATTTGATCGATTGCTTTATTTATCCGCCGATTCTCATGTCAAAAGAATATCCGACCCTGTCTGAAGCCCGAAAAAAACTGGAGCATTATTGCGCCTACCAGGACCGTTGCCACGATGAAGTCATCCAGAAACTGCGTTCCCTTGGCATGGACCGCGACCAAACCGATGCGATCGTCGTACAATTAATTGCTGATAATTTCTTAAACGAGGAACGTTTTGCTCAAAGTTTTGCGCGTGGCAAACACCGCATCAAACACTGGGGAAAAATCAGGATCGTTCGCGAACTCAAGTTCCGCAACATTTCGCAGTACAACATCAATACCGCCTTAAAAGAAATTACGCCAGAGGAATACCTCGATACTTTCCACACACTTGCCGAACGGATTTGGGACAGCCTGACCGGGCAAGCATCCGCCAACCGCAATAAGAAATTCTGCGATTATTTGCTGCGAAAAGGTTTTGAGAGTCAGCTCGTGTACGAAAAAGCAAAAGAACTCCAGCATTCCTGATTATTTTTAGATTTATTTGTGCATCGCCTTCGGCCCGCGCTATCCGCTTTATCTTTTATGGCTTGCTGCGCTTCTCCATAAAAGGATGCCGCTGCAATCGCTGATGCGGGTTTCCAAAACAACAAATCCGTTTCGCATCGAGCATATCATCCAAAAGTCTGCAAACAAAAAAAAGCATCCCGTTAAGGATGCTTTTTTCATATAAAATATTGGTCTTCTAATTTACAAAGCCGTGATGATAAATTCACTTCTTCTGTTGGCCTGGTGTTCGTCCTCGGTACATTGTACGCCATCGGCGCATTTGTTCACGAGTTTGGTTTCTCCATAACCTTTGCCTGTCAAACGCGCTTTGTCCACACCGTTTGCAACCAGCCAGTCGATGGTCGAATTGGCCCTTCTGTCAGATAATTTCTGGTTGTATTTGCGGGTTTGTCTGGAATCGGTATGCGAACGCACATCAATTTTCATCGCAGGGTATTGTTTCATCACGTCAAGGATCTTCTCAAGTTCCAGTGCCGCATCTTCTCTGATGTCCCATTTGTCCAAATCAAAATAGATGATCTTGATCCCGAAAGCTTTGGCCAAATCGTCACCCACGGTAACGGCTTTGACTTTTTTGTCCAGCTGGATCGGAAGATCGGTTTTGCCGGTTTCTTTGGAGATCGTCACTTTTTGCTCTTTGGTTTCATACAATTCTTTCTCAGCCCTTACGTAGTATGCTTTTCCGCATTCCACGGTGCCAAAATCGTATTTCCCTTGCGCATCAGAGGTCACTTCTTTGAGTTTGTTGAACTTCTCGTCCATCAAAGTCACTTTGGTATTGGCAAGCACTTCGCCTGTTTCCAGGTCGGTTACGACACCGGCTAAAACCTGTTCGCAAACCAGTTTCTTGTTTTCGGTGAATTTGTAGATATCGTCATAACCTTGTCCGCCAGTCCTGTTGGAAGACAAAAAGCCTTTTCTGGTCTTGGTGTTGATCAGATACCCAAAGTCATCCTGAGGCGAGTTGGCCGGCGCGCCAATGTTCTGCGGCTCGCCATACTGTCCGTCAATGCCGATTTTCGATACGAAGATGTCAAGGCCTCCAAGTCCGGGATGCCCGTCTGTAGAGAAATACAATTCGTTTTCTTCAGTGATTGTCGGGAAGGTTTCTTTTCCTTCGGTGTTGATTCCTGTTCCCAGGTTTTCCGGTGTTCCGAAACTTCCGTCACCGTTTACCGCTACTTTCCAGATATCGGATTGTCCGTGCGTGCCTGGCATGTCAGAGGCAAAGTACAAAGTCTTGCCATCGGCGCTAAGGCTCGGGTGTGCCGTACTGTAGGCATCGCTGGTAAAAGGAAGCGCCGTGGCGTCAGACCAGTTGGTGCTGTCTTTTAAAGTTGCGGTGTAGATCTTCAAAAGTGTGATCTTGTTGGCGTCTTTTCCTTTCTTGCCGTCGTTGTAATTGTTGCGCGTGAAATAGATCG